>Ga0302325_10020463_pt1 | contig 13875 bp, 10 predicted proteins | sample Palsa_T0_2_FD_201948 | JGI IMG/M metagenome (GOLD analysis project Ga0302325, IMG submission 201948) | Peat permafrost microbial communities from Stordalen Mire near Abisko, Sweden - Palsa_T0_2 | ecosystem: Environmental > Terrestrial > Soil > Palsa > Peat permafrost | place: Sweden: Abisko... | reverse complement strand
CCGAGGACCGGCGAAACCCACGTCTCGCGCTATCTCAACGTCGTCGAACTCGTGGACAACAACAAGACCGAGATTTCTCTGGAAGACGCCCGCGCAAGAAATCCCGCGGCGCAGGTGGGCGACATCATCGCCGAGACGCTGCCGCCCGTCGATTTCAACCGCATCAACGCGCAGAACGCCAAGCAGGTGATCGTGCAGAAGGTGCGCGACGCCGAACGCGAACGCCAATACGAGGAATACAAGGACCGCATCGGCGAGATCATCCACGGCATCGTCAAGCGGGTGGAATTCGGTTCCGTCGTCGTCGACCTCGGCCGCGCCGAAGGCGTCGTCCGACGCGACGAGATGATCCCGCGCGAGAGCTTTCGCACCGGCGATCGCATCCGCGCCTACATTTACGACGTGCGCCGCGAAACGCGCGGGCCGCAGATTTTCCTCTCGCGCAGCCATCCGCAATTCATGGTTCGCCTCTTCGCGCAGGAAGTGCCGGAAATCTATGACGGCATCATCGAAATCCGCGCGGTGGCCCGCGATCCCGGCAGCCGTGCCAAGATCGCAGTGATTTCCAAGGATTCCTCGATCGATCCCGTGGGCGCCTGCGTCGGCATGCGCGGCGTGCGCGTGCAGGCCGTGGTGCAGGAGCTGCAGGGCGAACGCATCGACATTATCCCGTGGTCGGGCGAGCCCGCGACCTTCATCGTCAACGCGCTGGCGCCGGCGGAAGTCTCCAAGGTCGTGCTCGACGAAGACACGCACCGCGTCGAAGTCGTGGTGCCCGACGAGCAATTGTCGCTCGCCATCGGCCGCCGCGGCCAGAACGTGCGTCTCGCCTCGCAACTGACCAGCTGGCAGATCGACATTCTGACGGAGCAGGAAGAATCCGAGCGCCGCCAGAAGGAATTCGCCGAGCGCACCGCGCTCTTCATGGAAGCGCTCGACGTCGACGAAACCGTCGCCCAGCTGCTGGCGTCGGAAGGCTTCGCCAATGTGGAAGACGTGGCCTATGTGCCGCTGAACGATCTTTCCGCGGTCGAAGGCTTCGACGAGGACACCGCGCAGGAACTGCAAAGCCGCGCGCTGGAGCACATCGAAGCGCGCAACCAGGAACTCGACGACAAGCGTCGCGAGCTGGGCGTGGAAGACACGGTTGCGGAAGTGGAAGGCGTGACCCCGGCCATGCTCGTGGCGCTGGGCGAGGCGGGCGTCAAGTCGCTCGAAGATCTCGCCGGATGCGCCACCGACGACCTCATGGGTTACTACGAAGTGACGAAGGACAAGGAGCGCGTGCGCATTGCGGGCGCCCTCGAAGGCTTCGATCTCACGCCGGAAGACGCCGAGGCCATCATCATGAAGGCCCGCGTCCAGGCGGGCTGGATCGAGGCGCTGCCGGACGCAACGGAAGAAGGCAACGACGGATTCGCCGAAGGCGAAGCGGAGGAAGAGGGCGCTTGAACGCAGGCCTGGACGCACGCGAAGAGGATGCGGCGACGCGCGAGCGGCGCTGCATCGTCACGGGCGAAATCCTGCCCGACGACGCGCGCGTGCGCTTCGTCGCCGATCCCGACGGCAACGTCGTTCCCGATGTCGAGGGCACGCTTCCCGGTCGTGGCATGTGGGTGAAGGCCGAACGCGCCGCCGTCTCGCGCGCCGCCGCCAAAGGCCTCTTCGCCCGCGCGGCGAAGGCGCCCGTGAGCGCATCCTCCGATCTCGCCGACCGCGCCGAGAAGGCGCTTCTGCGAAGGATCGTCGGCGATCTCGGCATCGCCCGGAAATCGGGCGCGCTGGTTTTCGGCTTCGACAATGTGGTGCGCGCGCTCGGCGAACGCATCCCTCCGGCAGTTCTGGTGGAAGCCTCGGACGGCTCCAGGGATGGCCGTCGCAAGCTCAAGAATTTTGCGTATTCCCAAGGGGTTACGGCGAAACTCGTCGGCTGCCTTACAAGCACCGAATTGGCCTTGGCCCTCGGCCGGGAGAATGTGATACATGCAGCCGTCAAACCGGGACGGCTCGCGGAACGATTGATCCTTGAAGCGGCGCGGCTTGAAGGCTTTCGGCCCGCCGGACGGCAAAGCATTGGGCCGTTGGCCCCGGAAAAAGGACACGAATGAGCGAGACGAACGACGGTTCTGCCCAGGCGGGACGTACGGGCAAGACCCTGTCACTCAAGAAGACGGAGACTTCGACCGTCAAACAGAGCTTCAGCCACGGCCGCACCAAAGCGGTTGTGGTGGAGAAGAAGCGTGCGCGCGTGCCCACGACCGCTGCTCCCGCCGTTCCGGTTGCGAAGGCGCCTGCAGCCGCGGAGAAGGCCAAGGCGGCGGAGGCCGTGCAACCGCAGCAGAACGCGGCGACCTTGCGCGAAAACCAGTCGCGCGCCGGCGTTGTCCTGCGCCAGCTGACGGATGAGGAAAAAGAAGCCCGCAGCCGTGCTCTCGCCGATGCGCGCGTGCAGGAAGCCGAGGCCCGCAAACGTGCGGACGCCGATGCCAAGAACCGCGCCGTCGAGGAAGGCCGTCTTGCGATCGAGCGCGCCGCGGCCGACAAGCGCAAAGCCGAAGAAGACGCGCGCAAGGCCGCCGACGATGCCGCGCGCCGTCACGCCGAAGAAGAAGCCACGCGCCGACTCGAGAAGAAGGACGATCCGTCCACCGCCGCACTGAGCGAGCGTGCAACCGCCGAACTCCCCAAGCGCGCCCGCCCGCAGATCGAAGACGAAGACGAAGGCGGCGCCAAGAAGGTCGGCGGCAAGACCGTCGCACCGAAAGCGCCGGTTGCGCGCAAGGCCCCCGATGCGCGCCGGCGCGGCAAGCTTACCGTCACCAAGGCGCTTTCCGACGACGACGAGCGCATGCGCTCGGTCGCGTCGTATCGGCGCCATCTGCAGCGCGTCAATCGCGCCGGACAGCAGCAGGCGCCTGCGCCCGCAGGTCCGCGCGAAGTGACCATTCCCGAAACCATCGCGGTGTCCGAACTCGCCAACCGCATGGCGCGCCGCGCCGTCGACGTCATCAAGGTCCTGATGAAGAACGGCATCATGGCGCAAATCAACGACGTGATCGACGCCGACACGGCAGAACTCGTCGCCGCCGAATACGGTCACACCGTCAAGCGCGTAGCGGAATCCGACGTTCTCGAAGGCTTGAAAGGCCACGAAGACGACGCCGGAACGCTCAAGTCGCGTCCGCCCGTAGTCACGATCATGGGCCATGTCGACCACGGCAAGACTTCGCTGCTCGATGCGCTGCGCAAGACCGACGTCGTCGCCGGCGAAGCGGGCGGCATCACGCAACATATCGGCGCCTATCAGGTGCAGCTCAAATCGGGCCAGAGGATCACCTTCCTCGACACGCCGGGCCATGCCGCGTTCACCGCCATGCGCGCACGCGGCGCGAAAGTCACCGACATCGTCGTGCTGGTCGTGGCCGCCGATGACGGCGTCATGCCGCAAACCGTCGAAGCGATCAGTCACGCGAAGGCCGCCGGCGTTCCCATCATCGTCGCCATCAACAAGATCGATAAGGCCGACGCCAATCCGACGCGCGTCAAGACCGAGCTACTGCAGCATGGCATTCAGGTCGAAGATCTGGGCGGCGAGACGCTGGCGATCGAAGTCTCCGCGACCAAGGCGCTTAATCTCGACAAGCTCGAGGACACGATCCTGCTGCAAGCCGAACTCCTCGACCTGAAGGCCAATTCCGAGCGCGCCGCCGAAGGTGCCGTCATCGAAGCCAAGCTCGACAAGGGCCGCGGGCCCGTGGCGACGGTTCTCGTGCAGCGCGGCACGCTCAATGTCGGCGATATCGTGGTGGCGGGTTCCGAATTCGGCCGCGCGCGTCTTCTCCTCAACGATCGTGGCGAGACGATTCCGTCGGCTGGCCCTTCGGTGCCCGTGGAAGTCCTCGGCCTTTCGGCGGTGCCGGAAGCCGGCGACGAATTCGTCGTCGTGGAAAACGAATCCCGCGCCCGCGAAGTCACGGAATACCGCGCCCGCAAGCGCCGCGAGACTCGCAATGCCGGCTCGGCGCGCCAGACGCTCGATCAGCTCCTGAAGAGCCGCTCGGAAGGCGAAAGGCGCCTCTTGCCGCTCGTCATCAAGGCGGACGTGCAGGGCTCCGTGGAAGCCATCCAGGGCGCGCTCACCAAGCTCGGCACGGATGAAGTGGGTGTGCAGGTGCTGCAGGCCGGCGTCGGCGGCGTCACCGAATCCGACGTCATTCTCGCGCATGCGAGCGGCGCGGCCATCATCGGCTTCAACGTCCGCGCCAACAACCAGGCGCGCGATCGCGCCCGCAGGGACGGCGTCGAGATCCGCTATTACAACATCATCTACAACGTCGTGGACGACGTGAAAGCGGCACTCTCGGGACTGCTGGCGCCCGAGACGCGCGAGAAATTCCTCGGCAACGCGGAAATCCTCGAAGTCTTCGCGATCTCGAAAGTCGGCAAGGTCGCCGGTTGCAGCATCACCGAAGGCGTCGTGCGCCGCGGCGCGCATGTGCGACTCATCCGCGACAACGTCGTGATCCACGAAGGCGAGCTTTCGACCCTCAAACGCTTCAAGGACGAAGTGCGCGAGGTTCTGGCCGGCCAGGAATGCGGCATGTCTTTCGCCAATTATCAGGACATGCAGAAGGGCGACGTCATCGAGTGCTACGAGGTCGAGACCGTCAAGCGCGTGCTTTGACCGGTCTCGCGGAGCATCCCATGCCGCGCCGCCATTCATCCGTACAAAGATCAAAATCGGGCGCGCGTCCCGGAGGGCGTCCCGTGGAGCGCGCGCGCGCCAAGGCGGGCCCGTCCCAGCGGCAGTTGCGCGTCGGCGAACTGCTCCGCCATGCGCTCTCCGACGTTTTGCGGCGCGATGACGTGCGCGATCCCGATCTCGTCGGCGTGTCTGTGACCATCACCCAGGTCATTCCCTCGCCCGACATGCGCCACGCGACGGTCTTCTGCGAGCCGCTCGGCGGCAAGAATGCGGGCCCCGTCATCAAGGCGCTCAACCGTCACAAGGGCTTTCTGCGCGGCGAGATGGGCCGGATGATAGAGCTCAAATTCACGCCGGAATTGCGCTTCGTGGAGGACGTGACTTTTGCGGAAGCGGAGAAGATCGAGACCATCCTGAAGTCGCCGCGCGTGCAGCAGGACCTTGCACCGCCCGAAACGCCTGACGAAATTGGCGGCGAAGCAGCCGACGAAACGGGCAACGAAACGGGCGACAATGTCGCGTAGGAAAAAAGGCGCGGCCGTCCATGGCTGGGTGATCGTCGACAAGCCGCAAGGGGTCACCTCCACGCAGGTCGTAGGCGCAGTCAAGCGCGTCTTCGATGCCCAGAAGGCCGGCCACGCCGGCACGCTCGATCCGATGGCGACGGGCGTTCTGGCCATCGCACTCGGCGAAGCGACGAAAACCGTTCCCTACGCCATGGAATCGGAGAAGACCTATCGCTTCACGGCCACCTGGGGCGAGGGGCGCGACAGCGACGATGCCGAAGGCGCGGTGACCGAAATCTCAGCCGCGCGGCCTAAGCTTTCGGAGATCGAAGGGGCCCTGCCGGACTTTATCGGCGAGATCGTCCAGGTGCCGCCCTCCTACTCCGCGATCAAGGTCCAGGGCGAGCGGGCCTATGACCTGGCCCGCGAGGGCGAGACGGTGACGCTGGAGCCCCGGACCGTCTCCGTGCGCGATGTGCGCCTTCTGAACCTCTCCGACGCCAGCCATGCCGAGTTCGAAATGGTATGCGGCAAAGGCACTTACGTGCGCGCCTGGGTGCGCGACCTCGCCCGCGCGCTGGGCACCGTGGGCCATGTTTCCCAGCTTCGCCGCATGGCCATCGGCCGCTTTTCGGTCGCCGACGCAATTCCCCTAGAAAAGCTCAAGTCTTTTATGCATAGTCCCGCCGCTTTTGAGCACTTGAGGCCCATTTCGACCGCGCTGGACGGCATCCCGGCGGTGGCCGTTACGGGCCCGGATGCGGTTCGCTTGCGCAGCGGCAATTCGATTTTGATGCGGGCCGGCCTCTTTGCCCGCCTCACCGAAGAAGCCGGCGAATGCGACGATCTTCAGGGGCTCACGGTCTTTCTCTCAACGGCGGGAGGCGAGCCGGTAGCGCTCGCCCTTTTGGCGCAAGGAGAATTAAGGCCGTTTCGTGTATTCAACTTTGGAACTGGATGACCGTTAAATGTCGATCACTACCGAACGCAAGCAAGCATTGATTTCCGAATTCGGTGCAAAAGAAGGCGACACGGGTTCGCCCGAGGTCCAGGTGGCCGTGCTCTCCGAGCGCATCACCAACCTGACCGAGCACTTCAAGTCGCACGTCAAGGACAACCACTCGCGCCGCGGGCTGATCAAGCTCGTGTCGACGCGCCGGCGCCTCCTCGACTACGTCAAGGCCACAGACGAGAAGCGCTACGACCAGCTCATCGCCCGGCTCGGCCTCAGGCGCTGAATACGATTATGGCATCAGGCCCGTCGCGGCCTGCTGGGACCGAGGCTACTGGGACCGCGGGCGTCCCGCCCGCCCAATCGGCGCAAGTTTTGGGAATGCGGGCGAGACGCCCGCGGTCCCAGTGACTCTTCGATCAATATCGAAGAAAAGCATTCGCGCATTCGCGTGAATGCAAACAGAGCTCGTCGCAATCCGGCGACGGGAAAGAAGGAACTGAAGAATGTTCAATATCATCCGTGAAGAAATCGAATGGGGCGGCAGGACGCTTGTCCTCGAAACCGGCAAGGTGGCCCGTCAGGCAGACGGCGCCGTGGTTGCGACCTACGGCGATACCGTCGTCCTCGCCACCGCCGTCGGCGACCGCAACCCGAAGCCCGGCATCGATTTCTTTCCCCTGACCGTCAACTACCAGGAGAAGTACTTTGCCGCCGGCAAGATTCCGGGCGGTTATTTCAAGCGTGAGGGAAGGCCGACCGACAAGGAGACGCTGACGTCCCGTCTGATCGACCGTCCCATTCGTCCGCTGTTCGCCGAAGGCTACCGCAACGAAACGCAAGTCATCATCACGGTGCTCAGCCATGACATGGAAAACGATCCCGACATCGTCGGTCTCGTGGCGGCCTCTGCGGCGCTGACCATTTCCGGCATTCCCTTCATGGGCCCGATCGGTGCGGCGCGTGTCGGTTATATCGGCGGCGAGTACAAGCTCAATCCGCAAGTCGACGACATGCCGAATACCGATCTCGACCTTGTGGTCGCCGGCACGGCCGACGCGGTGTTGATGGTCGAATCCGAAGCCAAGGAACTGTCCGAACAGGTGATGCTGGGCGCCGTCATGTTCGGTCATCGCTCCATGCAGCCGGTGATTGATGCGATCATCCGCCTGGCCGAGCGCGCCGCGAAGGAGCCGCGCGCCCTGCCGGTGACGGACGATGCAGCCCAACTCGAACTGATCGCTAAGGTTGCGGAAGCCGACCTCAAATCCGCCTTCCAGATTCCGGAAAAGCATGTGCGGCGCGACCGCATCGATGCGATCCGGAAGAGCGCCGCCGCAGCCCTCATCGGCGAAGGCGAAGGCAAGTTGGCCGAAAACAAGTTCAAGGGCCTGTTTCACGATCTCGAAGCGCGCGTCATGCGCTTTGCCGTGCTCGACACCCACACGCGCATCGACGGCCGCAATCTGACGACCGTGCGTCCGATCGTGGCGGAAGTCGGCACTCTGCCACGCACCCACGGCTCCGCGCTTTTTACGCGCGGCGAAACGCAGGCGCTCGTTGTGGCGACGTTGGGCACGGGCGAGGACGAGCAATACATCGATTCGCTCGAGGGGACTTACAAACAGCACTTCATGCTGCACTACAACTTCCCTCCGTATTCGGTCGGCGAGACGGGCCGCATGAACGCGCCGGGCCGACGCGAAATCGGCCACGGCAAGCTCGCCTGGCGCGCGGTGCATCCGATGCTGCCGGCGAAGGAAGCCTTCCCCTACACCATCCGCATCGTGTCGGAGATCACCGAATCGAACGGCTCCTCGTCGATGGCGACGGTCTGCGGCACCTCGCTCGCCCTGATGGATGCGGGCGTGCCGATCAAACGACCGGTCGCCGGCATCGCGATGGGTCTGATCCTGGAAGGCGAGCGCTTCGCGGTGCTCTCCGACATTCTCGGCGATGAAGATCATCTGGGCGACATGGACTTCAAGGTGGCGGGCACCGAAGAAGGCGTGACCTCGCTGCAGATGGACATCAAGATCGCGGGCATCACCGAAGAGATCATGCGCGTCGCCCTCGACCAGGCCAAAGGCGGGCGTCTGCACATCCTGGGCGAAATGGGCAAGGCCATCGGCCACGCCCGCGATCAGCTCGGCGAACACGCGCCGCGCATCGAGATCATCCACATTCCGACCGACAAGATCCGCGAAGTGATCGGCTCGGGCGGCAAGGTGATCCGCGAGATCGTGGAAAAGACCGGCGCCAAGATCAACATCGAAGACGACGGCACGGTGAAGGTCGCTTCCGCCGATCACGAGTCGATCAAGGCCGCGCTCAAATGGATCAAGGGCATCGTGGCCGAGCCCGAGATCGGGGAGATCTATGACGGCAAGGTCGTGAAGGTGATGGATTTCGGCGCCTTCGTGAACTTCTTCGGGCCCAAGGACGGTCTCGTGCATATCTCCGAACTCGCGCCCAATCGCGTCGCCAAGGTCAGCGACGTGGTGAAGGAAGGCGACAGCGTGAAGGTGAAGCTGCTCGGCTTCGACGATCGCGGCAAGACGCGACTGTCGATGAAAGTTGTCGATCAGGTGACCGGCGAAGACCTGACGAAGAAGCAGGCCGCGAAAGGCGAAAGCCAGGCGGGCTGAAGTCTATCGAAAGTTTGCGAAAGCGGAGGTATCCTTGGCCGACATCGGCCAAGGATATTTTCGTTTGGCAAAGCCGGTAGACATCCACACGTTCAAATTGAAGTTCTCCAGACTCCTCCGTGAAGTCGAAGCGGGAGAGGAGATCGTTATTACGCGTTGCGGCAAACCGGTTGCGAGACTCGTGGGATTTGGGCCTCGTAGCAAGGTAACGGCGCGCAGCCGAGTGGCTGGTTTCCTTAAAGGAAAAATCTGGATCGGCCCCGACTTCGATGATCCACTTCCAGAGGATTTGCTCGCCGCATTCCGGGGTGAAGGAGATTGATTGAGGGTCCATCAGTCTCACCATGGCTGGGCTTGGCCCAGCCACCCAGTCGCGAGCGTCCGCGAGCGAAAGAATCTGGATGGCCGGCCCGGTGGCCGGCCATGGTGAGATAATCTAAGCGGAAAGGAGAAAACCGTGCCCAAAATCGACATCAAATCCCTTCCCGAGCGCAAAGGCTCGTCATATCCCGCGCCGTTTCATCTGAAGGCGGGCGAGCGCATCCGGCAGAGACTCGGCGACGCCGGGGGCCTCGGCGATTTCGGCGTCAACCTCATGCAACTGCCGTCCGGCTCCTGGTCGAGCCAGCGCCACTGGCACAGCGCGGAAGATGAGTTCGTCTATGTGGTATCGGGTGAACTGGTCCTGGTCACAGACAAGGGCGAGGAAATGTTGCGCGCCGGCGATTGTGCAGCGTTTCCGAAAGGCGCGGCGGATGGCCATCACCTGGTCAATCGGTCAAACGCCGTTGCCGTCGTCCTCGAAATCGGCAGCCGCTCCGATGACGATCTCTGCACCTATTCCGACATCGACATGAAAGTCTCCAATAGCACCGGTTATGTGCATATGGACGGAACGCCCTATCCCGTGCGCGAATCCTGAGGCGATTGCCGCATTCGCGCGCGAACTGCACGGCTCTTGTGCAACGACGCAAAAGTAACTCCGTTTTGCGAATGCGGCGGCGATGATGGTTAATCCGCCTTAGCCATTCTTGTGCCCGAACGCCGCCGCCGGTAGCCTGTCGACCTGCCGGACCGTGCGGCAGCGGGGGTTGGGCTTATGTACGTGGTGCTTCGGTTTATCAGTATCGTCCTGATCGGCGTGGCGCTGATGCTGCTCGGCGCGGATTTGATCACCTCGCTGGAAAAGGGCGGCGTGCTCGGCGCGCGTTCGCTGGAGCAGGTCTGGGTGCTGTTCGGCAAATCGAGCGAAGCGGCCTTCACCGCCTGGCTTCAGCATGCCATGCCGGCAGCGGTGGCACGCTGGATCGGCGCCGTTCTTTCGCTCCCGGCGTGGAGCGTTCCCGGTGTGCTGGGCGTCGTTCTGGCGATCCTGTTCGGCCGTCACATGACCGAAGAACACTGAACGTCAGCGTCCGATTTTCGCCGCCCGATTTTCAATGCCCAATCATCAGCGGTTCGCGCCGGGCGTCCATAACACGTCTTTCGCGCCCTTGTCGTTCGCATAGCGGCTGGCCACGAAGAGATGGTCCGAAAGACGATTGGCATATTTGAGGGCCGCCGCCCCCACGCTCTCGGCGCGCGCAAGCTCCACCATCAACCGTTCCGCCCGCCGCGTGATCGTGCGCGCGAGGTGAAGGTAGGCCGCAGCAGCGGAGCCGCCCGGAAGTACGAAGGAGGTCAGCGGCGCAAGCTCGGCATTCATCGCGTCGATTTCGTGTTCGAGACGCTCGACCTGGCTTTCCGCAATGCGCAGCGCCTTTGCCGCGTGCTTGCTCGTCTCGGGCACGCAGAGATCCGCTCCCAGATCGAAGAGATCGTTCTGTATGCGCCCCAGCATGGCGTCGAGTTCGCCGTTCGTGTGAAGACGCGAAAGACCGATTGCGGCGTTGGCTTCGTCGACCGTGCCGTAGGCGGCAATGCGCAGCGCATCTTTCGGCAGTCTGGTGCCGTCGCCGAGGCCGGTCGTGCCCTTGTCGCCGGTCTTCGTGTAGATGCGGTTGAGAGTGACCATAAGAAATGTCTTCTCTTCTCAAAAAATCATGTCATCCCCGGCCGAGCGCGCAAGCGCGAGGGGAAGGGGACCGAGGTCGATTTGAAGCGTGCGATGGTTCCGAAGCAGGCTCAATATAAATCTCGAAAGTCTGACGTGGTCGACCACCTGGGTCCCCTTCCCCTCGCTCCGCTCGGCCGGGGATGACACGCGCATTGGGGCGCGGACAATCGGTTGCAGCCCCGGCTGCGGCGGCTATGATCCCCTCCCGCCCCAGAGTCAGGCCAGAAATCAGGACCTCCCCATGCCCGTCGACGCCCCCGAAATCATCGAAGTGGACGACACCCGCGTAAGCTGCGACGGCGGCGGCGGCGCGCTCGGCCACCCCCGCGTCTATCTCGAAATGGGCGACGAGGATTTCGTCGAATGCCCCTATTGCGACCGCCGCTTCGTGCTGAAGCCTGGAGCGAGCCACCATTGACGTCGCGCCCCATCAAAAAAGGCGACCACCTCTATCTGATCGACGGGTCGGGTTATCTCTTTCGCGCCTATCACGCGCTGCCGCCGCTCTCGCGCAAATCGGACGGGCTACCCACGGGCGCGGTCTCCGGTTTCACCAACATGCTGTGGAAGCTGCTCGAAGACACTAAATCGGGCGACAAGCCGTCTCATCTGGCCGTGATATTCGATGCGGGCAAGAAGACGTTCCGCAACGACCTCTATCCGCTCTACAAGGCCAATCGCCCCGAGCCGCCGGAAGATCTGATTCCGCAATTTCCGCTGGTGCGCGATGCGACGCGGGCCTTCGGCGTGCCCGCGATCGAGTTTCCCGGCTTCGAGGCCGACGATCTGATCGCGACCTATGCCCGCCTCGCGCGCGAAGCGGGCGCGCGCGTCACCATCGTTTCCTCCGACAAGGATCTGATGCAGCTCATCGTCGACGGCGCGGTCGAGATGCTCGATCCCGTCAAGAACAAACGCCTGTCGTCGGCCGACGTGATGGAGCGATTCGGCGTGCCGCCCTCGAAGGTGGTCGAAGTGCAGGCGCTCGCCGGCGACTCGACCGACAATGTGCCGGGCGTGCGCGGCATCGGCGTGAAGACGGCGGCCGAACTGATCAACGCGTATGGCGATCTCGACACGCTGCTCAAACGTTCAGGCGAAATCAAGCAGCCCAAGCGCCGCGAGACAATGATCGAAAATGCCGAGAACGCACGCATCTCGCTCAAGCTCGTCACGCTCGACACGCATGTGAAGGTCACTCACGGCCTCGAAGAATTCGGTACGCATGAACCCGACCCGGCCGTCGTGATCGGCTTCCTGAAGGCGATGGAATTCGCGAGCCTCGCCAAGCGCGCGGCTTCGCACTTCGGCATCGAGGATACTGAGGGCATTCCGACGAGCGCCGATCCGGTGAAGGGCGCGCATGCGGCAGAGCCGGCATCAGCGCAGACGCCCGCGCGCGATCGCGACCTGCAGGCCCTGGGCGCGCCTGGCGCCGTGATGGACAAGGGCGCGCTTCTCAAACCCGTCGATCTCGACGCCTACGAAACCGTGACGACGCTTGCGCGCATCGATCACTGGATCGCACGCGCGCGCGACGCAGGCGCCGTCTGCGTCGACACGGAAACGACATCGCTCGATCCCATGCAGGCGGGACTGTGCGGCGTCTCGCTGGCGGTTGCGCCCAACGAGGCCTGCTACATCCCTTGCGGTCACCGCGCAGGCGACGGGCTCGATCTCGGCAATGCGGCCAAAATCGTTCAGCTTGCGGAAGCCGATATCATCAAACGATTGAAGCCGTTGCTCGAAGACGACAGCGTCCTCAAGATCGCGCAGAACCTGAAATACGACTATCTGATCTTCCTGCAGCGCGGCGTTCGCATCGCGCCGTTCGACGATACCATGCTGATGTCTTATGTCGTGGGCGCGGCGCTACACGGCCATGGCATGGACGAGCTCTCGCAGCTCCATCTGAGCCACGTGCCGATCGCGTTCAGCGAAGTGGCCGGCAAAGGAAAGGAAAAAGTCACGTTCGACTGCGTGCCGATCAAGGAAGCGACGCGCTACTCGGGTGAAGATGCCGATGTGACATTGCGCCTGCATGCGTTGCTGAAGGGCAGGCTCCTCGCGGAAGGAAAAGTCTCCGTCTACGAGACACTGGAGCGTCCGCTGGTGCCTGTCCTGGCCGACATGGAGCGCGCCGGCATCACCATCGATCCCGACCGGCTGCGTCGCCTCTCCAACGATTTCGCCAACCAGATGGCGGATCTTGAAAAGGAGATTCACAAACTCGCCGGCGGCAGCTTCAACATCGGCTCACCCAAACAGTTGGGCGAGATCCTGTTCGACAAGTTCAAGCTTCCCGGCGGCAAGCGCACGAAGACGGGCGCCTGGTCGACCGATTCGGACGTGCTGGAAGACGTCGCCGCCCAGGGCCACGACATCGCGCAGAAGGTGCTCGCGTGGCGGCAATTGCAGAAGCTGCGGGGCACTTATACCGATGCGCTGCCGGGCTTCATCAATCCGCAGACGGGCCGCGTGCATACCTCTTACGCGATGGCCGCGACATCGACCGGGCGGCTCGCTTCGACCGATCCCAATCTGCAGAACATTCCCATCCGCACCGAAGAAGGACGGCGCATCCGCACTGCTTTCATTGCCGCAAAAGGCATGAAGCTGATCAGCGCGGATTACAGCCAGATCGAATTGCGCCTGCTCGCGCACATCGCCGATATCCCCGAGCTCAAGAAAGCCTTCGCAGACGGGCTCGACATTCACGCCATGACCGCGTCCGAAATTTTCGGGGTTCCGGTCAAGGGAATGCCGTCGGAAATCCGCCGCCGCGCGAAAGCCATCAATTTCGGCATCGTCTACGGCATCTCGGCTTTCGGCCTTGCGAACCAGCTCGGCATCGCGCGCGGCGAAGCCGATGACTACATCAAGAAATATTTCCAGCGCTTCCCCGGCATCCGCGACTACATGGAAGACACCAAGGCGTTTGCGCGCGAACACGGCTATGTCGAAACGCTGTTTGGACGGCGCATCCACATCCGCGAGATCAATTCGAA
>Ga0302325_10020462_pt1 | contig 13875 bp, 7 predicted proteins | sample Palsa_T0_2_FD_201948 | JGI IMG/M metagenome (GOLD analysis project Ga0302325, IMG submission 201948) | Peat permafrost microbial communities from Stordalen Mire near Abisko, Sweden - Palsa_T0_2 | ecosystem: Environmental > Terrestrial > Soil > Palsa > Peat permafrost | place: Sweden: Abisko... | reverse complement strand
CCCATGAATCGCCTTCACGCTTGAGGGGCTGCTGGCCGAAGCCCGCCAGTGGCAGCAGCGCAATGGCGATCAAGGCTGTGGCGCACGCACTCCTGCGTGCCGCGTTCACACTCGTGTGAACGCCCGGTTCGCAATCGCAAAGCGCGTCCCCATGAGTGGGGACGCTGCACGTAAGAGGGCGTGCGCCACGGATGTGCGGGCTAGAATGTCCCAATCGACGCATTCATTTCCTTCAACGCCTTTTCGCACTTCAGGCGAACATAACTGTTGTCTTCGTGCTGCATCAGGCTTTGCAGCGTTCCCACCAGGGCATCGTCGCGCCGTTCCACCAGCATGTCCACCACGCGCATGCGTACCACGTCGCTATCATCCGCCATCAGAACCTGCGACAAAACCTTGCGCACTTCGGGATCGCTCGAAAGGGGCTTCAGCCCTTCAAGCGCTTTGAGCCGGACGCTGGCGACGGGGTCGTGGGCCACTGCATTGAGCAGCGCATCGCGAACCTGGACGGAGCCGGCGCTGCTCTTCAAAATATCTACCGATTCCACGCGCACCGCGGGATTCTCCTCATGCGACGCCGCCAACAGCAGGCGCTGAATGGCTTGATCGTCCATGCGGCCTTCCACCATCCGGCGATGCGTCTCATCGAAGGAAATCTGAACCCGTCCGGACGCGTCGGGTTGCACCGAGCGGACGGTGGAGAATACATCGTCGGGGGTCGTCGAAGCCAGATTGGCGCCCCCGCGCACCGAACCCCAGTTGCGCAGCGATGCGAAATCGGCGGGCGTCATCTTGGCCGCCACGAAGCCGAGGGCGACAAGAGCCGTGGCAAAAATCGGCTGCCGCCACCTGGGCGCCCTGCCGCCAGCGCCGCCGAAAGTGGAAGCCATCGCCTCCAGAAAAAGAGTCCATGGACCTTTGCGCTGCCCCATGCGCGGCGCGCCGCCGGCCACCGCGGCCATCAGGTCGGCGCGGCAATCTTCGAGTAGCAAAGGCGAGACCGGCGCAGTCCGTTGGTCGAGCGCCGCCGCCAGTTTGCGGTGCCGTTCCAGCTCGCGCGCGCACGCCGCGCACCCGGCCAGGTGGGTCTCCAGCCGGTCTTCCTCTTCCGGCATCAATTCGCCGTAGTAGTAAAGCGAAATCAGATTCGAAACCGAATCGCAAGTCATACGAATTCTCCCAACACGGAACGCATTTTTTGAGTGGCGCGAAACAGGCAATTCTTGGCCGCTTCTTCGCTGGTTCCCAACATTTCACCGATCGCCCGCAAACGCATCCCCTGGTAATGTCTCAACTCGAATACCATGCGCTCGCGCGGCGTCAGATCGTCGATCGCCGATTCAATTTTGCCCTTCAACTGCCGGTTCCACATGGTGCGCTCGGGGTTCGAATCCACGCCTTCCTCTTCGAAGCTATCCATGCGGTCAATGGGCCCATCGGCAGTTTCCACCACGGCGGATTCCTCTCTGCGGACCTTCCGTTTGCGCAGTTGATCGAGACAAATATTGGTCACGATGCGGTACAGCCAGGTATGAAAACTGCAATCGAAACGAAACGCATGCAGGTTCCGGTAGACCCGAAGGAACGCTTCCTGATATACATCGCGCGCGTCTTCGGGCGAGCGCAGCAGATTCATGGCGAGCCGGAGCACACTTTGGTCGTAGGCGCGCACTAATTGCTCGAACGCGTCGGCATCGCCGCGCTGAGCGGCCCGAATTAGAGATTCAACCTGTGGACCCACTCGGGCGCCTACGGCTCCGGCTACATCCTGGCCCATAACCCCCGCAATATCTATCCTGCCAACAACTTCGGATCCAATCACCTACCTGCTAATTCAGACGTACCTGTAGCGATTTCGTCACGCTGGGCTGTCCGAATTGGGACAGTATTTATTCTAACGTGGCACGATCCAGATGCGAACGCAGGCCAGGGGCCCACGCGACTGGGCCAGCGGGCAGGGAAGTGTTTGCCTGACTCGAAAAAACGAACCCATTTGGTTGCAACTGTCCTTGATTCTTCGGGTTGGCGAGGGTGACTTGCTTTGGGACGGGGCCGAGGCCCGTATAGCCGCGGGTGTCCAAAACCCGGTGGCGGAAGGCGCTGACGGAGATGGAATGGATCCTTGCAGAATGGCGCTGCCGGCCAAATAGTACAGGTTGAAGGTGCGAAGTGGTAGTTGTTAGCGCTCGGAATCCGCTTCCAGCGGGAACGGAAACTCCCCAGCTCTTGGCTGGCGCGAAGGAATCCGTCGGCGTCTCATGGTATCCTTTTAAATACCACTCGGAGATTTGTTTTTGGGGCGAACGAGCGGAGGAACGACGGGTCGGCAGGCCAGTCGGACAGCGCTAACTATTCTGCTTTTCTTATTCGCGGCGCCATCCGCGATCAACGCGCAGCAGCCGGTGGGACTCGTCTTCGAGTCGGGAAATGTCACCATCCAGCGTCCTGGCCGGGAACTTGGGATTGCGGCGGTTCCGGGCTCCGAGCTATTCGCCGGAGACGTTGTGCACGCGGAGGCCGGCTCGATCCGTTTTTCATTTTGCCCGGCCCACTCTGTCCAAACTATCAGTCATACGGCTCCGCTGGTTTTGGATTCCAGCGGCATCAACCTGACGTTCAGCGCAATACGCGACCGCCAGAGTCTAAAGTTTTGCGATTTGCCGATTATGGAGAGGTTGCCGGCTCTGCAGGTCGTCTCCCGGCGCCCCGCAATACTTAAGGGAACGTTCGAATCCCGCGCACGGGAACTTGCCGAGGGCCAGCGGACCGGCTTGACGCGAGTCCTTGCCACGCTCGATGCTGCCATTAACAATCGCACGCTAGACCCATACAATTCCGATATAGAGCTGGCGGTTGCGCGCGCTGCCTTGCTTGAGGAGTATGGTTTGTTCGAGGACGCGATCGCCGCCTACGATGCCATTTACGCGCGCTGGCCCGGCGTGGCGTGGGCCGCACACGCCGCCAGCCGGCTTGTAAAAGAGGCCGATACGCGCGTCGCCGATGCGTCGATTGAGCTCCGAGGCGTCCGGCCGGCAGTCCAGCAGCCTATACAACCCGAGTCAGGCCCGCACATTCGCAAAACATACGCCGTCCTGATCGGCATCTCGCAATACCGGCCCGAGTCCGGCATCCCCTGGCTGAGCTTCGCGGATCGCGACGCCGAGACCTTTGCCCAGCATCTGGAACAACCTCGCGGCGGCAGTCTGCGCCGCTGCACTGACGCGTCGCCGTCGGACTGCGAAATCAAAATTCTCACCAATGAATCGGCAACGCTAGCCAACATCGCCAATACGTTGCAGTCGTTCGTTCGGGAACACGCTGCCCGTGACCATGAGCTTATCGTGTTTCTGGCCGCGCACGGCATAGAACCTGCAATGGAGAAGAATTGGAATGACAATGGCGGAATCCGCCTTGAGCCGACGATCCTGACTTATGACAGCGATTACAACGAAACCAAAACGACTGGCTACGCCATGAGCCAACTGCGCGAGGACATCGCCCAACAAGGTCTGCTCTATGGCAAGGTGATGCTTTTTGTGGACGTCTGCCGGGCGGGAAACATAGGCCCGATCGCAGGCACTTCCAAACTTCAGCCCGCTGTACGTGACATTTTCACCTTTAGAAAAGGCGCCGTGGGGTTATTCATGGCCACTCAGGCGCAAGACGACGCCTACGAATCCTCGCAGTTTGGCGACGGCCATGGAGCCTTCACATACTCCGTGCTGAACACCCTAAATCCCCAGAATCCGCCGGCGGAGAAGCGCCTCGATTTCCAGGACGTTCTCAGCCAGGTACAGCGCGAAGTCCGTGATCTCACACGAGATCAGCAAGTGCCAACGGGTGCGGCCGTGGACCAGCGCATGATTGTCGAGGAAGATGCGACGCTGCCTGGCATCAAGCTCGACCCGGCTTCTCCGATCGCTAGCAAGAAGGCTCTGCGGCGTCCGCGTGGTGAGCGGCCCTCGGCGCCCAAGGATCCTCGTGCGGATATCCCGAAAGCAACTACCGCGAACGAGTTCCTACAGGCGCTGGCTGCCGGGCGGCTGCGTCGTGACGAGGGTAGTCACAACGCGCGCGATGCGCTGGACGCGGTTCCGCAGGTAGCCGACGCCGCGGGGATGCGCGAGTTTCGCGACCAGTTGCGGACAGCGCTGGAAAATCGCGGTCAACAGGTAGTGCTCTCCTACTTGAGAGGCGATCAGGAACCTCAGAAGCGCGAAAAATTCGAAAGCTGCGGCCAGGATTTTGCGGCCGCGCTGGAATTGGACCCGCGGATGAGTTTCGATGAGAGCCGCATGCTGTTCTGCCAGGGCCGCGCGCTGATCTATCCCAGCGACGCCAGGCAAAAGGACTATGCCAATGCCGCGCGCCTTCTGGAACGCGCCATTCGTCTGGACCCCGGCCGGGCGTATGCTTATAACGCTTTAGGCATTGCTTATCTAGAGCAGGTTCCGCAAGACGCCAGTTACTACGATCTGGCGGTGGCTGCATTCCACGACGCTATCCGGCGAGCGCCATACTGGCCGTACCCCTGGCATAACCTGGCGTTAGCCCTGACGGAACGTGGGAATTACGAAGAGGCTGAGGGATATTACCGGCATGCTATGGAACTTGCGCCTCTCTACTCGTATCTGCCCTACAATCTCGGGCTGCTTTATCAGCGCATCAATCGAATCGAGGACGCTGAGACCTACTACCGGCGGGCCATCAATGTAGCACGCGAGGCGAACCGGCAAGGGATCACGACGCACCCTAGCGGGCAGAACCCGGAGGAAGCCGAAGCTAACAACGCGCTGGGGACTCTGGCCTTCGAAGCAGGCAACCGCTCCAAAGCTCGCCGCTATTATCTGACAGCCATTGAACTGGACGGAAATTCGCTGACCGCGCGTCATAACCTGGCGCTGCTGGCCAGCGCGCGGTCCGGACGGTCCATCGAAGCGGAACGGCTATGGTCGGAGAACCTTAAGCTCGATCCGCAGCACCTTCCCTCCCTTGTTGCGCGCGCGACGTACCTCGCCAGGGAACGCGATTGGAACGGCGCCGCACGGGATTGGGCAGCGGTCCTGCTCCTGGCGCCGGAGCATCTGAACGCTAAGCTGCAGCTGGCCAGAGCGTACATTGCAACGCACCAATCGGAGCGGGCGCTGCCCCTATTAAAAGCCGCTGAAGGACAAGCGCCGTCCGGCGCAGAGGCCTGGATAGAGATCGGAGACTTGTTTGCCGCCGTGCCAGAGGATGGAGAGGCGCGAGAGGCTTATAAGAGAGCATTCGCCGCCGCCGAAATAACAGGCGATGGCGCGCTCATCCTCTCCGTGAAAAAGAAGCTGGCCACCGTTCCGGCCCGGGATGTGGACCGTTGAGAATCCTCCTGATAGTAGTCGCGGGCTGCTTGACGAATGCTGCGCTCCTCGCGCAGAGCGCTCTCGGCATCATCTCGGGCCGGGTGACCGATCCTGGCGGCCTGCCGGTGGTCGGGGCAGAAGTACGGTGCCGCGGAATCAGCATCGCGTCTGAAGTCCTCGCGACAACCGGCGGCGGCGGACTGTTTACTTTGTTCCTTTTGCCGCCGGGGGGCTATGCCATCGAAGTGAAGGCGGCTGGCTATCAAACTTTGGAGATGGACGAACTGGAGTTGCCCGTGGCCGCGCTGTTGAATTTGCCGATCCGATTGCGTCCTTTGCAGGATTTGTGGGAACAGAAGCAGTACCAGGCTTACGTTCTTCCGAATACGGAGATACTCAAGTTCTACGGGCCCGATGTCGACACTTCCCGGACGGTTCACGTGAAAGCGCCGGATTCGAGCCAGACGGAACTGGAGGCAGCAGCGTCTGACGTAGTCAGCCAACGTCTGATTGACGAATTGCCGCTGGCGGGCGGCGACGCGTACTCCGCGCTGCTGGTGGAGCCTGCGGTGACGGCGGATTTCGCAGCCGCACGCGGCATCGGGTTGGCAGCTGCCGGCCAACGACCCTCTTCGTCGAACTTCATGCTGGATGGCTTTGAGAACAACAATTATGCCATCACCGGTCCTCTTTTCCCGGCGCCTCCGGAAGCCATCCAGGAATACCGCGTCTCCACCAACAATTACTCCGCCGAATTCGGCCGTACCTCGGGCTATCTTGCGAACGCGGTGACTAAGCAGGGAACATCGCAATGGCATGGCTTGGGCAATTTTAATCTGAAGAACTCGGCGCTCAACGCGAACGATTTCCAGAGCAAGGCCCACGGAGCGCCCCGTCCGCCCGGAAGCGAAACTCAGCCCGGCGCGCAGATTGGAGGGCCGTTGATCCGCCAGCGCCTCTTCGCCTCCCTCGCCTTCGACGATCTTCACAGCGCCGGGGCGGCGCCGGGCGGCGCCCAGTTATATGAGCTGCCGGATCAATCGTTGTATAACTCGCTTGCCGGGCAACCGTCTGCCACGGCCGGCGAGCAGATCCTCATGGCGTATCGTCCGGAAGTGATTCCAGTAGGCCAGGGCGGCAGCCCGGTGGCTTCCGTATCGCTGGTCACCCCTGTCACGCTAAACCGCCAGTTCGAGATGGGGCGAATTGATTTTGCACCGGCGGATTCGCGGCACAAGGCGATGGCTCGCGTCGCCGTGACGCGCTCCTCACGGCCCGACTACAACTGGTCGCCCTACCCGGCGTTTGTATCGGGGCTGGACGCTAACTCGACCAGCGCCGCCCTTTCGGCCACTAGCAGATTCAAGGCATCGACGATCAACGAGGTGCGTGCCGGCTGGAGCAACTCGACGCTTTCCGTGGCGCGGCCGGCCTCCTCACTTCCCCAACTCTACTCCGGCGACGGCGTGATTCTTCCCGGCGCGCCGTCTTCTACCGCGTATACGAACTGGAACCGTACTTGGGAGTTCGGCGACAGCTTGCTCTGGACTTCTGGCAGGCACATTTTCACAGTGGGTGGCGGCGCTCTGCTGCGGCAAATCGATCTCGATTACCATTTTGAGGATCGGGGCGTTGTGGAATACTCCGATTTCGCCTTTTTTCTTCAAGGTCGGCCGTCATCCTCCGAAATGACCGTATCGCGCCAGAGCGCCGGCGGACAATTCACACCGCCCCCCACCGGCGCTCATTACCGTCAGCCGCAGTACGACCTCTTTGCGCAGGATAGCTTCCGCGTCACTTCGCGGCTGACGTTGAACCTGGGCATCCGTGCAGACGATTCCGGCGCTCCCCGAGTCGTTGGCAATCCCTTACCCGAGGTTGTGCTCGGCCAAGGGACGGACATTCAAACGCGCATTGCATCCGCGTCGCTGCAGTTCGACCCTCGCGATAACCGGATCTATGACCCGCCAAATCCGAACATCGCCGCGCGCGCCGGCTTTGCCTTCAATCCGTCGACGCGGAGCGATTTGGCGATCCGTGGCGGATACGGCATCTATTACGACCGGCCTTTCGATAACATCTGGTTGGACGTACAGAGCAATGGCTGGGCGCTGGCGAGCACCTTTTTCACTCCGCCCGTCTTTAACCCCCTCGCGGGCGTGCAGCAGTTATATCCTTTTTCGAGTCCGGAGATCGAAAGCGACTATTCGATGACGCTGGTGCAGCCGGACCTGCGAAGCGCTTATGCGCAGTCGTTTTTTCTGGCAGTTCAGCAGCGCGCCGGCCGGAACCTGTATGTAGAAGCCAACGGAACGGGCTCGCTCGGGCGCCAACTCTTGACCAACGATGTTGTAAATAGAGTGTTCAGTGATTTGCCGACCGCGAACAATCTGCTCGGACAAATAAACCCTTCGCTGCCCCAATTACGGTACCGGGCTAATCAGGGAATATCGGATTACGCCGCTCTATACCTTCGGGCTCGCTATTCCACGTCGCGGGTTCGTTTTCAGTTCGCATACACCTGGAGCCACTCCATCGACAATCAAAGTGAGCCCCTCGACGGGGACTTCACCGATCTGCGCCAAAGCGTTTCATCCCCGCTGATATCGGCCTTCCAGATGCAATTCAACAGCAGCATGGATCGTGGCGACTCCGATTTCGATCAGCGTCAAAATCTGGTGTTCTATGCGAGTTGGAATTCCCGGCCTTACTTTGGGCCCAAGCTTTCGCGGTTCCTGCGGGACTGGCATATATCGGCGCTGGGATCGCTACGCTCCGGGTTTCCGTTCACGGTGATGGGTCAAACGCAGTTTGTCTTTACCGGCGCGAGCGAAGTGCTGAACCCCCGAGCGAATCTGGTGGTTGATCCGGCGGCCGCTAAGGAAAACACGCCGATTGCGGGGGGCCGTATTCTCCTGAACCAGGCTGCCTTCCTCGCGCCAATTCCGGGCGCTTCCGGCAACACCGCACGCAACGAATTCACCGGACCCGGGGCTGCGAGCCTCGATCTGTCTGTGGGCCGTTCTTTTGCGCTCCGATGCCTGGGCGAAGCCGGCCGCATCGAATTCCGCGCCGACGCCTACAACGTGCTCAATCACGCCAACCTCGGTCAGCCGAACAGCACGTTCCTCGGATCCACGAACTTCGGCATGTCTTACTATGGCGTGAATCCGAATAATTCCGGCCTGATACCTATTCTTCCGTTACAGCAAAGCCCGCGAGAGGTTCAGGTTCGCCTGCGGCTGGTTTTTTAACATAAAACTATGAAGTGAGTGTTGTTACCCAACTCTGATTGCCTTACGTTTCGCCATGCAAGCGTGGAGCGCGCCGCAAGCCAACGCGCACTAAACGGCGAAACCTTTGGGAGGCGAACGACTGGGCATGTGGGCTTCCTCATGGAAGCCGAGAGGACACCGTTGGCCGAACCGTCCTCTAGCCGCCCGCTTCGCGCTCGCTCACTCATTGCTCCCGCTCCAGTCTCCGCGATATCGGTTTTATTGGTGTGCCCGCAGGCCCGACGATCTCGATAGCCTTGGCCGTGTGCCCGATCACGATGCCGGACGCCACACTGCGCTTGCCCTACACTGAAAGGATGCAGTGGTTTTGGGTGTGCGCACTTCTGGTTGCGCCGGCGGCGGCGCAAACGCCGGCGGATTCCCATCATCTGAAACTGGCGGCGGGGGATTTCTTCCACGTCGTGGTGGAGGAGCGGGGGGCGCACGTCAAGGCGTCGGTGGTGGATTCGGTCGGCAAAGAGGTGGTTGCGTCGGATATTCCGAGCGTCGGCTTCGATCGCCAATATTTGTCGGGTATTGCGGAGAAACCGGGCGAGTATACGGTCGAGATCGCGGAACGGGCGCAAGCCGGTCAGCAGGGCGCGTACCAGATCGAAGAGACGGGGGTGCACGCGGCGACGGCGAACGACCGGGCGCTGCTGCGAGCGGAGCAAATGATCCGCGAGGGTCTAACCAACGAGGCCGCCAAGGAGCCGGGGGCGCAGGATCGCGCCATCGAACGCTACACGGAAGCGGCGAAGATCTTGGACGGGTTGAAGGAACGCCGGGAGCAGGCGCTGGCGCTCACGCGGCTGGCGCTGGTCTATAACACGCAGGAAAACCGGCAGAAGGCGCTGGAAGCGTTGAACCAGCTTTGGGGTATCGAGCATGACCTGGACGACGCGCGTGGTCAGGCGAACGCCGATTTCGACACGGCGCGTACGTATTCGAAGCTGGGCGACGTGGAGAAGGCGTTCGAACACTACGCAAGAGCGCTGCCGTTATTCCATGAGGTAGGCGAGCGGTCGGGCGAGGCGACCACGATGGCGTATCTGGCGGAGATCTACCGCGATCGCGGGGAGAACCAGAAAGCCCTGGATCTCGATTCGCAGGCGCTGCCGTTGCACCGGGCGGTGGGAGACCGGTTGGGCGAAGCCAATTCGCTGCTCGATCTGGGCGACGATTTCCGGGGCCTGGGGGAGAAAGAGACGGCGATCGACTATTATTCGCAGGCGGCGCCGGTCTACCGTGCGCTGGGCCGCGCGTCCGATGAGGCGGATGCATTGGGGAGTATCGGCGATATTTTTCTCGCCGGCCAGCAGTATCGAAAGGCCCTGGAGGTTTATCAGCAGGCGTTGCCGGCCCGGCAAGCGGGCGACGACCGGAACCTCGAAGCAAACGTTCTGTCCAACATCGCGGCGGCGTTCTCCGGAGTGGGAGAAAAGGAAAAAGCGCTGGACTATCTGACTCGCGCGGCGCCGATATATCGCGCGGCGAAAAATGCGGCGGGCGAGGCGTCCGTAATGGGGCGGGTGGCTGAGATAGCGGTGGATCTTGGCGAACGGCAAAAGGCGCTGGGGCTTTACGACCAAGCCTTGGCTGCCTTCCGCGCGCTCGGAGACCGCGCGGGTGAGGCGGGCTGCCTGGGAGGCATCGCCCGCGTGCGCCTGGCGATGGGCGAAACCCAGACGGCGCTGGACCTATACCAGCAGGCGGTCGGGATCATTCACGACCTGGGCAACCGCGCGGCGGAAGCGTCGATACTGACCAATATCGGCGAGGCTTACGCCGCTCGGGGAGAGGTGCAGAAGGCGCTGAACGCGACCGGCCAGGCTTTGGCGATTCTGCGCGCGACCGGAAACCAGAATGGAGAGGCCGAAACGCTCGAGGTGGTAGGCCAGTTTTACTCACGGTTAGCGCAGCCGCAAAAGGCGGTCGAATACTACAACCGGGCGCTCACGATATTCCAGACTTTGGGCGACGCCAACGGCCAAGCCTCGTCGCTGCATGATTTGGGACTGGGCTACGACGAGATGGGCGATAGGCAGAAGGCGCTGGAATATTACCAGAGTGCACTTCCGCTCATCCGCTCGCTCGGAGACCGCGCGCTGGAGGCGAGCCTGCTCAATAACCTGGGACTGGTTTACCACGAACTGGGAGACAAGCAAAAAGCGATTGATTTCTACGTGCAGTCGATGCCGCTGCGGCAGGCGGTGGGCGATGTGGACGGCGAATCCATCACCATGATGAACGTGGGGCTGCTTGCGTACGCCGGCGGGCTGAAAGACCTGGCGATCGAGAGCCTGATGCAGAGCCTGGGGCTGGCGGAACAGGTGGGGGACCCGGATCATCTGGGCACGATCTTGAGCAAGTTGATGTACGTATGGGAGATCGAAAAGAATCCGGAGCTGGCGATTTTCTTCGGCAAGGAAGCGGTCAACCAGTTTCAGAAAATTCGCAAGAACATCAGGGATTTGGACAAGGGTCTCCAGCAGAGTTACTCGGATTCGGTAAACGGGCGATATCGTGAGTTGGCCGACTTACTCATTTCGCAGGGACGGCTGCCGGAGGCGGAGCGCGTGCTGGGGCTGCTGAAGGAGCAGGAGTTTCTGCAGTTCACGCGCGGCGTGAATCCGAAGACCAGCGAGACGCAGCCGATCACGCTGAATCCAGCGGAGACCCAGGCGGAGAGCATCACGGCAGAGGCGATGGAGTGGTTTGGGCTGCGTGGGAAAGACGAGCGGAGTCCGGTGGAGGAAACGCGCATGACTGCGCTGACGGCGAAGCTCAGCATGGCGAACGACACCATGACGAGTTTTGCCCGGAGCCTGCAGCAGGTGTTGGGGAAAGAAGCGCAGGGCCACGCGCGCCAGGTTTCGATGGAGACGAGCGATTCACAATCGTTGCTGCGGGACCTGCCGAAGGGGAACGCGGCGGTGGCGGTGTACACCGTGGTGCTGGAGAATGAGCTGGATCTAATCGTGGTTTCTCCGGCGGTGATGTCACCGCACAAGGTTCCGATCCGGCGCGCGGATTTGAGCCGCATGGCGCAGACGCTGCTGGCGGCGTTGAAGAATCCGGGATCGGACCCGCGTAAGGCGGCGGCCGATTTATACAACCTGATCGTGGCCCCGATCGCGGGCGATTTGAAAGGCGCGAAGGCGGATACGATCGCGTGGTCGCTCGATGACGTGTTGCGGTATATACCTATGAATGCGCTGTACGACGCGGGGAGCCAGCGGTATCTGGTGGAGGAATACGCCAACGTCCTGTTCAATTCAGCCAGCATGAGCCGGTTGAAGGAGGCGCCGCAGTTGAACCGGTGGACGGCGCTGGGGATGGGGATTTCGAAGCAGTACGACGCGGATCTGCCGGCGCTGGACGGCGTGCCGGGGGAGCTCGACGCGGTGGTGCGCGACGCAAGCGTGCCCGGATCGGCCGGCGTGATTCCTGGGCGCATTCTGCTGGATGCAGCCTTCACCGAGAAGGCGATGGCGGACCAGTTATGGCAAAAGTATCCGCTGGTGCACATTGCGAGTCATTTTGTACTCGACCCGGCGAGCGACGACAACTCGTGGCTGCTGCTGGCGGGCAAAGACAAGGGTGAGGACGGATACAAGTTGAGGCTGGCGGAGTTGCGGAGCGACCCGAATCTGGATTTCCACTCGGTAGAGCTGCTGACGCTTTCGGCGTGCGAGACGGCGGTGGCGTCGGGCGCGTCGGATGGGCGCGAGGTGGACAGCTTGAGCCTGCTGGCGCAGGAGAAAGGAGCGAAGGCGGTGCTGGCGACGCTGTGGGCGGCGAACGATGCGAGCGCGAGCGCGCTGATGGCGGATTTTTACCGGCGGTGGACGGAAGGGAAGGGTCTGCGGAAAATCGAGTCCTTGCGGCAGGCGCAGATTGCGATGCTGCACGGAAAATACGCGCATCCTTATTATTGGGCTGCGTTTATTTTGATGGGGAATTGGCAGTAAGGAAGCGGTGCGCGATCGGCTCGATTTGGCGGATGGCGTCTACCGCCGCCTTGCGAGACGCCATCCGCCGGATTTCAGGCCGTTATTGATGCGGCCAGCGATCGTGATTGTTCTGGAAATCCTTCAGCCGGACCAGGTCATCCGCCATGACCTCTTTGTCGCGGGTTGCCAGGAGATCGTCGTTCGATGATTTCCGAAGCGAGTCGATGACATCGTTGAGAAGTCCGTTGTCGAAGCGGCCTTGGCCCAGGTCCACCTGCATCTTGTAGAGTTCTTCCTTGGTTTTGTCCAGGCGCACGCGCTCCCGGTCCTTAGCCTGGTAAGCGCTCCACACATGTTCCAGATCGGTCCGCACATTGTCGAAGATGTGAGGCCGCCAGTCGTCCCCTTGGTAGCGCTGCTCGCGGTCGTGATACCAATCTTGGGCAAGGGCGGTCAGCGCCATCGCCGCAATGACGAAACCTGTAGTTACCATTCGTCGCATATTTGTTCTCCTCATAACGTTTTTCAAAAACTCAAAAAACGCTACTGATACGCGCGCACAAGCGGCGCCAATGTACAGCGGCGCACGGTGCGGTATCTCGCGCTGCCAGGCCAACACTCTATGCGTGCGATTTCATTGGATATTCCAGCTTCGCGTACCAGTCGCCTCGCCCTTGAGGCGTGAGATCGAGGACGTGCCAGATCGGACACATCAGATCTATGCCGCGCTCCTTGATCTCCGCAGACATCCGTGGATGCGCACTGTAGCAATGGTAAACGGCGCCGTGGCTATCCCGATTGAAGACCGAAATCGTGGAATCCTGCTTGCCCTCCCGGTCTTCGCTTCCAAGATCGTATTTGAACGTGCTGTCTCCGGCGCTTAACAAACGCAGCCGGCTCCAGCCACGGGCGCGGGCGTGCGCTCGCAAGGCCGCCGGATCGGCTGCGGCGACGATTGCGAAGTCGGCGTTTTGGGCAATGTGATGAGCCACTCCGTTCATGCCGTCGATCCAAGCGGTGCACATCGGACACGGCTTGGTCTGGCGTTTCCCATACATCAGGTGATAAATCACCAGCGGCCTGCCCGCTGCGGTGAACAGTTCGCTCAGCCGGACGATACGCGTTGGCGTATCGCCTGAATCCAGGTCAACCGGACCTTCGATGAACTTGTAGTCCTCCAGGGCCGGACCGGGCGGAAGATGGCGGCGCAGTTCGGCTACGCGCTCGCGCTGGCGCATCAGTTCGATTTCAGCCAGGCGGAGCTCTTCGCGTTTGCCCAGGTACTCGGCCGATTCGCCGGTC
>Ga0302325_10020461_pt1 | contig 13876 bp, 15 predicted proteins | sample Palsa_T0_2_FD_201948 | JGI IMG/M metagenome (GOLD analysis project Ga0302325, IMG submission 201948) | Peat permafrost microbial communities from Stordalen Mire near Abisko, Sweden - Palsa_T0_2 | ecosystem: Environmental > Terrestrial > Soil > Palsa > Peat permafrost | place: Sweden: Abisko... | reverse complement strand
CCCTCGGCCTCTTCAGAAAACGCAGTCCACTCAGAACTCCTCGTCATATCACTGTCCTCGGTAGTCGCACTACTAGGCTCCAGCATCATCATCGTCATATTCCCCTCAACATCCTCCGTCTCATCCATATCGATCATCAAGCCCTGTCCAATCGTAAGCGACACGGTATCCAGTTTCGGCAACTGCATCTCGTCGCGAAAACTCACCGTCCTGGCTCCCTTTGCACACGGCGACCCATGCACCCCCAACCCAGCGTTATCCCGCAACAAACCCCCGTTATCCCGCACATACCCCCGCTCCCTGTGCTCGGCAAGACAGCTGAGCCCATCGCCAGCAACGGGACCACGTTCATGCTCCTCAACGGCAACAGGGAACGGTAAATGGAACTCACTTTCCTCCAACTCGCCGCTCCAGTCGCGCCGGGAATTGACTCGTCGACAACTCTGCCGGCGCTCACTGCGCGGTTTGCCGATCCAGCTGCCCTTGCCGTGTGACCCTGTGTTCATGGTAGGAGGACGTATCCTGACGCCGATATCGCCACTGAGATCACTGGTGTATGAGGAATAGGAGGGTTGGTCGGATAGGTGATGGGACGAGGGACGTCTTGTGCGGCGGGAGAGGTGGACTGGGACGGACGTGGTGAAGGGCAGGAGATAGGATATGAATGTACTTGTTGCGCTGAGGACTCTCTACACACAAACACAAAGTAAGTCACTCGCCTTTTTGAATAGGAATGTGTTGGGGAAGAGGGGGAGGATACGTCTTTGATAGGAGGTTTTGGCTCGGGTCGTTGTTTCATCATGACCCAACAGAACAAACAAAGGAACAATCAAAGCAATTTCTTTCTTCGCCTACCTCAATTCCCTCTGAAAAAAGTCCCAGTCGATAATTTTCTCCAGATTCTACGACCGTCGTCGCTGAGGCGGACTTTTGTCCCGTGTGCCGCGGTGAACACATTTTTCGAAGTGATCGACATTCGCAGACGTCATCGTGTAATCCTTGCGTTCCGTGTGGTTTCTTAGCTCGATTTATTAGGCCGTGATTATGAGTTATTACAAAGGTGGGTGGAGTTGAGTTTGGCTGGGGAGGGATTTGGGAGGGCGAGTTAGAGGGTTTTGGTGAGTCACAGGAGGAAGCGGGATAAGTTATGTCTGTTTTTGGTGAGGGTGTCCGATCTGTGTTTTCGACAGATTTGTCCGAGAGATTTGGGGGAAGGGTTTTTTAGGTGACTGTAGCTGTGGATCGATAGAATTGATTCTGAGTACCCAGTCCTACGGGCGCTTTATCGTAGAGTATTGGTTTAATCGGCTTCCGTGTAATCTCATCAGGGTGGTGTATCTCGCAAACCTTTTTGACTGGTATCAAGGCTCCGTAACTGCAACTATTGCCGAATTGCGACTTTGCGTATACAAGAAGGATACTTTAGAAGCATAAATATCATTGAGGGAGCCAGCGGAGAAGAAGGCTGCCACATTCAATGGCAATAATTCTCCGAGACGAGTTCTATCAGACGACTTCAGATACCCGCCCTCGCCGTCAGATACCGATCTTGAGAACACCACCAAATTCTTATCCCGCCCCCTCCATTAATCTGTCTACCGCTTCCTCCAGTCCCGGCAACCTGGGTTGCGTTCCATCAATCTCTCCGATCAAGATAAACTCCAGTGACAGCCATCAAGAGGCTTAGATCGCTTTAGTTCCAGACGACCAATATCTCTCGTAATGTGGGCTGAGATAAGGGATTCCGGATCATCCGCGGATTGCAGATCCGTGAGCATAAATGCGACGTTTGTCAAATGCAGTCCACTCATTGGCTATCGATAACCGTCTTCCGTCGCCGCTGATCCCTTGACACCATCGGCATATGTTGCTCATACTATAGAAATAGAAACGGTATCCGCCCGAGGTGCATGGCATAAAAGCTAGTCCCACAGTCTCCCACCCAGCGACCGCTTCTCCCACGAGCTCGTCATTTCATCCTGCCCACCCGCCGACCACTGCGCCGAGTACACTTGGAAGAACGGCTTTGGATAGTGTTCCTGGATTGTGATTGATCATGTTGGGACAGATTTTTGCTGCGGCGCTTGTGTCCGCTTTGATGGTCAGTGGGCAGACACCGGAGGATTCGAATGTGCTTGCTGTGATGATGGTGGGAAGACACGGCGATAGGACTTCCAAGGTCATGGGCAATACGCAGTTGACTACTCTGGGGAAGAACCAGGTTTACCAGGCGGGGACGTATTTCCGGGGACGATATCTCAATCCCTTGAGTCCAGACTGGATCCAAGGCGCAGACTCCGACTATCTCTATAATCAGATCTATACTGCTGCTCCGTATCTCCCTCTCCCTTATCTCTCGCCTATTTGTATCGTATGAATCTGACGATATTGTGTAGGAACGAGAATGTCCTTGGGAATACCGCTACGGCGTTCTTGCAGGGGTTTTATCCGCCCTCGGATCCCGCTACGGAGAGTACTCTTACCAACGGCACCGAGCAATTCAATCCCTTGAGCGGATACCAGTACGTCCTCGTCAATGGCGTCCCCAGCACCGCCCCCGACTCCATCTGGATCAAAGGCGACATGTACTGTCCAGCCATGACCAATGCCTCCCAAGCCTATTACCAGTCCCAAGATTTCCTTACAAAGCAACAACAACTGCAACCCTTCTACGATAAATTCACGCCCCTCCTCAGTGGAATCTTCCACCAGTCAGAGATCGGATTCCAGTCCGCGTACGGAATCTTCGATTACCTTAACGTGGGGTATATCCATAACGCGACCATCTACGCCAGTCTCTCCCCGGAAGATCTGTTCCAGTTGCAAACCCTCGCCGATCAACAGGAGCTCGCGAAAGTGTACAACGAGTCCAGTCCCAATACTTCTATCGGCGGACGAACTCTCTCCGGCGCGATCCTACAACAACTCAACAAGACTGTCTCGGGATCAGATCCATACCTCAAAGTATCCTACTTCGCAGCATCCTATTCCGTCTTCCAGGCCTTCTTCGGAATCTCAGGTCTAACCCAAGCGTCCCCCAACTTCGACGGTCTCCCCTCGTACGCTTCCGTCATGTCCTTCGAACTCCGCCAGTCAGGCCCGACGTTCGCTCCAGCAAACCTCTTCGTGCGCTTCGGATTCCGCAACGGCACCGCCGATACCACCGCCTTGGAGACGTTCCCGCTGTTTGGCCGGAATGCGACCACTGGTGATGTCCCGTGGTTCGAGTTCGAGGTGGTGATGCAGCGAATGGCGATTAGTTCCCAGGAGCAGTGGTGTCAGACTTGTCAGACGTCGAATCAGACGTTTTGTGCGGCGTATCCGATTTACACCGGCAGACTACCGGGTACTCCCGAGGAGGGGGTGCCGGGTGCCGGACTTGGGACGGCTGCGGCGGGGGCGATTGGGGCTGGGGTTGCGATTGCAGTGATGTTGGCTTTGGAGGGTGCGGCGGCGTTGTGGTATGTGTTTAAGCGGAGGACTCGTGGAGCGGTCAATGAGAAGGTTATGAGTGATACCGCCAGTGATAGGAGCATCCTTGCTTAGGTTGGACAGCGGGATGTGGGCATACAAGGGACGACGGATTATTTGTATTGAGTAGGCCATGGAAGATGTACTTTGTAAATACATTTCAGATTAGATGATGTATGATACACTTCTCTATCAAATTCAAGTTTGATTCTCTATCTTTACAGATACTTCTTCTCATTCTGTCGTCCCAGCGAGGTTTTACATTTTTGCAGAAACATCGCAGCCATCCGATCCTTCATCCGACCTGCTTCACAGTCCTCATACATCCTCCAAAGCATACCACAAGCACCCTCATCCAAAGACTCTTTGACCAAACCCCTCATCTCATCCAACCGCTCTTGCATCTCAACTTTATACGCCGAAACCTCATCTTTGACACCCTTTAACGCCTCCCCAATACCATCCGACGCAGGTGGTCGTCTGAACTTGTCGGGAACGGGAGGAGCGAACGGTTGAGGGAACGGTTCGAATTCTGGGCTAGAGAGGTTAATTTGGTCCCAAGTTTCGTAGGCGGGGAAATCATTTTCTTCGAGGAAGTAAGCTCGCCATCGACGAGTTACGGAATTTGCCCAGTCTGAGCAGCTGTTGCCAAGAACTCCGGTTAATAGAGTGATAAGAACCAATATCATGATCGAGAGAATATGCATATTGTTATGAGATATATGAAACCGTCCCAAGTGCCCGTAGATATATACCGATCGGGCGGAGTTTTACTCATTTTGTCGCTCATGATCTGATTGATCAACCGGTATCTGATCATCCATATCCATACCGCACCAGATCTCCCCTCCCTAAAAAGGGACGCCACTCGGCAGAATGAGAGAATACTGCTGTTCGCAGTGCATATGTCCCAGTGCGGGCCATCTAGGCTCCTCCTCCATCCTAAACCTAGCTATATTCCCACTCCACCCATAATAAAAGTAAACTCCTGCTGCCGCCATACCCCAAAACACGAATCCCTTCCCACAAAACAGTAGTGTGAAGATGAGTATGACGGCGACAATAAAGCCCTCGAAGCGGAGTTTCAAGCGCTCTTGGTCAAGTACAACTGCTGGTTGCGCCGGCGCCGCGGTCGGTTGAACTAGGTACCTTATCGGAGCGATTTGGACGGGCGCGGCCGGAGGCAGGAAGGGCTGCGGGTTGACTAAAGGGGGAAGGTCTTGTGGTTGCTGATAATAGTCTTGTGGTTGCTGGTAATAGTGAAAACCGTGGTGATGATAGTCTTGGTTGGACATTGGAAAGCGTCGTGAAGAAGTTTGGGGGTGGGGATCGAAGGAAGGCATAGATCTGATTCAGGGGGTGATCGGCGGTAAATTTTGTGAACGTTGGACGCTGAAACGCCTGACAATGCATGGGGAGGTCTTAGCACGGGACTAAAATCCCCTCGTTTTGAGACAGTTTTGGTGAGAGACTAAAATGGATTTCCTTTTAGAGATATTTCAGCTTCTCTTTGGATAGGGTAAATGTACTCCCTGAGAAATAAATATCGTTGGATATGCGCCCCTTCCCCAAGCCCCCTTCCCCGGCTGCTCAAGACTCGATACAGGAGAAGGAAACACGGTTTCCCCCCGAATAGTACAAAGGATCTCTTATGGTAGCCTATCCCAGTTCGAGTAGTAAAAGATATCAGACCCATTCGCAACCTACCGCGCTCTTTCCAGAACTAGAACTTCCTTTCGAGTGGAATTATTGCGCAGTTACTTCCATTGAACCTCACTTCGTCGAAAAGCGCCAGGGGCGTGCTTTGGAATCGATACCCCCGGACAGCAAGTGAAGTTATGGTACTCACCATCGCTAGTACAAGATCTTGGGATATTTCTCATTTCAGATTCTGCAGGTTTTGGCAATATATTCGAGGGTCTGTGAGATGGTAATATTCCCCGATATTAGCTTTGCTATTGAGATGGAGAGTTTGTCACAAGGGGAACGATGAGGAGATTCTGCGCCATGTGATTGTTCAAAAACACCAGGCAGTACGTTACTATAACGCGTGGAAGTCAATCTCAACTATTGACCACGTGAAGATGGCAGTTGCAGGCCGTGATACTACGAGGACGGATATCCCAAGTGGAAACACTTCATCTCTATTAACCCTTCCTTACGTACTACTATCAGAGTAATGTTCGTCCACTTAGCTCTTCCTTTCCAATTTTTACGTATTCAAAGTTGAGCTTATTTTTAATCTAATAGAGACGGGATGGAACATACTGCATGTTGGTGCATACGAACCTTCCGCTCCCTCCATATTCAGTGATCTCCCAGACTAGTTTGTAATTTCGGGCGCATTCACACGCTTCGAGACGTGAACCTTGATACGTGGATTACGTATTGTCTCGAAAACTCTGTGCTACTTGGAACAGCTCGCTTTCCGTCGCGATAATCTTCCGTTGCCAGCGTCTTTGCATTCGGTTCTTGTCTTCGATTCTTTCGCGATCCTTCTTCTTGCTTCTCTTTCCTAGCGTCTGCACCGGCCAGAGCTTGCTGGTGCCAATTTACGATTACGGGCCAGTCACCTCCCCCTCAGCGACCAAGGGGGACCAAACGGCGAATGTCTGCTCCAGGAGATGACCCTGATACGGTAATTGCTGCCATCCAAAGGCTTGTGCTGAGTCTTCGTAGGTTCGTGCCAAACGGTTGGCCAAGCTAGCTACTTCGGCGCCGTCGCCATCGCCACAGAAGCCGGAAGTTTCATCACCGACACCGACACCGCGACCGCGGACAGAGGTGTTTGAACAGTCTTCCAGAGAACCCTCAGTGGGCAGAGAAAACCCACCGCCACCGCCTCGCACCAGACCCATCCCTGACGAAATTGTGGTGCCTATAGAAGATTGGGAGGATGAGGCCATCAGCAAGATCATGTTGGTCACATTAGATGTTTGTTCTCTGAGGGTCAATCTGATGGTAGCCTCTGAAAGCGGAAGCAGATTCTGAATATATCTTTCTACAGAGCATATTGGATGATCTCGCTGACGAGGGACAAGGTTTGTTGTACGTGGGATGTCTAGCTGACTTTCAAGAACCGCGGTTTTCAACATCAGTCATGGAGCCAGCGATACTGAGTCGAACAGCCATAGATGACAACCAGACACCCTTTCACTACCTCCTCGGTGCGTGGAAACGAGCAGCCGAAATGTCCCGCAACATCCGCCCTGACCGCGACAAGCAAGCGACCGCAAAACTCGAGATCCTCAAAGAAATACGTAGACTCTGTGTGAGTTATGCTGGACTGTCAATTATGATGCCGGATATGTTTGCTGACGCGCCTCGTGAAACGGACTTGTGCTCTTATCTGCTGCAGGATATTTACACTGATGTTAAACTACCGGAGGAATTCTTACATGAATTGGCGAAGCGATTTGATGATGATGGCTTGGTCGATGTTATCGGGTCTACTATCACGGGGATATCCGAGGAAATCGCGTCACTGAAGTTCAATGAGAATTATCGATCTGTTCTAAGGGTATGTGTTGGATGTAACGTCTCTAAGTATAGGCCATTACCCTCCTGGTCCAATGCAAACCGATAGCTTCTATCATGCCTGAGATGCCAAACTGGATACCAGCAGAAACAAACCCGCCATCAGGTGCAGTCATCGAACAGTCCTCTTTACTTGGCCGCTTCTTCGCACTTTCACCACTTGCGCCTGGAGTTCCCCAGTCGTTCTTCCGGGATCCGAAACTCATGACCCCGGGCGACAGAATGTCGATGTCCAATTCTGTGCAAGATGCCCTTCGACAATACCAAGATTATCTCTTCAAGATATGCTCATGCATCATCAAGTCTGGAAGTCCTGGACGAAGAGGAGTACTCGACTGGTTCAGTGCTGCCCTCTCGCAGAATGAGAAGAGGAAAGCTTTGCAAGTGGATCCGGCGACAGTCGCTTCGGATGGATTCATGGTCAACATTGTGGCTGTCCTCAATAAATTTGCGGACCCATTCATCAGTATCACAGCTAATAAGGTAATTCCTTTAGGTGTCATTGCTGATTTTAGTTCGACAAAGTGGATGTCAACTATTTCCGCACGATACCTGTCGGGAGAAAGACCCCTCGCGTGGACCTCAAAGATGAAACCAAACTCAAAGCGGATCAGAACGTAGCAGAAGAGTATCTTTCACACACAATCAAAGACGTCGACCCTCACTTCATCAGCGAAATCTTTTTCCTAAACGCTTACGCCCACAGCGTCGGTTTAGTTCCTGCAATGCAAGTCCACATGCGCCTGGAAGGTGACATCAGCGAAATGCAACGCCAAGTCGATCGTATCAATGCAACCAACAATTGGCGTGCGAGTCCTCACGCGGCACTCTTCAGCGCGGCCCTCGAACGCACAAAGAAACAAATCGAGGAGGCGAATTCATTGGATGCCGCGATGGAGGCAGTGATGTATGATCGACTTGCTCAGGAGAAGAGTTTGGATTTCTTGGGATTTGTGGCGAATTGGTTGTTACGGTTGGCGGATGATAAGCATATTCATCCGCAGAAGACGTTACAGTTGCCATTGAGGGAGGATGTACCTATTGAATGGAGATGTCTTCCTCAGTTTCTATTCGAAATCATCACAGATCATCTACTGTATGTCATGCGGTATTCATCTTCTGCTCGCTAAAGCTAACGACAGGGCGCCGGATATTATGGGAGATCGACCGAGGCCGGAGCTGATTATCCTAGCGTTGACGTTCATCGGGCCTTCGGGATCGCCGTATATTCAGAACCCGCATTTGAAGGCCAAGTTGGCGGAGATGTTGTATTGGGGGACATTGAAGCATCATCGATATACCTATGGTCTGTTCGGAGGGGTTCTTAATTCCAACGCATTTGCATTAGAATGGACATTCCCCAGTGTCATGTCATTCTATATTGGTCCGTCCCTTTAGTGAGTTTCTAACGGCAGAGGTCGAACATACTGGATTGCATTCACAATTCTACGACAAATTCAATATCCGGTATCATCTGTCACAAGTCATGATAAATGTATGGAACAACGGCACACATCGCAAAAAACTCCTCCAAGAGAGCAAAACGAATCAAGACCGTTTTGTGCAATTCGTCAACCTCCTCCTCAACGACGTGACCTATCTCCTCGACGAAGGCTTGTCCAAACTCATCGAAATCAATAAACTCCAAAAAGAATTGGAATCAGAACCCCCAGCAGATGCCTCGACGCCTGCGCCCGATCGACGAGAACGGGAACAAACGCTAGCATCCTCGGAACGTCAAGCAGCATCCTACATCTCCCTTGCCAACGAAACGGTCTCCCTTCTCGCTCGGTTTACAAATTTTGTCCCCGACGCGTTTGTCGTGCCGGAGGTAGTCGATCGACTTGCTCGGATGCTCAATTTCAATCAAAATGTGCTGACGGGGGATAAATGCAAGAACTTGAAAGTGAAAGATCCCATGAAGTATCGATTCAATCCAAAGGAATTGTTATCGATGATTGTGGATATTTATCTCAATTTGAGGACGAAACAGACTTTTGTATTGGCTTGTGCAAGGGATGGAAGAAGTTATCGAAGGGAAGTGTTTATGAAAACTACAGTCATCTTGAAGAAGTATTCATTGAAACCTTCGAGTGATGTGGAGGCTTTTCAGAAATTATCTGATGCTGTCGAGGAGGCCAAGATACAGGAAGAGGAAGGCGAGGAAGCTCTTGGCGATATTCCAGATCACTTCTTGGGTATTATTTCCTTCACAGTGGGGTTAACGATAGATCCATTGATGTATACTATTATGGACGATCCAGTCATTCTGCCAACGAGCAAGATTTCTATCGACCGTTCTACCATCAAAAGTCATCTTCTCAGTGACCCCACTGATCCCTTCAACCGATCCCCTCTCAAGATCGAGGATGTTGTACCTGGTATCACCGGTTTCCACGCAATGATTAATGATAGATGAGAAACTCAAAGCAGAAATTGCTGCATTCAGAAAGGAAAAACGGGCAAAGATGCCCCACTAGCCGGGCGTCATTGCTTTTGTAACATGCATATAGGAATATTAATCACATCGTTTGAATACCATCTTTATGACATCTTTACCCTCAGACGAATCACATGGATCAATCAGGACTTTTCAGATTTTAGGGGCCTTCAAAGACTCTAATTGTCAGAATTGACATGCTCGAGTGATAACTCCTGACAACAAATTGCTATCTCATTTCATTTAGTAGCGACAAGGGGGTCGTCATATGTTGACCACGTGCTGCGACATTTCCTGCTTCAAGACATGTGCCACAGACATCCATAGCGACACCACCCTACGAACTAATTTCCGCCGACGCTAGACTCTAGCGGACCGTGGAAACGCCGATCCCGCGGCCGAAATGCTCCTTCCCCCATTCATGGTTCCAAAGCTTAAACGCAAAACCCTCGATTAAGCGATCTATAAAGCTCTATTTTCTAAACCACCATTCGAGAATGCATATCCGAGTATGTACCTGAATCCCAATTCCAGGTCACTCCATCAGAACCGGAAACTCCTGGCGCTCCGAGGGATTCCGGGGCACTAACTATGTATGTGTAATAATATAAGAGGTCTCATTACCGTGCGCCCGAGGGAGGGTCTTAAGCGACGGTCAGTGCGCGTTATCAATGTCACACCACCATCAACTCCGTTTCCAAGGATTTGAGTATGTCGATCACCGCGTGTGCCCGCGTGGACCAATATAGAAACCATAAGCGCATGTGTGACCAGTCCCGTGATGTGCGTGACCGTGTTCCCAGGAGCTTATTCTCGAGATGGTACGTACGTTACGTAGCCCGCGGCGACCGCGGATGGATCCCTTGACTTGTGACGCTTGGGGTACACTTGGATCATATGTATGCGAGGATGCTTAAGGTTAGAACGCCACTGCGGGGCACGGTCAGAAGACCATATCCGTGATGAAAGTCAGCTAGGATATGTTTCATTGAAGTATGTATGTATTTACGGTAGGTTAATTGAGATGTCATTTCCGGAATTGTTCATCTCCGTTTGAGTGGGATACGATTTTCACCCGGAGCTTGACTATAAAACTTTGTTCTTCCGGGACAATTTCCAGAGTGGACCTTTACTCCCATTACTGCGGGTTTTTCCAACTTATCGCCTCATCAGACTTTCTCTCGAGGACTGGAATAGCTGAATCATCCTCGAGATCATGTAGACAATTAATCAAAGGAAAAGTTGGGTCTTCAAAGTGGATCGCGTCTGAATGCTGCACGAGGCGATTACATCCATCTGACGATCAATGGAATGGTTCCCGTTATCAATAGCTTGTGACTTGAATGCTATATTTTGAAGCTACCTTCAGAATCAGAATTATATACCGACAAACATGAAAGGCTGCTGGGATTGTAGAATTGCGCCATGAAAGAAAGCGACATTCGCCGCGCACAAACCAATCCTGATATTTTGATCTGAAAAACAGGATCCAGGGAAGGAGAAACTCGAGCAGAATTTATTCCCACAGAGGTAGGGATACCGCTGCAACAGGACGTATAAACCTCACCCTCGACGTCCGCTCCGGATCATTGGAGTGATAATTGCGAGAATCTATTTGTTTCCTCATTCGACGCAAACTTGGGTTGATTCTGCTGGTAAAGCGATTTGTGTCAATTGGACAACACTTCCCGCCTCAATGGCTATAGATGTATTGCCGTTTGCCCAAAATATCGCAGGGGGAGAGTCTGAATACGGATCCGTTCGCTAATTCCAATTTGGGGTCCAGGGATCCATATCTCAATGTCCTTTCTGCGGCCGGCTGTTGGAAAGCATGAAATATAGCTGAGCCCGCAACCGGACTTCAACAGAATTTCGTGTGAAAACAACGTCGGGAAGAGAATGAAGTGTGCCAAATTGTCGCAGTCGAGACTGAGAGTAAATCTATGGAGCATATATAGCGCGTAGATTTGGATCTGACGATACTCGCAATTCACTACTTATCAGCCGCGGCTTTCTGAGCCGAACCTCGGATGGGTCAAGGAAAAGAGACAACTGGAAGCAGGGTTTTGCCGTCTGTAGCAACATTTGCATGTGCTTCTGGATTAATAGCCAGCACGCGATTACTGCGTCCCGCGAGTGGCAAGTGCGTTAACTCCCTGCGATCCACAGATGTAGATAACAATCTCCCCGACTCCATCCGATGGAAATAGCGCGAACGGTGGGCGAAGATCGTTTTGCATCCGATAGCCGTGGCCCAACTATACGGACAACCAGCTCCACGTTGACTGTGGCTGGCGACACACATCCATCCCGCCGGGTTCGCCCCGCGGACTCAATTGAGTGGCTTGGGCCGACGGCATGGGTGATGTGCGCGAACGTGGGGTGCTGCTCGTGTCTTCCGCGCCAGTCGTGGGGGACCGGATTGACGTGCATAGCATTTCGTTCTTTTTGTCGTCTTATCGATGCAGAATGGCATACAGATGCTTCCACAGACGCAACGTCTTCCGCCATGCAAATCGAGAGGCCCGTGCCTGATAACAAACAACCTGTTTCGTGCATGCGGGTGTGGGGCAGCAGGCAGGCTAGCAGGCAAGGCTATACCTTCCGTTTCGAGTGTCGGCATCGATTTGGCGGGTGCGGATTATATTTTGAGTGGGCGTGCCGACCTGCTGATTGAGGATTGTGTCTTGAGATTTAATCCACAAGACCGGATTTCGGAGAGCATCTTATGGGGGACACTAATTAATATGTCGTCTGCAGTGGTGATGTTCGGAGCTCGATAGAGCCGGGTGAGGGATGTGAGTGAGTGTTTGGCCCGCCGATCATTTACAGGTAAATGGCAGTTTTTACCTGGCCGTTCGCATAGAAGGGGTCTGGCCGCAGCTGCGTGGCGGCGCAACGCACGGACTGAAAAGTGACTTCTTTTAGTTCCTTAATTTTGATTATCACAATAAGTTGGTCGCAGGAAAAGGAAATAAGGGTGCGCACTGGGCACGCTGTGACCACGTCTAATGTTTGCGTATGAATTAACATTTTCCTGCACATGCACACGCAGCCGCGGTCTGGAAAGAAAAACGGTAGGTGCATGAGTGTATGCTTATGCGCACAAGACATATCATCCTATTACGACAGTTTAAGAGCACGTATTCACGGGTATCCGATATTTGATACGACAGTTATACGAGAGGCCCTGACAGGAGTCTAGGTTGGTTTGCGTGTCATTGGCTGGCTGGCTGTGTGGGACGGACGCGCTGGCCTCCCTTTCGCCTTTGCTTAATCTTAAGTAAAATAAATCTAATTGCTTTGGGCCAATAATCGGGAGACTCAAAGGGATGCACAGGCAGCACAGCTCCTTCGGCACGCCCTTGTGGCCAATCACCGCGCATGCCCCTTTGTAAAGTAAGTGACTGAACAGCGCGATCGGCCGTCGGTGGAAATATCCCCTTTGCAGTGAGTTTCGGTGTATTGTGTACAAGGGCCTGCATGTGCATCCGCCTGCTTGCTCTGCCTCTGGGCCCAAACCTTGCTACTGCTGCTGTGCCCAATTTCCGTTAGCTCGTTTTCCCTTGTCTTCCCTTCCTTCGTTCTCGAACCACCACCATCTTCTCCATCTTTGGTCTCTCGATTATTCGCTGGTGGACAACACAACAAAGCTCAGGTAATAAATTCGATTTTGGCGACACCCCCTGGCTTCGTACGCGCGATCGCCCCTCCGCCAAAAAAAGTCTCGAATCACCACCACCAGCGTCGCCAAATCGCGCCGCCCCCTACGTGCGACCCCCACCACGTCGAGCGTCCCCCCCGAAAAGATATCACTTTTCGAGATTCGATAGATCGGACACCGACGACAACGGCTTATCAGTCTACTACTACAACCTGTCCAATTTCCTTGCTGGCGTAAGGATCTTTCGACAATTTGTCAAAGGGGTTGTCCCCATTAGCGCCGCCGTCGACCTAAGGTACGTTCGTTGGTCCCCCTTGCATACCGCCTCGGCCCCAAAACTTTCATCGCTCTTTTCCCCCGACACGTTGTTGACCCTAGAACCTCGTCAACTTTGACGTTCGATCTCTTGCAGCTGAATCCTAAAGGCCGGTTCGTCGTCTAAAAGTTCGGAGTCAAACCTTCCGGGGACTGGGACAGCTTGATCTCTCACGTCACCGACGTTTCCACATCATCTCTCTCGCCCAATTCAGCAAGGCGTCTTCAACGACATTCCTCAATCATGTACAATCGACCGTTAGGATCACCAACAAAGCCCCATTCCTCACATCATACCGTCGCTCCACTACGGATAGTCAAGACACCACAGCCTCAACATCATCCTGGCCTACATCATCGACCACAACATGACACGAACCAAGCCGGCGACCCAACTCCTCCTCCGTCGCCTCCTTCGCCACGATCACCAAGAATGCTGCAACATGACT
>Ga0302325_10020460_pt1 | contig 13876 bp, 12 predicted proteins | sample Palsa_T0_2_FD_201948 | JGI IMG/M metagenome (GOLD analysis project Ga0302325, IMG submission 201948) | Peat permafrost microbial communities from Stordalen Mire near Abisko, Sweden - Palsa_T0_2 | ecosystem: Environmental > Terrestrial > Soil > Palsa > Peat permafrost | place: Sweden: Abisko... | reverse complement strand
ATCACAGACGCAAACCTCGTGATCGGTACGAGCGAGCGTCGCGAGTATTGCGACACGCGCCGGATCGGCCAAAGCCCTAAAAAGGTCCGCTTCCTCGGTCAAATCCTCGTCAAAAATATCCGTTTCCGGACAGTCCCGTTGGATCGCCATTTTTCGATGCTAGGCCTTAAATCGAAATTTGTCAATGCTAGCAAGCTCAATCAGGACCTCCCCTAGCCGCCGCAATGCTTTGGCTTAGGCTGGAAAGGCGCGCTCCAAGATGGCCGGCATGTCGACGTCGGCCGGGAGCGTCCCGAACGTGCGACCCCATTCTCCCGCCAGGCGCGAACGGCAAAATGCGTCGGAGACGGCCGCCGGGCTTTGCTGCACGACGATCGCGGCACCCAAGACCACTGCCATTTCCTCGGCAAGTCCCCTGGCCTGCGATTCCTCGACCTCACTCGAGCGGAGCACGCTTTCCAAGTGCTCGACCGACGCATCGAAATGTTCGTTTGCGCCGGTGGCTCGCGCGGTCTCCGCGAAAAACGCATCGAGGACATCGGGTTCCTTGCGCATGGCGCGCAAAACGTCCAAAGCGTTGACGTTGCCGGAGCCTTCCCAGATCGAGTTGAGCGGCGACTCGCGAAACAACCGCGGCATGATGCTCTCTTCGACGAAACCGTTGCCGCCGAGGCATTCGAGCGCTTCGCCCGCGTGGACGGCTGCGCGCTTACAAATCCAAAATTTCGCGAGCGCGGTGCCGATGCGTTTGATCGCCGCTTCGTGCGGATCGTCCGGGGCCTGATCGCAGGCTCGCGCGAGACGCAGGCAGAGCAGCGTTGCGGCTTCCGATTCGAGCGCGAGGTCGGCGAGGACGTTTTGCATCAAAGGCTGCTCGGCCAGCAGCTTGCCGAAGGCCGTGCGATGGCGCGCGTGATGGATCGCTTGAACCAGTGCTTGACGCATGCCCGACGCCGCGCCGAGCGCACAGTCGAGTCGCGTGAAGTTCACCATCTCGACAATCGTTGCGATGCCGCGGCCTTCTTCACCGACGAGCCACCCGGACGTTCCCTCGAACTCGACTTCCGAAGAAGCGTTGGAGCGGTTTCCGAGCTTGTCTTTGAGGCGTTGCAGCGCGAAGACGTTGCGCTCGCCGTTCGGCAGAACGCGCGGCACGAGAAAACAGGAGAGACCACCCGGAGCTTGCGCCAGCACGAGGAACGCGTCCGACATCGGCGCGCTGCAAAACCATTTGTGTCCTGAGAGCGCGTACTCGCTGCCGGGACCGCCGGATCCGCTCGGGACCGCTTTGGTCGTGTTGGTGCGGACGTCGGAGCCGCCCTGCTTCTCGGTCATCGCCATCCCGAAGATGGCGCTGCCCTTTTGCGACGCGAGTCGCAAACGCCCGTCGTACGTGCGCGCGAAAATGAGCGGCTCCCAAAGACGCGCAAGTTCGGGTTGGCGGCGCAGGACGGGCACCGCAGCATGCGTCATCGAGATGGGACAGCCGTGACCCGCTTCGACCTGACTCCACACGAAGAATCCCGCGGCGCGCGCGACGTGCGCGCCTTTTCGCGCGGAACTCCACGCCGACGAATGCAAACCGTTGCCGATCGCAACTTGCATCAGGCGATGATAGGACGGATGGTACGACACTTCGTCGATCCGGGTGCCGAATCGATCGAACGCGCGCAGCTCGGGTGGAAAGCGGTTCGCTTCGAAGCCCCAGGCAATCGCTTCGGGACTGCCGGCGCGCCGGCCCAGCTCGTCGAGGTGCGGTTGCGCCCAGGCAGCGCCGTTCTCGCTCATGGCGCCTTGCAACACCGGGTCCCGGCCGAACACGTCGTAGTTCTCCAGCGCGGGCGGCTGATTTGTGTTTTCTTGCGTGCCGCCCACGTTCGCGCGCGTCAGCAGGTCCATCCCCTCTCTTTCAAGCGCTTGGTCGGCGGGACCCGTCAACTGCGGACCAGCTGCGTCCATCGCGGACCACGGTCACTTTGTGCCTCTTGCCGTCGACCGTTTCAACGTAGCTGAAGCTCGAATTCGACGACCAGATGATCTCGGATTCAAGGCGATGCATCTTCCCGTCGGGCGGACGCGGATAGACTAGTTGTCCTTGGTCGTTCCTGTTGCGTACGTATTTCCCGGCCGCGCCGTAGGCGACATCATAGACGCGCGCGATGTCGGTCGTGGCGTATTCCGGGGTGCCGTGCTGAGGGTAAAATTGGATGAAGGCAAGATGCCTTCCGTCAGGAGATATCGACGGATGATACGCGGGGAATTCACTGAGAACCGCGCCCGTCTCGATCTCGAAAAGCACGACCTCGTTCGCGAACCACGTTGGCTGTCCAATTACAATCGCGACTCGCGGACTCACGATCCTCAAACCGACTGGAATACCGAGAGTTGGCGAGAGAGTCATCGGGCGTGTCGTTGCACCATGTCTTGAGACCACGATGCGGATTCTGCAATCCTGGCACTGGCTCATCAAAACGACGGTGGTGCTTCCGGATGTTGTCGCCAGCTGGACCGGCCACTTCGGCTCGTAGGCGGCCTGACCGGCCGAACAAACACCGCGTACAAGCGAGACGATTGTCAACAGGGCCACGGTGAGCCGCCCGAAGCAGGTCATAGATATCACCAGACGTACGGGATGAGGCGGGTGCGTACGCGCCCGCAGTATTCGCTGTACCCGGACAAATCCGTCATAAGAAAGCGTTCTTCGTCGAAAAGGCGTAGGACGATCACGACTGCGACTACCGCTACCGGAACCAACGCCCAAAACGAGCCGAGCTCGAGCGGCGTCCCGCACAGCAGGAGCAGCCCACCCGCGTAAACCGGGTGGCGGATTCTACCATAGATACCGCTCGAAACGACGTGCTGGTTTTCCCACGTGCCGATTGTCGACGACGCAAACGAATTGTCGCGGAAAGCCACGAAAACGACAAGAAAACCAAGAATCGTCAGCACGGCGCCTAAGACTTCGACGAAGACGGGGACGTGCGACCAACCAAAACGATAGTCGAGCGCCGCGATGAGAAAAATTGCCAGGAAGGCGCACGCCGCAACGATTTGAACGATTTTTTGAAAAAGCCGCGTTTCCGCGGCTGCGCCTGCCTTCAAACGGCGCTCGAGTAAGGCTGGATCCTTCTTTGCAAGGTAGACCGTAATGAACGCGACTGCCAGGGTAAAGATCGCGATGTAGATCCACGCTTGAGGATAGTCGAGGGTCCGCGCTGGAATAAACAATATGAGCGCGAGAATCACGATGGATTGAAGGGCACCTATCGTCGCCTTGGCCGCAAGCGCGCGCACGTGGCTGCCTTAGACCCGCCTGAAACGGACCCTCCTCCATCGCGTTCGGAATGGAAGTGAACGCTTCAAGTGAGGCGAAGGCCGAAAGATGCAAACCGCACTCAAGAATCACGAGGTGCGCCTCGTTTCCCGGCCGACGGGCTGGCCTACGATCGACAACTTTGCGCTGGCTGAGACGAACATCGGCGAACCCGGCCCGGGCGAGGTGCTGGTGCGCATCACCCACATGTCGGTCGACCCATACATGCGCGGCAGAATGTCGGAAGCGCGCTCGTACGTCCCGCCGTTTAAAATCGGCGAAGCGATGACCGGTGGCGCGGCCGGATTCGTGATCGATTCCCACGACCCGTCGCTGCCGGCCGGCACCTGGGTGCTCTCCGATGAATTGGGCTGGCGCGAGTACGGCATCACGGCCGCATCCCGCCTTCGGAAGATCGACGTCAATGTCGCGCCGCCGAGCGCGTTCCTCGGCGTCCTCGGGATGCCCGGCATGACGGCCTGGATCGGATTGTTCGACATCGGCAATCTGAAAAGCGGTGAGACGATCTTCATTTCGTCGGCCGGAGGCGCCGTCGGAAGCGTTGCGGGGCAACTCGCCAAAAACTGCGGCGCGCGGGTCATCGGCAGCGTCGGCACCCCCGCCAAGGCCGCCTACGTCAAAGAGAATTTCGGGTACGACGAAGCGTTCGACTATCACGGCGATGTCGTCAAGAGTTTGCGCGCCGCGGCGCCCGACGGCATCGACGTCTACTTCGATAACGTCGGCGGCGAGCAGCTGCAGGCCGCGCTCGGTGCGCTCAAGGATTTCGGCCGGATCGTCGCCTGCGGCGCGATCGCTCAGTACAACGAGATGTTGCCCGGCCCGGTCAATCTCCCGAACGTCGTGCGCAAGCGCTTGCGCATGCAGGGCTTCATCGTGTCGGACCATCGCGACCGTCAAGCCGCCTTCGTGACGGAGGTCGGCGGGCTGCTCCGCGAAGGAAAGATCAAGTACCACGAGAGTTACTTCGACGGACTCGTCAACGCGCCGCATGCGCTTCTCGAACTCTTCGGCGGTCATCAGACCGGGAAGATCATCGTTCGCGTCGCGCCCGAAGGAACGAATCCCGAAACGACGCCTTGAGGTAGCGTGGTGAGCGAAGAGTTTCTGAAGACGGACTGCTGCATTGCGGGCGGCGGGCCCGCCGGGATCATGGCGGGGTATCTCCTGGCCCGCGCGGGCGTCGACGTCGTCGTCTTAGAAAAGCATGCCGACTTCTTCCGCGACTTTCGCGGCGACACGATCCATCCATCGACGCTGCGCGTCGTCGACGAACTCGGATTGCTCGACGAATTTCTGAAAGTGCCGCACAACGAGATTCGCGAGTTGAGCGCGCGCTTTGGGGACACAGCGTTAAAGCTCGCCGATTTCAGGCACGTCCCGGGGCGCTGCAAGTTCATGATGCTCATGCCGCAGTGGGACTTCCTTAATTTCATGGCCGAGCACGGCCGCGCGTTGCCGACCTTCCATCTCATGATGAACGCCGAAGCGACGGATCTGATTCGGGGCAACGGCCGGATCGTCGGGGTCACGGCGCAAACTCCGCAAGGCCCGCTCAACATCAACGCGGACCTCGTCATTGCGGCTGACGGCCGTAGCTCGAAGCTACGCGAACTTGCCGGCCTCGAGGTCCTGGACATCGGGGCACCAATCGACGTTCTCTGGATGCGAATCTCGCGCAAGACCTCCGACCCGCCGCAAACGTTCGGGAATATCGCGCCGGGCGGCTTTCTCGTGACGATCGACCGCGGCGACTACTACCAATGCGCGTTCGTCATTCACAAGGGCGGCTACGACGAGGTCCGCGCACGCGGACTCGAACAGCTGCGAGCCCAGCTCGTGAGGCTCGCGCCCTTTCTCGAGGATCGCGTCGGCGAGCTCCAGAGCTGGGATCAGATCAAGATACTCAGCGTGACGGTCGACCGGTTGAAACGCTGGTTCGCGCCCGGTTTCCTCTGCATCGGCGACTCGGCGCACGCGATGTCGCCCGTCGGCGGAATCGGAATCAACCTCGCGATTCAAGACGCCGTTGCGGCCGCGAATGCCTTGAGCGATCCGCTTCGGCGGGGACCGGTGGGTCCCGAACTTCTCGAAAGCGTTCAGCGCAGACGCGAGCTTCCCACGAAATTGACCCAGAAGCTACAGGTCGCCGTTCAGGATCGGGTGCTGGCTCCCGTCTTGGAGGGGCGCCTCGGCGCGAAGCCACCGCTCATCGTTCGCATCGTCGGTGCAGTGCCGCTGTTGCGGCGAATTCCGGCGTACGTGATCGGGATCGGATTCCGGCCCGAGCACGTCCGTTCGTCGAATCGCGAAGCTAAGCCTTAAGGCCCAGATCTTCGTAGATCGTGTAGTTCGAGGGCGCCCAGTGCATCTGCGTGCGGGCCTTTGCACTCGAAACGACTTGATCGAGACACAACGCATCGGCGAACGGCCCGAGCTGCTGACGCGCCGTCTCGAGCGGAATCGATTTGGTTTGCGAAAGGCCGAGGCTTTTCGCGACGCCCGCGGCAACGTCGCGCACGCGTTCGACGTTCGGTCCGGTCGCATTGTAGACCACGCCGGTCGGCGCGTTCTCCAGCGCCAGCGCGTAGAGTTCCGCGAGATCGTCGACGTACACGAGCGGCCAGCGATTGTTGCCGTCGCCCACGTACTCGACCGCACCGTCGTGCGCGCTGGCCAATAACATCGCCGGAATGCCGCGCCGCTGTCCAAAAACCATTCCCGGCCGAATGATGATCGTGTGCGCCCCGGCCTTTGAAGCGTCGAGCACCTCGCGCTCCACTTCGACGCGTCCCGCGACGAGCGGGGTCGGCTTCAAGGGCGTCGATTCGACGGCCGGCGTGTCACCCGTGTTTCCATAGACCCACACACCGCTCGTATAGACGAAGCGCCGGCCCGTGCCGCGCAACGGAACCAACATCGCCCGAGTCGCCGCGCTGTCGACTTCGCCCTGTCGCGCATCGCCGGTCGCCGCACAATGGACCACCGCATCGGCGTCGCGCACCGCGACTTCCAGCGTCTTGGGCTCCTCGAGCGAACCGGGGATAACTTTGTAGTTGTGGGCCGAAGCGAACTCTTGCGCACCCGGTGTGCGGGCGAGCGCGTGGATCGTATGGCCGCGGCGCTGGAGCACCTTGGCGACGGCGCTGCCGATGTACCCGTTGGCGCCGGTCAGAAAAACTCTCATGGCCTTCGGGTTCGAGAAGAGCCCGGAGGTCTCTTTTGGCCCGCTTTAGACGATTGCGACGCGCTCGCTCTGTGCGAGCTCGTGGAGGCTCTCGAGGTTTTCCCGCTCGAGCTCCTCGATATGTTTGTGGTCCGCGTGCACCCGCCCGAGCGCGCGCTCGTCGGCGAGCGTGGCTCGCAGGTACTCACCCGTAAACGATCCAGCGGTCGCTGCGACTTCCTCGGGCGTTCCGGTCGCAACCACGGTTCCGCCGCGATCGCCGCCCTCGGGCCCAAGGTCGATTACGTAATCGGCAGTCTTGATGACGTCGAGGTTGTGCTCGATCGTAAGCACGGTGTTGCCGAGCGCGACCAGTCGCTGCAGCACTTCGAGCAGTTTGTGGATGTCTGCAAAATGCAGCCCGGTCGTCGGCTCGTCGAGGACGTAGAACGTGCGGCCGGTCGCGCGCTTCGAAAGCTCGGTCGCAAGCTTGACCCGCTGGGCCTCGCCGCCCGACAGCGTCGTCGCCGGCTGGCCCATCTTGATGTAGCCGAGACCGACATCGGCGATCGTCTTGAGCCGCCCATGGATGCGTGGGATCGCTGAGAAAAACTCGGAGGCCTCGTCGACGCGCATCTCGAGCACGTCGGCGATCGACTTGCCCTTGTATTTGATCTCGAGCGTTTGCGCGTTGTAGCGCTTGCCCTTGCAGACCTCGCACGGAACGTAGACGTCGGGCAAGAAGTGCATCTCGATCTTGATGATGCCGTCGCCCTCGCAGGCTTCGCAGCGTCCACCCTTGACGTTGAACGAGAAGCGTCCGGGACCGTAGCCGCGCACTTTCGAATCCGGCACGAGCGAAAAGAGCTCGCGAATCAAGTCGAAGGCGCCGGTGTACGTGGCTGGATTCGAGCGTGGCGTGCGGCCGATCGGCGACTGATCGATCACGACGAGCTTGTCGAGCGCTTCGGCGCCGCGCACCGACCCGTACGTTCCCGCCGCCACATGACCGTGCAGATGCTGGTTGAGCGCTTTGACCAAAATCTCGTTGACCAGCGTCGACTTGCCCGAGCCGCTGACGCCCGTGACGCACGCGAACACGCCGATCGGAAAATCGACGTTCAGCCCGTCGATGTTGTTGGCTTTCGCGTTCTTGACGTTGAGCCACGTTCGCGCCTTACGCCGGTGCGAGGGAATCGCGATGAACTGCCGTCCGCTCAAATATGCGCCGGTCAGCGATTCGGGATTGCGCATGACCTCGTCGAGGGTCCCGACGGTCAGGATCCGGCCACCCTCGGCGCCGGCGCCCGGACCGACGTCGACGATGACGTCGGCTTCGCGCATCGTATCCTCGTCGTGCTCGATCACGATCAACGTGTTGCCGAGATCGCGCAGCGTCTTGAGCGTCGCGAGGAGACGGTCGTTGTCGCGTTGATGCAGTCCGATCGAGGGTTCGTCTAAGATGTAGAGCACGCCGACGAGCGAGCTGCCGATCTGCGTCGCGAGCCGAATGCGCTGCGACTCGCCGCCCGAGAGCGTCGTGGCGGAACGCGCCAAGCTGAGATATCCGAGCCCGACGTTGGTCAAGAAGCCCAGCCGCGCCCGGACTTCCTTGAGGATTTGGTGCGCGATCAGCTCTTCGCGCGGCGTCGGCACGAACTCGCGGAAGAAACGTTCGGCGCGCTCGACCGAGAGCGCCGTCAAAGCGCTGATGTTGATCCCGCCGACGGTCACCGCTAACGCCTCCGGCTTGAGGCGCGCACCCTTGCAGGCTTTACACGTCGCCGCGGACATGAACTTCTCGATCTCTTCCTTGACGTAGTCCGAAGAGGTCTCGTTGAAGCGGCGCTGGAGGTTGTTGACGACGCCTTCGAACGTTTTCTCGTACTCGTACGAGTTGCCGCCGCGCGTCTCGTACGTGAAGCGGTGCGTCTTATCGGAGCCGTAGAGGATCATCTCCACGAGATCCGGCGGCATCTTGTCGATCGGCGTCGTCAATTTCACGCGCCGCGAGCGCAACAAGCGCTCGACCTGCTGCATGTACCACGGGTTCATCGACGGGTAGCGGCCGCCGCCGAGCGCCTTACTCCACGGGACGATCGCGCCTTCTTCGATCGATTTCGTCCGGTCCGGAATGACCTTCCAGGGATCGATCTCGATCTTGACGCCGAGGCCGGTACACTCCGGGCACGCACCGTACGGCGAATTAAACGAGAACAGGCGCGGCGCAAGCTCCTCGAACGAAAGGCCGCAGTACACGCAGGCCAGCTGCTCCGAGAACGTCATCTCGCGCGCCGCCGGCGCCGCTTTGACGGTGCCTTCGTTGACCTGCAGCTGGTTCGCCGCGCCGCTCTTGCCGGGCTCGACGAGCACGGTCGCGATGCCCCCCGCGAGACGCAGCGTCGTCTCGAGCGAGTCGGTCAAACGCTTGCGCACGTCCGGCTTCATCACGAGCCGGTCGACGATCACTTCGATCGTGTGTTTCTTCTTCTTATCGAGCTCGATCTTGTCGCGGAGCTCGCGAGTCTCGCCGTCCACGCGGATGCGCGCGAACCCCTCTTTGCCGATTTCCTCGAAAAGCTTGTGGTACTCGCCCTTGCGTCCACGCACGACGGGCGCGAGCAGCTGGATGCGCGAGCCTTCAGGCAATTCCATGACCTGATCGACGATCTGCTCGCTCGACTGCGCGCTGACTTCGCGACCGCAGCTATAGCAGTGCGGCCTTCCGATGCGCGCGTAGAGCAACCGCAGGTAATCATAAATCTCGGTGACCGTTCCGACCGTCGAGCGCGGATTGCGCGAGGTCGACTTTTGATCGATCGAGATCGCCGGCGAGAGCCCTTCGATGTAGTCGACGTCGGGCTTTTCCATTTGGCCCAAGAACTGCCGCGCGTACGACGAGAGAGATTCGACGTACCTGCGTTGCCCTTCGGCGTAGATCGTATCGAAGGCAAGCGAAGATTTTCCCGAACCCGACAGCCCGGTTATGACGATCAAGCGATTGCGCGGTAACGTCAGATCGACGTTCTTGAGATTGTGCTCGCGCGCGCCCTTGATGACGATCGCGTCGAGCCCGCGCGGGGCTCCGTTCGAGCTGGAGGGGGTCACGGAAGATAGACCCGGCCGGACGGCTCAGCGTTGCAGCTCAAGACGCGTTGTACTCGCCGACGATCACGAGCGTGCCGAAGGCGATCGCAGCGCCGCCGAGGAGCGAGCCCGCAAGCGATGCGGGCAGCGGCCCGACTCCCGGGATGATGGCCAGAAATGCGGCAAGCACGCCGAGCGCGACGAAGATCAGGAAGAGTCCGAGCACGATGCCGAGCGTCGGCAGGACACGATCGTAGGCGATCCGCCAGGACTCGCGGATTGCAGCAAAGCCTTGACGCTCGCGGACGATCGCCGCGGGCATCACGTACAGACAAAAAAAACCGAAAGCGATCGCGGACAGTCCAAAGGTAAACGGAAAGAGGAAGGCCGCACCTGTTGCGATCAGGAGCAAGCCGACGAGCGCCACGAAGACTTGACCGCCGTCGCGAGCGAAAGCGCGCCAGCCGTCCGAAAGCGTGCAATGCCCGGACTCCCACGCCGCGGCGGCCATGCCGGTCGTCAATGCAATCGACGCGACCGAACCGAGCAATTGAACCACGTCGACCAAAACCGTGCCGACGATCTTCTCGCCCGGCGTTGCGTCGGGTCCGGGCAAGAGCAGCACCTGGAAAATTCGCGCAAACAACGAGATGACGATGCCCGGCGCGACGATGAGCGGATTGCGCACGAAGAGACGCCACGACTCGCCGACGATCTGCGTGAGGCTGCGCGCGCTGCCGTCCATCAGTTGCGCTTCCGCGCTGCCTGCAACGCCCCCTCGACTTGCGCGAATTCATGAACGAGCGCATCCGGCGGCCGCGCGCCCGCCGGCAGACTCTCTCGCCTGGCGTTCAGCCAGACGGTATACAGACCGGCGTCGGCGGCGCCCACGATGTCGCGCTCGTAGCGATCGCCGACCATTGCGGCTGCGGCAGTCTCGACGCCGAGCTGCTTGCACGCATAGCGAAAGAGCCTCGGATCGGGCTTGAGCATGCCGACTTCGTCCGCAATGAACAGTTCGTCGAACGCGTCGGTGAGCTCCAGCTGCGCGATCTTCTCGCGATGCGTCTCGGCGAAACCGTTCGTGAGCAGCGCGAGCCGCAGACCCTCGACGCGCAAGGCGCTCAGCAAATCGAGCACGCCCGGCCAAAGTTTCAGCTCGTCTTTGCGAAAACGATTGTACTCCGCCGCGCACCGTTCGCCGAGGGGCGGATCGTCGATGCCGACGGCGCGTAAGGCCGCGCGCCACATCGCCGTCCGCACGTCGCCGATCGATTCGCTCAGTTGCTCGCTCGAGAGATTGCCCCAGAAACGTTGGACTTCGAGGACGTAGGCGCGCTGCAAGGCATCGGCGTCGATGCCGCGCTCGCGCGCGATCTCAGCGGCGACGCGCTCCGCCGCTCGCCGATACGCGACGGTGTCGTCGTGCAGCGTATCGTCGAGATCGAAGATCACCGCGGCCAGCGGCGGCCGCGCGCCACTCCGGCTCATCGCCGGCCGAAGCGGAAGCGCGCTTCGAACGTCAGGCCGGCTCCGACGTTCCGGTCGACGAGTTCGCCGTTGTCCGTATTTCGCGTATGATAACTGAGTCCGCGGAAGCCGAGCAGATAGGTTGCTCCCGGAAAATGCCACGCGTAGGATGCCCCGTAGTCGACTTCTCCGCCCTGCTCGGGTTTCGGAGTTCTCGGCGCACCGTTGATTTGCGTAATGCGTAAGACGCCGCGCACGTTCGGTGCATCCGTCAAGGTCAACTCGACGGAACGATTGTGGCCCACGGGCAGATCGGCGATGCCCGTAAACAGCGGCGACGTCACCCGGGAGTCATCGCGATCGCCGTTGTCGCCGTTGAAGTTCGACAGGTTGACGACTTGAAAGCCCGCGCCGATACGAAAGCGATGACGCGGGTCGAGATCGAATTGCGCCTCGGCGTTCAACAGACTCAGCGACGCGCTCGACGTGCCGAGCGGCCCCGGGCTCGACGCGTTGAGATTGATCTGCGGAAACCCCTCAACGTGAATGCGCGCGCGCGACCAAATCTGCGACGCTTCGAGCAACGCGCCGGGCACGACGCCGCTGACCGGCTGCGGGTTGTCCGCGCCCGAGTGCGTTCCAGCGAGCACCGCCGCCAGAATGCCAAGATCGGTTTCCGCACCGGCGGGCGCGCAGAGCGCGCCGAACGCCAGCATCGCGCCGAGCGCGATGTGCGTCACCGCCGCCGCGCGCTTCACTCGCCGTCGAAGTATTCGAGGATTGGATTGTCGCGGACCATCAGGTCCGCTTGCTCGATCAGGACTTTGTGCGAGTCGGGATAGTAGCAGACGTCATCGGCTGAAAAGTTGGAAACCATCAGCAGCAACGCCTCGGCACCCGTGTCGTTGACCAGCTTATGCGCCCCCGCCGGACCAACCGGAAAGGCGACGAAATCACCGCGTCGCAGACGGAACGACCCGCGGGGAGTTTCGAGCATCGGCGCGCCTTCGAACACGACGAAGAGTTCCTCTTCGGCCGCATGCCAGTGATTGGGGCACCACCATTTCCCGGGCGGAATCCGCGCCATCCGGGACCCCAGCCGCTCGGCTCCGATCGTGAAGCCGACTTCCGCACTCGACGAACGGTAGCGCTCGGGCGTGCCGTCGGAATCGTCGACCCACATCAATTCGTCGAGGTTGATGCGCGACGCAAGCGCGTCCCCGCGCGACTCAAGGCAACGGCCGAGTACGTCGTACGCATCGCCGAACAAGCACGTTCCGTCACCCACGAGCAAATTCTTCGGTTTGAACATGCGTACGCGGCGGAGCGAAAGAACGGCCTGCGCCGGATCGGCGAGCTTCTCGTTTGGCATCAAGCGAAGCGATCCGGCCGGGTCGCCCCAGAGCGCGTCGCCCACGACAACCGTGTTGCTCTTGCGAATATAGAGCGCGAACTCGCCGGGCGTCTTGAACCCCTCGAGCGGAAAAACTCGCGCTCCGAGAAACAACTCGCCGCTCTTCAGGACGCGATCGACCGGTCCGGAAAGCAATGGCGCATCACCCTCGCTCGCGGCGATCTTCGCGCCGGTTGCCGCTGCCAGCGGGCGAGCGGCACGTTCGTGATCGCGGTTGGTAATGACGATCCACGACAGCCCTTCACGGACGATCTGCGCGCCGCAGGTTTCGTCGACCGGAAGGGGATCGATCGCGAAGTTGCCTTCGTCGGTACGTACGAAGAAAGAATTGAAGAAAAGACCGCGGTCAGCTTGCCAGGCCGACCACATCGAAATTCCCTCGACGACCGTCGCTTGCATGAGACCCCGTTCCGGCGCGAGAGACGAGGGTCCTAGCGCCTGGCGGGCCTCACTCGCTGCGGCCCGAAACCGTCGGCGATGCGTTTCGTCCCGAATCTGCTGCTGGTTACGGCGCTGCTTGCGCTCCTCAGCGCGCTTGCACCCGCCGCACCGGCCGCACCGGTTGCGCGGGCCACGCCGGCGCCGCTAAGCAAGAAACTCAAAGCTATGGCGCCGGCAGATCAATATTTCGGAAAGCTCAAGCTCAGCTTTCTCGGGATCAACAATACGTTCCGCGACGCGGGAATTTCGGCCGCCGAGCATACGGCCGATCCCGCGATCGCGAGCAAAGTTGATTTCGCAATCGACGCGCTCAACGATTGGCAGAAACAATTCCCGCGCGATCCACAGCTTTCGCGCACGTACTTCCTCGCGCAGATCACCCTCAAGAAGATCTGGATCCGCAAATATCAAGACAAAGCGTGGTCGTACATGCAGCACATTCTCAGCGCATATCCGGCGACGTTTTACGGTAGGACCGTCAAGGCCGACATCGCACGCGGTTGGACGAGCCACTACTACGCGGCTGCCGTTCCGTGCGACGCGGCGGCGACGCCGGCGCCGAACGTCACGACGAATAACGGCAAATACAAAACGATCGTCGAGACGCCGCCTTGCATCGCGCCGAGTCCCTCGCCCTCGCCGTCGCCATCGCTCGAGCCGTCAGCGATGCCGTCGGGGTTACCGGCGGTCCCGTCAGTGTTGCCTTCTGGCGTTCCGGGCTCTCCGTCGCCAGTCCGACCGCAAACGAGTGCGCCTGTGCCGGCGTCGCCTCCGCCCTCCGGTTCACCGGTCCCGGCCGCTTCACCATCGCCGGCGGCGACCGGCACACCCGTCCCAGCCACTCCGCCGTCGCCGGCGAGTCCCCCGGCGGCCACCCCGCTTCCCACTGCCTCGCTCCACCCTGTCCCAAGCGGGTCGCCGGTCCCCGCGCCACTTCCGTCAGCGAGCTAAACGGCGGAATCGG
>Ga0302325_10020457_pt1 | contig 13876 bp, 10 predicted proteins | sample Palsa_T0_2_FD_201948 | JGI IMG/M metagenome (GOLD analysis project Ga0302325, IMG submission 201948) | Peat permafrost microbial communities from Stordalen Mire near Abisko, Sweden - Palsa_T0_2 | ecosystem: Environmental > Terrestrial > Soil > Palsa > Peat permafrost | place: Sweden: Abisko... | reverse complement strand
ATTAGGTACATGAGAGCATTGGCGGGAGAATTTGTAATGTAAAGTACTGCTCTTCCACTTTAGAAGCTGCTATCTCCGTTGCATCACTGTACAAGCATTCCAACGCTGCCGCTAGCACTAATCTTTGGGTGTTTTTTACTTGGTCGTAAATCACCTCTTCTTCCTCGCACCACGCTTGATAAAGGCCTCAGCGAGTAGCCACTTCATCGATGGAAAGCAATGAGTATATACCAACGATTCCAACCCTTAAACCATGCAAATACGCGTGTTGCGCGCTTCAGTGGCTGTTTTTATGAAAATGAGGACCTGCGATGTTGAAGATGTGTTGCGCTTCAATCTAGACCGGAGTCGCAGTACTTATTCAAGGCACAGTAACTTTCATTCTCATCCAACCACCCCGAACTTTAATTCAACAACCATGTTTTGGGCCTGCAAAGACGACGGTCCGGGTTTTAAAGTTTCGCTACACACTCCGTCACAGGCGGGAAGTATTGCGATGGCATGAAGAATTTGGATTTGAGCCCCCACGAAAATCCCTCCCGGAAACTCTATTTACAGAATGAGGTTCCGCCTCACGAAAATTTTGTCGATGGATTTTTCGGACGAGAGCAACGATTTTGGGACAGTTGCCAGTATAGACCCGTCCAACCTCAAAATATTGGCCAGACAGCACTGGGTGGTAATGCTAGCCTTTATTGAGCCTTTTCCGGCTCGGTGTTTTATTGAATTACCATGCTGAAATGAAGGTTCCGAGGCGTGCAATGCAGAGGGCAGAAGCCAATGGTATAATATTGTGCAACGTATTTCAAAAATGGCGGTGGGCGGTATATATTTAGTGGTCGGTCCGCGCCACTTTGTGAACGCCGGCAAACTCAATAAAGTTGTAGCTATGCTTACGTTACTTCGTTCTTAACACCCGAACGGTAAAGTTGTAGCTACGATTACGTTGGTTACCCGTTTTGCGTCTAATGCGCCACAAACAAATTTGTCTATTTATTCACGCCGACGTCCTCCAATTTTGCCGAGCGGACATCTGTGGAACATGGATACATCAACCGGATCAGACCAAATCTACTACGATTCGTTCTCAGCTTCAAGTTCAGGTATCTTTTCCCTAGACGATACCGAGGTTGGTTTGCATGTCGACAATGCGGCCGAAAACTCTCAACGTTCTATTGAAAGCAATTTCCAAAGACCTTTCGTCCTTCTACCATTCAGAGAACCGTGCCATGCAACAGGGATGCAGTTTGGACCTGAGCTTGTCCCGCTCCCTTCCCACCAACTTTCATACAGCGCCTCCGACAACATATATCAGCATGTAGAGCAAACCTCCGATGAACCATTGACATCTCGCCGGGCCAGGAAACCAAAAGAGTAAGTCACTTAACCGTGAAGCTGACCTGTACAGAAAGTTTAAAAGAAACAATCAAACGGTTTGGACTGGCAATAATAAAACTGGACGAACGGGAAAATTGCGTTGCGAGACTTGTCGAGTCCGTCACATCAAGGTATATACCTCTATGCCGTTTCAATATTTAACTGAAAGTGTGTGTTTGAGTCTGTTGAGACAACTTGTCTTGCTTGTCAAAAATCCGGAATCTCAGCGTGTGTCAAGAGATGGGGCCCGTTGAAAGAGTCTACAGAAAGGGCAGATGGGAATCCAGGATTCGTCAACGACCCTGCAGTTCAAAAAACGCAACTTTCCCCTCACGAACCTTCACGGCAGATTCCTACAGCGATCGGTGCTTTGATCAGTGGGGAAGAATGTAACCTGTTGGAATATATTTACACACTGTCCGATAAACCTCGGGCATCGAGTACTTGGCAGCACCTTTATAAACGACTAATCTTCAAGTACGGGCTCTCCATAGAATGTCCCTCTGTTCGTTTTGGCCTGCTCGCCTACTCTGCTGCCACACAGTTCTACAGAGGAATCTGTGGAAATCAGGATCGAATCGATGATTACTCGTTTCGAGGCTGTCGAGCATTGAGGAACAAAGTATGTGAGGAATTTAACGTGGAAGAAATGTTTACGATGCTCTTGCTCATCTGTGCAGAGAAAATGCGTTATTACTATTATGTTGGCGCCAGCCGATCAAATCCCGATCTTCTGAGAGGAAAAGCTCGACTAACTGTGCATATGCGTGGGATGCATTCTTTCCTCGAATCCTTCGGCGACAGATTGAGGGTTACAACAACAGAGAGCTTTGGTAAAGAGGTATGGGATTTTGTGGTCAACTCTTTCGGCTCGTCCATATCCATAGCATACACTAATGGGATGGATGTCATTAACCTGTCGTCGTTTTATCGCCAACGAATACCAGAAATCCAAGATTGTCACCAGCTTGCGATCCCTTTTCGTGACTCCGCGTTAGGCAACACCGTGGCCGGCCTAGTGAAGATGCTTCTCGAGGGGTGTATGGATGGAACAAAGGACCTCTATCGAATTTCCTTGGAACAGGAATTGGAGGGTTACTTGTCCCTGTGCGGGCTCATCGGATTGCCGCCAATGATGATATCAGAGACTCAAGGGGGAGCAAAATGGTGGGGCGAGCAGGTTCGCATCATGCAATATTATGCCGGCAGAATTATTCTTCACCTCTCCAAAGAACTCGTTGTCCCATTTACCTGGGTGCAAGAAGTGGTAGCTGCAGCTCTGAGGATTGACAAAGCGCCGCCCCGGAGGGACTCGGACATGAAATTCGAACAAAACCTCGCCGTAATATACGTATTGAAAGCGGCTTTAGTTATTCCGCCTGCCAACGATTTCGCATGTAACTTCCCTGTTTCGGACTTTTAATAAATTATAGATCGAAGAACGGTGATTGGGTTGCTGAAAAGTCACGGGAAACCCGAAGAGTGTAATCAAGTGGCATTGTATTGGGCAACGCAGGAACCGGTCTATTTTAAGCAGATTATTTCGTTGATTTTATCACGTTGGGCGTAAAGGTTGATGTATACAACTTTAAAATGGAATCAAATCTTGTAGGCGGGTCTTGATCGGAAAGTAGCAGATTGAAATGAAGCATATTTATTTACTATGAAAGCCCTACGCTCCTCAAAGTGATCAGTACTAGTAGCGTTGATCAAAACTTAGGTAACTTATACTATGAGGCAGATGCGAGAGGGACGTTTACTTGTGTCATACTACTCTTTAAGACAGTTCGGGCTTCCGCGCCCCTTATATGGCTTGTAACAATGCATAAATAATCAACGTTGATTTGCTTGTTGTGAGTATCTTACATCAGATTGAGGTTGCTAACAGAGCTATTCGGATGCATATTCAGTTTAAACCTCGCTCCACTCTGGTCGGGAAGGCCTCTGACGCCGTCGCCAGAAATCTTTATTCTCCGAGAAGTGTTCCTTTGCCCGTCGCCTGCCCATTCGGAGCTCGAACAGTCGCTCTCCTTCACGCCCTCGCTAATGAACCAACGCCAACACATTTTGTTACAAGACGAGACCCCAAGGAGCGGCCCGGGACTTTTAACCCCTGCAGCCGGACTACAATACCTCAGCCTCGGAAGAAGAAGTCCATGAAATGATCCCCCCCCTCTTGTCTCTGCAAGCGCGCAATAAGTCCCGCGCCAAGGTGTTGCGGAGGGAGTATCCCGCCTGCGAGACCCGCAAGGAGATAATCGATCGATATGCTTTTTTTGGCGTCGAGGGCCAGGGAACAACTTTCGCTCGAGATGTATATGGACCGCAAACTGCGTCGTCGTTGAATGTTAGATTGTGGGGCCTTGCACCTTCTCAGACGATCAACTATTATATCTCATGAACTTGATTAAAAATATTACTTTGCCCACTAAAGATACAGAAGAGAATAACCTAAACTAAGACCGGTGCGCATATCGGACCTAAGTCGTATAACGAAACCCGGGAGTGTTTTCGATCAGCGTTCCGTCCCTGTCTGCCTTCTTATTCTGACTATGGAAGTACAAAGCCATCAATGCAGAAATAGCGCAGGTGAAGCAGATAAAGCAGATCGTCGCGATGAGTCTACAGATGAGCTCCAGTACAAAAAGCGAGATAAATACCCAGGAACGTAACGTGGCGAGTCTTGATCTCTGTACACGGTACTTGCTGCAATTCCACCAATGGCGCCAAATCCAACTTGAAGGGCGCTGGCAACGGATCGTTTACTGGTTCCAATGATGTTATTTTGCGCAAACGCAAGAACAGCGGGGATGTTGGGTTGGGAGCCGCCGACGGCAAGGAATGTCCCGAAGAGTTTGACACCGGTGGACACATCCGCGGCGACCAAGGCAAAGCCGATGATGGCGATGGCCGAGTGACCAAAGATGAACGGGGTGCGGTGATGTACTTTGTCTGCCCAGTAAGAGGTCGTAAGGGACACAAAGGCAGCGAGCACGAAAGGCGGAGCGAGGAGAAGCAGAGCGATAGTGATGGAAAAGCCCATGTCCAAGAGTATAAGTCTACAAGTTAGCACATGGAAGTATGCAGAACGTACGGCGCAAAGAATGCCAGGCCATAAACGGGAGCAGTGGAACCAAAGAACTAAGCGTCAGATGGATGCAGGAACGGCGCTACCATAAGAGAATAACCCCAAACTTTCCAGTCGCTAAGGTGTAGCTTGATCTTTTCCCAGGTGATTTGGTCATGGTCGCCGTCTCCGCGGTCTTCGTTGAGTCTCTTTATCGCATGTGTTCGTTCCTCTTCTTTCAAGAATTTGGCTTTTTGAGGAAAGTCGACGATGAAGAACCATGCAACGACCGCTGCGACAATTGTCATAATACCTTCGACGATGAAGATCCATCGCCAGCCGTGGACGGTATCGGTTTGGATCTGTGACAAGCCGTACGCTAGAATAGACTATGATTAGAACGAGCGAAAAGGAATGTACCGAGAATCCAGAGGTGAAGACACTGGCCATGTAAAAGAACGCCAGGCGCGTCTGGACCTCGTATCGCTTGTACCAGCAGCTAATCAAGTAGACGCAGCCGGGAAAAAAACCAGCTTCGAAGACACCCAACAGAGCGCGCGTAACAGACAGGATCTGCCAATTGGGAGAAAAGCCCATGCCGATCGAGATGGCTCCCCAGCAAATGATGATGAACGCAAGCCAATTTCCAGGTCCTATGCGGCGAATGACAAGATTCGAGGGAAGCTCAAACAGGAAGTATCTGCACTCAGTGACACCGACCAGGGAAACTACCCAGGGAAGAAGACGAGAAGAGCGACGTTGTAGTGATTCCCAGTGAGGTCAAGGTCCACGGCCATACCAGCAATCCTGGCAACTCCGATATTGACACTGCCGTTAGCGGATCAGTTGTAAGGATGTTACCGGTCGATAAGCGCAAGGGCGTAAAGAAGACAAATCCATGGCAAAAGATGCCAGTCAATCTTGCGCACCAAGCGACGTTCACTCTCGACGGAATATTCCGTGACACTCTCGTCTACCACTCCGTTGGAAGATCCTTTGTCAGACATGGCGCTTGTTCAAAGTGAATTAGAAGAAAAGCAGTGCCACTGGTGCGGTATGCCGGCGGTCTTTTTATACAGCGGCGAGAAAATCCCACTCGCGCTCGGCTACAGTCAGGTACGCTTTGACCCACACTCCGCAGTTAAATTGCGAGCCGTGATCTGGATATTGACGAGCGCCGGGCGGCGCTTTCACGTGCGGTGGATCCGTCGGAATAAACGGTGACGATCCCACAGGGGTAGCATATTTCGCGCATGGAACCTTCTCCCGGTTGGTGTTCTCCCACATTCCCAACTCTTCAATCCACTTACGCGGAGCCGGGACTGTCACAAGCGAAAAACGGAGGTCCAGCGGTCAGAGCGCGACGGCGGAGATGAAGTGGAGCGGCATATGTGGGTGAAACGAGCTTCAGCGTCGGACCCGGTCCTAGCGGCGGCGATCACATGCCGATCCCCGGACCGGGAAATCTAACGGAGCGCTCGGCTCCACCTGGACCCGGTGATCATTTAAATACAGCCAGGTGCGCTACTTTGCGCGACTTATGCACCAGTACCTGCCCATCTCGCCTCGCCGGTTGAGCAGAACACTAACAAGTGTCAACCATGAGGCTTGTTGGAATGAAGTTGGGCTCCGACGTGGCTGTGTTATTGTTGAAACTTTGCAATTGGCGCTGACACCTTCAGCGGCCCCTCCTCGGATGAGAAAGGTACTAGGATGTGTGTAAGTCAGAGAAACTCGCTTAAAATCCCGTCACGAGGGTGGGTACAACCTCTCCCGTAAAACCGCCGATGGAAGGCGCCTTCGGGATCAGATACAGCGCGCGAATTGATTGGCTCGGCTGGCTGTGTCGACGAGAACGTTTGTGTTTGACATGATCCCTAATTTCCGTCGGAATAATCGTCAGAGACGGAGGGACAGGAATCTATAGATAGTACTTCCGTTTCGAGGGTGAAACTTCCCCATCGGAATAAAGTTTCGAAATCTGATCACGGACGGAATTTTGAAAACGGCTGTATTCACTGCGCAATATCTTTGCGAAACAGCCTCCTTAAAGGAATAATCTCTTGTCGCAGTCGATATGGTGCCCGAGTTAGAAACCGACGGGCATTACAGCAGCAGTAGAATCAACATCGATGATCAGTTCCGGGGGAGGCGGAACGAACCTCCATATAGGAGAAGGAGTGATCAGCTGGATGTTAAAGAAGGAAGCTAATAATCGCTGTGTTAATCACTGAGACTGAGTACATAGCACTTTTGAAAGCTGTGAAGGTGGATTCAGCGTTTCTTGAAAGAGTTGGGGAGGCATGTCAAGGACATCAGGGAGGACAACTAAGGGACCATTGTACTATCACAGAACCATAAGTATATTAATGTGTAATACCACTTTATAAGGGAATGCATTGAGATGGGTCAGATATTACCCAATGGAGGATCTGGTAGCAGTCACTGAGCCATTGGCATGAGACAGGTTCGAGAAGTTGGACAAGGGGATGGGACTGGAGACCATGGACGAGTTCTAGAAGTGGGAGTGAAGAAACTAGCCTGGAACCCGACTATGGATGGGACCTCGGAGATTGCATCGGTGGGAACAACTGAGAACATCGGAGACCTTTGCGGAGAATATTCTAGGCACAAGAAGTTGTAATTCTGATTTCAAATACAAAGTAGATAGCAGCTATGAAAAGGGTAGATAGATCTCGTTCAAATCTAAGTTTTGTTTGGTATACTTTTCATCATTTTCATCACACGCCATCTCCTCAAATGTCCTCAGTGGTCCCTGAACAGTTTTCCCCTGATCAGTTATTCCCTCTCTCAGTCGGTCCCAAAGGTCTTCAAACCCCACAAATTTGCAGACGTCTTCTAAGGAGAAGTTATCCGCCACTCCCTTGACATCGGCGCCTTGATCAACAAGAATTTTTGCAATCTCTAAACCCTCTTCATCCAATTTGACGTGCTCACACCACCCGTCTCCGACTCCGAACCACACGTCCCAACTGTTGAAACACTCTCCAAGGTTATGAGTGTCTGATCTGCTATCCCAACTCCTCCAGGGACGTCTAAGAGAGAATGCAAAGCGAAGTGGTGAAATCTTGGAGTTGCCCTCCTGCGAGCCCATAGTGAACGTGGCGTTGATATCAGCGCCAGAAGCAAGGAGCGCTTTGACCACGGTTTTGTGTCGAGCAAAGACGGCCAAGTGGAGAGGCTGAGCATCACATAAGCGAACTTTGGAATAGAGCGAGGGCGTCCATTGCTGAAAGTTCGACTGGCTGATATCGATCCTTCGAATTCTTGCGTGCAAATCTGCTCCTGCTGCCCGAAGGATCTCCATAATCTCTATTGTGCCGTGATAACAAGCTGCGTGCAAAGGTCGCCAACCATCGCTGTTCATAATGTTGATGTCGATCCGTGGAAGGAGCAATCTGGACACTAGCGCGAGGTCCTTTCTTGCAATAGCGTACAACAAAACATCAATGTAACTGCCATTGGAATGGACGGTTTCAGCACAGGTTTCCTGGAGGAACTGCACCATCGGCATATTATCTTCGTAAATCGCCTCCTGGATTGCGTTATGCCGTTTACTGTTCTGTCTGGAAGAGAGACCCAGAATTCTCGAAGGTGCATCTGATTCAACTTCGAGGAGACATTTGACCAGTTCTCGATTTGCCGCAAATGCTGCTGAATGAAGCAATGTTTCGCCTTTGCTCTTTGGTGGATTCAGGAACCCAGCCACTTTCAGCGCCATGCAAAGGGCTGTGAAGTCAAGAGCCGGGAACTCGTCTGGAATACCGCGGAAGTAATGCTCGGTCCAATGACTCGGCACAGGGTGATTCTTCGAGTGTTCAAGGAGTACCATCAAGGAACTTAGGTTGTTGTGTATCAATGCAACAAGGAAGGCGTCCCGGTTGTCGTACTCTATGTATGGGTCGGCCCCAAGTCCAAGGAGTGTGGAAATAACTTCATCCGAATCGATCAGTTTTGACGCCATCCATATCGCCGTGGGACCTGTTCCAGATTGTGACATGCCGGACCGAAAACCCTCATCGCGGTTGAAGTGACGGTCGAAAAACTTAGGTCCTGACTCAAACCGTAGCGTCCACCGTTGTGTGATCGCGTCGGAGTTGGCGTCTGCTCCTGCGTCAACCAAGGCTTGAATCGTGAGACAGGATCGTTCCAACAGCTTGGCATATTCTGAAACTCTCGGTATCAACCAAGCAAGACTGATGATAGTACTGCGCACTGCTGCTGAGCTCCAGGTAATTCTGAATCCTCTGCTCGTGATAAGTTGAAGTAGCTCATAATCCAGACTCTCTGGAGCAAGAAGTTCGAAGGCATCCCGAAAGTTTCTCGACACCTGACTGGCACCCGCAAAAGGGATTTCCAGCTCAAAGCCCGGGCTGAACTGCAAGAATCCTCGGAGCAGTTGCCACTGCCTATACAGCCAGGTTTCTTTGATCGAATCATAGTCAATTGAACCCCATCGCTTAGACACCGGAGCTTTGATCATGCTGACCAAGGCGTCGTGTTCGATGTTTTTGATAAAGAGATCAAAAATTCTGGCGTGAGCCCTCGTCATTTCGGGCTTGCCCCATTTCTCTCCCACAAGAGCATTCATCACCTCGCTCTCGGAGGCAGTATCCAACTCTTGGCAAGCTCCCCTCTGTAGGAGCTCTTCAACCACCTCGACATAGCCATGGCGGATCGCTGGCACCAGACTTGTGTAAAATTCGGCTCCATAATCGAGCAGCAATCTCACCATATCCATCGAAGCGTGATAGTTAGATCGGAGTCGTTCATTGCCAACGCATGCAAGCTGGATCGGCGAAGCGGGTTTGAAGACATTTCCGGCCCCATTTGAGAGGATTCCATCTGCCCATGGCATTGCATTTGCGTCTGCTCCAGCTCTGAGGAGAACTAAAGCGATTTCTTGTTCTCCACTCCAGACTGCGTGGTGCAAGGGTGTCCAGCCGCCCTCGTCGCGGATGCTCGGATCCGCTCCTCTGTCAAGAAGAACTTGAACAAACTTTGGGTTTCGACACTGCGCTGCAAGAAAGATGGGAGGTAATCCGTCAAAGTAGTCCATCCCGTAATAGTCAACCCGTGGTCCAAGTTCCAACAGATATTCGTATGATCGCTTGTTCTGCCAAGCGGCCATATTCATGACCAAATGCGTTTTCGTTCCTATTGGCAATTGAGAGGCGTTCTCAGATCCTTCTGTGTCGATAGGAGACAGCTTGCTCGCTTTCCAACGGGTTCTCCATACATTTGAAACAGATGGGTCAAACGGTTTGGCGAAAATCTCTGCTGTCTCATGGTGTTCACGCAAGTAGCCGCGCAGCTCAACCAGGTTCAAGTCATCAAGCTTGCTGGTGAAAGTATCGACCAGGTCGAAATTCCCCGTTTCGGGAAGGAGACTTGCTGGTGTTATGGCCATACTAGCAGCATATTCCTGTGCCTGTGTGACATTGAAGCTTTTAATGGGCAGTGGTGTCCACCTTGCCTTGGATTTCCGATGATGCTCGAGAAGCTCGACGACAACCTTTTTCTCTTGAGCTGCTACGGCCCAGTGAAGCACAGTCCATCCGGTCTTCGATCGAATCAAATGGTTGGCTCCATGACTGAGAAGCGCTCTTACGATGTCGAGATGGCCCTTGTAGGATGCCCAGAACAATGGGGACCAACCCTCTGAGTCCAGAGGATCGATGTCCTGAGGCGACCGGAAATGCTTTAGAAGTACTTCAACCATGGCGATATTGTTATTGACGCTGGCCCAATGCAGAGGGGTCCATCTCTGGGAGTCAAAAACTGTTAGGATCTCTCCCTCATCTAACAATGCAGTGGCGGTGGTCTTGAAGTTCCAGAATGCGGCCAGGTGCAGTGATTGTTGACCGGTTGGGATATGATGGAAGATATGCCTGGTAAGGCTCCGATTCTTGACCTCGCTTGGGAATTGTAAGGCCTGAAACGCACTCCGGCGCGTTTTCTCGTCGTTTAAGAGGCGAAGAATGAGTTTAAAAAGCTGGTATTCCGCGGATCCTACGGATATATGGCGTCCTAGCTGTTGTGCTGCGTAGCTCAGAAATGGCATAGTTTTCAGTCGGACCAGGTACTCATCCAGTGTACCACAAGGCCCTAGGCTCATCGGCTTGCAGCACAGGTATCGTAGAGAGGTGCCAGCCATGTCTTTATGGACGGCTTCAGTCGCGCTGATAGAGCGAATGAATTCATAAATAGAAGTATGAGCCATTCTGAGAGTGTGAGTGGCTTGGTCGATAATCACCAGGCCGGCACAGATACGGAGGACAAAGTCCACCAACGGAACATTGTCTGCGAATACTTCTTCATCATCCTCGACGGCAAGTGCGTGCATGATTTCTTTGACTCTGAGCGGCCGGAACGTGTGGGTGACCCATTGCATGACCCTCAATGCTAGGTCCTTTTGCGGTTGGGATTTAATCCTTTGCAATGTTTCTGCGAAAGCCTCATTCAGCTTTCCCGGAACAGACTTCAAAGCTTTTCGCATCTTCCTGACCGATGGAAGTTCTAGGAGTTGATCAACGATCAACTTCGCCAAAAGGAAGCTAGAGAATATTAGCGAGAATCGCCAGCTTGTTCTTACAGTCCGTCAGCCTTCATGACAATCTGATCCACCAAAGCAGGATAATCGTGAATTTGGTTGTCCAAGTCTAATTCTTGAAACCGAGCAGAGACGTATGTCTCAACGTCTTTAGAGCTTGCTTTGATCTCGTACTCCATTGCCTTTGATAGTGACTTCCTGATGCTAGGAATGTCACGACTTGTCACAAGGATTCTCCAGCCACAATTGACGAGAGTGTGAAGATGAGGGAAAACTGAAGCAGGTCGTTCGAGCTCATCAGGGGCATCCAGAACTAGGTATCCGATGGTTTCCAGAGAGGATACTCTTGCGAGAATTTGCACCAGAGTATTCGTATTCTGGAGCGACTCGCTGGCCTCCAAATCTTCGCCCACAACCGACAATATGTCTGCGTTGCCATTATGGATGACTTGTCGAAGGATAGACTGGAAAACCGCAACTAGCGTTTGTCGTTCTCGAGTAGCAAAGTCGCAGAAGTAGTGTGCGACGAACGCCCTTGCTGAAGTAGTGCTGTGGCTGTGGACATCCGAGATCACAATGGATGCAAGAAGAGTTTTACCGACTCCAGGTGCTCCGTAATACCACAGCACTCCTGCGTTGCCGTCCCGCCAGACTCGATATTCGTCGGATTCAATCAACCACGATCCTGTGCCAGGGCAAGCTAAAGGAGGTTCTCTCGATGTTCCTAGACCTTCCTGGAGCCTCATAAGCAGCTGTTGTTTGTCGTATGCCCGTCTCAGGTTACTGACTTCCCGATACGTGGCAGTTGTGCATGTTAAGATGTTGGCTGAGACGAAGTCGGAGAAGATGGCTCTATATCGATGCAAGCCATCCATCTGCTTCCTCAGCTCATTCTCCTTGAAGGGCCAAGTCAGCTTCAGCACCTTCTTTTCCAGTTCCGAGTGGATCGCGGTCAGATATCCCTGGCATTCATTGATGACGTCTTGACTGAGGGACGCGGGCCGGCTCTGGCTTATGCCGATCGTCTCTCCATCCTGAACGGCTTGGTCCATGCGAAATAGGACGTCGGTGAACGCCGCTACTTCTTGCAGGTATTGTTTCTGCGTCTTCGGGGCACTTTTGATGTCGCGGACGTAGCTGTAGCTGAGCTGCGTGATTTGCACCGTGATCTGGATCAGGCTCGCGATACTGGCGGCGAGTCCAACTACTTCCGCCATCGCACAAAAGTGTCGATTTGGTAGAGGTTACCGTACTTGAGCAGTTGCCAGTGGGGGGTTGGTGTTGCCGGAGCTAGCCTTAGCGCAGGCACACGACCAGATGATTGTGATGTCAGTGGGTGGTGTGGCTCCCATATACGTAAATAATTGGGCCTGCACCCGCAGGTCATGACCAAAACTCTAATTCCCTAGCCTAAAGCGCTAAGGCGCAACAGCGCAACCACCCCCCACTGCAGGGATACCAATTAACATTTCTTGAATATATCTGTGTGTGGTTGCACAATCCATTGATTGGTTGTTGTCAGGAGGCGTGGCTGGTCAGGTGAGGGACACCTACTTGTCCAATGCTTGTGAATCCCGCGGGAATCACTGACACTCTGGCCTCGATGTCATGTGTGGGCTGCTGGGAAGGAATCGAGAGGCGGAGGACCTACATAATGCGGTGCTGGAGAAGCGTAAACACATCTTGGGAAACGAGGACCCCGCGACCTTAACGTCGATGAACAACCTTGCTGTAGTCTATGAGGATCAAGGCAAGCTGGCAGAGTCACTTAGTTTGCACAAAGAGGTAATGGAAAAGCGGAAGCAGATCCTTGGAGACAAGCACCCCGACACATTATCGTCGATGTACAACATTGGTATCGTGTATAGGGAGCTGTGGAGGACGAAAGAGGCGGCGGCAATGCCCAAAGAAGTTCTGGAGAAGCGTAAGGATATCTTTGGGGACGAGCATCCTGACACATTGAAATCGATGCAGAGTCTCGCAGATACATACAGTGATCTGGGGAGACTGGAAGAGGCGGCGGCGAAGCACAAAGAGGTGCTGGAGAAGCGTAAGGATATCTTGGGGGACGAGCATCCCGACACATTGCGATCAATGGACAATCTCGCCAGTACCTACTTTAATCTGGGGAGGCTGGAAGATGCAGCGAAGTTGCACGAGGATGAGTTGTTGATGCGGAAGCATGTCTTAGGGGATGACCACCCCGACACGTTGAAGACGATGAACAATCTCGCGGTTGTATACGATAAACAAGAGAGCTATGAAGAGTTGGAGCAATTGCAGGAGGAAGTGTTTGAGAAACATAAGCGGATCCTAGGAGACGATCACCCCGACACCCTGATCTCGATGAACAACCTTGCAAAGACGTATTTTCGGACTGAAGGCAGGAGAGAAGAGGCGACGAGACTACAAAAGGAGGTGTTGGAGAAACGGAAGAGAATTCTGGGACCCGATCATGCCTACACACTCGAGACCATGAACAACCTCAGAATCTACCACTACATTCAGGAAAGGTATCCAGAGGCGGCCGAGGTCACAGAAGATCTTCTTAAAAAGCAGCAGCGTATCCTAGGGAGCGAGCACCGCGACACACTGTGGTCGACGAAAGTCCTTGCTCTCACATACCGGAAGCAAGGTAGGGACTTGGACGCTGCACGCTTGGAGGACAGGTTGCGCGGGACTCACCTAGAAGACTGAGGAAAATAGGATGAAGACGGGTGTCTCCGTGAAGTCACGACTACAAACACGCGCGTGTGAGACGCATCGCGAGCGTTTTACCACCTTAAAGCCCAGTTTTTGCCCCAGTGTGGGAGCTCAGAGAATGAAATTTCAAGTTAAATCTATCTTGCTGTGAGTCA
>Ga0302325_10020455_pt1 | contig 13876 bp, 11 predicted proteins | sample Palsa_T0_2_FD_201948 | JGI IMG/M metagenome (GOLD analysis project Ga0302325, IMG submission 201948) | Peat permafrost microbial communities from Stordalen Mire near Abisko, Sweden - Palsa_T0_2 | ecosystem: Environmental > Terrestrial > Soil > Palsa > Peat permafrost | place: Sweden: Abisko... | reverse complement strand
CCGACGGGAGGCGGCCGGCGCGGAGCTGCTGGCATTCACCGCGTTGGGCGTGGCCGCCGCAACGGCCCTCTTCGCCGCGGCTCTCCCGGCTTCATTCGCCGAATTCTTTCGGGTTTATCTCATGCACGCCCGCCTCGCCACACCGTCTTTCTACCACGGGCCCATCATATTCTGGCGCGCCCTGACTTTCGGATGGGAAGTTCCCAGGCTGGGCCCGACGTGGCTGATCATTGCCGTTGCCGCCTGGTCCGTTGCGAGGAGGGATTCGCCCGCGCAGGCGCTGCGCCTCTGGTGGGCGGCCTTTGCCGCTTCCCTTCTCCTCGGGGTGAGCCTCTACGCCACCTATGAGGTGGGCTACGCCGATTATTTGGGATTGGCCCTCGCCGCGGCTACTTGGGGATGCCTGCCCGGGGCGCGCCAGCGCCGGCTCGGAATCGCCGCGGTATTGTTGGGATTTTTGTCCCAAAACGCGGTCGTGCTGCTCAACCAATTGAACCGCAGAGAAATGCCGGACGCCGCGGCTATTCGCGCCGCCGTAGCCACTCATCCTCGCAGCCGGCTATTGGTCGACAACATCGCCGGCAGGTTCGTCTACGACTTTCGGCTGCCGCCCGGAGCCGTTGACTGGATGAGCCGGCAGCCAATCGCGAGCGGGTACGCGAGCCTGCTGGCCCACAAACCGGCGGATGAGATCTGGATCGCGAGCGAATGGAAACTGGAGCGCTATCTGAGCGATTCCGGTATCCACGCGAAACGGATGCGGCTGGGGGGAATCACATTCAACGCGATCGACCGGGAGCCGTACCGGCTCGTCGTCATTCCCTGAGCTTGGGTCATCCCAATCGAGCCGTATGAGCGGATCATTGAGCGGATACGCCACCCCAACGGGCTTCCCGGTCCCGACCCTGCAGGAATGTCGCTCGCTGTTTCGTCAATCACTCGCGGCGTTCGTGGTCTTGATCGCCGGGACAGTCGCCCTCTCGCCCCTTGCGTTCGGGCTTCCAACCGCGCTGGGCATTGTGGTCTCCGTGCTCGCGATCGCACCAACTCTGGTGTGGGCGCGAAAAATGCCCTACAACTATCCCTTCTTTGAGATCTTTCTGGGGGCCAATCTGACCTCCTATGGAATCCCACTCATTTCCGATCGCGGAAGCGCCGCCATGTTCGGAGAAGACGTTCGCTGCAGCGCGGCGGGAGCGGTGATCGTCTTCGAGCTCGCCGCGATGGCTACCTTCTACGCGTTGCGGTTCCGTCCGGGCCGAAGCGCTTTTTGGGCGCGCTCCTTCTTAGAGCGGCCCTCGCCGGTCTGGCTCGGTTGTGCGCTGGCGGCGACGACCGTATACGCGGTCGTGACGACGTTCTATTGGTATCCCGACAGCGACATCGTTGGCATCCTTCGCGCCCTGACACTGGGAATCGCCACCGCCGTCACGTTCATCCTCTCGATCATGTGGGGGCGAGGCGAACTTCAACCCGGCGACAAGGCATTCCTCGTCGCCAACCTCCTTCTTCAATTTGTCGTATTTGGACTGAGCCTGGTGCTGCGCCAGGGCGCGACCCTGGTCCTCATTGGCCTCGCGGGATATTTCTTCGGACGCCGGCGCATCCCCTGGCTTGCCGGCGCCGCCTGTCTCGCTCTTTTCGCCATTCTCAACTTCGGCAAGTATACGATGCGCGGAGAATATTGGTTTTCCGGCAACCGGCCGAATCCGGAGTTCAGCGATATGGGGGAATTTTATGCGGATTGGATCGGGGCGGGACTTCACGGGAACAAAGGCAAGGCATCCGGTGAAGCGAACCTTCTCGAGCGTTCATCCCTCCTGCAAATTCTTTGTCTCGTCGTGTCGGAATCGCCGGCACCCCGGCCCTTTCTCGGCGGCGAAACCTACCTGCAGACGCTCGGCCAGTTCGTTCCCCGGTGGGTCTGGCCGGACAAGCCGCGAGGACACATCAGCACCAACACCCTCAGCATCTACTACGGCCTTCAGGATGACAATGCGACGTACTCCACGACAATCGCCTTTGGCTTCCTGCCCGAGGCGTATGCCAATTACGGTTACGCGGGCGCCGTTGCTCTCGCGGTCATTTTCTCCGCCGGATTCAGGCTGATGGCCTGCTGGTCCAAAAACAGCCCCTTGCTCTCCTGCGGAGGCGTCGCGGTCGTGATGCTGACCGCCTGGAGCTTCCAAACGGAATTGACGTTCAGCATCTGGATAACCTCGCTAGGGCAGGCGCTCACGGCAACAGTCGGCGTCGTTTGGGTGACGCGTCGTCTGTTCGGGGTGGACGGATGAATCCCGGCCCGGAGCATCGCAAAACACGGCTGGCCGTCGTTATTGCCCATCCGACCCAGTACTATAGCCCGTGGTTTCGGTGGCTCGGAACGCTAAAGGAAATAGAATTAAAGGTGTTCTATCTTTGGGACTTCGGAACCGCTGAACACCGCGATCCACGCTTCGGAACGACCTTTGTCTGGGACATCGATCTGCTCGGAGGCTACGAGCATGAGTTCGTGCCGAACCGGGCTCGCCATCCGGGAACCGAACATTTCTGGGGCCTCTATAATCCGGAGCTGTCCGCGCGCGTCTCGGCCTGGCGCCCGTCTGCCGCGCTCGTCTTCGGCTATCGGTACCGAACCCACCTCGGATTCATACTCGGCGCGGCGGGTCACCGCCTGCCCTTGATCTTCCGTGGCGACTCGCACCTGTTGGGTCAGCCAAGCTTGTCGGCGGCGAAGCGATTCTTTCTCTCCCGCCTGTATGCCCGGTTTGCGGCGATCACTTATGTCGGCGCGGCCAATCGCGAGTATTTCCGCGCCTTGGGCGTTCCGGACAGTCGGCTGCATTTTGCTCCTCATGCCGTAGAGGCCAGCCGCTTCGATCCGCACAATCGCGACGATAGGGCGGCGGCCATGGACTTGCGGGCGCGGCTGGGAATTCCGCGGGAGACCGTCATCGCTCTCTATGCCGGGAAGTTTCATCCTGACAAGAGGGTCGGTCTCCTGCTCCAAGCCTGGCGGCAACTTGGCCCCGCCGGAGCCGCTCTCGTCCTGGTCGGAGACGGGCCCGAACGAACGGCGTTGGAAGCAGCCGCCGCGGCAGACACCTCCGTTCATTTCCTGCCTTTTGCCAACCAGCGAGAGATGCCGTCCCGCTACCTGATGGCGGACTTTCTGGTCCTTCCTTCGGGAGGCCACTACGAAACCTGGGGGCTGTCGGTGAACGAGGCCATGCATTCGGGTTTGCCCTGCCTCGTCAGCGACCGTGTCGGTTGCCAGCGTGACCTGGTCGAAGACGGAGTGACAGGCTGGGTCTTTAGGGCCGACGACGGCAATCACCTGCGCCAGCGCTTGGCCGAGGCCGTTGCCCTGCCGCCCGCTGCGCGCGCGGCCCTGGGATCGGCCGCGCGCGTGCGCGCGGCCGGATACAGCTATTCCGCAGCGGCCGCCGGCCTTCTCGCGGCGGCGTCGGGCGCCTTGGCGATTTCGGGAAGCGCCCCCCTTTGCCCATGATACGCAGTCAGCACGGCGCAGCTGAAGCAGACCAGGCATGGAATCATCGGCACCCGATAACGCGGATCGGAATACAGTGCCGCATAGAATGCGATCATCGCCGCCGCCGTGATGCAAAGACTCCAGACCGGCCCGCCCAAGCCGTAACGAAGCCCCCAAGAAACGGCCCAAAGAGCGAAGAGCAGAATGACCCCATCAGCGAGGAATGTGCTCCACTGCTGAGCAGGATCCCCGCCCAGGAACGGCCAGGGCGAGAGCAACGTAGCGGCGCTCATCAAACGCTCGTTCAAATATGCAGAGGGGTGCGCCCACGCATGGTGGAGATAGCTCCCGCGAGCCAGAATCTCGTCCGCGCTGAGTGGCCGCCAATAACCCCAGTCGGCAGTTATTTCTTCGGCTTCGTTGAATTGGGGCGTAATGATGGTCACCTCGCCTCGGAGCCAGGTGATCCAGGCGCTCATCACCAACATGACTGAGGCGGCCGAGCACAGCATGACGGCGGCCCGCCGGCGCTGGTCGCGCCGCGTCAGCATCCAGCATCCCAACGCGAGGACGATGGCAACTCCCACGGGCCGGATCTCGGCCGCAAATCCGAGGAGAAGGCCCGCCAAGAGTGCGGTTCCCCGGCGCGCGGAATATACGGCCATGAGCCCCAAAAATAGCAGAACCGTGAAGGGAATCTCGTTCATCAGCACCTTCCCGCCACGAATAAGCGAAGGATGGAAGGCCACCACGGCAGCGGCGAACCAAGCGGTCCGCCGGCCTCCGCACGCCCGGGTGACCGCAAAGGCCATGGCCACCAGAACCGCCCCCAACGCGCTGTGAATCCAAAGCACAAATTGGTGCGGCTCGCCCCCCACCATGAACCAGGGCATGAGCACCATCGAATAGCCGACGGGATAATCGGAGGAGAACAAGCCACCCTCGGTGGCAAGGCTGCGCGTATTCCACCAATATCGGTAGCTGTCATAGAGCCAAAAAAAGTCGCGTGGAGCCACCTGCACGGCGAGAATCCTCACCAAAAAAGCAGCTACGACCAGTCCGGCGAGGATGGCGCCGTGCTTGATCCCAAGCGCGGAAGGTTTGGGCGTCGCCTCCATGCCAATGGTTGAGACTTCCGCACACCGCCAGGACGCGCAATCCATTTTATCGATACGTTTGCTTCCATCACCATGAAGATCGCCGTCGTGATGGGGTTCTTTTTGCCCGTTCCGCCGGCCGCGGGAGGCGCCACGGAGAAATCCTGGCACGGGCTGGCGGTGGAGTTCGCCCGGCGCGGCCACGAGGTCACGGTCTTCTCCCGGCATTGGCCGGGCTGGTCCAATCGATCGGCGGAACTGGGCGTCACCCATGTGCGGCTTCATGGATACAGCCACAGCGGGCGTCTCTGGCTCAACCTTCTGAAAGATCTCGCGTGGAGCATTCGAGCCGCGCGCGCTCTGTCTCCAAGCGACATCCTGGTCGCCAATTGCCTCTCTCTTCCCGCTTTCCCCAGGACGCTGCTGAGGTCGTCATGCAGAAGAGTGGTGATGACCGGTCGGATGCCAAAGGGTCAGTACCGCCTGTATGGCGGACTCGAGCGCGTTCTGGCCGTCAGCGAATCGGTCCGCGACGCGGTTGCAGCCGAAAACCCGAAGCTCGCATCCGTCATCCGCGTGACCGGCTATCCGATCGACTGGGCTGGACTGAGCCGTCGTTCCGAAGCACCGGCATCGACTGGCACCGTGCGGGTAGGCTTTGTTGGCCGCATCCACCGCGAAAAGGGCCTCCTCATCCTGGCCGAGGCAGCCCGGATCCTCGACCAAAGAAGCGATCTGCCGCTATGGAGCCTGGAAGTGCGTGGGCCCTCCGATGTCGCCCGAGGAGGCTCGGGGCCAGCGTTTGTCCGACAGTTGGCCGAGGCAGCGGGGCAAGCCGGCGGTTCCGACCACTGGCGCCTCGCGGAGCCTGTTTTCGGTAGCGCGGCCCTCGCGAGCATCTATGGGCAAATCGATATTTTCTGTTATCCAAGCATCGCCGACGGCGGCGAAACCTTCGGCGTAGCGGTCGCGGAGGCCATGGCTGCGGGCGCCGCACCCGTGGTCTCGGATCTGGCGTGCTTCCGTGATTTTTTGTCCGATGGCGTGACAGGGAAGGTTTTCAATCACCGCCGTTCGAACGCTGCGGCTGGCCTTGCCGACGCGCTCGGCGCTCTCATTCTGGACACCTCACGGCGCCAGCAGCTGGCAAAGGCTGCGCAGGCCGCGGTCCAGAAATTTGATTTCCCCCGATATGCCGACCGTCTGCTGGCCGATTTTTCCTCGCTCACCGGTATGCCCGCCCAAATCTGAAATCCCTATGCCCGGCAACGAACCACCGTATCTCGGACAGGATTGCGTGACTCCTTACCGCCGAAGCGAAGTGCTCCTCCGCGGTGTGTGGTCGCTCGTACAGGCCACCCTGTTCCGATGGAGTCCTCGGCCCCTGCACGCCTGGCGGGCGTTCCTGCTGCGCGCGTTCGGGGCAGATATTCAGAAAATAGGCGAAGTTGTCGTTTTTCCGACTGCCCAGATCACTTTTCCATGGAAGCTCACCCTCTCCCCTCGGGCCATGGTGGGTCCTGGAGTGATTCTTTACAATCCGGGCCGGATCACGCTCGGACGCGGGGCCAACATCAGCCAAAGGGCTCACTTGTGCGCAGGAAGCCACGACTACCGCCGCTGGAGCATGCCCCTGGAGGCCGCGCCGATCACGATTGGTGCCAATGTCTGGATTGCCGCTGAGGTCTTTGTAGGACCAGGCGTCGAGGTGGGAGAACTCAGTGTCGTGGGCGCCCGCTCCGTAGTGGTGCGCAGCTTACCGGCCCAAATGATCTGTGTCGGAAATCCTTGCCGGCCGGTGCGCCCGCGAGATCCGCCGGCGACATGAGCTCACGCGTCCTGGAAAGGATCGTTATGGTCCATGCCGTCATCTTCCTAACGGCGACGACATGGGCATTCGGGGGCAATGCCGCCTGGGTCCAGGGTCCGCTTGCGATCCTGGGGACGGTGGGTGCGATGCTGACGCTGCTTCTCGTCTTTACTGGTCCTTCTCCGGCGCAAGGAAGCTACCGGGCCTTCAGCTATCTTTGGCCGTGGCTGATTTTAAATGCCCTTGTCCTGGCGTCCTGCCTGACGTCGGGATTCCGAGAACTTCGCGGCGATTCACAAATCCTCTATTTGCCAATCCGGGTGGCGTTCTGGCGGCCCAGCGCCGCACGTCCCCTCCTGGCCCTCGATGCGCTCTGGCGTTTCGACGGAGCGTATCTTTCCGCGCTCAATATAGCGCTCGCTGCCCGGCGGCGGCGCACCCTCCGTTTGCTGGTGTCTGCCGTGGTTCTCAACGCGGTCGCACTCGCGGTTTTCGGCACGCTCCAGAAGCTGGTCCATGCGAATGGAATTTTCTTCGGGCGCGTGCCCACCCCCCAGCCCTATTTCTTCGCGAGCTTCATCTACCGCAACCATTGGGGCGCGTATGCCTTGATGATGACAGCCGCGTGCGCGGGCTTGACCTGGCACCATCTGAGACGAGCGCCTGGCGAGCAATTTCGGCGCACACCCGTTCTGGCGGAGATGCTAGGGGTTTTGGTCCTGGCGGCCACGATCCCGTTGAGCGGGTCGCGCGCGTGCACGCTGCTCCTGCTCATCCTAGGCGCGGGTGCGGCCGCCGCTGCGCTCGTGGCAGCCGTTCGGGTCCATAGGAGCCAGCGCATCCAGATAGGTTCCTGGGTTGCGGGCAGTATCCTAGCCGGCATCGCCGCATGGGCCTTAATCTGGGCGATCGCCGGAGACGTGATTTCGCTCCGCCTCCGCAAGACCCAAGAACAGATCGCCGTCATGCGCGCCCAGGGCGACATCGGTTCACGGCGTATCCTCTATTCGGACACTCTAAGAATGACCCGCGATCGCCCGTTGTTCGGCTGGGGCATGGACTCCTACCCCTATGTCTTCCTTCTTTATAATACCCAAAAGCCCAATTCCGACCGCTTGCCCGTCGTGTACCACGACGCGCACACCGACTGGCTGCAGGCGCTGGCCGAGCATGGCTATCTGGGAACGGCGGCTCTTTTTCTGTGCGCGTGGGTGCCCCTGCGAAAGCTGCGCGGGGCCGCCTGGAGGGATCCCATTCCCGTTTTTCTCTTATCAGGAGCCGCACTCGTCGCATTCTACGCCGCCGTCGAATTCCCTTTCGGAAATGGCGCCGTTGTCCTGACGTGGTGGATCGTCGTTTTCACGGCGATCCGATTCGCACGGTTGGGAACCCCGACTGGCGCCGAGCCGTGAACCTCCCTTTTTCCATTGTAATCTTAACCCTCAATGAGGAACGCGACCTGCCCGCCTGCCTCTCCTCGGCCTCCGGATGCGAGGACCTGGTGGTCCTCGACTCGGGTTCCAACGATCGTACCGCCGAGATCGCCCGCGCGGCCGGAGCACGCGTCTATGAGAGGCCCTTCGACACGTTCGCCGGCCAGCGTAATTACGCCCAGAGCGAGATTCGCTTTCGCCACCCCTGGGTTTTTCACCTCGACGCGGACGAGCAGCTGACCCCGGATCTGGCCGCCGAATGCGCCGCTGCGGCACGCGCCGACACATCCGTCGACGGATATCTGGTGGCTCCGAAGATGCTCTTCGAAGGGCGCTGGATCCCCCATTGCACCGATTACCCTGCCTGGCAGGCGCGGTTTGTTCGCGCTCCTCAGTTCGCCTTCGTCGATGCGGGGCACGGGCAGCGCGAAGCCCCGGCGATGCGCCTCGGGCGCCTAAGAGCGAACTACTTTCACGACCTCTCTTCGGGCGGGGTCGAAGAGTGGCTGGCGAAGCACCGGCGTTACGCCCGCGCGGAGGCTGAGGCCTATGTCCAGGAATCCCGCGTCCGGAAATGGACCGAGTTATTTGACGGCAGCGCCCTGGTGCGCAGGCGCGCTCTCAAGCACTTCAGCCATTCGCTCCCAGGGCGGCCGATTCTGCGCTTCTTCTACCAATATGTCCTGCGCGGCGGCTTCTTAGACGGTGGACCGGGTTTTCGCTACTGCCGCCTCCTCGCCCGCTACGAATCCTTCACAAGGGCGGAACTGCGCCGCATCCGATGGCCCGCATCCTGTTCGTAAACCGATTTTATTGGCCGGATGAGACGGCGACCGGCCAGCTCCTGACGGACCTTGCCGAGACGCTCGCTCGGCGGGGGCGAGAGGTGGCCGTCATGACGAGCCTGCCGCCCGGCGCCGGTCCGCTTCCTGGCCGCCGCAAAGGGGTCACGATTGAGCGGCTCGGCAGCAGCCGGCTGGACCGGCCGGGACTCTCGGCGAAGTTTCGAGACTTCGCGAGCTTCTGGGTGCGCTCCCTTGTCCGCCTCGCGCAAACCACCCGCCGGGGCGACACGATCGTGGCGATGACCGACCCCCCGATGCTGGGAACGGGAGCGGCTTGGATCGCCCGGATGCGGCGCGCCGCTTGCGTGCAATGGATTCAGGACATCTACCCGGAACTGGCGGTCGAGCTGAGCGGACGCCGCTCTCCGCGGCTCCTCCTTCCGCTTCGGGACGGGGCTTGGCGGTGGTCCGCCGCCTGCGTCACGCTTGGCCCGGGAATGGCGGCGGTCGTCGCCGCGTCGCGCGTCGACGCCGCCCGCCTCCACATTATTCCCAACTGGGTGCCATTCGGCCTCGGGCCGCCGGCAGCAGGCGCAGCCGCTGAGGTCCGCGCCGCGTGGGGCGTCGCCGACCGCTTCGTCGTCGGCTATTCTGGCAATCTCGGGCGTGTTCACGATCTGGATGCCGTCCTGGCCCTCGCCACCGCCCTCCGCAATGAGACCGGGATCGTCTTTGCCCTGGTGGGAACCGGCGCCGGCCGGAAGGCCATCGAAGCAGAAGCGTCCCGCCGGGGCTTGGCGAATCTGCAGATGTTTCCCGCCCAGCCCAGAGAACACCTCGCAGCGTCGCTGTCAGCTGCGGACATCCACCTGGTTACGCTGCGCGCCGGCTGCGAAAAATACGTCCTTCCGAGCAAACTTTACGGCGTCGCCGCCGTGGGCCGGCCCGTGCTTTTCCTCGGTCCGCTGGACAGCGACGCAGCCCGGATGGTGATCGACGGAGGATTCGGAATCGCGATCGATGCGGGACACACCGCCGAAGCGGCCTCCGTCCTCCGTCGCTTGGGTGCGAATCCCGTCGCCCGCGCCAGGATGGGGGCCGCCGCGCTTGATTTCGCCGCTCAGAACGGAGTCGAGACCGCCGCGGACCGATGGGAGCGGGTGCTCGATGCGTCCGCCGCCCGCTTTGAGACTCGCGGGCCGGCGGCCTCGCATTATTCATCGTCTTAGTTTCCGCGCCGCCTCCCCTACCCCGCGAATGATCCGAAGCCGCAAGATGCTCGTTGCCCTTCTGGGCCTGGACATCGTCTCCACGATCGTTGTCTTCAATCTCGTCAGCCACTTCCGCTTGATCGGGGCGCATCTGATCCTGGCCCCCTTGTTCGCTCCGGCCGCGGCCCTGGTGTTCGCGCTGTATCTTATCGATGGTTACAGGACCTATACGGACATGACGATGCCCGAATATATCAGCCTGCACATCATCGCCGGGCTGAGCGCCCTCGCCTTTACCCTGCTGCTCACCTTTGCCGGCCTGCGCCCGGGCTATGAGCTGCAGTCGAGCCGGGCCGTCATCGCCATTAGCTTCCTGATCCTGATCCCCGCCACGCTGGCTTACCGCCGGGTCATCCACCAGCGGACTGTTGAGGCGAGGAAGAGCCGAAGCGTCCTCTTCGTCGGCGACCGGGCCAGCTGGGAGGCTTTCGAATCCGAATGCGAGCGCATGACCCTGTGGCATCCGCGAATGTTTATTCCATTGGGCAGCGCCCCAGTCGATGGCGGAGACATCCCCCTAGCAGCGGTGCTTGACGACCTTCAGTCTGGCGCGCTCTCGGTCGAAGCGATCGTGCTGCGGGAATCGAATCTCGGGCTGCCGCCTGATACCGCGCAGCGCCTCGCGCAGCTCTATTTCGACGGGGTTCCGACCTATACGCTCGAACTCTTCCACCAGGTCTATTGGAAGAAAATCCCCCTTTACCGGCTTAACCTCACGTGGCTCTTCCAGGAAGGATTCCGAGTGGCGCGGGAACCGGTATTCGAACGGCTCAAACGGGCCAGCGACCTTCTGCTTTCCGCTTTTGGCCTCTTGATCGCATCGCCGATCATCGCAGCGGCCTGCGTGGCCATTTGGTTGGACGACCGAGGCCCCATTTGGTTCGTGCAGAGCCGTATCGGTCGAAACCATGTGCCTTTCCGAATCCTCAAGCTTCGGACCATGCGCGCATCGGCGGAGGTGGGGGACAAGTATACGAAGCCCGGAGACGCTCGGATTACGCGCGTGGGTCACTTTCTGCGCGCCTCGCGCTTGGACGAACTCCCCCAGCTATGGAACGTGCTGCGAGGCGATATGAGCTTGATCGGGCCAAGGGCTGAATGGGATCGCCTCGTGGAGGATTACGAACGCGCGATACCCTGTTATCGATATCGACATCTGGTAAAACCGGGAGTCACCGGTTGGGCGCAGGTCAACTACCGCTATGGAGCCAGCGTCGATGACACCGTGCGCAAGCTCGAATACGATCTCTACTACATCCGGCACTTCTCTTTCGTTCTCGACGCCTCGATTGTGCTTAAAACGATCCAGACTATGCTGAGGGGACAAGGACGCTGATGAAAGACGATTACGACTTCCTGGTGATCGGCGGTGGGTCGGCTGGCTACAATGCCGCTCTTGCTGCCGTTGCCGCAGGAGCGCGCACCGCCGTCGTCGACGGCGCAAAGGATCTCGGCGGCCTCTGCATTCTGCGCGGATGCATGCCCTCCAAAACCCTGCTCTACTCGGCTGAGATGCTGCACCAGGCCCAGCATGGACGAGTCTTCGGTCTGAAGATTCCAAAAGCCACGGCCAATGCCCGCGCGATCCACGCCCGCAAGAACCGGATCATCGGCGATTTCGCCTCCCATCGGGTAAAGCAGTTAAAGGCCGGGGGCTTCGATCTGCTCCGCGCCTACGCGGAATTTGTCGATCCCCATACGGTTCGCCTGTCCGACGGCCGTGTGGTGCGCGCAAAGAATTTCCTGATTGCCACCGGTTCCCGCGTAAGTGTTCCCGATGTAGCCGGGCTTCCCGAATGCCGCTATTGGACCAGCGACGAGGTGCTGGAATTAGACTTCGTTCCACGCAGCGTCCTGGTGATGGGCGGTGGAATCGTCGCCTGCGAGCTCGCCCAATACCTCAACCGGATCGGTTCCCGGGTGACCCTCATTCAACGGAGCCAACAGCTGTTGAAAGATCATTCGGAGCGCGCGGCGGCCGTCGTGCGCAAAGCCTTCGAGGACGAGGGAATCGAGGTGTTCACTGGCACGATGATCGAGCGGATCAAGCAGGACAAGAAGGGCACACGCATCCAATTCCGGCACGGCCGCCGCGTGATCCAGAGACAGGCCGATCACTTGTTCAACGCGCTCGGCCGCGAGCCCGATGTGGGCCGGCTCAACATGATGGCTGCGGGCGTTGTGCCGGGGCCCAAGGGGCGCATCCTCGTCGACCGTTGGCAGAGGAGCCGGGCTCGTCATATCTACGCTGCCGGAGATTGCTGCGGCCCGCATGAAATCGTCCACGTCGCCATCCAACAGGGTGTCCTGGCCGCCAAACATGCCTGTGGAGTCAAAGGTCTCAAACCGGTCGACGAATCGCTTCTTCTTTCCGTGGTCTTCACCGATCCTCAGCTTGCGACGATTGGACCGCGGCCCCGCGACCTTGAGACGCGCGGAGTGAAGCACCTCTCGGCCTCATATCCCTTCAATGACCATGGCAAATCAATCCTGATGGAGGCCAACTACGGCTTCGTTGAGGTCACAGCAGAACCCAAACGTGGGCGCATCTTGGGCGCCGAGATCGTGGGCAAAGACGCCGGGGAGCTTATTCATTGCTTTAGCGGTCCGCTGGCGATGCACGCCACGGTATTCGATTTATTGCGCGCACCGTGGTATCATCCAACGCTGGCTGAGATCATTACCTATCCGCTGGAAGAATTGGAGCAGAGAATCGCCTCGAAATAAGGGCTCGGGCTCACTTCCCCAATTCCAGCAAATCGGGAAGCGTCACCCGGCCTTCGTAGAGCGCCTTTCCTACAATGACGCCGTCCAGATTGGGATGGCGTTTTCTCGTTTCGGCCAACGACGTCACGTCCTCCCGTCGGCTCACGCCGCCGCTCGCAACAACGCGGCAGGCGACCGCCGCCAGCATCGCTTCCTGGGCGGGGAGATTGGGACCGGTGAGCATGCCATCCGTGCCGATATCGGTATGGATGAGGGTTTGCACTCCAAGGGCCTCCATCGACCGCGCCATTTCGATCGCCGATGCCCGGGTCGTTTCGACCCACCCCTTCACCGCCACCTGGCCGTTCTTGGCGTCGATTCCAACGGCGATACGGTCTCCAAACGCCGCCACCAGCTCAGAGACGAACGCCTCGCTCTCGGCCGCTCGCGTCCCGATCACGCAACGCGTCACTCCGAGGCCAAGCGCCTGGTCGACCGCCGCACGAGTCCGAAGCCCGCCCCCAAATTGGACCTTGAGGCCGAGAGCCGCAATGCGCCCGACGATCTCGAGATTCCGGGGCTCGCCCGCGAATGCGCCATCAAGGTCCACCACATGCACCCAGGTCGAGCCGGCCGCCCGAAAAGTGGCGGCCACAGCGGCCGGATCTTCGGCATAGACCGTTTCGGCATCCGCGCGCCCCTGGAGCAGGCGCACACAGCGGCCGCCGCGGATGTCGATAGCGGGATAGATGATCATGGCAGGCCGGCCAGATTTGACAGGCCGGCTGCCCGTGGCAAGCGAGCGCAATGGGGGCCGAGATGCCGGGTCCAACAGCGGGTCATTTCTCGACTTTTCTCCCGTATCGCTGCCTTGTCCCCTCTCGCGCCCCCCCCTTCCCGCCGATGAACCGCTCGCTGACCGCCCTGCTGGCCGCAACGTTCGCGCTGTCGATGACCCCGACCGTCCCCGCGGGAACCGTTTGGCACGTCTTGGAGACGCCGCAATTCACCGTCCTGTCTTCGGCCGGCGAAAAGCCCACCCGTGCTTGGGCCGCTGAGTTTCAGCTGTTCATTGCTTCGCTTCACCAATTCATCCCTTTCAACATTCGCCGGTTGCCGCCCCTGCACCGAATGGGTATTTTTTACGCGGAGTCTTGGGCCTTTGTTCACTATTCCCTCTTCGGCCGAAATCTCGGCGTAGCCTCCCCCCTCACGAACTATCTCAAGACGCTGTCTTCCGGGCTTCATCCGGATGAAGCCTTCACTCAGGCTTACACAGGC
>Ga0302325_10020454_pt1 | contig 13878 bp, 10 predicted proteins | sample Palsa_T0_2_FD_201948 | JGI IMG/M metagenome (GOLD analysis project Ga0302325, IMG submission 201948) | Peat permafrost microbial communities from Stordalen Mire near Abisko, Sweden - Palsa_T0_2 | ecosystem: Environmental > Terrestrial > Soil > Palsa > Peat permafrost | place: Sweden: Abisko... | reverse complement strand
CACCGGCGACGCGAGGGCCTTGGCGAGAACGTGGTCACCACGGAGGATTTCTCGCCACACCCCCCGCCTGGGCGCCCCCCCAAAATCCAGCCCTTTCGCCCCCCCACCCCGGGTCCTTGCATCCGCAACCACCGTGTCGTATACTTGCTTACATTACGTAACCTCATTTGGAGTTGTTACCCCATGAATCCTTCTGAAACCCTGAGACTGATCGCCCTCGATGACGCCGTGGTGTTCCCCAACATGGGCATCACCCTCACGGTCGACGTGGGCGACGACGAGCGGGTCGTTCTCGTCCCGCGTCATGACAACGAATACATCGAGGTCGGCACGGTGGCCGACGTGTCCGAGCATGTCCGCCTTCCCGGCGGCGGCCGGGCGGTGACCCTCAACGGCCTGCACCGCGCGCTGATCGGCGCGGCCCAGACTGGCCCCAGTGGCGAGCTTCGCGCGACCGTCGAGGAGCGCGAGGACGACGTCCCGGTGGACGGACGCACGCGTAACCTCGAGCGCGAGTACCGCGCGGTGGTCGAGGAGATCCTCGACCTGCGCGGCGATGACGGCCGCGTCGCGGCGTTCCTGCGGGCCATCATCGAGCCCGGCGCGCTGGCGGACTCCTCCGGCTATTCGCCGGATCTGACCTTCGAGCAGAAGGTGGAGCTGCTGCGCACCATCGACGTGACCGATCGCCTCGAGCTGGCGGTGAAGCTGCAGCGCGACCGACTGGCCGAGCTGCAGGTGCGCAAGCGCATCCGCGAGGACGTGCAGGACGGCGCTGAGAAGCAGCAGCGCGAGTACTTCCTGCGCAAGCAGATGGAGTCGATTCGCAAGGAGCTGGACGAGGACGAGAGCTCCATCGCCGAGGAGTACCGGACGAAGATCGAAGAGGCCGGTATGCCCGAGGAGGTCCACGAGCAGGCGGTCAAGGAGCTCGGACGTTTCGAGCGTATGGGCGAGCAGTCGGGCGAGTCGAGCATGATTCGTACGTACCTGGACTGGCTCATCGCCGTGCCGTGGAGCAAGCGCTCTGAGGAGCACCTGGACCCGGTGGGCGCGCGCGAGGTGCTCGACGCCGACCACGCCGGCCTGGAGGACGTCAAGGACCGAATCACCGAGTACCTGGCCGTGCGCAAGCTGCGCCAGGACCGCGGCATCGAGGTCGACCCGAAGTCGGGCGCGATCCTGACGCTCATCGGACCCCCCGGCACCGGCAAGACCTCGATCGGCGAGTCGATCGCTCGGGCCACCGGACGCGAGTTCGTCCGCATGTCGCTTGGCGGCGTGCGCGACGAGGCCGAGATCCGTGGGCACCGGCGGACGTACATCGGGGCGCTTCCGGGCCGACTGGTCCGCGCGTTGCGAGACGCCGGCACCATGAACCCGGTGATCCTGCTCGACGAGGTCGACAAGGTCGGCGCGGACTGGCGCGGGGACCCCTCCGCGGCGCTGCTCGAGGTGCTCGACCCGGCTCAGAATCACAGCTTCCGCGACCACTACCTGGACGTGGAGCTCGACCTCAGCCAGGTCATGTTCATCGCAACGGCCAACGTCGCCGACACGATCCCCGGACCGCTGCTCGACCGCATGGAGGTCATCCGTTTCGACGGGTACACCAGCGAGGAGAAGCGGGCCATCGCCAAGGGCTACCTGTGGCCGCGCCAGCGCGACCGCAACGGCCTGCGCGAGGACGAGGTGAACGTCAGCGACGAGGTGCTCTCGACGGTGATCGCCGAGTACACCCACGAGGCCGGCGTGCGTAATCTCGAGCGTGAGCTCGGGACCATCCTGCGCAAGACGGCCACGCGGATCGCCTCGGAGAAGGTCACGCCGCCGGTCGACATCGACATCGCGACGGTGCGCGACGCGCTCGGACGCCAGAAGTTCTTCCAGGAGTCGGCGGTGCGAACCGCGGTTCCCGGAGTGGCGACCGGACTCGCCGTGACCGGCGCCGGTGGTGACGTGCTGTTCGTGGAGGCAACCCGCATGAAGGGCTCCGGCGGTCTGGTGCTGACCGGTCAGCTCGGCGACGTGATGAAGGAGTCGGCGCGTATCGCCCTCTCCTACGCACGCGGCCACACCGCGGAGTTGGGCATCGACGAGCACGCGTTCGAGGATCAGGAGTTCCACGTCCACGTGCCCGCCGGCGCGATCCCCAAGGACGGCCCGAGCGCCGGCATCACGATGGTGACCGCACTGGCGTCGCTGCTGAGCGGACGCCCGGTGAAGCACACTGTCGGGATGACCGGTGAGGTGACCCTCCAGGGACGCGTGCTGCCGATCGGTGGCCTGAAGCAGAAGGTCCTGGCCGCGCACGCCGCGGGACTGACCGACGTGATCGTGCCCGAGCGCAATCGTGGCGATCTCGACGACATCCCGCAGGAGATCCGCGAGCAGATGACCTTCCACCCGGTCATGACCGTGCAGGAGGTCCTCGACCGCGCGCTGGAGCCGGCACGCGATGTCGCGCTGTCGTAGATGTGAGCCTGTGCCAGAGGAGGTCCGCGTCGCCGCGGACCTCCTCGAACGGCGCTGGCAGCTATCCATCCTCTACGCGGCGACCTCGGGAGCCCTCCGGTTCAACGAGTTCGTCGAGGCGGTAAGTGGGATCTCGGCCCGGATGCTCAGTGAGCGCCTGCGCGATCTCGAGCGCGCCGGCCTGATCGAGCGCACGGTCATTCCCACCTCGCCGCCGCAGGTCGAGTATCGGCTGACCGCCCACGGACGCCGGCTGCGACCCGTCCTGGAAGCGATGCGGGCCTACGCCATCGAGACGGGACACTAAGTCGGCCCGTGGCCCGCGACGAGACCGACACCGAGCTGCGCGAGGACCAGGAGCTCGAACGGGAGCAGAGTGCTGACGCCCACGGGCGTCAGCTGCGCAACGGGATCATCTCGCTCGTTCTGCTCGGGGCGCTGGTGGTCGGTCTCATCCTCACCGTTCCCGGACTGAACAGCGTCGAGAAGGCGCTAAGAAGTGTTGACAAGAGCACCGTGGTCGGGGCGGTCGGGCTGGAGTTCCTTTCCTGCCTCGGCTACGTCGTGGTCTTCCAGCTCGTGTTCGCGCGCGCCCCGCGGCGCTTCGCCGCCCGGCTGGCCTGGACCGAGATGGCCTTCGGCTCGGCGTTGTCCTTCGGCGGCGCCGGCAGCCTGGCCATCGGCGCGTGGGTGCTGAAGTCGCGCGGCGTGCCCACCGAGCGGATCGCCCGGCGCTCGGCCACGTTGTTCATGCTGACCAGCGCGATCAACATCGTCGTCCTGGCCATCACCGGGGTCCTCCTCGGGCTCGGCGTCATCGCCGGGACGCGCAACCCGTTGCTGACCTTCCTGCCCGCGGGTATCGCCGCCGCGGTGTTTGTCTTGTTCCTCTGCATCCCCTGGTGGGCGCCACGGATCACCGCGAACCGAGACCCGGACAGTCGACTGACACGTCTGTGGCTCGGCTTCGCCGACAGCATCCGCGACACGCGCGCGCTGCTCATCACCCCCGACTGGCGCCTGCTCGGCGGCTATGTCTACCTGCTCGCCGACATCGCCGTGCTGTACGTCTGCCTGGACGCCACCGGCAACGCGCCGGCCTTCGGCGCCGTCGTGGTCGCTTACCAGATCGGTTACCTGACCAACATCATCCCGGTGCCGGGCGGGATCGGCGTACTGGACTCGGGCCTCATCGGCATGCTGGTGCTGTTCGGAGCCCCGGCCGGCCCGGCCGCCGCCGGCGTGCTGATCTACCACGCCGTCGCGCTGTGGGTGACCACCGTGTTCGGGACGATCGCCTTCCTGTTGCTGCGCCGGACGATCGGACAGCCGTTGCTGCCGCGTCCGCTCCCGGAGACCGCCGGCCATCGACGCTTGCGCCGCCGCGGCGCGCGCGAGCGCACCTGACCGATCCCGATCCCGGGCCCGCCGATGCTCGTCACCGACTGACCACGGGCGTATCGCCGCCCGCCACCGAGGCGGCGTGCACTGGCTGCTCCCCGCGCGCCTCGGGGGCGTCGACGGCATCCAGCGGCGCCGACACGAACTGCCCGCCCTCACAGGTGCTCGCCAGCACGACGCGCTCGGGGTTGCTGATCCCAACCGCGGCGGTGAGTCCGCCGACCACCAGCAGCGCCGCCGCGATCCCCAGACCGAGATGGAAGCTCGCCAGCGAAGCCTGATCGGCCGCGTGGGTGATCACCCGTGCGACGGTCGGCGGCAGGGACTGAACGTCTGGCCGCCCGAGCGGCAGCTTCTTGGCGCTGGCCTCGACCATCCGCCCCCGTGGCCCGAGCGGCACGCCGGCCAGGGAGCGGTCGAGTGAGCTGGCGAAGTGCCCGGCCACCACCGCGCCGATCGCCGAAACGCCGAGCAGCCCCGCCACGCGGGCCACCGCGTTGTTGACCGCTGATCCGATGCCCGCCTGGCTGACGTGCACGCCGGCCAGCACCGCAGCGGTAAGCGGTGCCACGGTCATCGCCAGCCCGAGCGAGAAGCACACCAGCGCCGGCAGGATGTCGGTCAGATAGGACACGTGCACGCCCAGGCGCACGAACAGAATCAAGCCGACCGCGCCGATGAGCGGTCCCGCGCCCATGAACAACCGGGGACCGTAGCGGTCGGCCAACGCGCCGAACCGCCGGGAGAGCAGGAACATGATCACCGTCGTGGGGAGCGTGGCCAGCCCGCTCTGCAGTGGGCTGTAGCCGACCACCTGCTGCAAGAACAGCGACAGGAAGAAAAAGACCACCGCCAGGCTGGCGTACATCGTCAGGGTCTCGAGGTTGCCGATGGCGAAGTTGCGATTGGCGAACAAGCTGAGCGGCAGCATCGGGTCAGGCGTGCGGGCCTCGTGCACCAGGAACGCGCCAAACAGTCCGATCCCGGCGATGAAGGGCACAAAAACGGCCGGACTCGACCAGCCGTAGTTCGGCTGCTCGATGAGCGCGAACACCGGGCCGGCGAGGCCGAGTGCCCCGAGCGCGGCACCCGTCACGTCGAGCGTCCGCCCACCGGGTGCCCGCTCGGCGGGCACCATGACGTGGTTGATGACCACCAGCGTGGTGATCACCAGCGGCACGTTGATGACGAAGATCCATCGCCACGAAGCGATGTCGATGAGCTCGCCGCCGAGCGGCGGACCGATGACCGTGGCGATGCCCGCCCAGGCGGTCCACGAACCTATGGCCTTGCCGCGCTCATCCGGCGGGAAGGTGGCCACGATCACGGCCAGGGCGCTCGGCGCCAGCAGCGCCCCGGCGACGCCCTGCAGCGCCCGCGCGATGACCAGCGCGTAGATCGACGGAGCCAGCGCGCAGAGCAGCGACATGATCCCGAAGCCGGCGGCGCCGATGGAGAAGATCCGCCGCTCACCGTAGAGGTCGCCCAGCGAGCCACCGATGAGGATGAGCGAGCCGAGGGTGAGCAGGTACCCGTTGGTGATCCACTGCTGGGCCGCCAGCCCGCCGCCCAGCTGACGCTGAATGCTCGGGAGGGCGACGCCGACCACGGTCCCGTCGAGGAACACGATGGCCGAGCCGAGGATGCAGGCGAGCAGCACGAGCTGCTTGGAGCGCGCCGCCGATCGGGTCGCCATCCGACCCACACTACTCGGGCGCGTGCGCCCGGCGACTAGCGCTGGGCCGAGCGCCCGTCGGCGCGACGCAGCAGCGTGTAGCGCCTCATCTGAGTCTCGGAAGGCTTCATGGCGAAATCGTGGCGCGATCGGGCGGCGCCGTCATCGGGCGGTCGGCCCACACTGGCTCACTTGGGCTCGGCCACTCGGTCCCCGTGGCGGGCGCGCGGCGGCCGACCACGCCGGGAGCCGCCGGCGCGAGCAGCTCCGCGCTCGCCGCGGCATAGGACGACCGGCCGTCGTCGTGGCCGGCCGGCAGCGGCCCCGGATCGACCACCGGCCGATCCGAGCCGTAGACGATCTGCGACGGCCCGACGACGTCGGCTACCGCCCCGATCGCCCGGGCTCCGTAGGAGGAACAGTCGTAGAAGGAGAGCGGGTCGGGGGTCACCGCCGAGCCCCCGCGCACCTGCAGACGCTCGGCCTGCAGCGGCGCCAGGCCGGCGAGCATCGAGAACACGACCCGCAGACGCGGATGCTCGCGTCGACCCACCGAGACGAAGGCGCACCAGGCCGCCTGCATGTCAGCCACGTAGTCGGTCAGCGCCGGCCACCACAGGGGGTCATCCAGCCGCGACTCACGGGCCGGGGAACCCGGAGCCGGCCCCGGGTGCACGAACAGCGGCGCGTCGAGCTCCTCGAGTCGTTGCAGCACCGGACGCAGGATGCCCAATCCGTGCACGCTGGCGAGCGCGCCGGCCGGACAGGAGGCGCCCACGCAGCCCCGCGCGACCGCCGCGGCGACGTCGTCCGGGTCCGGCGCGTCAAGCGCGAATGGCGCCCACACGCCGAATTCGCCGGGCAACGCCAGCGCGCCATCCAGATAGGCCGCCAGCAACGGCTGGGATGCGCGGCGGGGCAGCGCTTCGATGCCCAGCGGCGAGGACAGACACACGAGCGCGCGGTCGAGTCCGTCGAGCGCCACCAGGGCGGCCCGGCGCTCCGGCGCCTCGGCGTGGCAGTCGATCACATACGGCTGTTCGCCGGCGAGATGCAGCACGGTCAGCCCGTGGTCCTCCCGGATGAAGGGCCGATCGTCGCGAGCCGCGAGCGCCTCGACGAGCTCGGCCGTCCACAGGTGCTGATGTACGTCGACGAGCATCGCCACCTAATCTAGCAATTGTGGACCGGATTTGTGGTAATTCCCCCCCGCTTAGACTGGGCGGCGTGACGCCGCCATGACGCTCCCGGCCGAGGGCTACCGGCTCACCGGCATCTCCGCGAAGGCCTACGAGCATCCGGCCGATCGCGCGGCGACGGCGGCCCTGGCCACCATCCCCTATCTCGAGAAGTCGATCCGGCGGCTCATCGACCTCGGCTACGAGCGAGCCATGCGCCAGTCCTACCTCGGCAGCTCGGTGCGGCTGGGCGAGGACCAGCTGCCGGAGGTGTGGCGAACCCACAACCGGGCCTACGCGACCCTCGACATCGCCGAGGTCCCCGACCTCTACCTCACCCAGTTCCCGATCGCCAACGCCATGACCATCGGCTCGCGGCGGCCGATCGTGGTGGTCCAGTCGGAGATGGTCCGCCTGCTCGACGCCGAGCAACTGCGCGCGGTGTTCGGGCACGAAGCCGGGCACGTGCTGTCCGATCACGTGCTGTACTCCACCGCGCTGCAGATCGTGATGGCGCTCGGAAGCCTGTCGCCGATCGCCCTGCCGCTCAAGGCGCTGCGCGGCGTGCTGCTCGAATGGTCGCGCGCCGCCGAGCTGAGCTGCGATCGCGCCGCGGCGCTGGTCACCCGCGACCCCCTGGCCGTCTCCCGCGCGCTGCTGACCATCGCCGCCGGGGCGGAGGCCGACAACCTCAACCTCGACGCGTTCATGCGCCAGGGGCTGGAGTACAGCGAGGCGGGGATCGGCATCGAGCGGCTGGCCCGGCTGATGATCGACCTCAACCTGACTCATCCGATGTCGGTGAGACGCGTGCACGAGTTGATGAACTGGGTCAAGGGAGGCGACTACGACCGCATCGTCGACGGTTCCTACGTCCGCCGCGACGAGCCGTTGCGACCCCGGGCCGAGGCCAGCGACGCCGTCTCGCATTACGCCGACCGCTTCCGCACAGCGTTCGGCGACGCCGGCGAGTCGATCAGCCAGGCCGGCCAGCAGCTGAGCGACTGGCTGCGCCGCCAGGAGCAGGACTAGCACCCACCGAATCCGGCGGATACCGCGGCGTCTGAGCCCGCGAGGCGCCAAATCAAGCTGCGCGGACTCGCCGCCGAAGATGTCGTTATGGCCAACCACTCTTGGCTGCTGCGCGACGGCACCGACCGCGAGCGGATGCTCGACATGGATCGGCGCCTGCAGGCCCCGCGTCGGATGTCGTTCATCGTGCTCGCGATGGCGCTGATCGCCTGCGGACCGTGGCTGGGCTGGTGGCAGCTGCTGCCGCTCGGGCTCGCCGGCCTCCTGTTCAAGGCCGCCGACGACCGCGTCGCCGGCACCGCACTCCCCGAGTACTGGGTGTTCGCGGCCTGGGCCGCGTCGGTGGCCATCATCGGCCTGAGCGTGGCCCTCACCGGCGGCCCGACCGTGCCGATGATGGCCTGGCTGTGCATTCCGATCGTCACGCTGAGCGCTCGCTTCTCGGTGCGGGGCATCGCCGTCGGGGTGGCGTTCACGATCGCCGTGTTGCTGGCCGTCGGCGTTGGGGTCGACGCCCACGCGGTCTGGGCCTATCCCCCGCTGGTGATCGGCCCAACCGCGTTGGTCATCGCCGTGGCCATCCTCTCCACGGCGCTCATGCAGTCCGATGTCGAGCACCGCAGCGAGGCCGTCATCGACGAGCTCACCGGGATGCTCAACCGCAAGGCGCTCACCCACCGCATCGCCGAGCTGACCGAGCAGGCCCGGATGACCGGCGAGCCGGTCGGAATGATCGTCGGCGATCTCGACCACTTCAAGGCGATCAACGACAGCGCCGGGCACAGCATCGGCGATGCCGTCCTGCGCGACGTCGCCCAGCTGCTGCGCACCCAGCTGCGAGCCTTCGATCTCGCCTACCGAATCGGCGGCGAGGAGTTCCTCGTGCTGCTGCCCGGATCCGGACTCACCCAGAGCGGCGTCATCGCCGAGCAGTTGCGTCGCGCCGTGGCCGTCGCGACGTTTGGAGGAGAGCAGCGCCTGACCATCTCCTTCGGTGTCGCCGCGTCGGAACCGGGCGGCGAATTCGACTATCCGGCCGTGTTCGCCACCGCGGACGCGGCGCTCTACGAAGCCAAGGACGACGGGCGCAACCGCGTGCGCGGCGCCGCCCAGTCGCTGGCGGCGACCGCATGATCGGGCGACCGATGACCGCACCGCGCGCCCGACCATCCGCCGCCGCCACGTATGAGCCGGCCGCCCTGCACCTAAAGCACTCCTCGCGATCGAGCCGATCATGACCGCAGGCGCGCCGTCGCCGATCCCATGTCCACTTCCGCACCCACCGATATGTCCCTGCCCACCGGCGTGACCGGCACCCCGGTGCCGCTGCGTCGGCGGTGGGGCGGTCGGCCCGGTGTGGCCGGACGGCTGCTCATCGCGGTGCTGCTCCCGGTGAGCATCCTGGCGATCGCGGCCGCGGCCCTGATCACCCAGCGCTACCACACCGCGCAGCAGGCGAGCTCGGTGGCCAACAACATCCCGACGCTCAACGGCCTGGTCAAGCTGCGCAGCCTGCTCGACCAGGAGCGCATCCCGGTCGAGGCCTCGCTGCGCACCTCCGAGCTCGGACTCAACCTTCCGGACATCGCGAGCATCTACGGGTTCAGCGACGAGTCCGAGGGCAAGGCCCGCGCCGCCGTCAACGCGCAGTTGCGCGTCCTGGGACGCGATGCTCCGTCCGGGTTCGCCGCGCAGATCCAGGCACTGCGGCGCGAGATCGACGCCGGTCAGATCGCCGCCACGCCGGCCGACCATGCCTACGGGCGGCTCTCCGATCTGGTGTCCGCCACGTTCGCCGCCCAGCTCTCCCGGCTGGAAGCGCGCACGGCCGACATCAGCCAGGCGGCCACGCTAAACCGCACCCTGACCACGCTGAGCAATGCCAACGACGCGCTCGGTGCCGCTGGCTCGGAGACTGGCGAGTTGAGCGATCTCTATCTCGCGCCGGCCGACCAGCGCGCGGGCGAGCTGAGCGCGCTCGGCGCCCAGGCCGCCCTGTACAACGCCGCGGCCGCGAGCCTGAACAGCGCCACCGGCGTGGTCCACGCCGCGCTCGTGCGTCTCGATCGCGACCAGCCCTGGACGAAGTTCGAAGCCGCGATCGCCGCCGCCGCGGCGGGCGCGCCCCCACCCGCCGCGGGGGGCGTGTCCGTGAGCGCCAGCGCACTGCCGCCCGGGTTCGGCAACCTGGCGCGGATCATCCCTTTGGCCGGCCTGTTCAGCGAGGGCATCGCCGGCCTCAATCAGATCTACCACCTCGTGGCAGTGGCCGAGCAGGAGGCTCGCAACAGCGCCGCCGACCTGCGGGCCTCGAGCGCCGCGGACTTCCGCACGCTGCTGATGGAGACGCTTCTCGCCGTCGGCCTGACCATCATCCTGGCGCTCCTGCTCGCCCGCTCGATCTCACGACCGCTGCGCCGCCTGGAGGGGCACGCGCGCGCCGTGAGCAGTGGCGACCTCGAGCTGCCGGCGCTGCCGGCGCGAGGACCCAAGGAGACCGTGGTGGTCTCGGAGACGTTCAACGACCTGGTGTCGAACCTGCGGCTGCTCGAGGCGAAGACCCGCGCCTTGGCCGAGTGCTCGTTCGAGGACCCGATCCTGGCCGAACCGCTGCCCGGCCGACTCGGCCAGGCGTTGCACGAATCGGTGGTCGTGCTGTCGGGCTCGATCGTCGAACGCGACACCCTGCAGCACCGCCTCGTCCACCAGGCCACCCACGATGCCCTCACCGGCCTGCACAACCGCGCCGCGGCGGTCGAGTTCCTCGACCAGGCCCTCGCCCGGGCCAGCCGCAGCAGCGAGGCGGTGGCCGTGCTGTTCGTCGACCTCGATGATTTCAAGCGGGCCAACGACACCCACGGCCACGCGGTCGGCGACGCGATCCTCAAGGAGATCGCGCGCCGCATGGCCGACGCGGCGCGCCGGGGCGACTTCCTGGCCCGACTCGGCGGCGACGAGTTCGTGGTCATCGCCGAGGGCGTGGGCGACGGCTCGGAGGCCACGGCGATCGCCACGCGGCTCGTGGAGGCAGCCAGTGAACCGGTCGACATCGACGACGTGCGGGTGAGCGTGGGGGCCTGCGTGGGGGTGGCCTTCGCCCTCGACGGCGCGGCGGACGACCCCTCCCAGCTGCTCGCCCGCGCCGACCTGGCGGTGTATCGGGCCAAGCAGGCTGGCAGCTCGCGCGTGGAGATCTATGACGAGTCGATGCAACGAGCGCTCATCGCTCGCGCCGAACTGGAGCGGGACCTCCACGGCGCGCTCGATCGCGGCGGCAACGGCCTATTCCTGCAGTACCAGCCGGTGATCGACGCGGCGAGCGGAAACCTCACCTCGGTCGAGGCGCTCGTGCGCTGGAACCGGGCCGGCCACGGCCTGTGCCAGCCCAACGACTTCATTCCCGCCGCCGAGACCAGTGACCTGATCATCCGCCTCGACTGCTGGGTGCTCGCGGCGGCACTCGCCCAACAGATGCAATGGCGGCGTTCCGGACTGGACGACATCAGCGTCGCGGTCAACATCTCCGGCCGGCACCTGCTTTCCGGCCAGCTCACCGAGCACGTCACCCACGCGCTGACCACTTCGGGCGTGCGCCCGGATCGGCTCATCCTCGAACTCACCGAGACCGTGCTGCTGGCGGATCTCCCAACCGTCGCGGTCGAGATGGAGCGCCTGCGCAGCCTCGGCATTCGCATGGCGATCGACGACTTTGGCACCGGCTACACCTCTCTCGCCCACCTCCAGCATCTGACTGTGGATGAGATCAAGATCGACCGCTCGTTCATCCAGCAGCTGCCGGGCGGGCGCGACAGCTCGCTCGTACGCATGGTCACCGAGCTCGGACACCACCTTGGCGTCTCGATCGTGGCCGAGGGCGTCGAGACCGACGACCAGCTGGCCGCGCTGCGCGAGGTCGGTTGCGACTCCCTGCAGGGCTTCCTCATCGGGCGTCCGCTCACCGTCGAGCAGCTGGATGCCTGGCACCTGAAGCGCACGAGTGCCGACGAGACCACCCGGCTCGACGAAACCGCCTAGCCCGGTCCTAAGCTGGCGTCGTGCCCGACGCCATCCTCACCGCCCTGGCGCCGCTGACCTCGTTGCGGGTCGGCGGCCCCGCCGCGCGGCTGCTGACCGCGGCGAGCGAGGATGAGCTGATCGAGACCGTGCGCGGCGCCGACCGGCAGGGCGAGCCGGTGTTCATCCTCGCCGGCGGAAGTAACGTCGTCGTCGCGGACGCCGGCTTTCCCGGCACCGTCATCCGGGTCGCGCTGCGCGGGAGGTCCGCGGTGCCAGCCAACGGCCGGGTTGACCTCACCGTTCAGGCCGGCGAGCCCTGGGACGCGGTGGTGGCCGACAGCGTGGCCAACGGACTGTCCGGCCTGGAAGCGCTCTCGGGGATCCCCGGCCTGACCGGGGCGACGCCGATGCAGAACGTTGGCGCCTATGGGCAGGAGGTCGCCCAGACCGTGAGCGCGGTGCGAGCGTTCGACCGCGCGGCGGATGAAATCGTCACCTTGTCCCCCCGCCAACTCGGCTTCGGCTATCGCACGAGCGTCCTGCGCGGAGGCTCGCGCTACGTCGTCCTGAGCGTCAGCTTCTTGCTCGCGCCGGACGGGCGCTCGGCGCCACTGCGCTACGGCGAGCTCGCCCGGGCGCTGGGATCCGAGATCGGCACCCGCGCACCGCTGGCCGACGTCCGTGAGGCCGTCCTGCGACTCCGTCGGGGCAAGGGCATGGTCCTCGACGACGACGACCCCGACTCGGTCAGCGCCGGCTCGTTCTTCACCAACCCGATCCTCCAAGCCAGCGCCTTCTCCGAGCTTCGGCAGCGCACGCACCAACGCCTGGGCGCCGACCGCACACCTCCGGGGTTCGACGAGCCCGACGGGCGGGTCAAGACCTCGGCCGCCTGGCTCATCGAGCAGGCCGGATTCCAGCGCGGTCACGGCGACGATCGCGTCGGACTATCGGGCAAGCACAGCCTGGCGATCGTCAACCGCGGGGGCGCCAGCGCGGCCGACGTGCTCGCCTTCGCCCGCACGATCGCCCAGGGCGTGCACGAGGTGTTCGGGGTCGATCTGCAGCCCGAGCCCGTGCTCGTCGGACTGAAGTGGTAAGCGTGGCTGCCGGGTAATCCCCTAGGATGCCCGCGTGCCGTTCGAGCCGTTCTACCAGGGTGGAGCCGGGGAGCCGATGGTGCTCCTGCACGGCATCACCGACACCTGGCGCGCCTGGACCCGCGTACTGCCGGCGCTGGAGGCACACCACGCGGTGTTCGCCCCCACGCTGCCCGGACATGCCGGCGGCGAGGCGTTCGAGACGAGCGTCCCGATGACCCTGCCGGCAATGGTCGACAAGCTCGAGCGCCAGCTCGACGAGCATGGCATCGAGCGCGCGCACCTCGTCGGCAGCTCGCTGGGCGGATGGCTGTCGCTCGAGCTTGCGGCGCGCGGGCGCGCCCTGTCGGTGGTGGGCGTCTGTCCGGCTGGAGGTTGGGAGTACCAGGCACGCGAGGTGCGGTCGATCGCCCGCTACTTCCGCCGCAACGAGGTCATGCTGCGCCGGGCGCGTCCGCTGCTGCGCACCGTGGCGGCCCGTCCCCGGGCCCGGCGCCTCGCCCTGCGCGAGGTGGTGGCCGACCCCTCATCGCTGACCGCCGGCGAGGCGCTGCAGATGTTCGAGGGCGCCGCCGAGTGCGCGGTGGTGCGCGACGCGCTGGAGCTCACGGCGAGGGGACAGATGTTCGGCGAGCTCGGCGACATCGATGTTCCGGTGCGCATCACCTACGGCACCCGCGACCGCATCGTCCGTTGGCCCAACTGCTACGTGCGGATGCGGCGGATCCTGCCGCAGGCCGAGTTCGTGGCGCTGGATGGACTCGGGCACCTCCCGATGTGGGAGGCACCCGAACTGCTCACCGAGCTCATCCTCGAGGTGACCGACCCGGCGACCGCCGCGCCGGCCGCGGCCGAGCGCGCAGCGCCCATCGACGCCGCACCGGTCAGCTAGAACCTGGATGAGTGATTCCACGGTGGGGGCCGTGGTTATCGAGGGTCTGCGTATCCGGTTGGCTTGGGTCGAGCGGTAGCCGGCGGGTCGCTGGCGGGTTGCCGGCGG
>Ga0302325_10020453_pt1 | contig 13879 bp, 12 predicted proteins | sample Palsa_T0_2_FD_201948 | JGI IMG/M metagenome (GOLD analysis project Ga0302325, IMG submission 201948) | Peat permafrost microbial communities from Stordalen Mire near Abisko, Sweden - Palsa_T0_2 | ecosystem: Environmental > Terrestrial > Soil > Palsa > Peat permafrost | place: Sweden: Abisko... | reverse complement strand
GCGCCCGAGCGCGACGAACGCGATGGTCGAGCAAGCGATCGCAGAGTTCGCGGCCGTACTCGGCGCTTCGGAGACGCAGGTCGGCGTCGGCGCGAACGCCACCTCGATCGCGATGTCGTTTTCGCGCCTGCTCGCAAGCGCGATCGCTCGCGGCGACCGGATCGTCGTGACCGCGGCCGACCACGAAGCGAACATCGCCCCGTGGGTGTGGCTGCGCCGCTTCGGCGCGCAGATCGACGTGGTGCCGGTCGACGCGCAGGGCGATCTCGACGAAGCGAAATATCGCGCGTTCCTCGAGCGCGCGCCGGTGCTGGTCGCGCTGCCGTGGGCGTCCAACGCAACCGGGACCGTATTCGACGTCGCGCGACTCGCCCGCATGGCGAAGGACACGCGCGCGACGGTCGTCGTCGACGGCGTTCAGGCGCTTCCGCACTTCGCGCTCGAGATCGACGAAGCGATCGATTTCGCAATGTTCTCCGCCTACAAGATCTATGCGCCGCACGTCGGCTTCTGGTACGCGAGCCGCACCGTGCTCGATCGCTTCGTCCGCTCCGACGATACGCAGCCCGCCGGAACCGATGCGCGCAACTGGACGCTCGAGTGCGGCACGCAGAGCTACGAGGCGCTCGCGGGTTGGCTCGGCACGATGACGTACCTTCGCGACCTGGCGGAGACGCCGCGGCTCGCGCTCGAGGTGATCGCGCGCAACGAGCTGGAGCTCTCGGCCTACGTCTGTGCGCACTTCGCCGAGCGCGGGCCGCGTTTGCGGCTCTACGGCAAGCCGCCCGCGGCCGCGCGGCTGCCGGTCTTCGCCTTCAACATCGAAGGCATGCCGAGCGACGAACTCGCCGAGCGTTTCGAGGGCGCCGGGATCGAAGCGCGGGTCGGTGATTACTATGCGCCGCGGCTCATGCAGCGGATTGCGCCCGAAACGCGCGGCCGCGCCGTTCGCTTGAGCTTCGTCCACTACAACACGCACGAGGAAGTCGACCGCTGCTTCGACGTAATCGATGCGGCGCTCGATGGCGCCGCGCCCGAAACCGCGCCCGTACCCGAATTTTCCACGGAGGCTTTCCGGTGAGCGATACCGCCCAACCCCAAACCGTCACCCGCTTCAGCGGGCTCGCCGAAGACTATCACCGCTATCGGCCGGGCTATCCGGCGGCCGCGCTCGCGGCGGTGCTCGAAGGCCTGGCGCCGCAACCGACGGCGATCGACGTGGGCGCCGGCACCGGCATCTCGACGCAGGCGCTCATCGCCGCCGGTGCGCACGCGATCGCGATCGAGCCCAACGACGAGATGCGCGCCGTTGCGCTCGCTTCGGGTCTCGACGCGCGGCCCGGTACGGCCACGGCAACCGGCCTCGCCGATGGATGCGCCGACCTCGTCGCGTCGTTCCAAGCGTTCCACTGGTTCGCCAACGCGGGCGCCCTGGCGGAATTTCTCCGCCTGCTGCGGCCGGGCGGCCGGGTCGCGCTCGTGTGGAATGAGCGCAATCAGAAAGATCCGTTCTCGCGGGATTTCCGTCTGCTCGAGAAACGCTTCGGCGAAGCCGCCATGCTGGCGGGTGCCGATTTTGTCGACGAGATGCTCGAACCGCTGCTGCGAAACGCGGGGTTGAGCGGCGTGCGGCGCGTGCTGTTCGAGAACTCGCAAGTCCTCAATGCCGATTCGCTCGTGGGCCGCGTGCGAAGCTGTTCGTATGCGCCGCGCTCGGGGCCGGTCTACGACGAATTGCTCGCGGAGCTAGCCGCGCTGCACCGCACCTACGCTGATGCCGCCGGGCAGGTCGAACTGCGTTACCTCACCGAGGTCATCATGGGCGATCTCGTCCTCAAATGAGTGCCGCCCAACTGGCGATCCGCTTCGGAACGCTGCACGACAACCTCGGGGAACCAAAACACAACGGCACGCTGCTGATCGAGGGGACGCGCGTTACCCACATCGGCGGCCCGGAGACGGTCGTCCCGCAGGGTTCGCGGACGATCGAAGCGGCTTGCGTGGTGCCCGGGCTCATCAACGCGCACGCGCATCTCGAAGGCAGCGGCGAGCCGCAGACGATGACCGTCTTCGTGCTGACGACGCCGACGCAGCGGGCGCTCGCCTGCGCGGCCAACGCGCGCAAGACCCTGGCCGCGGGCGTTACCTCGATTCGCGACCTCGGCAGCACCGAGCGGCTCTCGATCGACACGCGCGATGCCGTCAACGCCGGCACGATCGAAGGCCCGAACATCGTCGCCGCGGGGCGCGCGATTTGCATGACGGGCGGTCACGGCTGGTTCATCGGGCGCCAAGCCGACGGCGAATGGGACGTGCGAAAAGCGGTCCGCGAACAACTGCGTGACGGCGCCGACTGCATCAAGTTCATCGCGACCGGCGGCGTGCTCACGAAGGGCGCCGTTCCGGGCATCGAGCAACTTTGCGAGGACGAGTTGCGCGCCGGCATCGAGGAAGCGCACAAGCACGGCCTCAAATGTGCGGCCCACGCCATCGGCACGGGCGGCATCAAGAACGCGCTGCGCGCCGGCATCGATTCGATCGAGCACGGCCACCTCGTCGATGAGGAAGGGATCGCGTTGCTGCTCGAACGCGGCGCGTATGTCGTGCCGACCCTCGCCGCCGTGCGCTGCATCGTCGAAGGCGGCGAGGACGCCGGCATGCCGGACTACGTGCTCCGCAAGGCGCGCGAGATTTCCGAGCACGTCGAAACGAATCTGCGCCGCGCGCGCGCAGCCGGCGTGCGCTTCGCGGGCGGCTCCGATGCGGGCACGCCGTTCAACTATCACGACGGCTACGCGTACGAACTCGAACTGATGCAGACGATGCTCGGCATGAGCGCGCGCGAGGCACTGCGCGCGACGACGGCCGGATCGGCGGATCTTTTGGGCCTCAAGCGCGGCACGCTCGGGGTCGACGATATCGCCGATCTCGTCGTGCTCGCGGGCGACATCGAATCCGATCGGCGCGCGTTTCGCGATCCGCCTTTCGTCGTCAAGAACGGAGCGATCGCGTTCGAGCGTTCCTAAGGCAGCGCGAGATCGTGGTCGAGCATATCTAGCATTTCGGCGTCTTCGACGGGCCGCGATTGGGTGGCGCCGGCCTTTGTGAACACGAAGCGCCGTTCGTTCTTGCGTGTGTAGAGCGGCCATGGAGTGCTCCCGCACGACGGTGTGCCGGTGCGCGCGAAGGAGGCCCAACAGGCGTGCACCGCCGCGCCGACCTGGCGGTCCGTCTCCGATATGAAGGCCGTCGTGTGGACCTCGAACACGAACGGAATCTCGGAACCGTGGCCGGCGCCCAGCCGCAGGCCGCGCAGCAAGCTAAGCACGTAGTCGAAGCGATAGAGATAGGCGGGCGTACCGGTTTGCGCGACGCGGCCCGCGACCCAGCGTGCCGGCGCGGCGAAAAAGGCGTCGCGAAACAAGCGCCGCGCAACCCGCGCATCGGTCATCGCATCGGTGCTCGCCTCGGCGGTCGTGTAGCGTGCGCGGAGCATCGCGAGGTCCGCAGCCGGAAGGGAAAGCACATCCTCGGGCTTCGCGTCGCCCGTCAGAAGCGAGCCCTCATCGTCGTTCGTTCCGATCAGCAGCGGCAGCGCGAGGCCCGCCGCAAGCACGCGCGTCGGAGCGGCAGAGATCAACCGGCCGTCGACGATCGGGCCGTCGAGCTCCTCGTCGCCGATCCGCGCAAGCGTCGCGGCCGGCAGTCCGCGCAGCTGTGCGGCGGTTGCCCGCGCGCCCGGGAGACCGAGGCCGCTCGCTATCTTGGCGCCGCGTTCTTCCGCTCGGGCGAGCGGGGGCCAGCCCAATCCGTGGAGCCCGCCGGCCGATTCCACGATCGCTCGCGCGAATAGCTCGCGCGCCGCCGGCACCGTGGCCAGCGCGACGATGTCCTCGCCGCCCGCGGATTCGCCGGCGAGCGTTATGTTGGCCGGGTCGCCGCCGAATACGGCGGCGTTCGCGTGTACCCACCGTAGCGCCGCGACTTGATCGAGCAGGCCGAAGTTGCCGGCCGGGTCGCCCGCGGCATCGGCGGTGAGGGCCGGGTGGGAGAAAAAGCCGAGCGCGCCGAGGCGGTAGTTGAACGACACGAGGACGATCCCGTCGCGCGCGAACGAGGTTCCGTCGTAAAACAGTTGCGAGCCCGTACCCGACGTGTTGCCGCCGCCGTGCACCCAAATAATGATTGGCAGCGGCTGCGGATGCACGAGCGGCGCCCAAATGTTGAGCGTGAGACAGTCCTCGTTCATGGTCGCCGCACGGCTTTCCGCGAGCACATAGCGCGGCGAAGCCGCCTGCGGGCACGAATAGCCGTAGTCGGTCGCGGCTCGCTCTCCGCTCCAAGCGACGGCCGGCCGCGGCGCGCGCCAGCGCAGATCGCCGACCGGCGGCGCTGCGTACGGAATCCCCTTGAAAACGGCGATCCCTTGATCCGAAACGCCCGCGAGCGTACCGCTCTCCACGTGCACGCGCACGGTGTCCGCGGCGGCGGGAACGACGCTGCCGCCCAGCGCGACCGACAGCACGATGAAGGCAAAAGCGACCCGGTCCATCTCGCGAGCCAGGTTCTTCGCCTTCGGCTAGGCCGCCCGCATTCAACGGCGAAACCATAAGGGAATGAGCGAGGACCGGTTCGCAGGGATGCGGCTAGCCGTGCTTGCCCCCATTTCGTGGCCCGCGCCGCCCCCCGGCTACGGCCCTTGGGAGCAAATCGCGTACGACATCGCGGAGGGCATGGTCGCGCGCGGCCTCGACGTCACCTTATTCGCAACGCAAAACTCAACCACGAAAGCAAAACTCGAATCGGTGATCCCGGTCGGATTGAACGAAGATCCGCGTTTGAACGGCGACGTCTACGGAGCGCTCCACACCGCCAATCTCTTTCGCCGTGCCGGCGAATTCGATTTGATTCACAACAATTTCGATTGGAAACCGCTCACCTACGCGCTGACGACGCAGCGGCCTCCGCTCGTGACGACGATTCACGGTTTCTCGGAACCGTCGATCCTGGCCGCGTACTACGCGGCCGCGACGCGCAGCTTCTATTGTTCGATCAGCGACGCCGATCGCGATCCCGGGCTCGACTATCTGGCGACCACCTACAACGGAGTCGATCCCGAGCGCTTCAGCTTCGTTGAACGGCCCGGTGACTATCTCGTGTTTCTCGGGCGGTTCCACCCCGAGAAGGGCGCGCACCTCGCGATCGAGATTGCCCGGCGCGCCGGCGTTCGCCTCAAGATCGCGGGGATTCCGCACGATACCGAATATTTCGCGAACAAGGTGGCGCCGGCGATCGACGGCGACCGCGTCGTCTTTCTCGGCCACGTCGAGCGCGAGGCCCGCGACCGCCTGCTCGGCGGCGCGCTCGCGCTCGTGCACATGACGACGCGGCCCGAGCGCTTCGGCTTGACGTTGATCGAAGCGATGGCGTGCGGCACGCCCGTGCTCGGGGCGCGCATGGGTTCGATTCCCGAGATTGTGGTCGACGGCCGCACCGGGTTTCTCTGCGACTCGGTCGACGATGCCGTGGCGAAGGTTCCGCAGCTCGCGGCGCTCGATCGCCGCGCGTGCCGCCGCCACGTCGAGACCTCGTTCTCGCGCGAACGGATGATCGACCGCTATCTCGATGCGTACGGCGCGGCGCTCGATCTGGGCTCGCCGCCGGAACCCTCGGAGCGGGTGCTCGCGGCGCGCGCGCACGACTATTGGGACCGCCCGATGGCCTACACGACCGTTCCGGAAAAGCCGCTCACGCTGGTCGCGGGACCCGGACTGCGATGAGCAGCGAACGTTCGCGCCTGATCTTGACGCTTGCGGTGGTGGTGGGTCTCGGGGCGCTCGTCTTCTTGTTCCGGCGCCGGCGTAATCGCCGCGAGCAGGCCGAACTCGACGAATCGCTGAGCCGCACGCTCGGAACCGACACCGGCCGCGACACTACCGGCATCGACGCGTTCGTGACCCTGCGTACGCTCGAGGAAGCACGCACGATGGATCACACCGCCGTCGTCTTGCAAGGCGGCAGCGGCGCGCAGATCTACCTCACCGTGCCCGTCAAGTACGTCTCCTGCGACGGCGATTCACTCGTCGCGCTGCTCGCATCGCTCGATGCGATCGAATGGAACGATCCGGCGCAGGCGAGCCTGAGTTTCGAACTCGCGCCGATCGGCAGCGGCATCTACGGCGGGATGGGCGGCGGTTCCGTGATCGACGGAATCTGGATGCATCCGCGCCTGAGCGACAGCGGCATCCTGCCGCTCGCCGCCGACGTGATCTACGGCCGGCGGCGCGTCAGCGACGTGCGTAGCGGCTTTCCGCGCTCGGCGCGCGGGTAGCGGCCCAAGAGAGCTTCCCGCGCCCGGCCTCGGCGCGCGCCAGCGCTTCTTCGACGGTCGGTGCGAAGATCGTGAAGTGGCCCATCTTGCGGCGCAGCGCCGCGTGGCGCTTTCCGTACAGATGCAGTTTCAGGTGCGGATCGCGCAAGAGTTCCGCAATCCCGTCCAGCCGGTCGCCGCTTCCGCTCCCGAGCACGTTGACCATCACCGCCGGCGCAAACAACTCGGGCTCGACCAGCGGTAGGTCGCAGATCGCGCGCACGTGCGCTTCATACTGCGAGATCTGGGTCGCGTCGAGCGAGAAATGCCCGCTGTTGTGCACGCGCGGCGCGATCTCGTTGACGTAGAGGTCCGAACCCGCGACGAAAAATTCTATGCAGTATGCACCAACCACGCCGAGTTTCTCCCCGAGCGTCGCGGCGATCGATTTCGCCCGCTCGGCAATCTCGGGCGCTACGCGCGCCGGGACGATCGTCGTCGCGAGCACCCCGCGGTCGTGCTGGTTCTCGGTCACCGGGAAACTGACGATCGAGCCGTCGGCCCCGCGCGCCGAGATCACCGACACCTCGATATCGAACGGGACGAAACGCTCCACGATCAGCGCCGCGCCGCGCGCCGCCTCGAACGCCTCCCGCGCCTCGGCCTCGTCGCGCACGACCCACTGCCCCTTGCCGTCGTAGCCGCCGCGCGCGGTTTTTATCACCGCGGGAAACCCGATCTCGGCTAGCGCCGCATCGGGCGAGGCGCCGGCGGCAACCGGCGCGAACGCCGCGGTCGCGATCCCCGCCTCGCGCACGAAGGTCTTCTCGAGGATGCGGTCTTGCGTGGTTCGCAGCACGCTCGAATCGGGCCGAACGGAACGGCCGTCCTCTTCGAGCGCGCGCACGGACTCGAGCGGAATGTTTTCGAACTCGTAGGTGACGATGTCGCTGCGCGCACCGAGTTCGCCGATCGCGCGCAGGTCGTCGTAGGCGGCCACGAGCTGCTCGTCGGCAACCTGACCGCAGGGCGAGTTCGGCATCGGGTCCAGCGTTACGACGCGGTAACCCATCCGCTTGGCCTCGAGCGTGAGCATGCGGCCCAGTTGGCCGCCGCCGAGCACGCCGATCGTTTCGATCAAAGCTTCGTCGCTTCGACGCTCGCCGCGGCTTCCGCCGTGCGCTCGTGCAGCCGCCGCAGGAGATCGCGATCCTCGAGCGCCAGAATGCGCGCGGCCAGCAGCGCTGCGTTTGTCGCGTTGCCTATCGCCATCGTTGCAACCGGTACGCCGGCGGGCATTTGCGCGATCGAGAGCAGCGAATCGAGCCCATCGAGCGTCGCACTTCGGACCGGCACGCCGATCACGGGCAGTTGCGTCTTCGCCGCGGTCATGCCCGGCAGGTGCGCGGCTCCGCCCGCACCCGCGATGATCACGCGCAGCCCGCGCGCCGCCGCCGTCGAGGCGTAGTCGAACAGCAGATCCGGCGTGCGGTGCGCCGAGACCACGCGCATCTCGTGCGGAACGCCGAGTTCGGCGAGCGTCGTCGAAGCGGCCCGCATCGTCTCGAGATCCGAGATGCTGCCCATGATGATGCCGACGCGGGGTTGATCCATGCAGCGGCTTTCGCGCGCCGCGCTAGCCCGACCTCGACGAGCCGGAAGGGCCGGGTCGGCGAACACCGCAAAGCGGACTCCATGGAGCGCTTCTTGCTCGGAATCAACTACTGGCCGCGCTCGAGCGCCATGGCCATGTGGTCGCGTTTCGACCCGCTCGAAATCGACGACGACTTCGCGCGCATCGCGGCGCTCGGGCTCGACATCGTCCGTTTCTTTCTCCGCTGGGATGTGTTTCAGCCCACGCCGGACTCCATCTCGCAGGAAGCGCTCGACCGCTTTACGATTCTGCTCGATCGCGCGACCGCACACGGCCTGCGCGCGATGCCGACGCTGTTTTGCGGACACATGAGCGGCATCAATTGGCTGCCCGCGTGGACGCTCGATCCCACCTCGCACGGCGATCGTTTCCGAACGTTTACCGCGAACGGCGAGTCGCCGCTCGGGATCGGCGACTTCTACGTGGGCGATTTGCTCGACGCGCAGCGCACGTTCGCGCGTGCCGTGGGCGAACGTGCGCGTGACCACCCGGCACTGTTCGCTTGGGATCTCGGCAACGAGTTCAGCAATTTGCGCGAACCGCGTTCGGCGGACGACGCAGCCCATTGGAGCGCGGCGCTCACCCACGACCTCTTCGCGACCTCGAACGCCGGCTCGACCGGCGGCATCCACGGCGAAGACGTAACGCGCGACCGCGTCCTACGGCCCTCGTCGATTGCCGACCCGTGGGAGTTCGCCTCGATGCATGGATACTCGGTCTACAGCGACTTCGCGCGCAACCGGCTCGATCCCGAGGTCGTCCCGTACCTCGCCGAGCTGACCGCATCGTGCGCGCGCAAGCCCGTGCTGTTCACCGAGTTCGGAAATCCCACGTGTCCGGCCGGCACCACGAGCCTCGGTTCGCTCGCGTGCTTATCGGAAGAAGAGATGGCCGTCTATGCCCGTAAGGTGCTCGACCGTCTCCAGCACCGCGGCGCGCTCGGCGCGTTCTGGTGGTGTTGGGCCGACTACGCGCCGGAACTCGCCGGGACGCCGCCGTTCGACCGCGCGCCGCACGAACTGACTTTCGGCGTCGTCCGCAACGACGGTAGCGAAAAACCCGTCGCGAAGGCCCTGCAAACGTTCGCGGGCGAACACCGTTCGATCGTCGAGGCGCCACCGCCGATCGTCGGCGAAGACGAGTACTTCGCGGGCTTTCCGGCTTCGCTGCGCGACGCGTACGCGGCCTACGTGGAAGAACACGCATTTTCGGAGGAGATTTCTTGAAAGCCGGCCGGGTCGCAATCATCACGGGCGCGTCGTCGGGAATCGGCCGCGCGCTCGCGGAACGCGCGGTGCGCGCCGGCTGGAGCGTGTTCGCGGTGGGTCGCCGCGCCGAGCGCCTGGCCGAACTCGCCCAACGCCTCGACGGAGCGACCGGCACGCTCGCCACGCTCGCGCTCGACCTGCGCACGCCCCGCGCCGCCCAGCGCATCGTGCGCGAGACGCTCGAACGCTTCGAGCGCATCGACGTGCTCGTGAACAACGCGGGCGGCGTCGCCGTCGGACCGATCGCGCAACAGAGCGACGGAGCGCTGCACGAACAGATGGAGACGCACGTCATCGTGCCGCTGGCGTTGACGCGCGAAGCGCTGCCGTCGCTGCGCGCTTCGAAGGGCCAGATCTTCTACCTCGGCAGCGGGGTGGCGCGCATTCCGGTCGGAACGCTCGGCGCCTACCCGCCCGCCAAAGCCGCGGTTCGCAACATGGCGCGGGTCGTGCGCAACGAGCTACGGCCCGACGGCATCGGCGTCACCTACGTCGATCCCGGGGCGGTCGCAACCGAGTTCATGACGCGGGCCGGTTTCGCCGGACCCCCGGCTTCGATCGCCGCTTCGCCCTACGAGGTCGCGCGCCGGATATTCAACGCCTTCGGAACGCGCCAAGACGTCGTCAACGCCGTACCCTGGCAAACGTTCTTCGTTGGTCTCGGCGAAGCGCTGCCGGCGCTCACCGATTTCGTGCTCCGGCGCGCGCCCGGAATCGTCGGCGGCGACGCGCTGCCGGCGGCGGCCCCGGCCGCGCCGGTGGTCTTACCGGAAGCGGCCTCCGCCCCAGAGCCGGAACTCTCGCCGTTCGAGGCGGCGCTCGCACCGCACGCGGCGCGCATGAAGAAACTCAACTTGAGCGTGACCTTCGTGCGCAGCCTCCTGGTGCCCGAGCGCGAGCTGGAACTGGGCGACGTCGCGATGCGCTGGGCGGGGATGCCGAACAAGAACGAACGCGCACTCACCAACGACGTGCTCGACGCGCTGGCGAGCGCCGGTTATCTCGCCCACGTCGAGCCGGAGCACTACCGCGTGGTGCGCGTGCCCGAGGACTGAAGCAGGGGCCGCCGGCGAAACAATAGCGCGATGAAGAACAGGATCGTCGCAAGCAGCACGATCGTCGCGCCGCTGGCCGACTGCAAGTAATACGAAGCGTAGAGCCCCGCGACCGCGCAGAACGCCCCGATCGCGGCCGAGAGCACGAGCATCCGCGTGAAGCGGCGCGTCAACTGAAATGCCGTTGCCGCCGGCGTGACGAGCAGCGCCGCTACGAGGACGATGCCGACCGCTTCGAGTGAGATGATGATCGTGAGCGCCAGCAGCACGAGCAGCGCGTAGTCCACGAAGCCCGCCCGGATCCCGCTCGCTTCGGCGACGACCGGATCGAAGGTCGTGTACAAGAGCGCCCGGTACAGCAGCGCGAGCGAAACCGCCACGATGAGCGAGAGCCCGAGGATCAGCCAGAGATCCGCCCGCGAGACGCCCAGGATGTTGCCGAACAGAAAGCTCTGCAAATCGACGTTGTAGCGGGGCACCCGGCTCATCAGAAAGACGCCGAATGCGAACGCGCCCGTGAACAACACCCCGATCGCCGTGTCGATCGCAACGCCGCGCCGGTTGACGAATCCGATCCCGAGCGCCGTGACGACCGCGACGATCAGCGCGCCCACGTAGTAGTCGAGCCCCCGCAGATAAGCGACCACGATGCCCGCAAACGAAGCGTGCGCGATGCCGTCGCCGATGAACGAGAGCTTGCGCAGCACGACGTACACGCCGATCGTCGAGCAGAGCGTGCCGACCACGAGCGCCGCCACGAAGGCGCGCTGCATGTACTCGTACTGGAAAGGCGCGAGCAGAGCGTCGGTCACCGGCGGTACTCGCTCGCGGGATCCGAGCGCGCGTGGCCGTGAACGTGGCTGTGTTCGCGGATGCCGGCATAAGCGCCCGAGGTGAGCACGGTCGTGGGGTCGCCTTCGGCGAGCACGCGGCGGTCGACGACGGCGAGCCGGTCGAACCACAGTTCGGCCCGCTCCAGATCGTGCGTCGTCATCAGCACGGGCAAGCCGTTCTTCACGAGCCCGCGAATCAGCTCGCGCAGCGCTTCTTCCGTCGCGGCATCGACGCCCGTCGTCGGCTCGTCGAGCAACAGCAGTTTCGGCTCCTGCGCGATCGCGCGTGCGACGAAGGCGCGTTGCTGCTGGCCGCCCGAGAGCTGCGAGATGTGGCGGCTGCGCAGGTCACCCAGGCGCAGCGCATCCAGCGCCGCATCGACGACGCGCCGGTCGTGCTTCGAGAACCGCTGCAAGAGCCCGAGGCGCGGAAAGCGCCCCATCGCGACCACGTCGTAGACGTTGGCGGGAAACGTCCAATCGACGGCCTCGATCTGCGGAACGTAGGCGATCGTCCCGGGCGGGAGCGTGCGCGGCGCCGTTCCGAACACTTCGAGGATGCCGCTCACCGGCGTGAGCAAGCCCGCGATCGTCTTGAGGAGCGTCGATTTTCCCGACCCGTTCGGGCCGACGATCCCGAGCGCCATCCCGGTCTGCAGCGTCAAATCGATGCGGTCGAGCGCCACGACGCGGTCGTAGCAGACGGTCAACTCACGTACGCGGACCGCGTCGCTCATGCCGCCTTACCTCCGAGCGCGCGCACGATCGTCGCCGTGTCGTAACGCAGCATGTCTTCGTAGGTGCGCACGCGCGGGTCGTTGCCGATCGAATCGTCGTAGAGGCTCTCGATCGTCGCGATGCCGGCGCTCTGCGCAAGCGACTGAACCAGCTTCGGGCTGTATTCGGGTTCCGCGAAAACGGCGCGCACGTGGGCCGACTTGGCGAGCCCGATCAGCTTGGCGATGTATTGCGGATTGGGTTCCTGTCCGGGCGAGAGCTCGACGACCCCGACCGTGCGCAGGCCGAAGCGATCGTCGTAGTACTGCCACGCGTTGTGGAAGACGATCATTGCGCGCGACCCGGGCGGGATCGTATCGATCCGCGCCGCGATCTCGCGCTCGAGCGCCACGAGCTTGGCATCGTAGGCGGCGGCGTTACGATCGTAGCTCGTCTTACCGGCGGGATCGCGCGCGTCGAGCGCATCACGAATCGTTCGCACGTAGCCGCGCGCCAGCTCCGGATCCATCCAAAGGTGCGGGTTCCCATCCTTTACCGCGAGGCCGCGGGTGGCCGTCACGATATCGAGGCTGGGGTTCTTCGCATTGTCGATCGTGCGGGCCAGCCACGATTCCAAGCCGACGCCATTTTCGATCAGAACGTCGGCGGCGTGCAAGCGCTCGATGTCGGCCGGCGCAGGCTGGTAATCCTCGGGGGACGCCCCGACCGGCACGAGCGACGAAACCGCGATCCGGTCGCCGCCCACGCCGAGCGCGAACGATTCGAACGTAGAGATCGTCACCAGCACCCGCAGCGGGCCGGGCGCCCGCGCGGAGGTCCCTGCTTGCTGCGACGAGGAGCAACCAGTCGCGAGCACGGCGGCGGCGAGAACTGCGAGTCGGCCGGTCATACCGTTCGATACCTGCGAGCCTGCCCGCAGGCTCACCTGTGGCGGCGACCAATCCGGGCCGCCTCGGGCGACGTTATGGGCGTAGTCAATGATGTCGAAGATCATTTGCGTCCGACTTGCCTTTCTACTCGCGCTGGTCGCGAGTGCGTTCGCTTCGGCGGCGCCGGCGGCGGCGCATCCGCTCGGCAACTTCACGATAAACCACCTAACGAAGATCTCGCTCGAAGCCCGCCGCGCCCGTCTTCTCTACGTGCTCGATATGGCGGAGATCCCGACGTATCAAGTGATGCGCGACGTCTCGCCCGACGGCAAGTTGAGCCCTAAGCAACTCGCGGTTTGGGCGAATTCCGAAGCCGCGATGCTCGCGCCGCAACTCGACTTGCGTGCCGGCGGCGCGGCCATTGCGCTTGCGGCGGGCGCCGTAACGGTGCGCACGCGGCCCGGCGCCGGCGGCTTGCCGCTCATTTACCTCACCCTCGAACTCGCTGCCACGCTGCCGCCCGCTGCGCAGCAACTAAGTTTCCGCGACGCTACGTTTCCGGGCCGGCTCGGCTGGCACGACGTCGTCGTCGCACCGGCGACCGAACCGACCCACGACCTGCTCGCGTACCCGAACGCGCTGCTCGGATCGCCGCGCGATCTCACCGCCGTCGACATCACGCGCAACGGCGGCCGCACAAACGTCGTCGCCGTATCGACCAGCTCAACCGTAGCGAGCGTCCCGGCGTCGGCGATCCGCTCCAATCAGCTTTCCGATATGCTCGCCAAAGGCACGAGCGACTGGAGTTTCGTCCTGTTGACGCTGCTCGTGGCGATCGTGCTGGGGGCGCTACACGCGCTCGAACCCGGCCACGGCAAAACGCTGCTTGCGATTTCGCTCGTTGGGGCGCGCGCGACCGTGAAGCAAGCGACGATCCTCGCATCGGCGCTCACGATCGCACATACGGCGGGCGTACTCGCGCTCGGGGTCGCGATCAATCTGCTCAAGGGCTACTTCGTGCCCGAGGCGATCTACCCGTGGATCACGTTGATCTCGGGCGGGGTGATCGCGTTCATCGGCGCGCGCGCCGTCCAGCGGCAACTCGCACTGCGCACCGCAAGCGCGACCGGTCACGTTCACCGTGCCGCCCAC
>Ga0302325_10020451_pt1 | contig 13880 bp, 14 predicted proteins | sample Palsa_T0_2_FD_201948 | JGI IMG/M metagenome (GOLD analysis project Ga0302325, IMG submission 201948) | Peat permafrost microbial communities from Stordalen Mire near Abisko, Sweden - Palsa_T0_2 | ecosystem: Environmental > Terrestrial > Soil > Palsa > Peat permafrost | place: Sweden: Abisko... | reverse complement strand
CTGGGAGTGCTCTCTCAGAGCGCTCATCAAAACGGCCCACGCTTGCACGCTGATCTCTGACCACACAAAACAGCAAGCAGAATCGCCTGTTCTGCCAAGGGCGTTTTGGAAGAGTCCGCCAGGTCGGGGCCTGCTTTCTTGAGTCCTTGTTTCGTAATTGCGTTCATGCGTGCGCTGCCGCTTGCTTGGCTGAAAGGGCCTCCGGTTTGGCTTCTCGAACTTCGAGCATCTCATCGAAAAGGACGCGGTAGTGCACGAGCGCTTTGCGAAGCTCCTCGGTGTCGGCTTCACCACGCTCATCGCGCACCGCGATCGCCTGAGCGGTCCGGTAATTCTCCACGACGGCGGGATGGTCAACTGAGATATCGGCCGCGCGGCGCTCGAAATCGCCCATGGGGTAGCCGCGCTTGAGCATCACTTCACGGACCAGCTGGTCCGCCTGGATGACAACCCCCTTGGGGTTATCGACGAAGCGGCCCTGCAGAGCGGTCCACGCCTGACTGAATCTGGCGGCCTCGCCAGGCGCCAATGGCGCGATAGCGAGATCGTCAACGCGCTTTTCGCGGGCCTTGAGTTCAGACTCGGCCCTCGTGCGCCCTCCGAGCTCACCGACAGTTCGGCCATATTCCGTACCGAACCGTTGCTGAAGCCTCGCGGATTGCTTCTTGCGCTGAGACAAAAACCATGCCGCAAGTACAAGTGATGCAATGACCACAACAGCGGCGACGATGATCCATTGCGGGGAAATCGTATTCATGGGTATGTGTCCTGGTGGCGCTCGACCGCTTAGCAGGTCTTGCGTGGGGTTCGTGGACTCAATCAGGCGCCGCTTGCCGACGGGCCAATAAAGCGTCGGCGCCGGTCACCTGGCTTCCGGATGCTATGCGCTCATGGAAACGTGATCCGTACGCCCGCGCACATTAGCCCGGTATTTCGTCTGGTGTGGCGTTCCGCCGCCGAATCCGAAGCCTATTGAGGCCCGACGTGCCCAAGACGGACATTTGCTTTACCGGGTAGAGGCCGAGCGCCGGCATCTTGACCGACGCGTCTTGTGCGGAACTTCAACGGGAGCTGTGCGTGCGCCTCAGGATTGAAAGTCTGATCGCCAAAAGACCTCAACATCACAGGGTGGTGACGGACGCAGGGACAGGATCGAGGTGTCAACCGGTCGCTTTCCTCTGCGCGCGTCATGGGCAAAGGCCGTGGCCCGATGCCGTTGAAAGGTCGCTGCACGGCGACGTGGAACGTCAGTTCGCATCACGGCGACTATTCGGTCCAGGGAGCCTCCCCGGAGGACCCGAAAGACCGCCTTACCGGGTAACCTTCGAGGTCGCGCCGCAAGTTCACGTTCCAAAACTCCGCAGGCCGCGGCACTTAGAGCCACCTTTAGGATCGGGCATCGGTGGCGTTCCGCACAGACGAAGTGGGCGAACAGCCGTAGGTTGAGTGCGGCGCAAGGTCGCGACCGCGGAAAAGAGGCGGCAAAGCACAATGTGTGAGTGACCTTGGGCCTATCGGCTTCGCGAGTGTTTGCGGCCGACCTTCAGGAACGACATCTCGCCGATGTGGCGCGCTGCCGGGCACATTTGACGAAGGCTCCCAGGCCGAAAGGGAACTCTTGATTGGTTGGTAAGTCCAGAAGCGACCTGAAATGGGTGGCTAGAGCAAAAAGTTTCCGGCGCCATTTGGGGACGTCGCGCCACACTCGGGTTGAAAGTCCAGTTTGCACCGATGGAACGAATATGACGTGGATAGTTTTCGCTTGTGCAGGTCTCCTCGCCGGGTGCGCAAATTTCCCGCCGACGGACAACCGATCGTTTCCGGGTTCCGGTCAGCCCGTCGTGGACGAAAGGCGCGAAGCTCACGCCCTCGAACTGGCGGAATCCGATTGCGCCAGCCAGGGTAAGCATGCGGACGCGGGACGCGTCGAAGGGCAGACGGTGTACAACTGCGGCGAACGCTAGCGTGAGGTCGTTCCTACATGTGCTTGTCCACGCCTTGAGCAGATTGAGCGCCTGCAAATTCTGGCCTCGCGATCGCAGTGAGCCGGCACTCGCATCAAACTCTGTGGGCTTGTCGTTTGACAGCGGCCAGTACCGGCCGTCTGTGCGCCTGGCTCAACGCAACACTAGCTTCAAATCAGCGGCAGTCAGAGGCACTGCCGCTGTCGGACAAGACGCGCCGCACAATGCGTACCAGCCTACAAACTGGACTGTCGAGTGTCCAATGTACTTTGTTGAGTCGCGAGTGAAGTCGACCTCAGGAAATGCGCAACACATTCCACTTGATTCCAATTGCAACGATGCGGTTGCTCAGCATCGTTGCCATCGGCGCCGGCGCATGCACGTCCCATTATGGTGCCGAGGCAAATAATGGGCCGCAGGACGAGCCGCGGTCACCGAAAGTAACAGTAGCTACAAGGCCGCGGCCTGACCTATCCGGTCGCACCCGCTTCGGCGACGCATCGTTCTATGCGAGGAAGTTCGCAGGCAGGGAAATGGCAGACGGCGCCAGGATGGACCCCCATGGCGACACCGCGAGTGAGACGCTTCCTCTGGGTACCAGGGCGAAGGTAACAAACATTGAGACCGGCCAAAGCGCGGTAGTCACTATCCAAGACCGCGGACCATACGTGAAAGGCCGGATCGTGGATCTGTCACCGTCCACTGCAGAGAGGATTGGGATCACGCAGGACAAAGGCATCGCCAAGGTCAAAGTCAGCCCGCTCTCGGTCCCGCAGCCGGACGGCAGCACAAAACCCAGAATTGAGACGCCGGATTCAAAACATTTAAGGTAAGGTGAATAGGCTTTTCGCAAGTCAGAGATGGCCAAGATCTTGCAGCCTGCGGACATTGGCCAGACCCAGCGACAACCCCCGCAGTACCCGAAAACGTTACTCTGTTCGCCAACTCGTGCGCGGCATGGCGAAACCCTCACACGATGTAAGATTCAGAAATATAAAGAAATGGCTCCCAGGTTGAACCAGGTGGATGGACCTAAGTCGCTGATGCGATGAGAGATCCAGCTTCATGGATTTCGAACTGGCCCCTGCGAGTTTCCCTGGACCCTTGGGCTGGCGTGTTAGCTGAGTAAACTTGCCGATACCTCCCGCTCATAGATATGTTTTCGAGTTCTCCGCGACTGCTGCTCACCTAGCAGCCAGTCGGATCGCCAGCAGGTTAATCGCGAAGTTGCGACTATGTTTTTGCGAACCCGCGCGTCGCCATGCGCTTTTCACAATCTTCGAGGCTCGGACAATCACATCGAAAGTTCGACTTAAGAATCGCCTTCATTCGCCGTAACTGCCTCATCTGAGTATTGATCTCACATATCTTTTGCCGCGCTAAGGCTTGCCACCGCTTCGACGGTGCCACTTCTGCCGGGTAGCCGCTCAAAAATACGCGCGTCTCGGCAATGGAAAGCCCGGCAGAACGCCCGAGGAGAATGATGCGAATCCGCCCACGTATCCGGGAGGGATATGCCCGGCACCCGGCAATTCGCGCGGGCGGTGGTATGAGGCCGACCTTTTCGTAATAGCGCAACGCGGAGGCCGAGACGCCTAAGCTACGAGCGAGTGGTCCGATACGCAGGGTCTTCATACGAAATCGCTCCGATTTGTTGGAGGATCACTTGACCTGAACTGCACTTTAACTCGTAAGGTGGCCGCACTACACGGAAGCGCACGCTACGAGGACGCTCATGGGACTTTCAAAACTGATCCTGGGAACATTCTTGATCGCGGGGTGGGCTCTTGGTCAAGCGTCGTCGGGCGACGCGAGTGCTGGTGCCGACGCCATCGCGGCTGCGGTGGCCGATAGCCACAGACCGCAGGAACAGCGGGACCGAGATCCCCATCGTCTCCCAGAGCAGATGCTGATGTTCGCCGGGATCAAGCCCGGCGATCGTGTGGGCGATTTCATGCCCGGGAATGCGTACTTTACGCGGTTGTTCAGCCGGGTTGTCGGACCGAGTGGACGCGTCTATGCCTTCATCCCGAGCGAGGAAATCAAAAACTGCCCTGCTGCAGAAGTCGCCGGCTCGCGGGCCGTATCGCGAGATCCGGTATACGCCAATGTGAAACTGCTGACAGGGCCTGTTAACCGATTTTCGGTTCCCGAGCCTCTAGACATTTTGTGGACCGCGCAGAACTACCACGATCTACACGACAAATTCATGGGCCCGGCGGATATCGGCCAAGTCAATCGCGCGTTTTTCAACGCGCTTAAGGCAGGCGGAGCGCTCATCGTGGTCGACCACGTCGCGGCGACGGGAAGCAGTTTAGCTACGACTGAGTCGTTACACAGGATTGACCCAGCAATTATCAGGCGCGAGATCGAGGCTGCGGGATTTATCTTCGACTCTGAGAGCAGGGTCCTGGCGAATCCGGACGATGATCACTCGAGATCCGTATTCGATCCGAGCATTCGCGGAGTAACGGACCAGGTGGTGCTCAAGTTTAGCAAGCCGCAGTAGGCCGCGTTACCAGTGCGGATTTTTCGACGCTTCGGATCATTGTCTTAACTGTGGTCGGCGACACTATTGGTTGCCACCGCCTACTCAGGTCGCTCTTGGGTTCCAGAACTTGAGGGCTGAGACGCGAGTGCTTCCGGTTGAGCGCCGGTGAACGAGACTGTACGCCGCTGGGATCACGATCAGCGAAAGCAATAGAGCGCTGATCATGCCGCCCACCATTGGCGCTGCGATCCGCCGCATCACCTCGGATCCTGTGCCACTTCCCCACATGATGGGCAGGAGACCAGCGATGATCACGGCCACCGTCATGGCCACCGGGCGTATGCGAAGGGCGGCGCCCTCAATTATCGCCTGATCAAGTGCGGTTCGATCGGGCACCTGTCCCTCCGTCACGCGAGCGACCACTGCCTGGTTCAAGTAAACGAGCATGACGATCCCGATCTCGGCGGCGACTCCGGCGAGGGCGATGAATCCGACGGCGGAGGCGACTGACATGTTGTACCCGAGAAGGAACATCAACCAGAAGCCGCCGACAAGGGCAAACGGAAGAGTCGCCATGATAAGTACGGCGTCGCTAAAACGACGAAACGTGAGGTACAGGAGCACAAAAATAATCCCGAGGGTGGCGGGTACGACGAGTCTCAGTCGCTCGGTCGCACGCTCCAGATACTCGAATTGACCGGACCATGAGATCGAGTAGCCGGGAGGAAGGGGAACGTGCTCGGCCACGATCTGCTGCATTTCCCGGACCGCAGTGCTTAGGGGTCTTCCATGCAGGTCGACGTACACCCAGCCCGAGAGCCGCCCATTTTCACTCTTGATCATCGAAGGACCATCGGCGATGTGAAGCTCCGCCACGTCTGACAGTCTGAGCTGCACGCCGTGATCGGTGAGAATCGGCAGGTCGCGAAGGCTCTGGATCGAGTCGCGCAGCTCGCGCGGATAGCGCACGCTGATCGGGAAGCGCTGCAAGCCCTCCACTGTCTCACCAATGTCATCACCGCCGATGGCAGCCGACACAATGCTCTGCACGTCCGAGATGTTGAGCCCGTAGCGCGCTGCGCGCTCGCGATCGATGTTCACATCGACGTAGCGCCCGCCAGTGAGACGTTCGGCGAACGCAGAAGTAACCCCGGGTACACTCCTGACTGCGGTCGCGACTTGTCTTGCCAGGCGGTCGATGACCTTGAGATCAGGGCCGGCAATCTTTACTCCGATCGGACTTTTGACGCCGGTCGCGAGCATATCGATGCGGTTTCTTATGGGCGGAACCCAGATGTTAGTCAGTCCCGGCACCCGCACTACGTGATCAAGCTCCTGGATGAGCTTTTCAGGCGTCATGCCGACACGCCATTCCTTGCGCGGCTTGAATTGGATGGTGGTCTCGAACATCTCGAGCGGGGCAGGGTCGGTGGCTGTCTCGGCGCGACCAACCTTACCGAATACGCTCGCCACCTCCGGCACGGTCTTAATCAGCCGATCGGTCTGCTGCAATAGCTGGGTGACCTTGCCGGCGGAGATGCCTGGCAGGGCTGAGGGCATGTAAAGGACGTCACCTTCGTCGAGGGGCGGCATGAACTCGGCACCAATATGGGTCGCAGGGTATGCCGTGACGAGAAGCACGAGGAGCGCCAGGGCCAGAACCGCCTTAGGATGCGCGAGCGCTCTGTGCAAAACAGGTTGATAGATGCCTAGGAGCGCGCGATTTATCGGGTTGCGGTGTTCTTTCGGTATGTCGCCGCGGATCAGGTAACCGATCAGAATCGGGATGAGCGTCACGGCGAGACCCGCGGCCGCCGCCATCGAGTAGGTCTTGGTAAAGGCGAGCGGCGCGAACAGCCGCCCCTCCTGAGCCTGCAGCGTGAACACCGGTATGAACGACAGGGTAATGATAAGAAGAGAAGTGAAGAGCGCCGGACCGACCTGGACAGCTGCCTGACCGATCACTTGCCAGTGCTCGGAACCCTGAAGCTTTTGCCCCGGATGCGTCTCGTGCCAGGCCTCGATGTGCTTGTGCGCGTTCTCGACCATCACGATGGCCGCATCCACCATGGCGCCGATCGCGATCGCGATCCCGCCAAGCGACATGATGTTGGCGTTGATTCCCTGGTAATGCATCACGAGAAACGCGATCAGGACGCCAAGTGGCAGGGATACGACGGACACAAGGGCGGAGCGCAGATGAAAGAGGAACACCGCACACACCAGCGCGACGATCAGGAATTCTTCGAGAAGCTTCCCCTTCAGGTTCTCGATGGCGCGCTTGATGAGCTCTGACCGATCGTAGGTCGGCACGATGTCGACTCCGGCCGGCAGGCTCGCCTTTAGCTGCGCGAGCTTTGCCTTGACGGCATTGATCGTATCCAGGGCATTTTTGCCGGAGCGCATGATGATGACCCCGCCGGCGACTTCTCCTTCACCATTAAGATCCGTGATTCCGCGGCGCATCTCGGGCCCAACCTGCACGGTGGCCACGTCGCCTACGCGTACGGGGACGCCGGAATCGCTGGTGGCGAGCGGGATACTCCGGAAATCATCCAGCGATTTCAGGTATCCGGACGCGCGAACCATGTACTCAGCCTCGGCGAGTTCGAGCACCGAACCTCCGGCTTCCTGGTTTGCATTGCGGATGGCGTTAATGACCCTTTCATGCGTGACGTTGAACGCGCGCAACTTCTGCGGATCCAGAACGATCTGGTACTGCCGAACCATGCCTCCGAGGGATGCGACCTCCGCAACGTTCGGGACCGACTTGAGCTCGTACTTCAGGAACCAGTCCTGCAGAGCCCGAAGCTGCGAGAGGTCCTGCGTATGCCGCTGGTCGACGAGGGCGTACTCGTAGATCCAACCGACGCCGGTTGCGTCGGGACCTAGTGCCGTCGTGGCCTCTTTGGGCAGCCGAGACTGCACCTGGTTTAAGTATTCGAGCACGCGGGATCGCGCCCAATAAAGATCGGTGCCGTCCTCGAATAAAACGTAGACGAACGAGTCGCCAAACATGGAGTAACCGCGGACCGTGCGAGCGCCCGGCACCGAGAGCATCGTTGTGGCGAGTGGATACGTCACTTGGTTTTCGACAATCTCCGGTGCCTGTCCGGGGTAGGTCGTGCGGATGATCACCTGGACGTCCGACAAATCCGGAAGCGCGTCGAGGGGCGTCCGCAGCATCGCCCAGATACCCCAGGCGGCGATCGCTGCAACGGCCAGCAGCACTAGGAAGCGGTTGGCGATACAGGCCCGTATGAGTTTGGCGATCATTGCAGCCGCGCCTCCGTCGCTTTGAGGCTGGCTTCGGAGTCGATCAGAAACTGACCGGACACGACGACCTTCTGGCCGGGGGTCAAGCCCGAGCGGATCTCGGTTTGTCCACTGCCTTCGGCTCCGGTCTCGACATTCACAGCCCGAAACCGGCCGTCGCCTTCGGCCAGCATGACGACCCGCCGCGTTCCGGTCTGGATAACGGCTTCACTCGGCACGAGCACCACGTCCGCCAGGGCCGTAGGCGCGAAGTCCACGGTCACAAACATCCCAGGCAGAAGCTGCATCTTCGCGTTCGCCAACTCGATGCGTGCCGTGAGCGTGCGGGTCCCCACATTCACACTGGGAAGAACGGCGTTGACAGTCCCCTTGAACACGACTCCAGGGAGTGCCGCCAGGCGCGCCTGAATGGCATCTCCGGCATGCACGCGTTCTCCGAGGCTCTCGGGCACCTCTGCGTTCACCCAGACCGTTTTGAGTCCGTTGATACGAAATAGCGGTGTCCCGGTTGCGATGGTCATACCCTCACGTGCCATGAGTTCGGTGACCACGCCGCTCATCGGCGCCACAAGCGTGAAGTGCGATTGTGGCTTGCCGCTCCTCTCCAGGCTTCTGATCAGATCGTCGGGCATGCCCGCAAGCCGCATTCGCTGCCTCGCGCCGTCTACGAGGTCCGCAGCCCCTGGGCTTGTCAGATCCTTGATCGCAAGGTACTCATCCTGGACAGCGATCCAGTCGGGCACGTAGAGATCAGCAAGCGGTTGACCCGCGGTCACGGGATCGAGGGCAGCGCGCACCCGCAGTCGCTCCACGAACCCGTTGGCACGCGCTTGAACGACGGCCACATCACGCTCGTCGTAGGCGACACTGGCATTTGCGGTGATCTCAGAGTGCAATGGCCCCCGCGTGACGGGTGCGACGCGCACGCCGAGGTTTTGCTGCAGTCTTGGACTGACCGCAATGCCGCCAGCATCATCGCTGCCCTCAATGACGGGTACGAGCTGCATATCCATGAACGGCGATTTGCCCGGACGATCGAATCGCTGCGTGGGCACCATCGGATCGTGCCAGTAGAGGATCTTCCTTCCTGTCTCTGGGTCGATGTCGCCGGGCTTTTTTGGCGCAGCGTTGGACGCAGCCCCAGTCGTCATTGCTTGGGTACGTCCGACGCTAATGCCGGCGCGGTAGGTCAGGTACCCGAGGACGGAGAGAACGGCCGCTCCCAGCACGCTTGCGGTGAGGTATTTCCTGTTCATGGCAGGTCCCCCTGAGCCGGACGGATCGTGGCGGCGGTTGTCGCCAGTATCTCGGGAGGTGCGTCGAGAAACGCCAATTGCGCCCAAAGCTTGGCGGCCGCCGCCTCAAGTTGGAGGGCCTTGAGTCGGGCATCGATCTCCGCACGGTGAGACATCAGCAAGTCGGCCAGGCTCGCCTTGCCGCCCTGATAGGCGGCTCTGGCCGCGACCACTCGGTCGGTAGCCAGCGGAATGATGGTCGTGAGATACCTGTCGCGTCGCTCGCGGGCGCTGTTCCAGTCGTCGATCATGGTCTCAATCTCCGCGCCGTGCTCACGCAGCATTTCCTCGCGCTCGTAGGTCGCCTGGGAGGCCTCGGCCAGTTTGGCCGCGAGTCGTTGGTCCTGACGGTTTGCGCGCCGGATCTCCAGCGGCACGGTGAGTTCCAGGGTGACCATGTTGGAGTAACCGATGCCGCGTTCGCTGTACACGAACTCCACAGACCAATCCGGGCGCCGATCCGCGCGAGCCACCTCAGCGCCCGCGCGGGCCAATTCTGCGCGGCGCTCCAGCGCGACAATCTCAGGGTGACCGGCGAGTTGCGCATCGAGGGTGTGCTTGTGAAGTGAAACGGTATCGATGGAAGGTTCGCCGACGAGCGGACGATCCGAGGCACCAGGCACCCACCGATCCAGGCCCACCTTGGCCGCGGTAACCTCCCGCGAGGCCTCCGATGCCAGATCCTCGGACTCGGCAAGAGCCTGGCGTGCTGCGAGCACGTCGGCGGCCATGCCCCGGCCTCCGCGATAGGCTGCGTCAGCGGCGGTAACCTCGAGTCGGACTGCGTCGACTTGTTGGAGAATGCTGCGGTTTGCAGCTTCGGCGTAGTAGCGATTCAGCCAGGCCAGTGCGGCGTCGCGCCGGACTTCGACCAGGGTCTGCATCTGCTGCGCTTCGGCGAGGCGCACGGCTCCCTCGGACTCGGCGACCCGGGCGCGCAGTTTTGACGGGCGGGTGACCTCCTGCATGATCCCCACGCTGCGCATGGTCATAAAATCCCGCTGCACGCTGAAGCGCTCAGCGCCGTTGACGGGCAGATTCTCCAACCCGAGCTTCGCGACGGGATCCGGCCGCTCGCCGGCGGCGACCGCCAACGACTTCGAGGCGCTCACTCCAAACTGGCTTGCCTGCAGCTGTCTTGAGTTCGACAGCGCGAGGCGCTGCGCCTCGGCCAGCGTGAAAGGCGGCTCATCAGCGGAGACCGCACCCGAAACGAGAAGTGCGAGCGTGGCCGCGAGGAACGCCCTGGCAATGTAATGCGGCACGGCTGTGATAGCCGCGGGTCCCGAGGGCGATGCCCTGACTGGGGAGGGGATGGATCGATTCATACGAGTCACCGAGTTCGGACTGGACAAACACGTCAAGTCAGAGACCTCACAGACGTGCTGGATCGGCAGCCCGGCGGGCGGCTCAGCGCATCAGGGGTGCTACCGGCGTGAAGCCGGATTCGGCGAGGAGAGACTTAAAGGCGCAGCCGCGCGGTGTACAGGTAAGTGAGGGAAAAGTCGGCGCGGAAGTTCGTGAATCCGGGGGAGGGTACCGAAGCGCGCGGTCGCAAAACGGGGTTCGCGGTGACCGCGATTGGAAGACCAGCGGAGCCGGCTGCCAGTTCAAAGGATTTGTGCGGCTGCGCAACAACGGGTGCAGACGCTGTGACGGCAGCTTGCGCGGCGCAGCAGTCCAGACCGGCAGCCGTCGGTAGAGTCACCTGCGTAGCGCAAGGCGCGCCCTTCGGACAGCAACCTATCTCCGGTCCGCAAGCGACCGCCGGCTGGATAATGCCGAGCAGGCATCCCCAGAGCATCAGGACTGTGACGAGCCGACGGACCACTAGAACATCCTCAGGACAGGCTCAGACTGACTACGCGTTACGGCTTAAGTTCCGCGATCCCAACCATGGAGTCAACCGTTTCCCGGGTATTCGCTCACAGTTCGATCGCTCTGGCTCGCTGCTTATGCCCCCGGAACATGGCCAATCCGTCGGCGCGTATCCCGCAGCCGTACAGTCGGCACGCTTTAGGGTTACCCATCGCGTTGGGAACGGAGGTTTTCGGAAGCGCATCTGAGTTGGGCGACCGGTCGCGACTCCGCCCAGGCCGCAATGTCCGCCTCCAGCCAAGCCACTGAGTTCTGACTCAGCCTTCGACGCTTGGGGAATTTGCCATCCCGTTCTAAGCGATAAATCGTCATTCTGGAAAGCCCGGTGAGTTGCATCACCTGGCGGATTCGTAAGATTTTCATTGGACCTCTCCGAGTGTGCACCCATCGTTGCCCGTGGGCGCGCGTGAGCCCACTCGTAATCATCCGGAGGCGATTCGGAGAAGTCAGCCAGAGAGGTGTACTGATTTGCGCCAAAACTCGAACTTGTGTCTCCCGAATTGGGTTGGAACGACCCCAATACTCGGGGTATTGGCCTTCCGAGTGTTACCGGATGAGCAGGGGAAGGGGCCACTCGGGAAAGTCTATTGCTGTTTCCGTATAGTTCCATATAATTGGAAGTATGAAAGCCATCGAAACGATCGCCGCGCTGAGTGCCCTGGCCTCAGAACCCCGGCTGGCCGTCTACCGCCTCTTGGTAAAGCGAGGGCCTGACGGCTATACCCCATCCGAACTCGCGGAACGCCTGGGAGTACCGGCGCCGACGCTGTCCTTTCATCTGAAGGGATTGATGCAGGCAGAGCTTGTCCAGAGCCGTCGCGAGGGCCGAAATCTGCACTACAGCCCGAACTTTGAGCGCATGAACGAGCTCGTCGGGTTCCTGACCGAAAACTGCTGCAGCTTGGCAGATGCCGGCTGCGAACCGTCCTGCCAGCCGCAGGCTGCGCCGGCCGCCACTCCGCGGAGGAAGAGAGCGTGAAGCGATTACATGTGCACGTGTCCGTGAGAGATCTTGGTGCATCCATCCGCTTCTATTCGCAACTGTTTGCGACTGAGCCGACCGTGCGGAAAGCCGACTACGCGAAGTGGATGCTCGACGATCCGCGTGTCAATTTTGCGATCAGTCAGCGCGATTCGAAAACCGGCGTGCAGCATCTCGGGATCCAGGTGGAGAACCGCTCGGAGTTGACGGAAGTGTACGAACGCCTGAAGCGCGCCGAGGCGCCGGTGATCGAAGAGGGGGAGACCACCTGCTGCTACGCGCACAGCGAGAAGAGCTGGATCGACGACCCCCAGGCCGTCCAATGGGAGACGTTCCTGACCTCGGGGGAAAGCACCGTTTATGGCACCGACGAGATCCGGGCTAAGGTCGACAAAGCCTCTGGAAGCTCTGCCTGCGCGCCCAGCTGCTGCGGCCCTACGCCCGCCTGAGGCGATAACGATGTCGCAGCCCGAGGTCGCCACTCCGGCAGATTTTCCGCAGATCCGCGATCTGCTTGAGGCCGCAGGCCTCCCGACCAGTGATTTAGATTCTGCACAGCCGGAATTCCTGGTGATCCGGGTCGGGGCGACCATAGTGGGAGCAGGTGCTCTCCAGATCTCCGGACCGGTGGCGCTCCTTCGGTCCGTCGTCGTAGCTGCGGCTCATCGGAAGCGCGGCTATGGGGAACAGCTGGTCGAGGCGCTCGAACGGCAAGCCGCTCGCCGACACATCCGACAGCTCGTTCTACTGACCACCACCGCCACAGCTTTCTTCGAGCGCGCGGGATATCGGGCGATCGAGCGCGACAGCGCTCCCGCCGCCTTGCGGCAGACCGACGAGTTTCGCTCCCTCTGTCCGAGTTCTGCTACCTGTATGGCCAAGGTCCTCGCAGCGGCGACGTAACCCCATCCGTGGCCGAACGTCCGTACAACGTGCTTTTCCTGTGTACCGGAAACTCGGCGCGCAGCATCCTGGCGGAAGCGCTGGTCAACCACTGGGGGCGCGGCCGATTCCATGGACTCAGCGCCGGAAGCCATCCGAAGGGCGAGGTGCACCCGATCGCGCTCGAGCTGCTGCGTCGGATGCACTTGCCGACCGAGGGCCTGCGCAGCAAGAGCTGGGATGAGTTCGCGGTGCCCGGCGCGCAGCCGCTCGACTTCGTATTCACGGTCTGCGACAACGCCGCCGGCGAGGTTTGTCCTTACTGGCCCGGCCAGCCCATGACTGCGCACTGGGGACTACCGGATCCGGCTGCAGTCACCGGCCCAGAATCTGATCGCTGGATCGCATTCCGGAACGCATTCCAGGCTCTGGAGAATCGCATCAAGATCTTCACCAGCCTGCCGCTGGCGTCGCTCGATCGGATCAAGCTGCAGGAGCGGCTCAATGCAATCGGCAAGTCGCCGGCGAGCCCTGAATGAAACGACTCCCAGCGCTTGCAGCCGAGGGGCTCGGCTCGCTACTCCTTGCCGCGACGGTCGTGGGTTCGGGGATCATGGCGGAGCGTCTCAGCTCCGGTAACGTCGCGATCGCGCTTCTGGCCAATACGGGCGCGACCGTTGCGGTTCTCGCAACGCTTATCGCCCTCCTGGGCCCTTTGAGCGGTGCGCACTTCAACCCCGCGGTGTCGCTGGTGCAGGCACTGCGGGGAAGACTCGCCTGGCCTGATGCGGGGGCTTACATCGTCTTTCAGATTGCGGGCTGCTGTGCGGGCGTCGGGCTCGCGCATGAGATGTTCGGGCTACCGTGGCTCCAGACGGCGACTCACGTACGGGCAGGATGGTCCCAGGAGCTCGCGGAGGCGGTCGCGACCTTCGGCCTGATTTTGGTCGTTCTTGGGCATCGACGGGCTGAGAACGCCCTGACCTGCCGGCTTTCTTCGGACCTAAACACCTTTGGAGATGGCCGGATTTTGACCGGCCCGGGAAAGTCGGACCACTGCGAGTGCGACTCTGCGACCCCTATGAGCCCGACTTCAGCGCAAATTCCCGGGG
>Ga0302325_10020448_pt1 | contig 13880 bp, 13 predicted proteins | sample Palsa_T0_2_FD_201948 | JGI IMG/M metagenome (GOLD analysis project Ga0302325, IMG submission 201948) | Peat permafrost microbial communities from Stordalen Mire near Abisko, Sweden - Palsa_T0_2 | ecosystem: Environmental > Terrestrial > Soil > Palsa > Peat permafrost | place: Sweden: Abisko... | reverse complement strand
AATCTGACGCAAACCACTCGGCGCTCGGCCGGGGCAGGCCTCAGGTCTGCCCCGGCCAGACCGCCAAAGTTCAGCCAAACGGCGGGCGCTCAAGACCGTCGTGTTCGCAACCGGCGCGTGGCCGCATGCCTCACGCAGCGTTCACGGACGGGCGCTGCTTCGAGGCCGGGGCCGGAAAGAGCGGCCACCTCGCCGAGCGGCCGCACGAGCGGCAAACGAGCGACGATGCAGGTCGGCCGGTTCACGTTTGGGCGTGCGAGTGCAGGCCCGCTATCGGCGGAGTTCCGCCCTTAGCCGGGCAGCGAGCCGCACGGAAGCCTCGATCTCGACTTTGCGTATCGAGACGCTCTCGATGTTCAGTCCGAAGGGAACGCCGACGCGCCGGCAGAAGGCGATCAGATCGATCGCCGTCGCGACCGCTTGCTCGTAGGACGCGTCGAGGGTGTCGTCTGCATGGCGCAGATCGTTCGCGATCCATCGCGGCACGTCGACACCGAGCCACCGGAGGAACTCCAATGTCTTCATTGAGCCGCAGACTGAGAATGTGAAGACGATCGGCACCGGCTCCAAGTTCTGGGCCGCGCACTCATAGCGATAGTCGGAGACCAAGTCCTTAGCAGCGTTGACGTCGTAGACGACCTGGGTGACGAAGAATGAACAGCCTGCAGCCTGTTTCGCGATGAGGCGGAGGTGCTCACTGCCCCCGCGCCCGTGCCGCTCGGGAATCGCGACTCCGCCTAGCGGCAAGTCCGGCCGGACTTCGTTCCGGAGCTGGTATGCCCGCGAGAGCGAGGTCGCAACCGCCTTCTCACGGGATGACGCCCCGACGAAGACCGACAGCGCTCCGGTCGGATCCTGGTCGCGGAGCCATAAACGAAGGCTGTCCTCGGGGTGCTTGCTGACCGCGCGGTACACGATGGCAGGTACGTCCAAGCCCACGAGATCGCGAGCCAGGTACTCCGCCGGGTCCATCGTAGGCAGGAACGGGAACGGGCGTTCGTTGGGATTACGGTCGCTCTCGTCATCGATGTCATAAAGAACGAGGCCATCTATTCCCACCGACCGGAGTCGCGCGAGCGTGACCTCAGCGATCTGCCTGGTCTGCTCCGGTCCGGTCGTCAGCCGCGGTGGCGTCACCGCGAAGATCAAGAACTCGCCCCTCCGATCGGCGATGCGCTGCGCCAGATCCACGCGAGGAACCGTAGCCAATCGTCGACGCCTGGGACCAGCCCGACGCCGCCCTATGCACCTCCGGAGCGGTCGTCCGGTCCTAATCTTTGATCAAGAGGCGGAAGTAGGCGGACTCAAAGGCTGTTGGGGCGCAGGTGTTTGACCGGGTCATCCCGGTGCTGGTGCAAACCGCTATGCGATGGTGGCTCAAAGTGGCAACACGACCGTATTTGAGCATCGATTCTTGCCTAGCTGGACTGTCCTGGTGGCGATCTTCCTCTTCCCTTTCGGCTTGGTTGCACTGCTGGCCCGCGGTCGGGAGAGGGCGGGGGATCCATTCGGTCGAGCCCATTTTCGGTCTTGCGTCCAGTCTGATTTAGCTGGCGGACCCAACCTTTCGCGGTGCCCGCACGTCTGGATGGGCGTACACGTCGCCGCGGACAAGCGGCGGGCCCCGATCGAAAAGGAGCGAGATGAGTTCAACGGACAGCAGCAGCGACCGATGAAGCTCGCGGGGCGCAAGCGCGCGAGCTTTGAGAAGTTCGCCGCCGCGCATAGCGCAGGGACCGCCTCGACGAGGCCGATGACCTTGAGACGTCGGTGCTGCAACGCGATGCGCTGATGACGGCTCTCGCTGCGCTGGACCCCGTCCAGCAGCTCTACGCCATCCCCAGCAACGTCGGGCCCAACGACCTCCCCGGCGCGGCCGCCGACGCTCAGCAGATCAAGCAGGAGCTGGACAGCGGCACGGCCACCGAGGACGGAACCGCAACCGTCGACGGTCAGCCGACGATCAAACTCACGTTCACGGAGGCCCAAGGATCGACGAGCACGCTCTTTGTCGATCCGCAGACCTACCAGCCCGTGCAGAGCCTCAGCGTCGGGCCGGCCAACCCGCAGGACCCCTCAGCGGGCACCGACACGACCACCGAGAACTGGCTACCGGCAACCGCGGCGAACATCGCGAACGCTCAGCTGGCGCAGATCCCGGCCGGGTACACGCAAGTGTCTCAGACCACGCTGGAGAAGGAGAACCCGGCCGGCAGATAAAGCACGACCCGGGCCGACGTCAAGCGCAACGGCCCGGGCCGAGCGCAAAGTTGTCGACCCGGGCCGTCAGGGCCCTGACCGCTCACTGGCTCATTCGGTGACGAGCGGCTGGGAGCGGATGCGCCGTCGAGCCAGCGGTTGGGATCGCCGCGGTCATGCTCGCTTTACTCGCCCGCACGGTGATCGATGGACCGAGCCTCGAAGTCGCGCTCGCAGAAGCCCTCATCGCTCTGCTCCTTCTCACCTCAGGAATGCTCTGGCAGTACGGGCACCGACTGCAACCACACGCCAGCGCGTCGCGCGGGCCCGACGTCGACCGTCGCCCATTGCGTAGGATTCGGCGCAGAGGCCCAGGCTTGGAAACCGACCCAGAACCCACACCCTCGCTCCGCGAGGCGCTTGCGCCCGCCGCTCTGAGAGCGGCGCTGGTGCCCGGCCGGCCGGTGTTCGGGAACCCATGGGATCGCGAGACCGACATGTTCGCCTGCTTCGCGGCCGTCACCGTGATCGTTCCGTTCCTGCTCTGGTGCGGAGGCGAGCTCACAAGCGCCATATTCGGCTTCGGTTCCCGCTGGTCGCTAGGCGTGTTCATGATCGCGGCGCTGGTTGGCGCTTCTGGGTTCATGACCATCGTGGGGCGGGAGCGGACAAGCGTAACGGTCGACGTCCTCGCAATCAGCGCGTGGATTCTCCTCGGCCTGATCATCGCGCCGGTACTCGGTCTCGCCCCTCCTGCGACGGCTGCGATCATCTGTTACGCGGTCATACTCGTGATCATGCTCGGCTACGTCCTCCGTGTCGGGCGCTTCGAGACCGCATTCATCCGTACGATCAGCTGGCCGATCACCTGGAGCCTGTTCGCCCTGTGCTTCGCGTACCTCGCCTACAAGCTGGTGCTCTACCAGTAGGCCCAGCAGCGTGGCGGTCCGCCGGGTTTCGCGACTCGAGGCACCGGTGGAAGTCTCAAGGTTTGTCTGCCGACTGCCGATACCGCGAGCGTGACCAACAAAGCCGCGACGCCTCGGGGCGGACGGACGACTTTGGGGACTCTCGGGAAGGCGGTCTTTGGGCCATCCGAACACCTGATGCGCCGCCTGAAGCTGCCCCAGAAGTTTGCCTTGATCGCGGTCGTACTGGTGACGCCGTTCGCGTTCGTGGCCGTGAGCTACATCAACGCGCAGGATAAGCAGGCGGCGTTCGGGACCAAGGAGCGCGTCGGGCTCAAGGTGATCGATCCGATGCTCGCGCTCCTCTCGGCGGTCGACAGCGCGCGAAGCGCAGCCGCAAACGGCAAGACCGCGTCTGTCTCCGGCAAGCTGGCGTCAGTCTCGGCCGTTCAGGGCGCCGCGGGGCGGGTCGACTCCGTGCTCGCGAGCTCGTCCGGTGTGATCAAGCTGTCCGGCCCGTGGGCGGATGTCAAGAGCAAGCTCGACGGGGCGATCGGCCAGTCCCCCTCAACCGGCGCCACGGCGCTCAAGTCGTGGTCGGTGGCCAGCAGCGACGTGGTCAATCTGATCGCCTCGGTCGCCGATCAGTCCAACCTCACGCTCGACCCGGTCCTCGACTCGTACTACCTACAGGATGCGCTGACGGTCAAGATCCCGACGCTCCTGGACTCGAGCGGCTTGGGAGCCGACCTCGCGACCCTCGACGCACGGGGCAACCACGACGCGATCGCGATCGCCAACGGCACGATCAGCGCCACCATGTCCGCCCTCGCGACCGACCTGCAGAAGGCGATCCAGAACTCCAAGGACGCGCAGCTCAGCCCCGCCACCACGGGGCCGCTGTCAGCTCTGAGAAGCTCGATCGGGGTTCTGACAGCGGCGCTCACGAACCCCGCCCGCCATCCGAGCGCGCAGCTCGCGGGTCTCGCCGCCGGGTCGCGCCGCGACGCCGACGGGCTCGCGAACGCGGCCGCGCCGCAACTCGACAGCGTCCTGCGCTCGCACGTCGCGGGGTTCGAGCACAACAAGCAGACCGTGGAGATCGTCGCAGCGATCACGCTGCTGCTGGCCCTGTGGCTGTTCATCGGCTTCTTCCGATCGATGACCGGAAGCGTCAACGATCTGATCGGCGTGCTCGGCGCGATCGAGTCGGGCGACCTCAGCCGGCCGGCCACGAGCTCCGCGGACGAGGTGGGGCAGATGGGCGCGGCTCTGAACCACATGCGCGAGCGTATGAGCGAAGTCGTCGACAGAATCGCCCGCACCTCGGTGACCCTCTCCTCCGCATCCGAGGAGCTTTCGGCGGTGAGCAACGAGATGAGCTCTGCCGCCGAGCAGACTTCGGACCGTGCGGGGAGCGTGTCCGCGGCGGCCGAGCAGGTCTCCGGCAGCGTGCAATCGGTGTCGGCGGGTACGGAGGAGATGGGAGCGAGCATCAACGAGATCGCCAAGCAAGCCTCAGATGCCGCGCGGGTGGCGACCGAGGCCGTAGCGGTCGCGGAGTCGACGGATGTGCTCGTGCGACGCCTCGGCGACAGCTCCAGAGAGATCGACGAGGTGATCAAGATCATCAGCTCGATCGCGCGGCAAACGAACATGCTTGCGCTCAACGCCACGATCGAGGCGGCGCGCGCGGGCGAGGCGGGCAAGGGCTTTGCCGTGGTCGCCAACGAGGTCAAGGAGCTCGCTCGCGACACCGCGCGTTCGAGCGAGAAGATCGAGAGCAACATCGCCGCGATCCAGGCGGACACCAAAGAGGCCGTGACCGCGATCGGACAGATCACCTCGACCATCCACGACATCAACGACATCCAGACCGTGATCGCGGCAGCCGTCGAGGAGCAGGCGGCCACGACGAATGAGATCGCTCGCAGCGTCGGCCAGGCGGCGACCGGCTCCAACGAGATCGCGACCGCCATCACCGGCGTCGCCGAGACCGCCCAGAGCACGACGATGGGCGCCGCGGAGACCCATCGCTCCGCCGAGGAGCTCGCGCGTCTCGCGGCCGAGCTCCTGGCGCTGACCCGACAGTTCCAGCTGGCTGCCCCGAGCGAGCCCGTCCACGCGGTCCGGGACATCATCAGCTCCAGCTCCAACGGAACGGGCGGTTCGACCGGCGCTCACGAGGAGCTGGTCGAGGCCATTTCGACTAACGGGACGCGGTGAGCGACGACGACGAGATCATCCAAGCCTTCTTGGAGGAGAGCAGGGAGGGCCTCGACCAGCTCGAGCTCGATCTAATCGAGCTCGAGACGCGACCGCGCGATCCAGAGCTGCTAGCGCAGATCTACCGCTCGGTCCACAGCATCAAGGGCACCTGCGGGTTCCTGGGGTACCAAGGGCTGGAGGCGCTCACGCATCGCGGCGAGGACCTGCTCGACGCGCTCCGTGCGGGCCGGCTGGCCTTCGCCCCCGCGATTGCGACGTCGCTGCTGCGGCTATCGGACGCGATCCGCACATTCCTCAGCGCGATCGAGACGACCGGAGAGGAAGGTGCTGACGCCGATCCCGCGATTCTTGCGGAGCTGGCCGCGCACCTCGAGGATCGGCCTGGGGCTGCCGCCGCCGAGCGCCCGACGCATGAAGCCGCGCAGCCGTCCCAGGACAGCGCGGCACCCGATCTCAGGAGCGGGCTTCACGAGACCTCGATCCGGGTCGATGTCGATCTGCTCGACCGCCTGATGGACCTCGTCGGGGAGCTGGTGCTGGTTCGCGGCAAGGTCGGAGATCTCGCCGCGGAGGAGGACGGCGGCGAGCTGGTCGCTTCCTACCGACAGCTCCGTCGCATCAGCGGCGGACTTCTGGAGAGCGTGATGCGGGCTCGACTGCAGCAGGTCGGGACCGTCACCCGGAAGTTCCCCCGGATTGCCCGCGACCTGGCCGCGTCGATGGAGAAGCTCGTGAGCGTCGAGCTGCACGGCGAGGACGTGGGAGTCGATCGGGCGGTGAACGAAGCGCTCGGGGATGCCCTCGTGCATCTCGTCCGCAACATGGTCGATCACGGCATCGAGTCCCCAGCCGACCGCATCGCGATCGGCAAGAATCCCGAAGGGCGATTGCGGATCGCCGCTTCGCACGAGGGCGGTCGGGTGCATGTAGAGGTCTCCGACGACGGTCGCGGGATCGATCCGGAGCGGCTCGCCGCGGGCGCCGTAAGTGCCGGCCTGATCAGCCACGAGGAGGCGGACACGCTCGACGGCGAGGGCTGTCTCGAACTGATCTTCCTTCCCGGACTGTCGACCAAGACGAGCGTGACCTCGGTGTCGGGTCGCGGCGTGGGCATGGATGCCGTGCGCGCGAATCTCGAGCGGGTGGGTGGCGGCATCACGGTGGCTTCGGACGTGGGGCAGGGCACCGTGTTCCGAATCGACGTTCCGCTGACCGTGGCGGTCGTGCCGACCGTTGTCGTCCACGCAGCGGGCGGGCGCTACTGCGTGCCGCAAGGGGAGGTGCAGGAGGTGGTGCACCTCGGGCCTGATCGGGCACGGAAAGAGGTGAGCGATGTCAGCGGCGCCCGGCTGTACCGGCTGCGGGGCGGGCTGCTGCCGCTGTTCGACCTGGCCGAGGTGCTCGGACTGCCGCGCAGCACGTCTTCGGAGGGCATCACCTTGCTCGTCCTCGACGCATCCGGTAGACGCTTCGGCATCGTGGTCGACGACGTGGGCGCCACCGTCGAGGTGGTCGTCAAGCCGCTGACCCGGGGCATCAGGTCGATCCCGGTTTTCGCGGGTGTGACGATCATGTCCGACGGTCGGCCCGCGCTCGTGCTCGATCCGGACGGGCTGGCCGATCGCGCCGGACTGACCACCGCGGCGCCTGCGGCTTCGACCGAGGAGGCACCTGTGGTCCGCGAGGCGCCGAGCTGGCTTGTGGCGACCGGGACGGGTGGCCGGCAGCTGGCGGTGACCATGTCGAGCGTATGGCGCTTGGAGCGACTGCGGCGCGACCGGCTCCAGCGGGTGTCCCAGACTGACGTGATCCACTACGGAGACGCACTGATCCCGCTCGTCCGGCTCGATGACGACCTCGATCTGGGGCCCTCGGCTCCGGATGACGGCGAGGTCGACGTGATCATCTGCAATTCCACCGCGGGATGGATCGGACTCGTCGTCGAGTCGATCGAAGACATCGTCCCCGGCCGGCTGGTCCCATCGGCGGTCCCCGGGGGGCCCGGCATGGCTCGGCTCGAGCTCGACGGCAGGCTGGCGGAACCGCTCGATGTCGAGGCGCTTATCGCCGGCGCTGGGGTCGTTCGATGATCGAGGCCGGTATGGGCAAGCAGTACTGCTCGTTCATTGTGGGCGAGCTCCTGGTCGGCATCGAGGTCGATCGGGTCCGTGAGATCTTGACCGATCAGGAGGTGACGCCCGTACCGCTGGCGCCTACCAGCGTGCTCGGCCTGCTGAACCTGCGCGGCGAGCTGATGACCGTGGTCGACGCACGGCGGCGGCTCGGCTTGCATGAGCGCGACGGCGATCAGCCCGCGGCGCACGTGATCGTGGTGACCGGAGGCGAGGCCCTCAGCCTGGTGTTCGATGCAGAGAAGGAGGTCGTCGAGGTCGATCCGGCGACCGCGCGGGACGTACCCGAGATCATCCCCTCGGAGATCCGCACGCTCCTGAGCGAAATCTACGAGCTCGCGGACAGCACCCTGCTGCTCGCGCTCGACCCCGATCGCGCCCTTTCGCTGATCGCTACGTGAGGACGGAGATTCGATGCAAACGATGGTGATCGACGATTCGAAGGCGATGCGGATGATCCTTACCCGCATGCTCGAAGAGCTGGGGCACGACGTCGAGCACGCGGCCAACGGCCGCGACGCGTTGGACAAGCTCGGCGAGGGTCTCGACCCGGGCCTGTTCCTGGTGGACTGGAACATGCCAGAGATGACCGGGATCGAGTTTGTCGAGGCGGTCCGCCGGCCTCCGTTCAGCTCGCCCGCGCGAATCGTCATGGTCACGACGGAAACCGAGGCGGCCCAGATGGTCCAGGCCTTGCAGGCTGGTGCCGATGAGTACGTGATGAAGCCCTTCACCAAGGAATCGATCTGCTCGAAGCTCCAGCTTCTCGGGCTCGAGACCTGACGGCGTGGACGGCTCGCCTCTGCCGGTGACTCGGGTGCTCGTCATTGACGACTCCGTGGTCGTGCGCCGAGTGGCGACTCGCGCGCTCGCGCGCGAACCGACGATCGAGGTCCTCGGCGCGGCTCGCAACGGGCGTGCCGCCGTCGCCAAGGCACAGGCGTTGCGGCCCGACATCGTTGTCCTGGACTCTGAGACGGCCGCGACGGACGGCTTTGCCACGCTCGACGAGCTGCGCCGGAGCCGGCCCGAGCTACCCGTAGTTATCTTCCACGAGGATGCGACGCGCGCGCTCGTGGGGAACGTCGGGTCGGCGGTGCGCGGCGCCACGAGCTTCGCCTGCAAGCCCCGGACAGACGGCATCGGTCTGAGCGAAGGGGAAGTGCTGAGCGAGCTGATGCCCGCCATCCGCCGACTTGGGGTCCACGGTACCCGCGCAGCCGTTCCCGACCGGCCGGCGCACGTAGCCGACATTGGCGGCTCGCCGCCGAAGACACCCGGGCCGTTCGCGGTGATCGTGATCGCCGTGTCGACCGGCGGCCCCGATGCACTGGCCGAGATCGTCGGGCGGTTTCCCGCGGAACTCCCGGTTCCCGTCCTCGTCGTGCAGCACATGCCGCCCGACTTCACCAGGCTGCTGGCCGAACGGCTGGACCGCCACGCGGCGATCTCCGTGGTGGAGGCGTCGGATGGAGAAGCGGTGCAGGCCGGACGCGTCTATATCGCACCGGGGGGCCGGCACATGGCGCTCACCCTCACCGACGGGAGGATCGCGGTGGCGCTCCACGACGGTCCGCGAGAGAACTCCTGCCGCCCTGCCGCCGATGTCCTGTTTCGCTCGGCGGCCCAGTTGTACCGTGAGCGGGTCCTCGCGGTCGTCCTCACCGGCATGGGCACCGACGGCCTCCGCGGCGCCGAGGCGGTGCGCGCCGGCGGTGGCTGGGTGATCGCCCAGACCCAGTGCACGTCGACGATCGGCAGCATGCCCGGAGCCGTCGCGGCCGCCGGACTCGCGAATACCGTCGTGCGCCTCGAGGAACTCGGGCACGCATTGACCGCCCACGCCCTCAGGAGCTCAGATGCCGGTCACCGCAGCTGACTTCGAATACGTCCGCCGGATCGTCGCGGATGACAGTGCGCTGGCCCTGCGCGACGGCAAGGAGTACCTCGTGCGCACGAGGCTCGAGCCTGTCGCCAAGCGAGAGGGTCTCGGCTCGGTCGCCGAGCTGATCGATCGGCTGCGCGGCGGCGCGCCCGAGCTGCGCCGCCAAGTCGTCGAGGCGCTCGTCACCCACGAGACCACGTTCTTCCGCGACGCGCATCCGTTCGATGCGCTCCGGGAACAGGTGATCCCTGCGCTGTGGCGCGAAAACGGCGGCCGCCGCCTTTCGCTCTGGTCAGCCGCGACGTCGACCGGCCAGGAGGCGTACAGCATCGCGATCCTGATCCGCGAGCACTTCCCCGAGATCACCACCCCGACGATCCTCGCCACCGACATCTCCGACCCGGTGCTGATGCGGGCGCGCAAGGCGCGGTTCTCGCAGCTCGAGGTTGGTCGTGGGCTGCCGGTCGCCCTGCTGCTCAAGCACTTCGACCAGCACGGCCGAGAGTGGCAGCTCCACGACGAAGTGCGCAACATGGTCACCTTCCATCAGCTCAACCTGGCCAGGCCGCTGCCGAGGATTGCCTCGATGGACGTCGTGTTCCTGCGCAACGTGCTGATCTACTTCGACGCTTGCGCCAAGGCCGCGCTGCTCGAGCGGGTAAGCCGGATCCTGCGCCCGGGCGGTTACCTGTTCCTCGGCGGGGCGGAATCGATCTGCGGGCTGGAAGCCAGTTACGAGCGGGTGCAAATCGGAAGGTCAATCTCGTACCGCCGCCTGGATCGACAAGAGGTAGGAACGCGATGACCGCGCTCGAAGCAGAGCTCGACGACATCACTCGGACGATCTGGGGCACCCTGTTCGACCTCCCGCTGAACGGTGCGCGCACGGCGTCACTGGGGCCGGAGACGGGGTTGACCGGGTGCGTACAGGTCGTCGGGGCCTGGCGCGGCGCCGTCATGCTCCGCTGTCCGATGTCGCTCGCTTCGACCCTCACCGAGCAGATGTTCCGCTCGGGCACGGCGCCTTCGGTCGACGACGTGCGAGACGCCCTGGGCGAGCTCACCAACGTGATCGCGGGCAACGTCAAGGCGCTGTTTCCCGGAACCTCTCAGCTCTCGCTGCCCGCGGTCGCGGTGGGATCGGATTACGAAGTGGGTGTGATCGACGCCAACGCCGCGACGTCGGTCGCGTTCACCTGTGACGGTGAACCGCTCATGGTGACTCTGTTCGAGGGCAACCGCAACGCGGACGGGAAGGCCGGATGATCAATACGAGCGAAGATAGGCGACGCGCGGCGGACCGGGTGGTTACGGCGACGGTGCTCGTCGTCGACGACTCGAACGCCACCCGCCGAATCCTTCGGCGGGCGCTGGAAAGGGCCGGGTACGGCATCGCCGAAGCCGCTGATGGACTGGCGGCGCTCGCCGCCTGCCGGACGCAATCACCCGATCTTGTGCTCCTTGACATCGACATGCCGGTGATGGACGGCCCGACCGTACTGGCAAGGATGCAGGAGGACGACGAGCTCTCGGAGATCCCGGTGATCTTCCTCACCGCGCGGACCGGCGGGTCGGATGTCGCGGCCGGCCTTCAGCTCGGTGCCCACGACTACTTGCGTAAGCCGGTCGAGCCGGTCGAGCTCGAGGCACGCGTCGCCGCGGCGCTCTATCGAGGGAGCCAGCACAGGAGCCTGCGCGAGACCGCCATGGCGGCCGACCGTCTCAGCACCGTCGATGCGCTGACCGGGCTCGCGAACCGTCGGCAGTTCGTCCGCAAGCGCGAACAGCTGCTCGCCGGAGCCGACACGGACGGCCCGGTCGGTCTGATCATGATCGACATCGATCACTTCAAGCGCGTCAACGACCGCGAGGGGCACCTCGTCGGAGACGCGGTTCTTCGAATCGCGGCGCGACGCCTCCAGACCGCGATCGACTGCTCGCAGCTCCTGGTGCGGTGGGGAGGTGAGGAGTTCATGGCCCTGGCCCCCGGGGTCGGTGAGCGGGATGCCTTCGACGTCGCTGAGCGCCTGCGGCTCGTCGTCTGCAATGCCCCGTTTTCGATCGGCGAGGATCGCGACTTGCCGATCACGGTGAGCGTTGGCTGTGCGGTCGGAACCATGCGCACCCTCGACACGCTGATCCCGATCGCCGACGAAGCGCTGTACGAGGCCAAGCGGGCCGGGCGAAACCGAGTGGTCGTGCGGCTAGCTCCGCCGCTGGGGCCGTGACCTACTGCCGAGGGTTACGCTGTGCGCGCTCGGCATGGCGCTCGCCTATGGTGTGTCGTGGTGTCCGGCATGGTCCCCCCATTCAGCTTGGCCACGAGTCGCACCGCAGATCAGACGGTGCTTTCGGTCTCCGGCGAGCTCGACATCGCGACCGTCGATGAGTTCGCGGCGGCGGCCCGCGAGCAGCTCGCCACGGGGCCTGTGCTGCTCGATTTCCATGATCTGTCGTTTATGGACTCATCCGGGCTGCGAGCCCTCATCGGGCTACTGCGCGAAGGCGAGCAGAAAGGCTGGTCGCTCACAGTAGGGGCGTGCCTGCAGCGGAACATCAAGCGGCTCCTGGAGATGACCGGGATGCTGCACGAGCTTCCACTGCAGGAGGAGGGACCGACCTCGGAGTGCTCGCGCCCGTGAGCATGGATGACCACGTCGAGATCGCCGCCTTCACCGACGAGGAAGCCGTGTGGCGGCTCGCGAGGGCCCTGGCGAGCTCCCTGACACCGTCCGACGTGGCGGAGGCCCTGGCCCATGAAGGCGGTGCGGCCGCGGGAGGATCGTTTGCCAACATGGCTGTTCTCGACAGCGAATCGGGTCGTGTGAGCGTGATGCACCATTCCGCGCTCGCAACCGGGATGGAAACCTATGACTTGACGGCGCAGGTGCCGGCCTGTGACGCGATCCGGAGCGGACTCCCGGTGCTGCTCGCCTCAGATACAGAAGTGGGTGATCGATACCCACATCTGCTCGCTGAGATTCAGGCCGCGGGCCTTAGCGCCCGGGTGTCGGTGCCATTGCGCTCGGCGGACGATACGACGATAGGCGCGGCGGGGTTCGGATGGCCGACGCCGCAGGATTTCGACGCTGCGCAGCTGCGGCGAGTCGACCTCATCGCCCAGCTCACCGGGCTGGCGTTGGAGCGGACCATCGGCCACACCGACGACCGCCGGAACAGCGAGCTACAGCGGTCGCGGGCGCTCGACGAAGCCAAGCAGGCCAATGCCCGATTGAGAACTCTGGCGACCCTGTCCTCCAACCTGACAGGAGTCGGCACCCAGGCCGAGATCTATCATCGCGTGAGCCGCGCGGTCGTCGAGTCTCTGGCCGACTGGTGCACGGTCGTCGTTCCCGTCGGCGAGGAGCTGGTAAGGGTCGCCGGAGCCCACCGCGATCCGGTGCTGGATGGCCTCGCGAAGCGATTGGTCGGGGCCTATCCTCACCACTTCTCCGGACCGTCTCCCGGCGTGGTCGTATATCGCAGCGCCCATCAGCTCGCGTTTGACCATCTTGCCCAGGACATCATCGCCGACCTCGACGACAGCGTGGCGAGCGCCGCCTACGGTCGGACTCTGCAGATCCTCGGGGACGGCCCCGGCCTGATCACCCCGATCATGACCGATGATCACGTTGCCGCCGTTCTCACCATGGCACGTGGCTCCGGCCCGAAGTTCACCGAGGATGATGCCGCCTTCGTTCGCGAGCTGGCAAGAACGGTGGCGAGCTTCCTCGACGACGCGCGCCACGTCGAAACCCAGCGAGAGATCGCGACGGCGCTCCAGGACGCCGCGCTTCCCAAGGCCCTTCCAAGCCTCGACGGCGTCAAGATCGCAGCCGGCTACCGGGCGGCGACGGCCGGCATTCAGGTGGGTGGCGACTGGTATGACGCCTTTGAGCTAGAGCCGGGCCGGATCGCATTGGTCGTCGGCGATGTCGCCGGGCATGGTGTCCAGGCCGCGGCAGTGATGGCGCAGATGCGCAATACGCTGCGCGCTCATTTGTTTGCCCCGTTCGGCTTGTCGGAGTCACTCACCAGGCTGAGCCGCCTCCTCGCCACGCAAGAGCCCGATGCCTTTGCCACGATCATCTGCATCGAGATCGATTCACGCTCGGGCGAGCTCACATGGGCGTCAGCCGGTCATCCAGCGCCGATCGTGGTCAGCGGTGACGGAACCTCGGCCCATCTTGGTGGCGATGCTGCGCCGCCAGTCGGATGGATGCACACCAACGCCTCTCGACAGGCCACGGAGCATCAGCTCATGCTCAAGCCCGGAGACCGGGTGCTCTTGTTCACCGATGGTCTGATCGAGCGACGAGGTATCGATCTCGGCATCGGCATCGCCCACCTGATGATCCAGTCAGAACAGACCCGCGGCCTGGGCCCGGAGGAGGCATGCGAGACGATCCTGCGTGATGTCCTCGCCGCCTCACACGAGGACGACGTCTGCCTGCTGATCGCCGACTTCGGCGCGAGCGTCTAGGGAACAAGCCGGGCCCGTGCGGGCTACGGGTTGCGCAGGACGAG
>Ga0302325_10020447_pt1 | contig 13881 bp, 17 predicted proteins | sample Palsa_T0_2_FD_201948 | JGI IMG/M metagenome (GOLD analysis project Ga0302325, IMG submission 201948) | Peat permafrost microbial communities from Stordalen Mire near Abisko, Sweden - Palsa_T0_2 | ecosystem: Environmental > Terrestrial > Soil > Palsa > Peat permafrost | place: Sweden: Abisko... | reverse complement strand
ACCATCCCCCCGGTCCGTACCTTAATCGTACCCAGGACTGACGTCCTGGGCTAATTCACGCCGTCCCTTCGGGACTGCTGCGTGCTCCGGCGAGATATCCGGCCTCACTGCCGATGGTCCTCGGTGAATGCTTCAGGTGCTGTCTAAATTGACCGCTCCAAAAAGCTAATTTGGACAAGTCTGATGTCTCTCCCACGCCCGGCACTCCTTCCAATGATCTCCTCGAAGATCGGGGTTTGTCTGAGGCAAGCTGCAGGGAAACCCCCGTGGCAGAGACAGGGCTTAAGTAGCCACGACTTCCATCGATGGAGTGATATAGCCGTGCGTAGCGAGGTGCTCGCCCATGCTGGAGTACATAGCCGGGTCTCGCGGCTGCCATGTGGCGAGCCCGTCGACATAGCGGTTGTACATACAGAAGGCAGCGGCGATCAGCACCGTGTCATGGATTTCAAGATCGGTCGCGCCCCGCTTGCGTGCGTTCTCGATGCTTTCAGAAGAGACATGTTTGCCGCCCTGTTGTACCTGGCCGGCAATCACCAGGAGCGCCTTGAGCTTGTCGGAGATATGCGCCTCAAGAAAGTCATGCTTCACCTGTTCGACCAGGCCTGCGTCTTTTCCCAGCTGAGCGGCGGCGGCGGCTCCGTGACTGGTCTGGCAAAAGTAACAGTCATTTTGGCTGGAGACATAGGTTGCAATCAGCTCCCGTTCACCGGGGCTCAAAGTGCTGGGTCCATGCAGCAGCACATGTGCGAGCTCTCGCATTGGTTTAGCGGTTTCGGGGCGAAAGGCGAAGCCGCTGGTGATGCCGGGCAATCCTTCGGGGAGAGAGATATGTGGCATTTTGTCCTCCTTCAATTTTTTCTAAGCGGTCACTTCGGCCGGTAGATACTCTTTGCTGACGGCGACGTACCCATCGCGGGCAACGCGCTTCCCACGCTCACGGTACATGGCTTCGTCTCGTGGCTGGGTTGTGCCCAGGCCATCGACATAGCGGTTGTACATGCAGAATGCGGCCGCAATGAGCACTGTGTCGTGGATTTCCAGGTCGGTAGCGCCTTGTGCCCGCGCGTTCTCGACATCATCGGGCGTAACGTGCTTGCCGCCCTTCTGGACGTGGCCTGCAATCACCAGCAGTGCCTTCAACTTGGGAGAGATCTCGGCGTTGTGGAAGTCATGTTTCACTTTCTTCACCAACGCCTCATCATCGTTGAGGCTTGCCGCCGCGATGGCGCCATGGATTTTCTGACAGTAGTAACAGTCATTCTCCGAGGAGACATAGGTCGCAATCAGCTCGCGCTCGCCGGGGGTGAGCGAGTTTGGAGCGTGCAGGAGGATTTCGACTAATTCGTTGAGGGGCTTCGCGGTCTCCGGGCGGAAGGCCATTGCGCCGCGGATTCCGGGGAGACCTTCGGGTAGCTGAATGTAGGCCATGATGGAGGTAGTCCTTTCAGGAAGAGATTGGTTGAGTTGCGGCCGATGCCTCGAGCTTCGGCTTGGAGAAGAAGAATCGCCGGATGGGATCGCCGCAGAGCACGATGGCGAGGCCGAGAATTGCGGGAATGGGATCATGTAGCAGGATCATCAGATCGATCGCGGCGCAGCCCAGCAGAAAGAGAATCGGTGCAGCGGGAAACCACCAGGATTTCACGCGCTCCTGCAGCCGAAAGAGCGAAGCCGCTGAGAGAGCGAGAAAACAGATGGCCGAGAAGATGATGAAGGAGAGGATACGATCGAAGGCGCCGAAGCAAAGAACAAGGAGGGCAAGCCCGGTTTGTAGCAGAACCGCGTTGGCTGGTGTTCCGAAACGAGGGTGCAGTCGCCCAAAGGCGGAGAAGAATGCGCCATCTTTCGCCATGGCATAGTAGACGCGCGGCGCGGCCATAGTCAGCGCCATCAGTCCTCCCAATACAGACAGCAGGACGCAACCGGAGAGGATTTTTCCGCCCACGCTGCCGAAAAGTGCTTCGCCGAATTGGGCGACGAAGGCGGTGTTGGACGCGATGCGTTGCAGCGGCACGACGGAGAGGAACGCAAAGCTGACCAGCAGATAGACCGCGGTCACCAGCAGCACGCCCCCGGTGAAGGCCAGGGGGAGATTTCGCCGCGGGTTGCGAACTTCACCGGCAATCTTGCCCGCCTCCCACCAGCCGCCGAAGCTGAAAAACGCACTCACGGTTGCCCCGGCAATGGCACCAAAGATGGGTTCGGAACCGGGCCGCCGCTGGGCCAGGGGCAGCAAGTTAACGGTCGACGCGTGGCCGGAGAGCCAGGCCCACCCCACCAGGCAGAACAGCACGCCAATCTTCAGCAGGTTGGCGCTGGCCATCACGCTGCGGCTGAGATGGGTTCCCACACAATTGAGAATTGCTAAACCGATGAGAATGATGGCGGGAATCCAAAGCCGGACGTGGGGTCCAATGCGGGCCGAACCGCCGGCAAGCGAAAGCACATAAGGAGCTGCGCCAACCGCCAGCGCCGCTGCCAGCCCTGGGTCCAGCACCGAGGCAGACATCCAGCCGTAGAGAAATGCAATGCGGCTGCCGTACCCCTCGCGAAGGTAGACATATTCCCCTCCCGAGTGAGGGAAGCGGACGGCCAGTTCCGAATAGCAGAGGGCGCCGCACAGGGCGATCAGACCCATACCGCACCATACCGCCCCGAGCAGCAGGGGCGCACCCAATGACTTTGCCATGGCAGCAGGGGTCAGGAAGATCCCGAGCGCAATTGATTGCCCTGTGACCAGGGCGATCGTCCCTGCCAGCCCCATCCGCCTCTGCTGATCCATTGAGGCAACATGGTACGCGGGCATATCCTCTTCAGCATCCACCAAAGGGTGGAGATTGACAACCCAGGCTTTCGGTTGGGATAGTTACTTTGCCCGGCCTATCTGCTTGGCACCCTCCACTTCAATCAACTTTCCGCTCGTCACGTCATACACGTACCCATAGATGGGAATCGAATGCGGAACAAGTGGATGGTTGCGCAGGCGAAGAATATCGTCGAGGACAGCCTGTTTAGGGTCCGCGATGGTGAGCCATTCGATAAATTCTCCTGCGCGAGAGCCGGGGCCTTTGCCGACGTCGCGGAAACCGGCAGGCGTGAGGTCGGCGGTTTCAAGGCTGCTATCGAGTAGTCCACGGATCACCTCGTTGGTAAAAAACTCCATGCCGCAGTTGGTGTGATGGATGACGAAAAATTCCTGCGTGCCCAGCAGCTTGTAGCTGATAACGAGAGACCGTATCGCATCGTCGCTTGCGCGGCCGCCGGCATTGCGGATAACATGCGCATCCCCTTCGGCGAGGCCCGCGAACTTAGCCGGGTCCATGCGTGCATCCATGCAGGTGAGAATAGCGAATCGCCGGGCGGGAGGAAGTCCCAGTTTGTCCTTCTCACCGAACGAACCGCTGTACTGCCGATTCGCTGCCAGGACTTCTTTTAGAACCTTGCTCATAGTTGGAACTCCTCATCTGGGTTACTCGGCTGGTGTATTCGCCGATGGGGCTTGTACGCGCAAGGTGAGGAAATCAACCGTGCGGCTTCAAACGGCATGGTAGAGGATAGGATGTCGAGAAGCACTCTAACAGCACAATGAGCGATCGTTTGCGTCAGATTCTCTTCGCAGGTACGGCAACTTACTTAATTTTTCATCCGGGAGCAACAACAACGAAAAGAGACGCCAAACATGACCGTACGATAAACGACGGAGTTCGACTCGTCAATCCAGGTGCGGCATTCATTGAGCCGCGGCAACCCGGACCTGGCGCGAACTTGCGAGTTGAGCATGGAGGAAGTCGAAAACCGCCGGCATCCCCAAACCCGTCTTGGCGGAAACTTCAAAGACCTTCATGCCGGGGCGAACGCTCTCGATGTTACGGCGAGCAGCCGGGAGGTCAAATTCTGCTGCCTCAGCCAGATCCATCTTGGTGATGATGGCAACGTCAGAGCTATTGAAGATGGTGGGGTACTTCAACGGCTTGTCTTCACCCTCGGTCGCGGAGAGCAGAACGAAACGCAGCTCCTCTCCAAGGTCGTAGCTGGAGGGGCAAACCAGGTTTCCCACGTTTTCGATGAAGAGAAAATCGATCCTGTCCAGACGCCAGGATTCAAGCGCCTTCTCGACCATTTGTGCATCCAGGTGGCAGATGGTTCCCGTGGTGATCTGTCTTACGTTTGGCGTTGCGCGCTGCAGGCGCGCCGCATCATTTTCTGTAGCCAGATCCCCAACCAGGGCAGCTACACGAGAGTCGCGCGCCAGCTCGCTGAGCAGCTTCTCCAGGAACGCAGTCTTTCCCGAACCAGGGCTTGAGACCAGGCCTATGACACAAGTGCCCTCGCCCCGAAACCGCTCGCGGAGAGCACGAGCGAGCAGATCGTTCTGCTTCATGACCCTGGCCCTGACCTCCACCATGCGTGTATTCATGCCGCAACCTCCAACGATGCAACTTCGATTTCGCGCCCGGAGACGATCGTCTGCCCCGGGGTGCCACACTCTGGACAACTGAGCTGATACACCGACGGGGGGATACGGTTTTTTTGACACGCGTCGCAGTAGATCACCAGCGGGATGGTTTCTATCTCCAGCCGGGATCCTTGCAGTCGCGTCCCCTCGCAAGCGAGCTCGTAGGAAAAGAGCAGCGCATCTTTATCCACTCCTGAGAAGGTTCCCAGCTTCAGATGCACAACCTCAACGTCGAGGCCACCGCGGGTCTCCGATTCTTCGAGGATTTGGTCGATCATGCTGACCGCGATCGAGAGTTCGTGCATGTTTTCCTTACGACGAGGGCGGATGGAAAAAAACCGAGCCGTTACATCGACCGCATCTTTAGATAGCGTTGGAGGTCAGGAGCGACCGTTACTACCAGAGCAACCACAATCAAACCAAGTGCGCCCAGGATTAGCTTATTCATACTTCACCTCTCCACTGTCTGTAATTTCATTGAAGGATTTTGCTTCGTTCCAAGGATGCGTCCGACGAGCTCTTCAACCATGTTGGATGCCTCTTCTATCGCAGCTTGTACCGGTGTTGACAAGCCCATACGCCCTTCCAGCTCATCGCCGAAGTCATGCGGTTCACAGCCCAGGACGAGCACCTGTGCGGAAATCGTGCCCATGGAAGCAGCCAGGTTCAGCACGCGCACGGGATCCATCCCGTGCGGATTGATTGCCGTCTCAGCCGATGCCTGACTTCCGATTTCGGCGAGATTCGGTTCGACCACGTAGAGTGTGCCGGCAGCCTCGCCCCGTGGCAGGGCATCCACAAGGATGACTGCATCCCATGGATCGAGCAGGGCGTAAGCCAGATCGAATCCCCGGATACCAAAATCCTTGACCGTTACGTTCTCGGGCAATTGGCGCTTGCTGAGCGACCGTACGACCTCAACACCGAACGCGTCGTCGCCCAGAAAGATGTTGCCCACGCCTGCAACCAAAATCTTCGCGGTCATGCAGGACCTCCTTCCACGACGGGTTCGACCTCTTCGGGCGAGAAGAAGAAGCGGTGGCCTGGCTGGCGCATCATGCCGAACTCCCGGCCCGGGTCGTCGTCCAATACGACCGCAAGCTGAATCTGGTCTTCGAAGTCCTGGTCGATGGCTTCGATCACCGCTACCTTGCCGGTCAGCGCCATGTCGATGATGTCTGCTCTTTTTTGCGGCCATAACCGAACGCGGTCGCCAACGCGCAGATCGACGCCGAAAACACGCACGCTCTCCGGCGCAGCCTTCGCTTCTTCGAGAGGATTCCATTCCCCGTTCATGATACGTCCCTTCGAATCTCACGCAATCCGCGGATGACGCCGTGCGCCTTGAGCATGGACTCCGCGGTGAGGGTCTCGGTTCTTTCCAGGATCTTTCGCGCCCGGGGATCACCGTTGCGCATCTCCTGCTTCTCGGCATCCGTAAGGGTGAGCACGCGAAGGGTAAGCATCTCGTCCATCTCGGTCCCATCAAAGAAATCCCCCTCGCTCTCCGGAGCGACCTGGGGATAGTCGTACAAAATGATCGGTGAGCAAAGCATCATGCTTCGCTCGGGTTCAACACCTGCTAATACCGGGAAGACACCGGCATTGCGGCAGGCCGCGGCCGATTCCCGGTAGATGTCCCCGGGATCGAGGAGCGAGACAAACTCTCCGCCGGTGATACCCAGCAGTAGATGCGCGGAGACGAAGGAGAGTGGAAGCGCCTCGTCACGCTTGGCCTCAGCGCCGCTGGGAAGAGGACTCGTATTCTGCACTTCGATGTGGAGCTTGCACGCTCCGTCCTGAAGGGTTTCGGCGCCGACCGTAAGTTCCAGCTGCAAGTTTAAAGCCGAATTACCGCTTCGGCCTTCCGGCAAACCCGTCCTGTCGATCTGCAGCGTCCGTGATAGTGGGGAAGCGATGAGGCTGTTGAGACGAAGATCGGAGAACTCCGAAGTGCGCTCGACCGCTTCGTCCCATGCCAGGGAAAGGTCTGAGAGTGTTTGCACTTCCTCGGCATGAGCGGCCGATACGCTCTGATGTTGCGGGACGAGTTGAAGAAAGCTGATTCGGAGATCGAGGCTGGCGTTTGCGTCTGCTGTCACGAGACACTCTGCAACCAGACAGTAGGGCTCCTGAGGACGCTGCGCCTCTGCATACACTCGTGGGTAGAGCGTTCCAAAGTTCCAGCGCTGACGGTTCTTGATCGCGGTCGGCCGGTACGGATACAGGATGTACCCCTCGTAAAGAATCGCAGCCGCAATCTTTTCCACGCCATCGAAGTTCATGCCTTAACCTCGTCGACAATCTCCGCTGCGAGCGCTTTGCTGATCGCCTGTTCCCAGGTGGGCAGGCCGTGGCGCACCTTATATTGGTAGAGCTGCTCGAATACGTCGCGTCGCAGGCACAGCCACGCCACGTTAGGATAGTGCATCTCCATCATCTCTTTCCAGGTGGAGACTGGCAGGCGGAAGTTGGCTTCGCGGTCCCATGGCACCTGCGCCACCTGGAGCGCCTCGTCAGCACCCTGGTAAAAGACCGTGCCGCTGAACATGACACACACTGGAATGTCACCCGCCTCCAATGCGTGGAAGTACTTTGTGGCTGCGACATTGAAGTCAAACGTGCACGGCAGCTCCAGGTTGACGAGCACGTTATCGGTAAAGCCCGGGACTGCCACGGTGGTATTCATCCACAGCAGCGGCTTCACCGTTCTGCTCCATCGCTCGGGTGTACCGAAGAGGTCGAGCAGCTTCTCCTGCTCCTGCGGAACGTAACGCCGTTTGGACGGCTCGATCTGAACCTGGCAGCGCAGCGTCAGAGTATGGATTGCCTCCGTGGCCGGAAGATTGGTGATGCGCAGCTTCAAGGCAATCAGGGGCGCGGCGGCATGCGGGACAGCCTCGGCGGCTTCGATTTTGAAATGCAGCTCAGGCATGAGCGGATTCTCTCACATCGACGCTTCGGGCTTTCAAGTTCTCGAAGAAGTTGTGGATCTCTTTCCAGACTTCCGCCCCGCCGGAGAGCCCACGCCAGTGCATGCGTATCAAGCCAACCAGGCGGTAGCACTCATCGATAGGAGCGATGTAATACTGCGCCACCGTTCCCACGCGGTTCACCAGAAAAGTCTCCACATCCGGCTCCATCTTCTGCAAAGCGGGATGCTCCGCTGCGATCTCCGACCAGGATTCGAGGCTGAGTAGCGATTCGATTGCCCCAGCGGGGCTGGGGTACATCGCCATCACCTTGCCGGCTGCGCCGTCGCGATAGAAGAAGGCCAGGTTGATAGGAATCATCAGCGATTCCCACTGCAGGTCGGGCATCTGGAAGTCAGAGAGTGCACGAATGCGTCGCGGAACGCGGAGGTAATGTGCCCCTGCCTGTCCGCAGAAGAGAACGGCGCAGCCATCGCACGAGCACACGATCTCGCGCTGCTTTGGATCGAGCAGATGCTGGTGGATGGGTGCCAGCTCCGCGCTGCAAAGCTCGCAGCGTTCCGCCGTCGAGGCCCGGCGGGCAATTTGCTTCAGAAAAGAAGGTGTCCCGTCGCGCTCCGAATTCTTAACCGGTCCTTGCATCATTGCAATCCTGTCGAGTCAGCTTTAGGCGGGTGGCATGTGAGGCATGCGTGAATCGATGGGCTTGCGAGCGTCGACATTGATTCCCGTGGCATCGTCTTCAAAGCGATCGACGGACTTGACAAGCGCTTCGCCTCTCGGTGTGCCTGGGGTACGAGGGGGTCTGATTTGTGTTGGGTTAGCCATCGTGTCTCTCCTTCAAGTAAAAAGCTACTTGAGTACTACAAGGTTGGAAGCATGAGAAGGCTCAGCCGGCGCGTTCTCCGCGACGATCTCTAGAATGTCAGGAGCGGCATCGTAGAGCGCCTCTTCCACGGCATTCTTCAAGGTGAGAGAAGATGACGGACAACTGCCGCAGGTGCCGTGCAGCTTCAGCCGGACGATGCCGTCGCGCACGCTGACCAACTCACAATCTCCGCCGTGCGACTTAAGATACGGCCGCACAGCCTCGAGGCCGCGCACGACTCTGGTCTGAATATCGTCGGGGTGGAGCGAGTGGAGCAGGAACATGCTGGCGACCAGATCGTCCTGCAAGGCAAAGTCCAGCACCCGCTCGCCCTCTGCTGTTTCCAAACACTTGTCGATCAGTCGCTGTAAGGCGGCGCCGTGCAGCTCAACGACAGACTGGACGAGCTCAAGCGCGGCGGCCCGAACCTCCGGGTCGCCTGCCTGATCGAGTTTGCCTGCCAGCTTCTCTACGCGTTCGCTTTGCGCGCGAAACTCGCCGCGCCGAGGTGCTGCGATTGGTTGCTCAGCGCTGGCCGCCATTACTCATTCCCCGCTGCCCCAAACATGGGCGAGTGTTTCACTTCGATCACCTTGCCGTCCCCAACGTACATGTGTACGCCGCAGGGCAGGCACGGGTCGAAACTCCGCACCGTACGCATGATGTCGATGCCCTTGAAATTCTCCGGACCATTATCTTCGAAGATGGGTGTGTTCTGTACCGCATCCTCGTAGGGGCCAGGAGTTCCGTAGACGTCCCGCGGGTTGGCGTTCCACGGCGTTGGAGGATAGGGGTGGTAGTTGGCGATCTTGCCTTCGCGGATGACGACATGATGGGACAAGACGCCACGAACCGCCTCGTGGAAACCGCAACCGATTGCTTCTTCCGGAACCTTGAAGTCCGTCCAGGTAGAAGTGCGGCCGGCATGCAGTTCCGCCAGCGCTTTTTCTACAAAGTGAAGCGCAGTCGCTGCCGCGTAAGCCTGGAAATAAGTACGCGCGCGATCCCGCTCAAGCGTGTTGCTCCACTGCGGGATCTTCCACTCGAACTCGACTTCGGGAAGCAGGGCTGTCTTGGGGAGATTGATCTTGACGCTGTGGCCGGTGGCTTTTACGTAGCCGATGTCGACCAGGCCGGAAAGCGCCGTCGACCAGAGCCGCGCAATGGGTCCGCCGCCGGTGTCGAGCGCAAGATGCTCGCCGGTGCGCTGGTCATACCAACGTGGAGACATAACCCAGGTGTAGTTGCCGCCGAAGTCACGCTTCTGCGGACGAGGAATGGTCGTCTGGTTCCACGGGTGGTGCTTGTCTACCGGGTTCCCCAGTGGATCCCTGGCGACAAAGGTCTCTGCGCCCTGCCAGTCGTCGTAATAGGAACTGCCGAGCAGGATCCTGATGTTCAGATTGATGTCGACCAGGCTGTTGGTGACCAGCTTTCCATCCACCACTACGCCGGGGGTAACGAACATCTTGCGGCCCCACTCCGCCATATTCTTGTAGGTGTAGTCGCAACTATCCGGATCGTTATAGGATCCCCAACAGCCCAGCAATATGCGCCGCTGGCCGACCTTCTCGTAGCCGGGCATTGCCTCATAAAAGAAGTCGAACAGGTCATCATGCAGAGGTACTACCTTCTTCATGAACTCGACATACTTCATCAGGCGTACCAGATAATCCGTAAAGAGCTGGATAGTGGCCACAGTTCCGACGCCGCCCGGGTAGAGCGTAGAAGGATGTACGTGGCGGCCTTCCATCAGGCAGAACATCTCGCGCGTCATGCGGCTCATGGCGAGCGTCTCGCGATAAAACGTGCCGGTGAAGGGATTGAGCGCGGTCATGATGTCCGCAATCGTGCGGTAGCCGTGCTTATCTGAGTTTGGGCAAACTTTGGATTGCGCCTTGGCCCAGACGCCTGGATTGGTTTCTTTTACCATCTGTTCGCAAAAGTCGACACCCACCAGGTTGTCCTGGAAGATGTTGTGATCGAACATGTACTCGGCAGCCTCGCCCAGGTTAATGATCCACTCAGCCAGAGGAGGTGGTTTGACGCCAAACGCCATATTCTGCGCGTACACCGCGCAGGTGGCGTGGTTGTCGCCGCAGATGCCGCAGATGCGGCTGGTGATGAAGTGGGCATCCCGCGGGTCTTTCCCCTTCATGAAAATGCTGTAGCCGCGAAAGATGGACGATGTGCTGTGGCACTCCGCGACTTCCCGGTTCTCGAAGTCGATCTTGGTGAAGATGCCGAGGCTGCCCACGATCCGGGTAATCGGATCCCAGTTCATCTCGACGAGGTTGCGCTTCCTCTTATCGGTTTCAGGTATCGTCTCCGGATAAGTCGCCATGGTTTTGTCCTTTCGTTTCTTCGAATTCCTGAAGTCTGTGCCGAGTCCGCTGATGTTTGCGCGGCTTCTCCTCAAGAAAAGCCGCTGTGAGATACCCCCGCTGCTACCGGCAAGAGGAAATCCGAATTAATACGTTGTTGGCTGATATCCGGTGGTCAGTTCCCGTCCGCGGTGCCGCCATTTCGGTTCTTTATTCACCGTGGTGTTGGTGATACCGCGCATGGTGCGGATGAAACGGCCATAAGTGCCGATTATGCTGCTGGAGAGCTTCGCTCCCGGCGGTTCGTCCATGAAGGGCATGAATTTATCGGGGAATCCCGGCATGGTGCATCCGATGCAGATGCCGCCCACATTTGGGCAGCCACCGATGCCGCGCATCCAGCCGCGCTTGGTTACGTTGCAGTCGACTACCGGTCCCCAGCAGCCGAGTTTTACCAGGCATTTCGATGATCCGTAGTGCGTGGCAAAATCGCCCTGCTCGTAGTACGAGCCACGATCGCAACCCTCGTGCACGGTCTTGCCGAAGAGCCACGTGGGTCGCAACTGCTTGTCCAGAGGGATCATCGGCGCCAGCCCGGCTACCTGGTACAGCAGGTAGAGGACGGTTTCCATGAAATTATCCGGCTGCACTGGGCAACCGGGGACATTCACAATGGGCAGACCGGCCTTGGAACGCCAATCCCATCCAAGGTAGTCGGCCAGCCCCATGCACCCCGTCGGGTTTCCCGCCATTGCGTGGATGCCGCCGTAGGTGGCACACGTTCCCGCGCCGATGATAGCCAAAGCCTTCGGGGCCAGGCGATCGATCCACTCGCAGGTTGTAATCGGCTGGCCCGTGTCCGGGTTGGTGCCCATCGCCGCCCAGTAGCCTTCTTTTTTTATCTTCTCGTTCGGAATGGAGCCTTCCACGACCAGGACGAAGGGATCGAGCAGGCCTTTCTCCGCCTCATAAAAAAACTTCATGAATTCATCGCCGTTTTCGTAAGCGAGCACGGGGTTATGCAGGTGAACCTTTGGCAACCCGGGAATCGCACCGAGCAGAACGTCCTCGATGCTTGGCTGCTCAGCCGCCGTGACGGAAACGCTGTCGCCATCACAACTGAGACCGGCTGTGATCCAGAGAATGTGAACGTCTGAGACAGCGGGAGCCTTCGTGATACTGCTAACCTTTTCAGCCATTAAACTCTCCTTGAGCTAAAAGACTTACGCGGTGACGCGGTGCACACAGTGGAACGAAGCGCGTGGAAAGCCCAGAGAAGATTGGAAGCTTCGGGGCACACATATTGTGTTGTTGTGACGGGTAGAGCGGAATAGGAGACGCTGGACCAAAGGGTCACCAAAAAGGCAAAAGTTTCGCGTCTGATTTCACACGAAATTTCCGACTGGTGAAAAGTACGCCACACCTATTCCAGTGTCAAATTTGACTTTATGAATGCAGTTCACGGCCTGAAGCAGACAATTGATCCGATCACTACAGTGCAAAAGAGTTAACAGATGCGGGGCAACTGTTCGCCAAACATTACATCCAGCACTCTGGTTCCGCCAATCTCCGTCTTCATCAGCACCATGCCGGGGTGGCCGGCAACCACCTCTCCGATGATAGCGGCATCCCTGCCAAGCTCATGCTGTCGCATCTGCTGAAGTACAGCTTCCGCTTTTTCCGGCGACACAATGGCGAGCAGCTTGCCCTCATTTGCGACGTACAGCGGATCCAGCCCGAGCACTTCGCATGCGCCTTTTACGGTCTCGCGCACGGGAATCGACTGTTCCCGCAAGACCATACCCACTTGAGCGCGCTTTGCGATCTCGTTCAACGTCGTAGCCGCACCGCCGCGCGTCGGATCGCGCAGGCAGTGGATGAAGTCGAGATCACCTATCGGCGGCGTGGCCAGCATCGTAGCTACGAGGCCGTTCAGCGAGGCACAATCACTCTCGATCGCGCCTTCAAATTCAAGGCCCTCACGCTGCGACATGATGGCCATTCCGTGGTCCCCGATGTAACCGCTCAGGATGATCTTGTCGCCCGGCTTGGCCCGGTCGGCCGAGATATTCACGCCTGGTTCAATCACGCCGATGCCGGTTGTCGTGATAAAGATCTGGTCGCCCTTGCCGCGATTCACAACCTTGGTGTCGCCGGTAACAAATTGAACGCCGGCCTCTTCCGCGGCCGCACGCATCGACTCCACCACACGCCGCAGGTCATCGACGGGCAAGCCCTCCTCCAGGATGAAGGCGGCAGAGAGATAGAGCGGACGGGCGCCGCTCATCGCCAGATCGTTCACGGTTCCGTGCACGGCCAGCCGCCCAATGTCGCCCCCGGGAAAAAAGATCGGCGTTACGACAAAGGAGTCTGTGGTAAAAGCCAGGCGAGCGCCGCCGATCGTCATCACGGCCTGGTCATCGAGCTTGTCTAGAATAGGATTTCTGAAGGCAGGCAGGAAGATCTTGTCGATGAGATCGGCAGTGAGCTTGCCGCCGCTGCCATGCCCCAACACGATCTGGCGATGGTCAAAAATAGGCAAAGGACACGACCCAAATACGGGAGACACGGGGGCTTCTCCGGCTGACCTTTCCTCGTCTCTGGCAGAAACCTCAGTGGCTGCCATCGGCTTGTGTCCTCAGTCCGTTCGCCACCGGCGTTGTGCCCGCGAGGATCTGGTGGAGCGCGTCCGCTCCCTGTGGCTTCAGGTGCCGCCCATAGGCGTAGTACGCAGCGCACGCTCCTTCGGCCGACACCATCGTGGCTCCCAGGGGATGCTGCGGCGAGCACAGCGTGCCGAACGCTGGGCAATCGTGTGGTTTTTTAATCCCCCGCAGGATCTGCCCGCTGATGCATATCTCCGGTTCGAGCGTGGCAATCGCCGCAACATCGAATAGCTTCTCCGCATCATGGGATGCAAACTCGTCGCGCAGATGGTAGCCGCTCATCGGGATAGTGCCGATGCCCCGCCACTTGCGATCACGTATGGCAAAGACTTGATTGACCAGCTTCTGCGCCGGCAAATTCCCCTCACGATTGAGAACCCGCGAGTACTGGTTTTCCACCACCGCCCGGCCCAGCTCCAATTGCTGGATCGTCATCAGCGTCCCTTGCAAAATATCGAGCGGCTCAAAACCCGTGATCACAATGGGCACGCGGTAGCGAGCGCTGATGGGATCGTATTCGTTGTAACCCATCACTGCGCAGACGTGACCGGGCCCTAGAAAGCCCTGCACCCGGTTATCGGGCGATTGCAGAATCGCCTCCAGCGCCGGTGGAACCAGCACATGGGAGACA
>Ga0302325_10020446_pt1 | contig 13881 bp, 13 predicted proteins | sample Palsa_T0_2_FD_201948 | JGI IMG/M metagenome (GOLD analysis project Ga0302325, IMG submission 201948) | Peat permafrost microbial communities from Stordalen Mire near Abisko, Sweden - Palsa_T0_2 | ecosystem: Environmental > Terrestrial > Soil > Palsa > Peat permafrost | place: Sweden: Abisko... | reverse complement strand
ATGGCGCGGGCGGAGTACATGGTCACCGCGATGCAGTACTCGGGGCCGGCCGCTTTCCTGGCGGTGGCGGCCCGGACGGTTCTGCTCGATCCGGCCGCGGCGCAGGCCTACCTGATCCGGCTGCGGCGCAGCGGCGGCTGGCTGGACCAGATCAGCGAACGGCTGCGGACCGGGGCCGGGAAGGGACGGCTCCCGGTCGCTCCGCTCGTCGAGCAGGCCATCGGCTGGGCGCAGGACGTGCTGGCCCAGCCCGGCCTCGGGCCAGCCCTGGCTCCCCGACCGCCAGCGGGGTGGGACGGGGCCGCGGCGTGGGAAGACGAGCGCCGGGCGATCGCCGAGGAGGTGGTGAGGCCGGCCCTGGCCAGGTGGGTCGCCACCATCTCCGAGCTGCTGCCGCGGGCCCGGCCGTCCGGACAGGCCGGGCTGGTGTACCTGCCCGGCGGGGCGGAGGATTACGCCCTGGCGATCCGGATCTACACGACCCTGCCGCTGCGCCCGGAAGAACTGCACCAGACCGGCCTCGATCAGATCGCCGAGCTGGAAGCCCGGGCCGTGCAGCTCGGCGCCGGCCTGGGGCTGGCCGGTCTTGATGAGGTCTTCGACGCGGTGCGGAACTCGGCCGGGAAGATCTCCCCGGCCGAAGCCATCCGGCAGGCGACGATCGCGGTCCGCCGGGCCGAGGCGCGGGCGGCGGAGGTTTTCCCGGCTCCGCTCCCGCCGCCGTGCGAGGTGGCGCCCATGCCGGAGGTCGTCGCCGCGAGCGGCGCGGCTCCCCACTACACGCCGCCGCGGCTGGACGGCGGGCGGCCCGGGACGTTCTGGTTCAATACCGAGCGGCCTACGGCCGGCACCGGGTGGGACATCGAGGCGGTCGCCTTCCACGAAGCGGTACCCGGGCATCACCTGCAGCTGTCGCGGCTTCAGCTGCTCACCGACCTGCCCGCGCTGCAGCGGCAGCGGAGCATCACCGTGTTCTCTGAAGGGTGGGGGCTGTACGCCGAGCAGCTCGCGGGGGAAGCGGGGCTCTATAGCGATGATCGTTCCGAGCTTGGGGCGATCAGCGCTTCGTTGATGCGGGCGGCGCGGCTGGTGGTCGACACCGGGATCCACGCGTTCGGGTGGAGCCGGGAGCAGGCCCTGGAGTTCTTTGTGGCGCACGTGCCGATGCCACCGGAGTTTCTCGCCGCGGAGATCGACCGGTACGTGGTGATGCCGGGGCAGGCGCTGGCGTACCTGACCGGGAAGCTCGAGATCCTGCGGCTGCGGGAGGAGGCCAGGGCGCGGTTGGGGCCGGCGTTCTCGCTGCCCGCCTTCCACGCCGCCATCCTGGACCACGGCTCGCTGCCGATGCCGGCCCTGGCCGGCAGCATCGCCGGCTGGCTAGATGGCGCCGAGTCGCGGTCCTGATCGGTGCGAGCGCCGCTGAGTCTGGCAGTTGCCCAGCCTGAGTGCGTGCCAGGCGACGCGCGAGCCAACGGGGTGATCCACGCGCGGGCGGTGGTGGGCGCGCGGGCTCGCCTCGTCGTGTTCCCTGAGCTTTCGCTGACCGGCTACGAGCTCGACGCCGCGCTGGTCGAGCCCGGCGACGCCGCGCTGGATCCGATCGTGGCGGCGTGCGCGGCTACGGGATCGACGGCGCTGGTCGGCGCGCCGGTCCCGGGGCCGGGGGGCCGGGCGTACATCGCCATGCTCGAGGTCAGCCCCGCCGGGGTGGCGGTGCTCTACCGCAAGCAGTGGATTGGCGGCGATGAGGCCGTCCGGTTTAGCCCCGGTGACGAGCCGACGGTGTTCGAGGTGGACGGCTGGCGCCTCGGCGTGGGCATCTGCCGGGACACCGGCATCGGCGAACACGTCGAGCGGATGGCCGAGCTGGATATCGACGCCTACGTGGCCGGGCTGGTGCACCGGTCCGACGAGCGTGCGGAACAGCAGCGCCGCGCGGTCTGGATCGCGGGGCGCTGCCGAGCGTACGTCGCTTTTGCCAGTTTTGCCGGGCCTACCGGCGGCGAGTACCAGCACACGGCCGGATCGTCGGCGATCTGGTCGCCGGCCGCAGACGTGCTCGCGCAGGCCGGAATGACGCCGGGTGACCTCGCCCGGGCCACGCTGGAGTAGCCGCTGCGGCTACGCTAGCCCGGCTCTGGCTACGCCAGCTCGGCTCTGGCTAGTGCAGTTCGGCCACGCCCTGCGCCACGGCGCACGGCGCACACAGCCGAACGTCGACGCGCCTGGCCGCATCGGTGCTGAGGTGGCGGGTGATCACCGCGTGGTGGTCACAGACCCCGACGTCGGACGGGTGCGACCTAGCGCAGTCACAGTCGCAGTCGCGCCGGGCAAACAGGGGCGAGATACGCCAGCCTTCCAGTACCGCGCGGACTGCTGGGTCGGTGGCAATCTTGTGGAAGGCCTCGGCGGTGATGGCCGCCGTCCGGTCCGCCCACTCGTTCGCCACCGTAGTCGCGGCCTCCCAGGCCGCGGCCAACTGCCGCATCGGGTTGTCTTGGTTGCTGCTCACCCCCCCATCCTCTCACCCAAGGTCCGTGGTGACCAGCGGGGTTTGGTCGGCCTTGGTTCGCGTTGCCTCGTTCGGGGTGACGCGGGCGCCCAGCAGCCGGGTCGGGCGAGCCTAGGATCTGACTCAGTCAGCAAACCCTGGCCGGCGGAAGGAGGCGGTGATGGCGCGCAGCGTCCGAGATCAGATGGTGGACAGCGCGGTCATCTTGCTGGCCGCCCGCGGCCTGGATGGCACCTCCTTCACCGAGGTGCTCAGCGCGTCCGGCGCGCCGCGCGGGTCTATCTACCATCACTTTCCTGGCGGCAAGGACGAGCTGATCGCCGCGGCGATCGAGGTGGCGGGCGGCCGGGCGGTGGCGCTGCTGCAGAGTTTCGAGGGACGCAGCCCGGTGGAGATCGTGGACGGGTTCTTTGCCATGTGGCGGGCGGTGCTGGAACGATCGCAGTTCACCGCCGGGTGTTCGGTGCTGGCGGTGACGGTGGCGGGGAGCCACCGGAGTTCGGGTGATCCTGACGGGCTGTTGCGGGCGGCGGGGCAGGTCTTCCGGAGCTGGCAGTCTGCGCTCGCGGCGGTGCTGGCGGCTGGGGGCGTGCCTGCTGCGGCCGCTGAGCCGTTCGCGACGCTGCTGATCGCGGCGAGTGAGGGCGCGGTCGCGCTGAGCCGCGCCGAGCAGAGTTACGGACCGTTCGACGCGGTCCATCAGGTGCTGCGGGACCAGGCCGGGCGCTTCTAGGCCTGGTTGCTCCTGGGCCTGCTCGCTTCTGGGCCTGCTCGCTTCTGGGCCTGCTGGCTTCTGGCCGGTGACGCTCTGGGTGCTGCTCGCGGCTTGACTATGAGGGTCGTCATAGTCGAGGATGTCAGCACGCGATGCGAGTCACGCATCCGACCGCGGGAGGCCGCCATGCCCATGATCGACGCCTACGCCAGCGCCGGCACCTTCGCCGACAAGCACAAGCTGGCGGTGGACCTGGCCAGCACGCTGATGCGGATCGAGCAGGTGCCCGATATCCCGATGTTCCGCGAGAACACGGCGGCGTTCGTGCACGACCTGCCATCCGATTCGCTGTCCAACGTGGACGGGGACAGCACTTACGTGCGGGTTCAGGTGCTGACCAACTTCGGTGCGCTGGACCGGGACAAGCAGCTGAAGGTGGTGCGGCAGTTCACCGACATCATCGCCGCAGCCGCGGGTGACCCGGGCCTGGCCGAGCGGACCTGGGTGCTGCTCACCGAGGCACCGGACGGCGGCTGGGGGCTGGCCGGGCACGCCAACACCAACGCCGAACTCATCGCCGCGGCCCGCGCTCAGATCGCCGAGCTATCCGCGGCGCAAGCGAAGGGGTAGGGGAGGTGGATGGGGCGCCGAAGTAGCCCGGACCCCGGGCCAGTACCGCTGGCAGCGCCTCGATCGGGGGCCGGGGGCTAACTCGGAGCTAAACGCCAGCCGGCTTGTCGGTCGGGGGCCGGTGGGCAAGGATGGTCATAGTGCCCCATCGAAGAGGGGTGGTCTTTTGACTGCAGCCGTGGACGCCGGTTTCGTGGAGATGCGGCTCGGCAAGGTCGTCGGGGTCGCCACGACGGAGGATGACCCAGCGTTCTGCGTGGTGCTCGACGCGGTGTCGGAGGACCGGCATTTGCTCATCACGATCGGCCAGATGGAGGCCTTTTATCTGTCCGCCACCCTTACCGGGATGGCGTTCGGGCGGCCGATGAGCCCGCAGTTCGCCGCGGGGTTGCTGCAAGCCCTGGGCGGCCGGATCCGGCAGGTCCGGATCGACCGGCTGGTGCCGGTCGCCGGCGGGACAGCTTACGGCTCCACCGTGGAGGTGGAGGGGGCGTCAGGGCTCCAGTCGGTGGACGCCAGGCCGAGCGACGCGCTGAACCTGGTCGCGCTGGTGCCCGCGCCGATCCTGGTGGCCCGCGACGTGCTCGCGGACGCGGAGACCAAGCTGGCGGGCGATTCCCCCGAGGCGATCGCACTGCGCCATGCGCTGGAGCACGAGCAGATGGCGGTTTGGCAGGGCCCGCGAGGCCGGTAGCATCCGTCCGGCGTCACGGGCAGACGAGCCCGGCTCACACCTCACGTTCGTTCCGGGCCAGCAGATCATCGATCGCTTTCTTCCGTGCCTCCATCTGCTCTGTGGACGGAGTGAAGCGGACGGCTGACGGGCCATGGCGGATGAGCCGCCGCTGCCTGGCCGTCGGCCCATGGCCGGTCAGCGTGTGCCGCAAAGCTGACTGGCACCACCACCTGGTGGCCGCGGTCGACACGGGATTGACCGCTGCGTTTATCGAACGCCGGATCCGGTTCATCCTGCCTCCCGGCTGAGCACCGACCTACCTGCTCGCGGGTGGCTGTGGCTGACCCGCCAGTCCATGGTCTCACGGTGCCGGGTGGGCTAGCTCGGGAGCGGCTGCGGCCAGGCGGCGGACGGCGACATCCAGTTCGGTCTCGGTCGCCGCGGCGGAGAAGCTGAGGCGCAGGTGGGGCCCGGGGGCTTCGGCGGGGAAGAACGGGCGCCCGGGCATGACGATCACGCCGCCGCGCCGGGCGGCGGCGGCCACTTCGACATCATCCAGGCTTCGCGGAAGCCGGGCCCACAGATGCGTTCCGCCGTCCGGAAGCACGACATCGAGGGCCGGGAGGTGGCGGTTGACGGCGTGGAAGAGGGCCTCCGCACGGCGGCTCAGGGCGCGGCTGAGGTCTTTGAGGTGGCGCTGCCACATCGGGCGGCTCACCAGTTCCAGGGTGGTCTCCTGGAGGGGGCGGGACACGAACATGTCGTCCACGGCCCGCAGCGCGCGCAGGCGGTGCGCGACGGGACCGCGGGCGATGACCGCCCCCACGCGAAGGCTCGGCGACGCCGCCTTGGTCAGTGAGGTGAGGTAGACGACGCGTCCGTCGTCGTCTTCCGCGAGCAGCGGTGCGGGAGGGCGCTGGCGGTGAGACAGCCAGCGGCCGAAGTCGTCTTCGATCACGAACGCGCCTGCGGCCGCGGCGGCGCCCAGCACGGCCGGGCGCCTGCTGGTGGCGAGCACGGCGCCGGTGGGGTTGTGATAGGCGGGCTGGCAGAAAAGCGCCTGGGCGCCGGTACGGGCGAACGCTTCAGCGAGGTGCCCGGGGATGACGCCGTCCCGGTCGGTGGGGACCGGCACAGGACGGATGCCCGCGGCCCGCGCGGCAGCCAGGGCGCCCGGATAGGTCGGCGACTCGACCAGGAGCGGAGCCCCGGCGGGGACCAGGGCGCGGAACGCCGCCGAGAGCGCGGCCTGTCCGCCGCTGGTGATAAGCACGTCCTGGGCATCAGCGCCGGAGCCGCCCTGTTGCGCGAACCACGACCGCAGCCCGTGCAGGCCCGCCGCCGGCGGCCGCTCCCACGTGTCCGGGAGGCGGGCGGCCCGGGCCAGGGCCGACCGGAGCGCGGCCAGCGGCATCAGGGAGGAGTGCAGGTATCCCGTCGCCAGCGAGATGACGTCGTCGGCGTGCGGCGGGTCGGCCAGCGGCGACAGGCCCTCGGTGTCGATGGCGCGCTCGGCCAGGGCGATGGTCTGCCATGAGTAGTCGGCCGGATCTGCGGGCCGGCCGCCGCGCGGCTGCGCGGCGACGAAGGTGCCCGCGCCCGGGCGGCTGACGAGAACTCCCTCCCGGCCGAGTTCGGCGAGGGCACCGGAGACGGTGAGCGGGCTCACGTGACGGGTCTGGATGAGCCAGCGGGTGGAGGGCAGGCGCTGGCCCGGGCCGAGCCTGGCGGCCTCGGTCCTGAGCCATCCCTTGAGCTGCTCGATGCTGCTATCGTTATCTATGAAAGATAAGGATACCGCTATCGTCCGTGACGCGATACCGGTCGGCGGACCGCGGTCAGAGGCTATTTTCCGTTCCGGCTCACCACGCCGATGATCTCGGCACCGGAAGCGGCGCTCATCGCAGCGGCCGGGATACTGGCCGGCATCGTGGGAAGCGCCGGCGGGATCACCTCGCTCATTTCCTACCCGGCCCTGCTGGCGGTCGGCATACCGGCCCTTCCCGCTAACGTGGCGAACATCGTCGCGGTCGCCGCCTGCTGGCCGGGCTCCGCACTCGCCTCACGGCCGGAACTGCAGGGTACGGCGTCCTGGCTCCGGCGCTGGGCCTGGGTAACCGCGGCGGGCGGCGGGATCGGCGCCGTGCTGCTGCTGTCCACTCCGCCGAGTGCTTTCGGCCGTGTCGTTCCGTTCCTGGTAGCCGCCGGGTCGGTGGCCCTGCTTTTGCAGCCTAGGCTCTCTGCCCTACGCGGGCACCACGCTCACACCAGCACACCGGTCCTAGCGGCCAGCTTGCTGCCGGTATCGGCCTACAGCGGCTACTTCGGAGCCGGATCGGGCGTGATGACCCTGAGCGTGCTGCTGCTCACCGTCGACCAGCACCTCACCCGGGCCAACGCGCTGAAGAACATGCTCATCGGGACGGCTTCGGTGACATCAGCGGCCATCTTCATCATCTTCGGTCCCGTCGACTGGGCTGTGGTTGTTCCCCTGGGCATCGGGATGTTCGCGGGCAGCATGATCGGGCCCCGGCTCGCGCGGCACATTCCCGCCAACGTCCTCCGCTGGCTCGTCGCGCTGCTAGGGATAGGCCTCGCCGTCAAGCTGTGGATCGCTCCCGGATAACTGCGGCCGGGAGAGGGCAGCCGCGGCGGCGGCTGGTCGTGCGGTCGGGCCGGGGGCGAAGCCCCGTTAGGGGGTGACGATCGCGAAGTCGGGGTCGGGGTTGTCGATCAGCGACATCAACCGCCCCAGGACGGCGGGATCGCCGGACATGTCGATCCCGTCGGCCTCGGCGGTGGCCAGGAGCCGCAGCAACTGGGGTTTGGTCAGGGTTACCGTCAGGTCTGCTGGCCGGTTGCCGGTGGTGGGGTAGTGGATCAGGGCGCCGTGGCTGAGTTCCATCCGGTAGTTCTCGTGGGCGTCGGTGAAGTGCCAGCCGACCGATAGCCGCTCGCTCCAGGCCTTGGGGCCGTTGATCCGGATGGCGATGGAGTCGAACAGCTGGGTGATGGTCAGGGCCGGGGCCAGGCCTGCGCTGCTGACCTCGGTGTGCTCGATCTTGTCCGTCCGCAGCTCGCGCGCGCCGGTAAGAAAGCTGTTACGCCAGGTCGCGTTCTCCGCCCCGTAGCCCAGCCGCTCCAGGACCGAGGCGAGCAGTTCCCGGGCCGCACCGTTGCCCGGCTCGGCGAACACGGCGTGGCTGGCCAGTTCGGCGGCAAACCGCAGGTCGCCCTGCTCGAAGAATTCGCTGGCCTTGGCCACGGTCGCGTCCACCCCGCCGAAGGCCTGCACGTACCGCGTCCCGGCCGCCTCCGGGGGATGCTGCCACAGGTGCGCCGGGTTGGCGTCAAACCAGCCGAGGTAGCGCTGGTAGATGGCCTTGATGTTGTGGTTAGCCGAGCCGTAGTAGCCGTGGGTGTGCCATTGCCGGTCCAGCTCGGGCGGCAGCTCGATCAGTTCGGCGATCTCGGCGCCGGTATACCCCTGGTTGATCAGCCGCAGCGTCTGGTCGTGCAGGTAGGCGTACAGGTCTCGCTGCTGGTCCAGGTAGGCGACGATCTCACTAGTGCCCCAGGTGGGCCAGTGATGCGAGGCGAACGCCACGTCGGACTGGCCGGCGAACAGCTCGATCGCCTCGTTCAGGTACCGCGACCAGATCCGCGGGTCGCGCACCTGCGCCCCGCGCAGGGTCAGCAGGTTATGCAGGTTATGGGTGGCGTTCTCGGCCATGCACAGGGCCCGTTTGTCCGGGAAGCAGAAGTTCATCTCCGCCGGGCACTCGGTGCCGGGCGTGAGCTGGAAGACGATCCGGACGCCGTCCAGGACCTCCTCCTGCCCGGTGCGGGTAATGGAGTGGGTCGGCGCGATCAGGCCGACAGTGCCGGTCGAACCGCCCGCGCCCAGCCCGATGCCCAGGGTGCCGGTCGCGCTCTTGGGCAGGCCGACAGCGGCGTAGTAGTAGCTGCGGCGCAGCATCGCCACCCCGGCGTAGACGTTCTCCGACACCGCGTGCTCCAGGAAGTGCTCCGGCGCCAGGATCGGGACATCGGTACCGGCGTCGACCACACCCAGCACCCCGCCGAAGTGATCCAGGTGCGCGTGCGTGTAGATCACCGCGACAACCGCGCGATCACCCCGGTGAGCCCGGTACAGGGCGATCGCCTCGGCCGCGACCTCCGCCGAGATCAGCGGGTCGATGACGATGACGCCATGGTCGCTTTCGACCAGCGTCATGTTCGACATCTCGAACCCGCGGACCTGGTAGATGCCGTCGGTCACCTCATACAGGCCATGCTTGGCGGTCAGCTGGGCCTGCCGCCACAAGCTGGGATTAACGGTGTCCGGGCAGTCGCCGTCCAGGAAACCCCACGAGTCCATGTCCCACACCACGCGGCCGTCCGCGGCCTTGATCACCATCGGCTCCAGCGCACCCAGGAACCCGCGGTCAGCGTTGGCGAAATCACGGCGGTCGCTGAAATCGGCACCGATTGACCCGGTCGCCGCAGCCTGCTCAGGCATCTCACTCCCCTAGATAAGAACAGCTGATCCGTTGCTCGCACCTTCGGGCCAGGCTTCCAGGTCAGCCGGACATCCGCAAGGACAGCAGATCACCGTCGGGCCGCCATGACGTTTAATGCCTGCCTTTTCCCGCGCGGATGGCACGCCGTACTCTCGGAGGGGCAGGCACCGGCCCGGCAGAGGGGAGACCGGGTCACGATGACGGACATTGATCCCGCAGCGGACATCGAGTTCCATTCCGCCGATGGGCACGTGACGGTGCGGGTACCGCTGACAGGGCTCGTGACCAGCGAGTGGCTTGGCCGCTATCAGCAGCTCGCGCGGGCTACCGGGGTGCCCGCGCAAGCCCAGGCACATCGTGACCGGGCCTGGATCGTGGTACGTGTGCCAGCCGGCAGTGACGACGGGGAGGTAGTGGCGGCGTTGGACGCTGCCCACGCCCTGGTCGCCGAGGCTGATGCGGCTGAGCGGCCGCTCGCCACGGCGAAGGCGGAGGCCGTTGCCCGCGAGTGGTGGGCGGGCAGACGAGGAAGCGCTCCCGACCGGCCCGTGGTCAAGACCAAGGTCGGGACCGTGATCGGGGCCGAGAAACGCTGGCCGATAGTGGTCACGCTGGTTCTGGCGATGGTCATACCGCTGCTGCTCCCGGCCAGGTTCAGCCTGGGCCCACGATGGATCGTCCCGGTGATCGATGCACTGCTGCTAGTGGCTGTCGTCGTCGCCGACCGGAGTCGGTTCGACGGCGGTTCGGCGGTGGGCCGGGTGCTCTCCCTGGTGCTGGTGACCGTGCTGGCCGCCGAGGCAGCTGGAGTCACGATCCGGCTGGTCGTTGATCTCATTGAGGGCGGCCCGGAGACAAATTCCGCAGCGGATCTGCTGGGCGTCGGCTTTGTTGTCTGGCTCTACACGATCATTGCCTTTGCGTTCGTGTACTGGGTGCTTGACGGGGGCGGCTCTGAGGCACGCTTCCTGGCCCTGCCGGAGTTCCCCGACATGGCCTTCCCCGCACAGCTCAACCCGGGAGTTGCTCCGCCAGGCTGGCGCCCTGAGTTTTTCGACTACCTCTACCTCGGCTTTACCAACGCGACCGCGTTCAGCCCGACCGACGTGATGCCGATCGCCCGCTGGGCCAAACTGGCTATGACTGTGCAGGCGGCGGGTTCTATCGCAGTTCTGGGACTGGTGGTTTCCCGGGCGATCAATATCTTGAAGTAGCCGCCCATTCTCCGCCGGAGCGGGCGCTCGTTCCCGGCCCCGGAAAGCTAATCAGCTACGCGATCTGAAGCTCTTGCTGCCAGTGGACGGTGCAAGCGCCATGGCTTCGCGTTCCTGTTCACCATCACCATCATGCCGTTCACCAGCACCCTGCTCGGCGCCTTCGTGAGGAACCCGCTGGCGGTCGATATCTTCGCTCTCAACCTGCTGCTCGCCAGCCTGGCCACCCAGGCGATGATCGTCGTCGGGCGCCGCAAGGGCCTGCTGATCTCCGACGCCCGGGCGCGATCCGGGCGGATAAACGCGGCGGTCGTGCCGATCGTGATGGCCGTGTCCATCGGGGTGTCATGGTGGAGCACCGCCGCGGCCAAGTACTTGTGGATACTGATGGCCGTGGCAGCTGGACTCATCAGCCGGTGGTCAGCCCGCAGGGATCGCGGTTACAGCACGGACATCCCCAACGGGAAACGGCAATGCGGCTCCAGATCCTGCACGTGCCGGACTGCCCGGGCGCCGAAGCCCTGGGATGCACACCTACGCCCGCCATCTGCGGCTGTACTCCGAGGAGATCGGCAGCACCGGCGCGCAGCTGGGTAACGTCCCCTAGGCGTTCAGGGCATGGCGCGCGGATATCCGCGAGCGCGCCGACACTGTGATAGCGGAGGTCCGCGGCGGATGGCGAGCTGGACCGCAGCTCGTTACCGTCCTCCTGCGCTAGTTCTTAGCGGCTAGATAGGCGAGTGCCTGCCGCTCCCGCCCGGTGCCAGACTCAAGCAGCGGCTTGACATGCGCGGTGAACTCGGCGATCTCCTGGGGGAGCGGACTTCGCGGCACTGGCTGCCCGGTGCGCTGCGACCATCGGCCGAGTGCCTAGGCGTACAGTTCTGCTGTTGCCCGCAGGGAACGGCGCAGCTCTGCGGGCTCCGCCGAGGCGGGTGCTGCGCGGTGGATGCGATCGATGTCGGCTGCACTCAGGCTGTGGTGGGCTGAATGGCCTGCCGTTCCCAGCAGCGGCAATATGCGGTTGTTGAGCGTGTCCATCACCCCGTAGCGCACCATCCATGTCTCGGCGTGCCGCAGCTTGCCGCGCAGGTAGTTCAGCCACATCCAGGTGCCGCCATCGAACGCGGGCGCGTCAAATTCGCGGGGCTGCCAGCTGCCGAGATCGGATCGCAGCCGAGCCGCGACCGCTGCCTTTAGACGGCCGGTTACCGGCGGCGTGAGAACCAGTTGGCGTGCAGGCCATTGGGCACGGTGGCCGGGATCGCGACCTTGGCCCTGGGCGGGCTGGGGAAGTCGGCAGCGTCCCAGATGTACAGCCACGAACGGTCATCAGGCGCGGACCTGGCCAGGGTCATGTAGTAGCCATCTAGTTCTTCGGTCGCACGGTCGCGGGGCACGAAGACCACCTCGCCGATCGACGCGTCGGTGTCCCACGCCTGGCTGCGGCCGGTGGACATATCCCAGCGGAGCAGGCGGTCATGCTCGCCCCTGGCGAGGTCATGCTGGCCGGATGCCGCGCCCACGGTCAGGTACCGGTGGCGCCGGCCGGTCAGCCGGTCGTCGATGCGCGGGAACTCGCTGGGCTGGTCGCTGACGTGAGTCACGCTGGCGGCGCTGCGGGCCGGGTCGATGGTGATCCGGGAGAGCCGACCGCGGACTTGGGCCTGCTGGCCGTCCGCGGCTCGCCTGTCCCCGGCAGCGAGCGACAGCGCGCTCCACCCCGGGAAGTCGGCCACCACTCGGTCGCCGTCCTCGTAGGCGTTGGCGAAATGCCAGACCCAGAACGGCTCGAGTTCGGCGAAGCTGACCGGGCCGTCCCCGGAGCGCGGCACCAGCGCGATCTTGGTGCCCAGCTCGGGCTGCCAGCTCAGCATGCTGCCGCCGGTCAGCATCGCGTTCACGTCCAAGATGCCCGGCCCGATTACGAACAGCACGTAATGCTCGGTGATCGTGAAATCGTGGATCATGAAAGCCTTGCCGATGCCGGGCACCTCGGCGGGCGGGCGGGTCAGTGAGCCATCCGGGCCGACGACGGCCCACGTCAGGAACGGCTCGGAAACGTCGTACCGGAACACCACCATCTCGCCGGTGGCGGGGTCGATGCGCGGGTGGGCGCACATCCCCAAAGGCAGCCCGCCGCCGAAGTCGAACCGGCCGGTCGTCTCCAGCTCCGGGCTGACCTCATACGGCGGGGTGCCTTCCTCCAGCGCGAGGTAGCGGTCGGCGTGGCGGACGATATTGATGAACGCGTCCAGCTTGATCGGCCAGCCGGGATCCGGGTCGGGCCCGAGCAGTCCCTGGTCGACGAACGCCGGGGTCATGATCCCCCCGTACAGCGCACGGCCCGCCCGCTCCTCAGCCCGCAGCCCATTCGTCCAGACCCACCGGTTACGGTAGCGGGCCTTGCCCCCGCCGATCCACACCGCGTGGATCATGCCGTCCCCCTCCAGCGGATAGGTGTAGCTGCCCAGGGGCGGGAACTTGGGATTGGGGCCGTTGCGCATGAACACGCCGTCGATATCCGCAGGCAGAGTCCCCTCGACCTGCAAGTCGTCGGCATCGGTCTCCCGGTCGACCGGGGCGTAGCGGCCGGACAAGTACGGGCTGGTAGCCGGATCCACGACGCGCAACCGGTCCTGCGCGGCCTCAGCCATGATCAGCCTCCCCTTGCCGGTACACCAAGACAACCAGCACTACCGGGGAATCTGCAAGGCCAGCCAGCCCACATCCAGAAGAACAAGCCCAGCAAAGATCATCGTCGCCCGCAAGCCCCGGGACAGCCACGGCCCGTGCGAGCACGTCACCTCCGACGTGTTCCGCCCCGGCGGCGAAGTGAAATACACATCGTGAACACATTGCCTGACCGCCTGGCCTCGCACCGTCACCGCCGCTAACCCCGTACCGGACGACTTACGCGATGCCCTCGACCGCATCCACCGCTCTGCAGATGCGCACTCATTGAGCCAAGTCAGGTTCCGGTCAGGCCGGCAGTGCGAACGCGTATCCGCCGTGGTTGACCGCTGCTCAACCGTGGCTAATCACCTGGGCAGCGAGCAGGATACGCGGTTGGCGGGCGGAAGGTGAGGCCGGTGTCGGATCGCGCCCAGACGCCCGGACCCTGAAGACCCGTGTCTCGGTCGTGACATCCCGGCGCCCGCGCGGGCATGGCCCGCAAGCCTTCTTTTACATGGACGGGCCTGGCTGGGGGAAGCGGCCGCAGTTGGGGCAGATCTGGCCGGGAGGCAAGGAACGGTTCAGGTAAAATCCGCACCAGTAGCAGTTCAGGCCCATTGTCGCCGCTGTCCATTCTGGGCTGCCTGGTCCCGGTCGCCCGGTGGGGATACCGCCTCCTGCGGGCGGAAGCCGGCCCTGCTGGCGTAGAAAATTCTCGTACGAGAAACGGCTGTTATAGGCAGACCTGAGGGTTTCCAAGACCGACATGATTTTCTGGATGACTTCCTGGAGCCGCTGCGCGCACGGGTCTGTCCTCGCTGCCCTGACCCAGGTATTAACCTCGGCAAAGAGGTTGTTTAGGTCCTGGATATAACCCTGGATCTGCTGCGAAGAAAGACTGCTCGAATTGAGCGCGAAAGACATCTGCCGCT
>Ga0302325_10020445_pt1 | contig 13882 bp, 14 predicted proteins | sample Palsa_T0_2_FD_201948 | JGI IMG/M metagenome (GOLD analysis project Ga0302325, IMG submission 201948) | Peat permafrost microbial communities from Stordalen Mire near Abisko, Sweden - Palsa_T0_2 | ecosystem: Environmental > Terrestrial > Soil > Palsa > Peat permafrost | place: Sweden: Abisko... | reverse complement strand
GTCCACCCACTTATAGACCACGCGGCCGTTGTTCTCAGGCCCGGTCGCGAAACCCGGCGAGGCGAGCAAAGTCGCGGCGCATAGGACCCAGGCGGCGTTGTTCAAGCGCGTACCCTCAAGAGAAACGGCCGCCATTGTGAGCGGTGGGCCCCGGGTTTTCCAGGGCCTGTGCCTCAATCTGCCAGTCCATATTGCTCCCGGTAGGCCTGCATGCGCAGCAGGTCCTCCTTGCGGCCCTGCAGCGCGATATGGTGCATCAGATCGGCCAGGTTGACGACCGAAATCACGGGTATTCCATAGCGGTCACTGACCTCCTGGACCGCCGACAAGCGGCTTTCCGGGGCGCGTTCCTGGCGATCCAGGGCGAGCAATACCCCGGCCGGCCGGGCGCCGGCGCCGCGAATGATGTCGACGGATTCACGGATGGCCGTGCCCGCCGTGATGACGTCATCGACGATCAAGACCCCCCCGCTCAAGGGGCTGCCGACGATGCTGCCCCCCTCGCCGTGGTCCTTGGCCTCCTTGCGATTGAACGCAAACGGCAGATTGCGGCCGGCCACTTCCGCCAGCGCCGCCGCCGTGACGGTGACCAAGGGAATACCCTTGTAGGCCGGCCCGAACAGCATGTCGAACTTAAGGTCGGAAGCCGCGAGCGCCGCCGCGTAGGCACGTCCCACCGCGCCGATGGCGGCGCCGGTATTGAACAGGCCGGCGTTGAAAAAGTACGGGCTCTGGCGGCCGGATTTCAGAGTAAAGCTCCCGAATCGCAGCACCCCCAGCCGCACGCACAGATCGATGAAGTCACTTTGATATGCCGAGGTCATAAGGGCTGATACTATCGCGCGCGATGCGCATCGTCATGCTGAACCCTGATTATAGGAAAGGTCCAATAGCGGCCGGACCGCACCTCATGCCTGGAAATTGTATTTCCGCGACGATGTGGAGCCTTCGCGTTTGACTGCGGCGGCGAAGCCCACATTGCGGCAAGCGCTTGGCGACAAGCGCATGGTAGCCATCCTCTTCCTGAGCTTCGCTTCCGGGCTGCCCTTCAATCTGACCAACTTCACCTTGCAGGCGTGGCTGGCATCCGCCGGCCTCAGCATCAAGGTCATCGGCATTTTCTCCTTGGCGGCGCTGCCCTATAACGTAAAATTCTTGTGGGCACCTTTCCTCGACCGCTACCTGCCGCCCATCCTGGGCCGGCGCCGCGGCTGGATATTGATTTTCCAGGCCTGCCTGACCATTTGCATCGGCGTCATGGGTTTCAGTTCTCCGACGAAAGAACCCTATGTGCTCGGCGCCATTGCAGTTTTCCTGGCCTTCCTGTCTGCGTCGCAGGACATCGTGATCGATGCGTATCGCGTGGACACCATTCCGGCGAGCGAACGCGGGTTGGCCGCCGCCACCCAGGCGTTCGGCTACCGCACGGCGGCGATGCTGGCAGGTGCCGTGCTGGTCTACATAGCCGGCAGCCTCGGCTGGCAGCTGGCCTTCCTGTGTGTGGCGGGCCTCATGGCGACCATGATGCTGGCAACAATCTGGGCACCGGAGCCGGACGCGCCGGGCCACGCGCCGCGTACCTTGGCCGATGCGGTCTGGCATCCCTTGCGCGCATTGCTCAAGGAAAGAGGTATCTGGGGTTTTCTGGCACTCATCCTGCTCTACAAGCTGGGCGACGCTCTTGCACTCAGCCTGTACAGCACCTTCATGATCCGAGGTGTCGGATTCTCCCTGCACGAGCTGAGCATAGCCGGCAAGGTCAACATGACGGTGTCCACCATGATCGGTGTGGCCTTCGGCGGATGGGTCTACCTACGCTGGGGAACATTCCGATCCCTGCTGATTTTCGGCATCGGCCAGGCGCTTACCAATCTGCTCTACATGTGGCTGGCGCTGGCCGGAAGGAAAGTGTGGCTGCTGGTGCTTGCGACATCCCTGGATACGATGATCGGCGGAATGGGTCAGGCCGCGTTCGTCGCCTTCCTGGTGTCGCTGTGCTCTGCGGATTTCAGCGCCACGCAGTACGCGCTGTTGTCTGCTCTAGCGGTGCTGCCGCGAAACGTGACGGGCGCGATCGCCGGGGCGTTGGTGCCGGTGATCGGCTGGGCGAATTTCTTCGTGGTTACCTGCTTGAGCGCGGTGCCGGGGCTCATTCTGCTGGTCATATTGCGCGGGCCCTTGAACGAACTGTCGGCCCGCGAAGCCGCGAAGACCTAAACTCTCGTTGGAGCGCCCGTGGAGCGGCGCCAATTGAACTCGCGGCGTGAGGGCTCAGCGGCGCAGCGATCGATCGTGCGGAGTGGACCAAAGGCCGCGCGCGTTGTCCTCGAACTCGCGATCCAAGTCTTCGGCTTCCACATCCACGGCACCCGACCAGTCCTCCGGTGCATCGGCCGAATCGATGAGCTCGTCCAGCAGCTGCTCATTCCACGAGTCGAAGTCCATTTCGGCGACGGTACCATCGAAGTATTGAATTTCTATGGTTTGGTCTTGGTCGTCGATGGCGACCACCTCAAAGAGCTCGTTGGTACCGCCCCGATACCATTGCCCAACGATCGGCCTGATTGCGTTCATTGTGCCGGCCCCCACTGCTATGCTCGACTACATTCAACTCCCAATGAGTCATTCGCGCAATATGTAAATTTTGCGCGCAGCAACAACGCCCGTGATCGAAGCGCTCATCAAATTCTTCGTGGTCTTTTTCGTCGTGGTCGATCCCATATCGCTGATCCCTTTGTTCGCCGGCCTGACCCAGGGAGCGAGCCCCCGTTACAAGCAGAAAATGGCGGGCAAAGCTGCCGTGATCGCGCTGGTGATATGCGTGCTGTTCGCGCTGGTGGGTGCGGGATTCCTCGACATCATGGGCATTTCCCTGAGCTCGTTCCGTATCGCGGGCGGCACTCTGCTATTCCTGATCGCGCTCGACATGGTGTTCGCGCGCACCTCGGGCACCCGCTCGACGAGCACCGAACAGGAGGAGGCCAAGAAACGCGAGGATATATCGGTTTTTCCGCTCGCCTTTCCCTTCATCGCGGGGCCCGGCGCGCTCGCCACCATTTTGCTCGCCGCGGGCGAGGTGCGCGCGAAGCTGCTGCTGTTCGCGGGTTTCCTCGGCGTCGTCGCGCTGGTGATTATCGTCTGCTGGATCTTGATGTTGGCGACGCCGCGCCTGATCAATGTGCTCGGCGTGACCGGGGCGAACGTGGTGAGCCGGCTATCCGGCGTGATTCTTGCCGCCCTGGCGGTGCAATTCATCGTCGACGGCATTCGCGGCAGCTTCCTCTGAGTGCAATGCCGAGGGCGTTTCCGACTTCGTGTACGCCAGATCCCATACACCATGGCCCAGGCGCTCGCCGCGCCTCTCGAAACGAGTCGGCGGCCTGAAATCCGGCCGCGGCACATAGGTGTGGTCGGAGCTCAGCGAGGCGAGATGCGGATCAGCATTGCACACGGCCAACATCTGCTCGGCGTAGTCCTGCCAGTCGGTGGCGAGACGCAGTACCCCGCCTGAACGGAGTTTGGCCGCCAGCTCTGCCACGAATGCCGCATCGATCAGACGCCGCTTGTGATGGCGCTTCTTGTGCCAGGGATCGGGGAAGAACACCAGGATTTCGTCGAAGGAGCCATCCCTCAGCTTGTCCCTCAGCACCTCCACGGCGTCGTGACAGATGACGCGCAAGTTGCGCAGGTTTGCCTCCGCGGCGCGCAGCAGGAGGCGGCCCACACCCGGGCGGTGCACCTCGATGCCCAGGTAGTCTTTGTGCGGATGTTGCTCCGCCAGCTTCCCAATCACTTCCCCGACCCCGAAGCCGATCTCCAGGCTGCGTGGCGCGCAGCGTCCGAAAATCGCCTCCAAGTCCAAGGGAGCCTCACCTAATTCCACGCCGTAGGCCGGCCACAGTTGCGTGAGTGCGCGCTCCTGCGCGGCGGTCATGCGGCCGGCGCGCAGGACGAAGCTGCGGATGTGACGTGGGGTGTGCATGGGCGCGAAGTGTGCCTGATATCATGCTTCGATGCGCAATTCTAAGTGCAGCGTGCGGCCGGGATGCAGGGGCGGTACGTGGCCGGCTCTGACCCTCCTCGCGCTCCTGTTGTGCGGCTGTGTCGGCCTGCCGCCGCATGTCCAGAAATACCACAGCGAAGCGCTGCCCAATCCCCAGACGACGTCTCTGGGCCGCCTTCTTGCGGCCGAGCAAGGCAACAAGAATCTATCGGGCATCCGCTTGCTGACATCGGGCGAGGAGGCCTTGGCGGATCTCATCGCGCTCGCCGACCACGCCGAGCGGACGCTAGACATTCAGTACTACATCATTCATCAAGACGAATCCGCGGCGCTGCTGCTGCATCATCTGCGCCTGGCAGCGGACCGCGGCGTGCGCGTGCGCGTCCTGGTCGATGACCTCAATACCGTGGGGGAAGACCGGCGTTTCCTGCATTTGAGCGAACACACGAATGTCGAAGTCAGGGTATTCAATCCGTTTCCCGGCGGCAGATTTGCGACCTGGACGCGATTCGTTGCCTCGGCGACCGACATTCGCCGCATCAATCACCGCATGCACAACAAGCTGTTCGTTGCCGACAATGCGCTGGCGATCACCGGCGGCCGCAACATTGGGGATCAGTACTTCACACGCGATCAGTACAACAATTTCATCGATCTGGACGTGGTGGCGGCCGGCGCCATAGTGCCGGAACTGTCGGCCTCGTTCGACGCCTTTTGGAACAGCAAGTATGCCTACCCGATCGCCTCGGTAGCCTCGCCGGTGAGTGCCGAGCCGGCGCCGCCGCCCGCCGACGATGCCTCCACCGTGAGCGCCGATTGGCTGGAGCGCGAGCTGGAAGCGGGAAAGGTGGATCTGGCGTGGCTGCCCGCCACGGTGCTCGCGGATCGGCCCGCCAAGATCGCGAGCGAAACCTCTTCCGACGAGGAGGTCACGATTGCCAACGATCTGGGGGCTCTGATGCGCTCGGCCAAGCAGGAGCTCATCGTGATTTCTCCCTACTTCGTCCCCGGCGACGATGGCGTCGCCATGTTCGCCAAGCTCGTAGGCGAGGGCGTGCACATCAGAATACTCACCAACTCGCTGGCCTCGACCGATTCGCCCCTGGTGCACAATGGCTATGCGCGTTACCGCGTCGCGCTGCTCAAGCTCGGTATCGAACTGTCCGAGGTGCGGCCCAAGCTCGGGCAAAAGCGGGCCCGCTTTCATCCCTTTCGCAGTTCCACCGCCAGCCTTCACGCCAAGGCGCTGGTGATCGATCAGAAAACCGTATTCATCGGATCGATGAATATGGACGCGCGTTCGGCGCGCATCAACAGTGAACTGGGGCTCGTGATTCGCAGCACGGACATCGCGCGCCAGGTCACCAGCTTGCTCGATGACATCAGCGCGGACGGGAGCTACACGCTGCAATTGGTGGATCACAGCAATCGAATCGAGTGGTCCAGCGGCGAGTCCGGTTCGGAAAAACATTGGTTCACCGATCCGGAAACCACGAGGTTGCAGCGCTTTACTCTGAAAATGCTCGCGCCGTTTGCGCCGGAGGAGTTGCTGTGAGGGGATCGGGAGCCGCCGGCCGGCTCAGGAGAGTCGCAGCGTGCTCAGATAGTCCTTCACCTTGGCGCGGAACCCTTCACTGCTCGTCACGGTGGCGCCGCCCGCCAGTACCAGGATGAAATCGCCGCGCAGGGTCCGATTCACCTCCCTGACATAGTTCAGATTGACCAGGCAGGAGCGGCTGATGCGCAGCATCGGTTGCGAGCGCAGCGCCATTTCCGCCTGCTGCAGAGTGCTGCGGGCGTGAAAGCTGTCCTTTCCAACGCGGATCACGACGTAATTGCGATCCGCCTCGATCATCTCCACCTGGGAGGCTTCGAGCACGTGTAAGTGACCGCCGAATTCCGCCAGCAGCCGCGGCCGCTCCTCGCCGGCGGAGCGTGCGCCACGTTCCAGTTGCGCAAGCAAGCCGGCGAGCAGCGCATGGCGCTCGTCCGATCCCGACTTTGCGTGGCGCGGCCGCACGCGCTCCAATGTTCTGCGAAAGCGCTCCTGATCGAAGGGCTTGAGCAGGTAATCCACGGCGCTGACTTCGAATGCCTCGACCGCATAGGTGTCGTAGGCGGTGACGAACACCAGCGAAGGCAGCTGTGTGGGTTCCAGCGCGCGCGCAAGCTCGATGCCGCTCAGCGGATCCATTTGAATATCGAGGAACAGCAGTTGCGGCGGCTGCAACCGAATGGCGGCCAGCGCGGCTTCGCCGTCGCCGTATTCACCCACCACCCGCAAGTCGCTTTCCGCCTCGCAGAATTCCCGCAAGGTGCGTCTGCCGGCTTGCTCGTCGTCGACGATGATGACGTCCATCATGCGTCCGCCAATGCCGGCGCGGGGCGTGCGTGGCCCACGGGCGACTGGCGAATCGCGGGCATCGAGATCTCGCTGCACCAGTCATCGTCGATTGCGCCGGCAGAGAGCTGGGCGCGCCCCTCGAACTGGACGGCCAAGCGTTCGCGGACGTTTTTCAGGCCGATGCCGCCCTCGCCGATCGGCTTGTCCGGCGCAATGGTGTTGAGCACGGATAGAGTCAGCACGTTCTGCGCCATGCGCGCGACGACACTCACGGTCACGCGGCCCTGATGGCCCGACAATCCGTGAACCACGGCGTTTTCAACCAATGGCTGCAGAATCAGACTCGGCACCCAAACGGCCGGGATGTCCGTGGCGGCGGGCAGGATCACGGTCAAGCGATCGGCGAAGCGCCGCTGTTGTAACTCCAAATACAATCTGACGAATTGCAATTCATCATTGAGCTTCGAGAAATCGCGCTCACCCGCGCTCAGCAGCCTGCGCAGCAAATCCGCAAGCTGAACCACCATGGACTGAGCGCCCTTGGGGTCCCATTCTATGTAGCCGCGAATCGTGTGCAGTAGATTGAAGAGAGTATGCGGCGACAATTGCATGCGCAGCGCCGCCAGGCGCGCCGCGCTCCACTCACGCTCGAGCGCCGTGAGACGCAGCTCGGAGTTTCGAAACCGCGTATACAGCGCCAATCCCGTGATCAGCGCCAATCCAAATCCATAGGCCGGTAGAAAGCTGACGAAACTGGCCGTCCACAGTGAGAAAAGCGGTTCTATCCAGTTGCCGGAAGCGTGCATCGCCATGGCGTCGTGCCAGTCCTCCGTGCCCAGGGTCATCTGCGAGACGAGCATGGCGGGATAGGCCATGGCCGCGAACACGCAGCCGAGAATCAGCTGCAAGGGCACTGCGATCAGCGGCGGCCGCCATTGAATCCGCAGCGACGCCCAAAAAGACACCAGCAGAATGGGCAGCAGCAGCACATGCTGCAAGAGGCGTGCATCCCAGGCGGCAAAAAACGAGATATTGGTTATGTGCGCCATGCCGGTGCGCATGCTGTATGCGTACAAGATGTTCGACACGGCCACATACGCCCAGAACAGGCAGCTGATGCCCAGAAACTGACGCAAGCTCAGGCCACCCGCAAAGCGGGGGGCTGGGGATTTCGCGGTGTCGAAACCGATCATGGCGGCAAGCGTAGCGCAAGTGAGGCGCGATTGCGGATTCCACGGCGCCGGCGCGGGACGAAACCGTCGTTTGGCGGGACGACCTCGACGGTTGGGCACAGACGCGGGCGGCTGCCGGCGCGTCTTATATACGCGTCATCCAATACCGTCACCTGAGGAGACAATTCATGGACACTTTCATTCCGACCCGCGCCGCGGGATCGTGCGCCAGAGTCGCGTTGCTGTTGCTGGGCGGTCTCGCGGGCGTCATGGCCGCCGGTGCAGCCGGTGCGGCAACGTCCGACAGCGACCTGCCGAGCGTCGTGGTCAAGTACAGTGACCTCACCCTCGCCACCGATAGCGGCGTCAACCAGCTGTATCGCCGAATCACGGCCGCGGCCAAGCAAGTTTGCCCCGACGCCTCCATGCGGGACCTTGGTGCACAGCGTCAGGTCGAGCACTGCCGGAATCAAGCTATCGCCAAGGCGATTCAGCAAATCGACAATCCGCGATTGGCAGCGCTGTACGCCGTCCGTTCGAAGAACGGTTGAGTGGGGTTCAACTCGGCGCGGCCTGCCGCAGGATCGAACGAAACGGTGCAGTGCACCACCGTGAGATCGCTGCCCTGCGAGCCGGTCGCGCTCGATGAGCCCTCGCGCCAGGGCCAATCCGCGATTGCCTGCCACAGCCATGCGCGATTATCGCATGAGAGTCATGGTCAGCCGCGCTGTTCGGCCTCGTAACGCTTGATCCCATTCAGAATCTCGGCATGGGCGACGTCGACTCCCGCCCAGCCGATGATCTTGACCCATTTGCCTTCCTCGAGATCCTTGTAGTGCTCGAAGAAATGCTGAATCTGCCGCAGGCGGATTTCCGGCACATCCGCAATTGATTTCCAATGCTCGAACAAGGGACAGATGTCGTCGGCCGGGACGGCCAAGAGTTTGGCGTCGCCGCCGGATTCATCATCCATGTTGAGCACTCCCACCGCACGGCAGCGCACCACCACTCCCGGCAGCAGGGGAAACGGCGTGTGCACCAGCACGTCGACGGGATCGTCATCGTCGGCGACGGTTTGCGGCACGTAGCCGTAATTGGCGGGGTAGTGCATCGCGGTCATCATGAAGCGATCCACGAATAGCGCTCCCGATTGCTTGTCTATCTCATATTTCACGGGATCAGCGTTCATGGGAATCTCAATGATCACATTGAATTCATGCGGGACATGTTGGCCGGGAGTTACGTCACTGATGCTCATCTAGCGTCGATCCTTGGGTCTGAGGGGTGAGTTGCCGACCCACATCATAACCTCAAGGACCGCGCGATGATGCGCTCGGTCGCAACGACTCGAAGGACGGCGCTGCTCCAAGCGCTACGCGATGAACCGAAGCACGTCGCTGGAACTCGCCGACCGCTGCCGTCCGAGCGTCAGTCGATGGCTATCGAGCGCGGCTGACTGCCTGCCGCGAATGGTGAGCCGGCGGCCGGTGTCAGCGTGCCGGTAGTGGTATTGATGGTGTACACGGAAATATCGTTGGAATCTTCGTTGGCGACGTAGGCCAACAGGCCCGAAGCATCGAGGACGATGTTGATGGGGAAGGTACCCGCGCCGACTGCCGAGCCCGACACCGCCGTCAGCGCGCCCGTGGTCGGCGCGATGGAAAATGCGGTCACGTCGTTCTGGGACGTGACATTCGCCGCATAGAGATAGCTGCCGATCGGGTTGACGGCCAGCGATTCCGGGCTGCTGCCGGTTGCCAAGGGCGAGCCGGATACCGCCGTCAAGCCACCCGTCGATGCATTGACCGAGTATTCTGAAATGGTGGCGGCCGTTTCATTGGCGACATAGGCGAAAGTTCCCGCAGGATTGAAGGTGATCGAGAGGGCGCCGGCACCGGCGCCGAAGGGAGATCCGGAAACCGCGCTCAAAGTACCGGTCGCGACATCGATTGCTATTACGCTGACATCGGCGCTGCCGAAGTTCGTGACATAGAGAAAATTGCCGCTCGGATCGATCTTCAGTGAGGTCGGTTCCGAGCCGACGGCAAACGGCGAACCACTGAGCTCGGTTAGCAAGCCGGTGCTGTTGTCGATGGTGTAGGCGGACACGCTGTTCGAGCCGAAGTTCGCCACAAAGAGAAAAGTGTCGGTGGGATCCACCGCCAACGCTAAAGGCCCGGTGCCGGTGGCAGCCGGCACCCCGACGGCGGCCAACTGTCCGGTGGAATTGTCGATGGAATACACCGAGACGTCGTTCGAGGCATTGTCTACGACGTAGAGAAACAGGCCGTTCGGATCCACCGTCAGCGATACCGGGGTCGTTCCCTGCGACGCAAAGGGCGAGCCGGCGATGGGCGTCAGCAGACCGGTGGAGGAGTTTATTAAATACGCCGACAAGTCGTTGGAGCCTTGATTGGCGACGTAGGCGAAGCGTCCAGGCTGGGTGCAGGAGACGAGGACATTGACGATATTGGCTTTGTCGATGGTGCCGGACCCATTGTGGACCGTGCAGGTTTGCGCCGGGTTGGATGGCTGCGTCGCGACGGTGACCGAGTAGGCGTCGCCGTTGCCGATGCTGCCCGAGAAGACGAACTCGCCATTCGAAGACAGGCTCAGGGAATTGCCGGAATTATCTTCGAGCACCAGACCCTGGCCCATGAGGCCGGTCAGAGTGCCTCCGAGGGTGTATTTACCGTCGAGATTGCAGCCTAAGATTGTCAACGCAGCCGCAGCGATGGACATCCAAACGAACGTTTTCACGCAACAATCTCCCAAATTTGTCAGGCTGGCCAATTGAGACCGCAGTATCTCGAATTCATTCCTGGCAGCCACGGCTTTTCGCGTCAAGAAATGTGTAGTCGCGGGGGGAATTGCGTGGCCGCGCTGCAATCATGATCGTTGCGCCGGCCGCGCCGCGGTCAACATCCCTGGCGGCGCGGGCGCTGTCGCTGAAATCCGACACTCAACCTGTGACATGCTCCCCCCTTCATGGGAACGAAATCACGTAATCTTGCTCGAAAGACTGGAAAGGATGACAGCATGCCCACATCGAAATTGATCGCCACCGTCAAGGAATGCCTTCTCGCCGGTGCCGTACTCGCCGCGGCCTTGAGTCCTTGCATTGCGGACGCGGGCCTGGGTCAAGCCGCTTCCTCGGTGCAAGCCGATGGGCTTCAGCTCAAGGGGTCGATCAAAGCGACCGAGCGCGCCGGCTATCAAGTCGAAGAAATCCAGCTGCCCTCCGGCACCTTGGTGCGCGAGTTCGTCGGACCGAACGGCACTGTGTTTGCGGTCGCCTGGAACGGTCCAATCGTGCCGAATTTGCGCCAGACCTTGGGACAGTACTTCAACAACTTCATGACAGCGGCACAAGCGAAACACGCGGGGCATCGCAGTCTGCAAATCCAGCAAAGCGATCTGGTGCTGCAGGCCGGTGGCCACATGCGCGCCTTCTGGGGACGAGCGTACCTGCCGCAGGCCGTGCCCGCGGGCGCCAGCGTCGAAGATCTACGCTAATGGTCAGATTCATGCGAACGGCTGCGCCATCCCGTGCTTGGCGTTTGGTACTGTGCGCTGTCCTGTGCGCACCGGTGCTTTCCTGCGGCGGTGATGGCAGCGGTGGAGGTAGCACCGGCCTCACCACCAGTGGTAGCAGCGGTGGTAGCACCGGCCTCACCACCAGTGGTAGCAGCGGTGGTAGCGCCGGCCTCACCACAAGTGGTAGCAGTGGGGGTAGCACTGGCCTCACATCGGGATCGACCTCTCCGACCGGCGGCGGTAGCACCGGGTCGAGCAGCACTTCCGGGAGCTCAGCTCCGACGGGCCACAATGTGGTCAGCGTCGTGGTCAACGGGGGCCCGTCGAGCGTCAGCACCGACGTCAATACCCTGTTCACCACGGTCACCGTGTGCACGCCTGGCAGCACCACGAATTGCCAGACCATCAATAACATCCAAGTGGACACGGGGTCCTATGGGCTGCGCATATTGGCTCCGGTGCTGACCATCAGCCTGCCGGTGCAGATGGCATCGAGCGGCGGCTCGCTGGTCGAGTGTGCTATTTTTGCCGACGGCTACAGCTGGGGTTCGGTCGCCTTGGCAGATGTCCAAGTTTCCGGGGAATCCGCAAGTTCCGTGCCGGTGCAAGTGATCGGTGACCCGAACTTCCCGAATACTCCGGCGAACTGTTCGAGTGTCGGTCCGGCGCTGGATACCGTCGCTGCATTCGGCGCCAACGGCATCATTGGCGTCGGCGTTTTTGCCCAGGATTGCGGACCGGCCTGCACCACCACTGTGGATAATGGGTTTTACTATTCCTGCGCCTCGGGTTCGGTGCAGTGCCAGCCTACCGCAGTACAATCTTTGACCAGCATGGTTACGAACCCCGTCGCCTTGTTTGCCATCGACAACAACGGTGTGATCATGCAGCTGCCCAGCGTCGCTGCCGCGGGCGCCGAGACGGTATCCGGATATATGATTTTCGGGATCGACACGCAGACGAATAACAAGTCCGGCACTCAGACCATCCTGACGGTCGATTCGACCCTTGGTGATTTCACGACCGTTCTGAATGGCCAGAGCTTGACGCAGAGCTTTTTGGATACTGGTTCGAACGGTCTCTTTTTCAATGATTCTTCCGATTCTTCCGTTGTGCCTTGCACGACCAGCGGTCTCAAGAATTTTTACTGTCCGAGCAGCACGCTGAACCTGAGCGCGACTCTTCAGGGGCAGAACGGCACATCGGTGAGCGCGAGCTTCAGCGTCGGCAATCCCGAGACTTTCAATGACACTTTCACGGCGTTCCCAATGCTGGCGGGGACTTTTCCAAATTCGGCCCCAACCTTCGACTGGGGCCTGCCGTTTTATTTTGGGCGCACGGTTTATACGGCGATCCAAGGTGCGACGACTTCTGTGGGTACGGGACCCTACGTCGCATTTTAATCCGCTGGGACAGTACTTCGACAACTTGGTGGCGACGGCCCAAGCGAAACACGCGGGCCAAAATGGTGAGATTCATGCGAACGGTTGCTTTGTCCCGCGCCTGGCGCCTTGCACTGTGTGCCGTCCTGTGCCTACCGATGCTTTCCTGCGGCGGCGACGGCAGCAGCGGCAGCACCGGCCTCTCATCGGGGTCGAGCGGTACTTCCGGGAGTTCGGCTCCGACGGGCCCGAATGTGGTCGGCGTCGTGGTCACTGCGGGTCCGACGAGCACCAGCCCCGACGTCAATACCCTGTTCACCACGGTCACTGTGTGTGCACCCGGCAGCAGCACGAATTGCCAGACCATCGATAACATCCAAGTGGACACGGGGTCCTATGGGCTGCGCATACTGGCTCCGGTGCTGACCATCAGCCTGCCGGTGCAGCAGGCACTGAACGGCGGCTCGTTGGTTGAGTGTACCGTCTTCGCCGACGGCTTCAGCTGGGGCCCGGTCGCCTTGGCGGATGTACAAGTCTCCGGGGAATCCGCAAGTTCCGTGCCGGTGCAAGTGATCGGGGACGCGAACTTCCCGAATGTTCCGGCGGATTGTTCGGGCACAGGCACGGCGGAAAACACCGTCGCCGCGTTCGGCGCCAATGGCATCATTGGTGTGGGCGTTTTTGCTCAAGACTGCGGATCGACCTGCGTCACCAACACGGACAATGGGGATTACTATTCCTGCAGCTCAGGTTCGGTGCAGTGCGAACCTACCGCGGTGCAATCTTTGACCAGCCAGGTTACGAACCCCGTTGTCCTGTTTGCCACCGACAACAACGGAATGATTATTCAATTGCCCAGCGTCGCTGCCGCGGGCGCGGCGACGGTATCCGGATATATGATTTTCGGAATCGACACGCAGACGAATAATAAGTCCGGCACTCAAACCGTCTTGACCGTTGATTCGACCGCCGGATTTCTCACGACCATTTTCAATGGCCAGAGCTTGACGCAGAGCTTTTTGGATACCGGCTCAAACGGTTTGTTTTTCGACGACTCTTCCATTACTCCCTGTACTGGCACCGGATTCACCGATTTTTATTGCCCGACCAGTACGCAAAGCTTGACGGCGCAACTGCAGGGGCAGATGGCTGAGGGGCAACCCAGCACGGTTTCGGTCAGCGAGAGCTTCAGCATCGGCGATGCCGAGACTCTCAATGCGGATTTCACGGCGTTGCCGATGCTGGCGGGGACCTTTCCGGGTTCGACCCAAACCTTTGATTGGGGCCTGCCGTTTTATTTTGGGCGCACGGTCTATACGGCGATCCAAGGCGCGACAACCGCCGTGGGTACGGGACCCTACGTGGCATTTTAATCCGCTATCCCGCGTCCGACAGGCAGGATAAACTGCCTCTCAATGACTACCACGCGGATTATCACGGCGAC
>Ga0302325_10020441_pt1 | contig 13883 bp, 10 predicted proteins | sample Palsa_T0_2_FD_201948 | JGI IMG/M metagenome (GOLD analysis project Ga0302325, IMG submission 201948) | Peat permafrost microbial communities from Stordalen Mire near Abisko, Sweden - Palsa_T0_2 | ecosystem: Environmental > Terrestrial > Soil > Palsa > Peat permafrost | place: Sweden: Abisko... | reverse complement strand
TCGCCGATCACGATGTACGCGCAGGCCAAAAGCGCCATCACGACGTCGAGCAAGATCTGATGCCGCTCGAGCGCGGCGCGCAGCTTTGGACGCACGCTTAGCCTCGCCCCTCCCCATTGCTAGCGCACGAGCGCACCACACCAGCTGCCATCGACGCGTGGGTTTGCCGCCGCGACAGGGCGTCCCGCCACCTCGAAAAGGCTCGCTATTCGAACTTAGGGTGAGAGGCGCTCGATGCGCCAGCCGTCCGCGGTGCGCAGGTAGGCGATCCGGTCGTGCACGCGGTTGGGGCGGCCCTGCCAGAACTCGAAGGCAGCGGGTACGACCCGGTAGCCGCCCCAAAACGGCGGCCGCGGCACCTCGGCGCCGCCAAAGCGCGCCTCCTCTTCGGCGAAGCGCGCCTCCAGCTGCCGGCGGTCCGGTACGACGGCGCTCTGCGCCGAGGCCCAGGCGCCCAGGCGATGGCCGCGCGGCCGGCGGCCGAAGTAGGCGTCGGACTCGGCGCCGTCGACTCGCTCGACCTGGCCCTCGATCCGGATCTGGCGCTGCAGCCGTTCCCAAAAGAACAGCAGTGCCGCCTGGGGATTGGCGTCCAGTTCGCGGCCCTTGCGGCTCTCGTAGTTGGTGAAGAATACGAAGCCGCGCTCGTCGTAGCCGCGCAGGAGCACGATCCGCAGTGACGGGCGGCCGTCGGGACCGGCGCTGGCCAGCGCCATAGCCGCCGGCTCGACGATGTCGCGGACCGCCTGAGCCTCGGAGAACCAGCTCCGGAATTGAGCGAACGGATCGCGCGCGACCGAACCCTCGTCGAGTTCACCCAGCTCGTAGTTGATGCGGCGGTAAGCGCTCTCGTCGACGTCCATTTGTCTCCCAGCAGTTAGATGCATTTCGCCGAAATGGTGTTGTAGTTCCGCTGAATAAAGGGCGCGGATGGCTTACGTGAATCCGGTCTCGGCCCTGCGGCAGCTCGATGCGGTCGGACGCCGCACCTTCATCGCCTGCTTTCTCGGTTGGACGCTCGACGCGTTCGATTTCTTTTTGGTGACCTTCGTCATTGCCGACATCGCGAAGGAGTTCGGGCAAGAAAAGGTCGCCGTGCTCGGGGCGATCACCTTGACGCTGATGTTCCGGCCGCTCGGGGCGCTCATCTTCGGCCAACTCGCCGACCGGTTCGGCCGCAAAGGCCCGCTGATGATCAACATCCTGCTCTACTCGGGACTTGAGTTCGCGACCGGCTTCTCGCCGAACTTCACGACCTTTCTCGTGCTGCGGGCGCTGTTCGGCATCGCGATGGGCGGCGAATGGGGTGTCGGCGCAGCGCTCGCGCTCGAGGGCTTGCCGGCGAAGACTCGCGGTTTCTTCTCCGGGCTCTTGCAGGAAGGGTACGCCACCGGCTACCTGCTCGCGGCGGTCGCATTCTTTTTCGTCTTGCCGCACCTGGGCTGGCGCTGGATGTTCTTCATCGGCGCCGCACCCGCGCTGTTGGTCGTCTACATCCGCTCCTCGATTCCCGAATCGAAAGCCTGGGAAGAGCGGCGCGCAAAGGAAGTCGGCGCAACGAGCAACCTGTTCACGGCCTTCATGAAGCAGCCGGGGTTGTTCATCTACGCGATCGTCTTGATGGCGGCGTTCAACTTCATGTCGCACGGTTCTCAGGATCTGTATCCGACGTTCTTGCGCGTGCAGCATAACTTCGACTACACGACGACGACCGTCATCGCCATCATCGCCAACCTCGGGGCGATCGCGGGCGGCCTGCTGTTCGGTGCGCTCTCACAAGGCTGGGGCCGCCGCCGCGCGATCGTCACGGCCGCGCTCGTCGGCGTGCTCGCGATCCCGCTCTGGGTGTTCGCGCCGACCACCGCATTGCTGGCCGTGGGCGCCTTCGTACTGCAGTTCTTCGTCCAGGGCGCGTGGGGCGTCGTTCCGGTGCATCTGAACGAACTCTCGCCGGGCAGCGTGCGCGGCACGTTCCCCGGCTTCACCTACCAGCTCGGCAACCTCATCTCGGCGGGTGCCGCGCAGTGGGAGGGCCTGTTCGCGAAACACACGTTCCCACTGCCCGGCGGAGAAGCTGACTATGCCAAGGCTATGGCGATCATCATGGTCGTCGTGTTCCTGGCCGTCGCGATCATCACGGCGCTCGGTACGGAGCGGCGCGGCATCGACTTCGCCACCGAGGAACTCAGCGCGGCGTAGAGCTGGTTACGGGAACCTGCCGGTCGCCAAACCCATCAGGAAAGTAGCGAGTAGCAGGCTGCCGCCGGCGAGGGCAAAGGGCAGGCTGCCGTCGACCGGTTTGCGCTCCCAGACCGTGCCCAGCGCGATGCCGCGGAACTCGTCTTGCAGGGTGGCCGCGTCGCGGGCTTCGACGTAGTGGCCGTGACCGAGTTCGGCGATCGTGCGCAGCGTGTCCGCGTCGAGTTCGGCCAGTTCGTCGGTGCCGGGAATGATTTGGCCGCTATCGTTCGAGCCGACGCCGACCGTCTCGATCAGGATGCCGCGCGCTGCGATCTCGCGCGCCGCGGCGACCGGTTCGCGGCCGAGGTTGTTGACGCCATCGGTCAGCAGCACGATGATGCGGCGACCCTTGGCGGGCAACTGCTGCGCCGCGAGCGCAAGGGCCTCGCCGATCGCCGTGCCGCCTTCGGCCGGCGGGACGCGATCGAGTGCGTCGCGGACAGCGTCGAGGTCTTCCGTCGGCGGCGCAACGACCTCGGCGACGCTCGAAAACGAGACGATGCCGATGCGCGTGCCCTGGGGCACCGAATCGATGAACGTGCGCGCGGCGGCGTTCGCGGCATCCGCGCGTGTCGGCTCGACGTCGCGCGCGCGCATCGACCCCGACGTGTCGATGCAGAGCACGACCGTACCGTCTTTGGCCGGAACCCGTGCGATGAAGTGCGGGCCGGCAAGGGCCAGTAATAACGCACCGCAACCGGCGGCGTAGGCCGCCAGCAACAGCGCGCCGGGCCAGCGCGCGGGGCGCAGCGCGTCGAGCGTGAAGGCGAGGTTGGCAAACGCGAGCGCCTGCGCCGTGCGGCGTCGCTGCGCCTTGCGGTACAGCCACACGAGCCCCGCGCTGCCGAATAGCGCGAGTACGAGCAGCGCCGGCCGGGCGAAGGTCACAACGCGAACGTCCGCGCGAGTGCCCGCAGCGGTCCCGCACCTTCGTCCAACGTGCCGGCGCGGCTGCCGATGCGCTGCAGCGCCGCTAAGACCGCCTGCTCGCGCGCGGCGACCGCACGCGCATAACGCTCGCGCGAGCGGCGCCCGACGTAGACGCTCGCGATCCGGCCGCTCTCGGCGTCGCGCAGGCGCACGAAACCTCCCAGCGGCAAGCCGGCGTGCCAGGGGTCGCGCACGAACAACGCCGTCACGTCGAACCGCGCCACGCAGGCGCGCAGCAGCGGCTCCAGCGCCTCGAGATCGAAGAAGTCGCTGACGAGCAGCAACCGTGCGCCGCGCGCCAGCGTCGCGAGCGCCAGCTGCAGTGCCGGCTCGAACGGCGTGCCGGGCGGGTCGCGATGGGCCAGGCAAGCGAGCGCTGCGCTGCGCCCAGCCAGCTCGCGAAGCACGAGCGGCGTCCGGCCGATGCGCGCGCAGCGATCGTCGTCGATGGCCGCGCCGTACCAGAGTGCCGCGACGTCGCTTGCGAGTTCGTAATTGCTGCGCGTGCGGCCGACGTGCATCGAGTGGGATGCGTCCAGAGCCACCGCCAGCAACAGCGCGCGGTCCTCGAGGATCACGCGCGACTGTACGGTTCCCGCCCGCGCCGTAGCCGCCCAATCGATGCGGCGCGGATCGTCGCCTTCCACGTACTCGCGCAACTCGGAGAACTCGTAGCCGTCGCTGCGGCGCAACGCTGGGGCGCCGACACCGCGCCGGCCTTCGCGGCGGCCGGCGAGTAATGCGTCACGCAGACGGGGACCGAAGGCGCTCACGGCGGCGCGGCTGCGCCGACCGCTTGTTCCGCTGGTGCAACCAGCGCGGCTCGGCGCGGCCCGGGAACGAACCGGATGACCAGGATGGCCAAGTCGTCGGCGATGCGGCTCGAGCGTCTGCGCAAGCGCCGCACGATGGCGTCCGCCATCGTCTGCGCGGAGCCCGAGAGTTCGGACAGCCAAATGCTGACGCCGCTCGCACCCAGCTGCTGGCCGCGCGCGTCGCGCGATTCGGTCAGCCCGTCGGTCGCGATCACGAGCGCGTCGCCCGGCTGCAGGTGCAGTTCGCGGGTCTTGAAATCCGTCGGCAGCTCGGCGTTCACGATCGATCCGGTCGGCGGCAACACGACGACCTCTTGTCCGATCATCGCCCAGGCCGGCTCGTGGCCGGCGGAGGCGTAGCGCACGGTGCCGTCTGCCAAGTCCAGCACCGCCAGAAACAGAACCACGAACGTCTCCGGATCCTGCGCCGACGCGTCGTACATGCGGGAAAAGCGCGCCAGGATGCTGCCCGGATCCGAATCGACGGAAAACAGCGTCCGGATCGTGTATTTGATCAGGGCGGTGTCGACGGCGGCCTCGATGCCTTTCCCGCTGACGTCGGCCACTAGGAACATCGCGCTGCGGCCATCGAGGGCGAAGGCGTCGTGAGTGTCGCCGCCGACGTTCGAGCCGCGAGTCGCGGATAGCAGGACGCTGCCCAGGTCCACGCCGGGGATCTCGGGACGGCGGGAGATGAAGGCCCGCTGCAGCCGTTCGACCAGCGATCGCCCTTCTTCGATCGTGCGCCGCAAACGGCCGACGACGCTGGCGAACAAGAGCGCGACGAACGCGAACAAAGCGTTCGAAAGATCGCGCGAGTGCCGGTTACCGCGGACGGTCGCTTCGAAGCGATCCTTGCCGAGGTCTTGGCGGCGCTCGAGGTCGGCCGTCAGTGCTTCATAGCCTTGTTCGGTTGCCGGGAACGCAAAATACGGCGCGCGCTCGGCTTCCGTATCCGCGAACGCGTCGATGCGCTGCAGGTCGCTTGCGAGCAGCGTCTCGTAGGGACGCAACTGCGCCTGCGACGCGCGTCGATCGAACTGCTCGACTTCTAAGAGTTCGGAATCGCGTTGAGCTGCCACGACCGACGTCTGATACGCAAACGCGTTGGTGATGTCGGTGGCACCGAAATACGAGAGGCGCACCGCATAAGCGAAGGCCGCGGCAAGCCCCAGGACCAGCAATATTGTGATCGCCGCCTGGCGCGAGACAAAAAGCGCGCCCAGCTCTGTCTTCACCACGAGCACGCTAGGATAAGCAAGACGGCAGTCCCTCCGTGGCTACCGGTCGGGAGCCGGGCGCAGGGTAGGAGCGCTGGGCAAAGGTACGCAAGCAGGGCGCACCATGATCGTTTCAGCGGAACTCCAGATCGACGTCGGCGATGGCAAGATGCCCGCCTACCTGACCCGGCCCGGCGAGGAGGGGCCGCACCCCGCGGTGATCGTGCTCGAGGGCGTCTACGGCTTCGATGCCGAGTTGCGCCGGATCACCGAGCTGCTGGCCGCCTTCGGCTTCGTGGGCCTCGCAATCAATTATTTTCACCGCACCCACCCGCAGCTGGCCGAACCGTTCACGGACGAGGGCCGGGTGCGCGGCGAAGCTGCGGCCAAAGCCGTCAAACGCCATGAAGTGCGGGCCGACGTTGCCGCCGCGCGCGACTGGCTGCACGAACAGCCGTTCGTGGACACCCAGAACGTCGGCACCTGGGGTTTTGGCTTCGGCGGAACGGTCGCGTTCCTGACGGCGACACTGGCCGGCATCAACGCGGCCGTCGTGTTCTACGGGCAGAGCATTACCGGGCTGCTGCCCAGCGGTGAAGCCGCCCCGCTTGAAGATGCAAAGGAAATTCGCGCGCCGTTGCTGCTCGTGTTCGGCGGACAGGACCAAATGATCAGCGAGCGAGACATCGAGCTGATCACGACCGCACTCGAAGCGAATCACAAGAAGTTCGAAATCCAAATCTACCCCAACGTCGGGCACTCGTTCTTCCGCGCGACCGCCAGCACGCGTTCCGCCCGCGAGGCCTCCGACGCCTGGGACCGCGTCCAAGCCTACTACAAGAAATATCTACGGTAGCCGTTCCTGGCGCTGGCCGGCCGTGCCCATCGCACGAGCGATCAGCGCGGGGCGCGACCTAACGCCAAACGTCTTGAAGATCACTCCGACGCCGAGCCCGTCGCCGAGCTGGCGCGACGCGGCACGCCCGAGCTACGGCTGCAGCGCCAGGGTCGACTCGGCGGCTTTTGCCACGCCGGCGTCGTCGAAGGGAAGCGGGACGAGATCGCCTTGCAACCACAGGGCCGCGCCGTCGCGATAATGGGGCGAACCAGGTTCGCCCGATTCGCCTTGCGGGATCACGATGCCGCCGGAGTTCCAGTTTCCAACATCCCACACGGCCCGAAAGCTCTGCGCGTTGTGGGGCGCTTGGACGTGCAGCGCATAGCTATCGCCCAGGCCCGGAAACGGTACGCCGTTCCAGCTCGAGAGGCCGAGCGGATGCTGCGCCGTCCGGGCGCCGAAATCGCTCCAGGTCTCGTCGTAGGCGCGGTGTGCGCGCAGCGCGGCGATGCCGTCGCGCATCGCCGCCACCAGAAACCCGTCGTAGTCCTCGTCCGGAACCCAGCCGCGCGGCCGCTCGCGCAGCGCGCGCATCAGCGCGACGTAGGCGGCGCCTTCGTCGTTTTGCAAGTACGGAATTCCGACCGCGGGCGGCATGTGCGCACGCACCAGACGCTCGGTGGCGGCCCGCCGCAGCACGGTCACGAACACGGCGCCCCGCGAATCGCCGCTGAACTTTCCGTCCCAGGTACGCAACGCCTCGATCGCAGCATGAATGTCGGGGTCGCCGTTCAGGTTCTTGCGCAGAAACGCGCCGATGGCGTCGAAGGCGAGTTCGGCTTCGGGCGGCGAAAACAGGTCGGCCTGCATCGCGCTGAAACTCGCGACGTCGTAAGGGCGCGCAGCGAGATGCTTAGCCAAACTCCAGGCGCGGTACGGTGGCGCGAAAGCGGCGCTGAGCCGATAGGGGTAGCCTTTGCCGTAGGGGCGGGCGTTGGCGCTGAACACGACGGCGTCACGAGCGGCGGCGACGTGCGGTAAGCGCTCGTACGGAACGTTGATTTGCAGCGGCGGCGGGCTCGTCGGTCCGTCGTGGACGCGCAGGCCCCAGGCAGCGTCGATTGGGATTTCTCCGGCTAGCACGTACGCCGCATTGCCGCGATCGTCGGCCAGCACGAAGTTCTGAGGCGGTCCGGGGTAGCGTCCGAGAACCCCTAGGGCGGCCGCCGCGCTCGCCGCGCGGTCGAGCGCGTCGAACTGCTCGAACGACGAGCGGCGATCGAGGTCGGCGGTCCAGGCTGCCGCAAGTTTGAGCGCGCCGCGATCTTCGAACACGAAGCCGTGGCGGGTGCGCAGGTATTCGCGCGCTTGGGCCTTTCCAAAACGCACGCCGAAAGTTTCGCTGCGGTGCGCGGCGTGCAGCCAGCGCTTGCCGGCCAGATATTCGTCGGAGTTTGCCGCTTTGAAGCGTTCGCGATACACGCGCAGGGTCGCGACCGTGCCGTTGGTTGCGCCCCAAGCGATGTGCGCGTTGTGGCCGAGGACGACGCCCGGCACGCCGGCAAGGGTGGCGCCGGCGACGTGAATTCCCGGTGCTTCGAGATCGACCAGCCACCAGACGCCGGGCATGCGCAATTCGAGATGCGGATCGCTGGCCAAGAGCGCGCGGTGTGTGGCGGTGAACTTGGCGCCGGCCGCGGCGTTGTTGCTGCCGAGACCGGCGCGGCGGTCGAGCAGGGAAACGTAGTACGACTTGGCATCGGGAAACGTGACGCTCAGCGCGGGCAACGGCGCCACCGGCGCCGGGCGGCTGCCGGCGGTAGGCGAATCGTACTTCGGATCGCTGATCGAATAGAACGCGTTTTCGGCGCCCGGGCCGACGCTTTCGAGCACGTCGTTGCGCGAGGCAACGGTGTACCAGTCGTCGGTCAGCGCGAGCACCGTCGCAAACGACGCCAGGATCGAGTCCTTCGCCGTCCAGGGCTGCGGAGCGTAGGCGAGGGCGCGGAATTCCGGCGGCAGCGGCCGGGTGCGAATGGCCGCGTTGACGCCGTCCGAAAAAGCTTCGACGTTGGCGCGCAACCCTGCGGGCAGCGCCGCGAGCTGCGCGTTCGCGATCGCATCGATATCGAAGACCCGGGCCTGCTCGTCGCTCTGCAGAGCCTGGTCGCCGAACACCTCGGCGAGCCTACCGGCCACGAAGCGCCGATCGATGTCGAGCTGAAAGAGACGGTCCGTGCCCTGTTCGTAGCCTTCCAGGAAAAACAGATCGTGCTCGTTTCGCGCCCGAATGTGAGGGATACCGCGGGTGTCGCGCACGATCGTGGCCGGCGCTTCGACGCCCAAGCTCGCGAGCGTCCCCGAAGGCGTCGAGCCGCCCGCCAGAACGGCGATATAGACGTAGGCCGCATAGCCCAGCACCGCCAGAATCAGCGGCACGATCGCGATCGCACAGACGATGGCGACTTTACTTCCCCGGGTCTTCAAAACGAGAAGGGCTTATCGAACGTGTACTGCGGTACCTCGGTTGGGAAGTGGTAGTCGACGAGATCGATCTCGAACTTCGGGATCGTCGTATCGAAGCCGAAGTGCAAGGGCTCGTCGGCGACGACCTGCTGCACGTAGTTGCGGCCCTGCAGTTGGACGTAGTACACGGTCCAGAGCGCGCCATCGTACGGCGCGCCGTTCAAAATGCCGGCGACGTTGAGTTGCATCGTGCGGTGCGTGGTGGGATCGACCCAGAGGTCGCGCAAGCGGTTGACGCGCGGAAACCGCAGCGGCGTGAGCTTGAGGTGCAAGGCCGGCCCGTCGCGCAGGGTTTCGGTGCCGATCAGCTCGACGCGGTAATCGCGCGCCGCTTCGACGTGCCCGATCTCGCGCAGCTCGGCGCTGGCTTGCGGGTCGGGCGTTTCGCCCGCCTCGATCAAATCTTCCGGGGACGGCGTCGGGTCGGACATTCCCGGGCGCACGACGATGCCGAACGACGAAGACGGCTCGATGCGCGGCTCGTCGATGCGAATCGGTTCGGCATCCGGGTTCGTGTCGAAGATCGTGACGCCGAAGATCGAGAACGGGATGCCGCTCAGGCGCCGGCGGTCCTCGGCCGCATCGACGAGCCGCGAGAGCGAGATTTGACCGTCCGATGTGCGCACGTACGTATCCCACCAATTGTCGAACACGTGACCCTTGTGGAGATAGCGGATCAGCGCGCCGTAGCGTAGATACGGGACGTCGGTGCGCGTGCGCCAGGCGTCCTTGGCTTGCGCGAACAAGCGCTCGGCTTGGGCGTCGGGCGCGTCCGTGGGCACCGGAGAGGGAGCAGTTTTGGGCGCGGCTGCCGCGAGCGCCATGTTGCCGAGCAAGCAAGACAGTGCAAGCGCGCCGCGCAATCCGCGATACATCGCCCTGCCGATTCCGCGCCCCGGCGCGATTTTCCGCCGCACGCGGCGCTGTTACGTCACAGAATCTACAGGCGTCAAGAAGCGGGCTGCTTCGGCGGGCGGGACGGGTGGGCTGAACAAGAAGCCCTGAAATTCGTCGCACTTCAGCAATTCCAGCAGCCGCGCTTCACTCTCCGTTTCAACGCCTTCAGCGATCACCGTCAGACCGAACGCCTCGCCCAAAGAGATGATCGTCGAGACGACGCTGCGCTTGGTGTGATCGTCGAACATCCCGTGCACGAAGCTCTGGTCGATCTTCAGCGAATTGAGCGGCAGTTGACTGAGGTACGACAACGACGAGTAGCCCGTTCCGAAGTCGTCGAGCGCGACTCGCGGGCCGAGCGCGCGGATGGCGCGTAGCTTTTCGCTTGCAACGCCGACGTTCTCCATCAACATGCTCTCGGTGACTTCCAAATCGAGACCGCACCCCGATTCGAACAGCGCGGTCGCCGAGCGAACGTCCTCGACCAGGCGATCGTGCCGCAGTTGCACGACCGAAAGATTCAGGGCGATGCGCGGCGGCCGCAGACCCTGGACACGCCACTCCTCGAATTGCCGCAACGCCTCGAGCATCGCCCAGCGGCCCACCGGAATGATCATGCCCGTGCTCTCGAGCAAGGGGATGAATTCGCCCGGAGCGACTAGGCCGCGCTGCGGATCGTTCCAACGGATCAAGCCCTCGAACCCGACGATCGTCCGGCCGGCCAATTTGAGCTTCGGCTGATAATAGAGGACGAATTGACGTTCTTCGATCGCGCGCAGGAGGCGCGCTTCCAAATCGAGCTGCTTGGCCAGGCGCAGGTTGAGTTCGGGTGCGTAAAACCGGTACGTCCTCCTGGAGGCCTTTGCATCGAGCAGCGCGGCCTCGGCATTTTGGAACAGCTCTTGCGCGTCCGCTCCGTCGCCCGGAAAAACCGCGCAACCCGCGCGAGCCTTGATGTGCAGTTCGCGATCGCCGATCGCGAACGGCTCTTCGAAAAGCTTTATGCCCTCCTCCGTGATCGCGGCGGCGACCGGGGTCAGGTCGTCGATCATTGGAAAGGAGAGCGCGAACTTGTCCCCGCCGACACGGGCGATCCGGCTTTCATCGATCGACTCGCGCAAACGAGCGGCTATCTTCCGCAGCGCCTCGTCCCCGACGTACTCGCCGAGCGTGTTGTTCAGCCTGGAAAAGCGCGAGATATCGATGATCGCCAGCGCCAAAGTCTTACCGGCACTCTTGCAGGCCGCAATATCGCGGCTCAATCGATCGTAGAACAGGGTGCGGTTCGGCAGTCCAGTCATCGCGTCGTAGTAGGAGAGGTAATCGACGCGCTTCTGCTTCTCGAGAAGGCTGAGCCCGAAGCCCAGATTGTTCGTCAGGTTCGTGAGCAGCTCGATCCCTTCCGCGTCGAAAAACTCTTCGATCTCGCTCTCGAAGACTAGCGCTCCGATCGTCCGCCCATCGACGACGAGCGGGAAGCTTGCAGTGGCTCGGATTCCGTCAGCCACGTGCCTTTCGTAGTGCGGCGAGCATTCCACATTCTGAACGTCGTTCTGGACCGCCGGCCTCAGAGAGCGAATCGAGTTTTCGATGATGCCTGGCGCCCCTCCCAGAGGCCCCGATACGAGCGCTTCGGCGAACGCGGACCGCTCGGACCGCCCCAAGAAAAACGGCAGCGCAATTCGGCTCGATTCGGGATCGACTTCGGCCAGCATCGCGTTCGCAAAGCCTCCGACTTCAACTGCGATGCGACACGCCTCTTGGCACAGTTCCGAGTTGTCGCGGAGGCGTACGATCGCTACGTTCAGCGCCGAGAGCGCGTCCCGGATCCGGCCGGTCCGGGCCAACCGCTCTTGCCGCTCGATACGATCGAGCGCGAACGACAAATTGCTCGTGAGGTTGGTTAGCAGGCCGACCTCCTCGTCGTCGAAATAGCCCGCTTCGGCGGTGTTGAAGCCCATCGCGCCCACGCAACGACCGGCGACGACCAGCGGAAACACGCCGACCCCGCGAATGCCGTCGGCGAGCAACTTGGAGCGGACGGGCGATAACAGGCTGGTATCGCGCAGCAATTCCTGGACGACGGCCGGCTTCCGCGTCCGAAGAGCCTGCACGACGGGTCCTCGCCCGAGCTTTTCGTGATGCTGGAGCACGCGCTCGAACTCAGCGGCGTCGCGGTTCCATTTTCCCACTACGGCGGCGAGTCGCAAGGGCTTGCGAACGTCGGCGACGAGCAGGACGTAAACGTTGACGTAGCCGGCGGTCTCGAACGCGACACGAGTCGCCTCATGATAGAGTTGTTCGCTGTCCGTCTCGCGCACGATCGCCTCGTTCACGGCCGAGAGGACGTCGCGGATGCGGCTGAGCCGTAGGACCCGCTGCTGCTTCATTATGAGGCCGAGCGACAGTGACAGATTGCTCGCCATCTCTGAGACGAGCTTTATTTCCTCGTCGTCGAAGTATCCGAGTTCGTTCGACGTGAGGATCAGCGCGCCCAGCACGGCGCCATCGACGAGCAGCGGGAAACTGCCGACCGAGCGGACGCCGGCGTTCCAAAGCTCGCGTCGCGCACCGATCGATAGGTCCTCGCTGAGGTCGTTGACGACTACCGCCGCGTTTCCCAAGAACGTTTCGGTCAACGTCCCCGCAGCCCGCCCGTCGAGTTCCGGCGAGAGGTTGTTCAGCCAATTCTCGAATATCGGCCTGACCGGAAGGCCTGCGAACGCTTCTACCGTGAGCTTCGAAACCGTATCCTCTCGCGTAACGATAGCCGCAACCGTAAACCTGCCGATATCGGTAGCGATGCGGCAGGCCTCTTCAAACAGCCTGGCACGACCGAGCAGTCGCGCGATCGCTGCGTTGACGGCCGACATGACGTCGCGAACCGAACTTAGCCGGGCGACCCGGATTTGGGCCTCGAGCAGCAGCCGTTTTTCCTCTGCTTGCGAGAGGGCGCGGACTACCGCGCCAGGTAAGCGGAGCAGATTCGTTTTCAGGACGTAATCGGCGGCACCGTTTTGAACCGCGATCACGAGGCGCTCCTCGCTCAGTATGCCGCTGACGAAGATCAGCGGGATGCTCGGGTACTCCGCCGTCAAAATCGCCAGCGCCGTCGCCCCGTCGAAATTCTGAAACGAGAAGCCGGACAAAACGACTTCGGGTTGGAACTCGGCGAGCGCCCGCCGATAGTCCGGCTCCGTCCAGACGACTCGTTCCTCGATCGCCAGGCCAGCACCGCGCAGGGCGTCGATTTCGCGTTCGGCGTCGAGCTTGTTGTCATCCACCAGGAGGGCCCGTATTGGGCGCGTCGCGCCGTAATGGCGATCGGGTTCCGCCCGGTGGCTGGGCCGGTTAGAGGGCAGCTCGGAACCCCCGAATCAAAGGAATGATCACTCAGTATACTCTTCCTACTAGCGAAGTAGCAACTATCCCTTAAAAATCGGCAAAAAAAGCGCCCGCTGAAGGCGAGCGCGGCTTTCGAAGGGTCTAGCCCGGCTCAGGACCCGTTGCGCGACACCGATTGCTTTTCCGCATCGAGCTGGGCCAGGAACTCGCCGTGGTCCATCGGGTGCGAGAACATCGGATAGTTCTTCTCGAGGGCAAGGCGCTGCTCGTCCTCGCTGACCGTAGCGGTGCAATCCTTGAGCGTGATCACGTTGTAGCCTTTTTCGTAGGCGGTGCGCATGGTCGACTCGACACAGCAATTCGTTAGGAAGCCGCCCAGAGCGACCGTCGTGATACCGCGACTGCGAAGGATGAAATCCAGGTTGGTGCTCGCGAATGCGTCGAGCCCGCGCTTGCCCTCGACCACGATATCGTTCGGCTGGGGCGCGAGGTCGTCGACGATCTCGGCGCCCCACGTTCCCTTCACGAAGGAGTTGCTGTCCACGACGCCTTTGAGGATCCCGTACGGCTCGGGCGAGATCTCACCGTAGCCTTTCACGAATGTGATCGGAGCGTGGATCACCGTGCCGCCCGCGGCGCGCACCTTCGCCGCAGCTTCCTTCGTATTGGCCAGCATGTTGGTGCGCTCCATGACCGGCTTGACCGCCTCGTGGAGCGTGCCGCCGGGCGAGGTAAAGTCGTTCTGATATTCGATCAGGACCAGCGCGGTTGATTTAGCATCCATCGGGCACCTCACTTCAAGCGATCGTCGGTACCGTGAAGGATACACCGGCGAGCGCAAGTCCACAATCTCGGGCGCCGGCGTTTGGGGCACCAGGCCAGGCGGGAGCGCCCGAACGCCGAGCGGTAGAGACTAAGGTCCCGTTCCGTCCTTCGGCCACGCTTAGCGGACCGGCTACCTGCGCCGTAGGCTTCGTCGACCTCGAGCCTCTTCTCCGGTTGGATGAAAGGATCAGGCAATTGCCAAACGTCAGCACTCGTCTCTGCCTTGCGACGGCCCTTGCGTTCGCG
>Ga0302325_10020439_pt1 | contig 13884 bp, 6 predicted proteins | sample Palsa_T0_2_FD_201948 | JGI IMG/M metagenome (GOLD analysis project Ga0302325, IMG submission 201948) | Peat permafrost microbial communities from Stordalen Mire near Abisko, Sweden - Palsa_T0_2 | ecosystem: Environmental > Terrestrial > Soil > Palsa > Peat permafrost | place: Sweden: Abisko... | reverse complement strand
CCGTAAAGGTACCCGTCGGGTCCCTGAACTAGATTGACAGCACGGGGATTGGCGCCGTTGGGCCCGGCGAAGGTGAACAGGCTGGTGAACTTGGTCTGTGCCGGCGAGATAATCGACGTGGCGGCACACAACATCATGATGAGGACCGCACGCAGGGTTATAAGAATAGAGCTTTTCATTTTAGTCTCCTTGAGGGTGCTGTAATGACGTTCACTTAGTAACGCGACAATCCATGGGAAGCGGGGTCATTTCGTCACGCGGAAAGGGCTGTATTGGCCTGGTTTGGGGAAACCCCGTGTATTCCATTGGCTCTCAATACTTTGCAAGGAGGTGGGCTGAAGCGGACTGGTTGATGGAAAATTGAAGGTTTAGTGTTTACAGGTGGACTAGACCTCGGTAAAGTCGTGCGCAGTCCCCGCATGACTTGAATCGTCGCCTGATATCCCGTTCTCTTTTGCACAATGCGGTCGAGCAGGGCTTTGATCTCCGGCGGAAGTTCTGGCTGCCTGTCCAGCGCTCCCCAATTCCACATGCCGTGCGCGATGACGTCCAATTCATGATCCGAGTACGCGCCTGCACCATGCGGTGACGATGCCACAGCAGTTGCCGCAGATCCCGGTTCTCCCAATTGGCACCCAGATATGCGGGAAGCGATCTTCCAGCAGCAAACGCAAGATCAGTTGCGCGTCCTGGCGATCCGTTTTCTGCTTGCGTACTCGCTTCGTGCGGATCTCGGCTGTGTCTCCAATCCACAACTCAAACTGCAACTCGGCCACGAGTCGTTCGAACCACAGAGAGGTTGGCGTCGGCGAACTGGGTTTCCCTCTGTAAGTGAGGAACAGGTCCGATTCCACCGGTCAGCGCAACGAACTTGTTCTTGATGCTCTGGATGTGCGTTACCCATCACGCAGTCCGGCTTACAGGGTGTTGGTATACCTCGGGCTACAGTACCTCGGGCGCTAGTATTGCTCGAAGACGAGATACCCTGATCACCCAAGCGTCGGATTACCGGTCACGGGGCCGCCGGCAAGTTGGACGCTCACGGATTCCGAGAGCAGACAATCAGCGCTCACTGAATATAACCCTTATAGTTTCTGGGGGTTGCCTGTTGATAAAGAGTTGAAGATAAGTTTATCCCCACTGCATTGCCCAACCAAGCGCCTTGGACGAATCTAGTCCCGCAGTAACCAAAACTTTAAGGAGACTTCTAATGAAAACCTTTCGATGGCTCACCCTCGGCGCCGTGGTACTTAGTGTGGCCGCAGCATTCACGCAGGCATCTTCTAACTTTACGGTGTTCGCAACCGGGTTTAACAATCCGCGCGGTCTCAAATGGGGACCGGACGGCAACCTCTATGTGGCGGAAGCAGGAACCGGCGGAAGCAACTCAACTATAGGACAATGCGATCAGGTAGTACCTCCGATCGGCCCCTACACCGGCGGGTGGACTGCGCGCATTTCCAAGGTAACTCCGGATGGGACGCGTTCGACCTTCGCACGCGATCTTCCCTCCTCGCGAAATGCGGTCGGTGATGTCACGGGAGTTGCCGATGTCGCATTCGTCGGCACCCAGCTTTACGCGGTCACTGCGGGCGGAGGCTGCTCTCACGCGCATCCCAACTTCCCGAACTCGATTTTGCAGATCAATGCGGATGGATCCTGGAGCAGACTGGCAAACTTGAGCGCATTTCAAATGACTCACCCCGTCGCGACTCCCGACCCTGCAGATTTCGAACCCGATGGGGTCTGGTACAGTCTGATTTCAGTGAACAGCAATCTCTTCGCGGTGGAACCGAACCACGGTGAGGTTGACGAAATCACCCCGGAAGGGATCGTAAGCCGGTACATCGACGTTTCCCAAACCCAGGGCCACGTCGTTCCGACGTCCATTGCACGTATCAAGAACGGATTCTACGTTTCGAACCTTGGCTTATTCCCGATCACCCCTGGTAGTGCGGCGCTCTTCACTCTTAACAATGTCGGTGGCGTGACGAAAATCCTGACCGGGGCTACCACAGTGGTCGGCCTGGTTGTGGTCGGCAACAAAACCTACTTTCTGGAATTGAGCACCGATCCGGGATTCCCCGTGCCCGGGAAAGGAGCCGTGGTACGCCTGGTCGGCGACAAATTTACCACCATCGCCGATGGGCTCACTGCTCCGACTGGGATCACGGTCGGCCCGGATGGCGCGCGCTATGTTGCCAACTTTGGGACTGGCGCGCCGGCTGGAGTGGGTCAGGTCGTAAGAATCACTTTACCGTAAATGTCTGGAACACTGAAGAGCCCCCCGGCGTTCGGTTGGTGTGGGGCTCTTTAGTAGTTCTTGCTGGATTGTCGGTAATCCGGAAGCCGTAACGCGGGGCAAGAAATCGCCGAACTGAATATCAACAATGACCAGAAATTCGCCCTAAGATCCTTCCGCTGGCGGATAGAACTCGATCTCGTGACTGCCCGTGTAGCACGCAGTCACCCAGACCAACTTTGTCTCGCCCCTCATGCTCTTCGAGAATACTTCGGTTAGTTTTTACGAGTCCCTTTTTTAGAGCACGCAGTTAGCCCGGCAGGAAGCCACGCTACAAATAAGCGGAGTTGCGACACGGAGAAATAACCACTCTCGCCTTGTCTCGAGTCTCCCCTTCGACCATCATTGGGAAATGTCAGTTCTTGGGTATCATGCGCGACGATGTCTCCATTGCCGGGATAATCGATGTTTGTGAATGCGCCATTGTGGAGCAGGAAATTGTGACCGACACCGCCCGCGTCGGTGTAGGTGCCGATGATATCACCCCGGGCATCGATGCCCTTGACGAACGTTGGGCTGCCGTCGGGCATGGTGATTCTCATATAGCGGTAGTCGGTAGCGAACAGAGATGGAGAGAGCAGTAAGGCAAACAAAACGGATGCGAGCAAGTTTGCAGGAATGGTTTTCATGTGAGTCTCCTTTTCCTGGCGATGAAATTTTGTTTCCACGAAGTCCTGTCGCTCGCTGAAGCGCCGCAGCAAGACGGCGGATCCACGACGGACTGCGGCGATCAATACAATTCGGCCGTGGCCAATGCCGAAAGAGCCCACTGCGAACCAACCCCGCCAATGACAACCACCGTGCCGTTCTGCAGCAGAGTTGCCGAATGTTCGAAACGGTCGATTTCCGTAATCCCTGTAAGCGAGAATGAATTGCTAGCCGGGTCAAAGATCTCGGCCACCTGGTCCCCGCCGCCAACCACGAGCACTGTCTTGTTGGGCAGCAATGTCGCGGTATGAAACTGCCGAGCCACATCCATTGGGTCCGTTGCCGCGAACGAGCCTGTAGTCGGATTGTAAATTTCGGCGGTCTTGGAGCCGGCATTCGTCGCGTCGAAGACGCCCCCAGTGATAAGCACTCTGCCATCGAGGAGTAGGGTCGCCGTATGAGCGCCGCGGGCTGACGTCATGCTTCCGGTAGGACTGAATGTTTCAGTCGACGGATCGTAAAGTTCGGCGGTGGCGACTGGACTAAACGCCGAGGTCCAGCCGCCGGTAATGAGCACTTTGCCATCGGCGAGCAGGGTCGCGTTATGCCCGACCCGGGCCGCCGTCATAATTCCGGTGGGAGTGAATGCGCCTATTGCCGGGTCATAGACTTCGGCTGCCGCCGAGCCCTCGTCATACTGGAATTCGTCATCGGACTCGCTGCCTCCGGCTACCAGTACTTTCCCGTCCGCCAGTAGAGTTGCTGTGTGCCCGCCTCGCTCCCCAGCCATATTGCCGGTTGACTGAAAAGAACCGTGGGCAGGATCGTAGAGTTCCGCACTCTTCACGGCCGGTGCAGGATCCATGTCAGAGCAAGTGGGCCGATCATAGGTAAAACCTCCAGCTATCAATACATCTCCATTTGCGAGAAGCGTGGAGGTTTGGGCGTATCGCGGGGTGTTCATGCTCCCAATAGAGGAAAAGGTTCTCGCGTCTTGGTCGTACAGCTCTGCGGAAGTGGTTCCGGCGAAACAGTAGGGCTTGTAAACATAGCCTCCGGCCACCAGCACTTTTCCATTCGATAGCAAGGTCGCGGTGTGCAGTACTCGAGGCTCGTTCGTATCGCCGGTAGGAGTGAACGGTGACGCGGTGAGGCTCACCACGGCAATTGCGACGGCGCGATAAAGGGCGTTGGCTGTCGATGTCGCAACGATGTGGTAGGCGCCCCCAGTAGCAGGAGCGGTATACACTCCGGAACTGTTGATGCTTCCAGCGCCGGTTTCCTGGACGGCCCAGGTGAAACTGGCACTTGCGAGACCTTCTAGCGTTGCATTGAAATTCGTATTCGCGCCCGGCTTGACAATGACACCGTAAGGAGCAATCAAGAATGTAATTACGGGGAGCGTCACCAGAGCAGTTCCGGATGCGCTGGGAACGGCGTTGCTGGTGGCAGTGACGAAAAATGAGCCGTCAGCTTCTGAAGATGCGGTATAGAGTCCCGTACTATCGATGCTGCCGAGGCCGGAGGGCACACTCCAGGTTACGGTCTTGTCGCTTGAACCAGACACTTGCGCCGAAAACTGCACGGTATCGCCCCGGTAGGCCGTTGCTGTTGGAGGCGTCACGGTCACGGTGGCTGGTGGTGGTGGCGGTGGCGGGTTATTGGGTGGAGTGTACGACGGTTGCGATCCACAGCCGGTTAGAGCCAGCACGGCTGCTAAGTGCGTGGCGAATAGGAGGCTCAAAGCTCGCCGTCGTACAGAACTTCGGAATGCGAACAAGATAGATGCAACTGACTTTGCCGTGGTCATTGTGAATGCAGCGAGTCGGTCTCCACTCCTGGCCTTTTTTGCGCCCAATGGACTTCTCCTGTGGACTTAATGTGAGTTCTGGTACTGTTCGCCGTTCGGGAAGTTGCAGCGGCTCGCAAACACTCTTACAAACGTTGCGAGTTGGCAATCGACCGCGCTTCAATTCCCTTTCAACTAAACTTCAACTGACAACGCGATGGAAACACGCGAGTTGTTTCCATCTGCGCCAAATCTTTTGACGCAATTCCTGCCTCCTGTTACTCTCCCCGTGTGGTTTCTCCGTGCCTTCTCCCGATCCAATTCGTCGGCTATCTTTCGGCCCATACGAAGCGGACTTGTACTCGGGCGAGCTACTAAAAAATGGAACTAGAGTCCGGTTGCAGTCGCAGCCGTTCCAGTTACTCGTCATGCTCCTGGAGCGTCCTGGCGAACTCGTGACCCGGGAAGAGATTTGCCAGAAACTTTGGCCGGCGGACACATTTGTCGAGTTTGATCGCAGTCTTGGAACTGCCGTCAACAAGATCCGCGAGGTTCTTAGCGACTCGGCCTCGGAGCCTCGTTTTGTTGAAACCCTACCCCGCCGGGGATATCGCTTCATCGCACCGGTGATTCGAATGAATCCAGGTCCGGTCCCGATCGATCCGGTCAAGCCAGTGCCCAGAAGCCGATTTTTTTCTGCCATTGTCGCGGCTTCTATCGCTATCGTCCTCCTGGTCGCCGCACTCATCGTCTGGAACTCGGCCTGGACCTCGCTCGGCGAGCGTTGGCCAGGTTCCAAACTGGCGGATCAACCGGTAAGGTCGATTGCCGTCCTTCCTCTGCGGAACCTGTCGAGCGTTCAGGATCAGCAGTTTCTCGCCGAGGGCATAACCGACGAACTCATCACGAACCTTGCCCAGATCGGTTCGATACGAGTGATCTCGCATAGCTCCTCGATGGCTTACCTGGGCACTCATAAGTCGGCACCCCAGATCGCCCGCGAATTGGGCGTTGACGCCCTGGTGGAGGGCTCGGTCGCACGGTCGGGTAACCATGTTCGTATCACGACTCAGCTAATTCGGGCCGCAACCGATCACCATTTGTGGGCGCACACCTATGACATGGAACTGGGCAATGTCCTGACCGTCCAAGGGGAAGTAGCTCGCGAGATCGCAGACAGCGTCTCTCTGCGCCTGACTCCGCAAGAGCGGTCTGAGCTATCGCGCTCTCATCCCATGAATCCCGAGGTCGCGCTGCTCTATTTCAAAGGCTCTTATTTGTTGAGCAAGCTCGATGCCCCCCGGGCAAAGGAAATATTCACCGAAGCCATCCGCCTCGACCCTAACAGTGCGGAGTGCTGGGCCGGCTTGGCCGATGCCTTACACACCATGGGTGGAGTGAACGGCGATTATGGGGCCTTCCCTCAGGCGAGGGACGCAGCAAATAAGGCTCTGGAGATCGATCCTTCCCAAGCACAAGCTTTGATGGTGCTCGGAATGGTTTCCTTTCTTTATGACTGGAAACCAGCTGAGTCCGAAGCTTTCTTCCGGCGCTCCCTCGCAGCACGGCCGGGCTACGCTATGGCGCGCGCTCTTTTCGCTACTACGCTCGCCCGTCGGGGAAAATTTGATGAGGCCATTCAGCAGACGAAGTTGGCGAGCGCTTCCGACCCCGTTTCGGTGCTCACAAATTCTCAGGCCTGGCACGTTTACTTCTCCGCTCGGCAGTACGATGAAGCGCTTCGCATCATCCTCGGTACGATCGAGGTCGATCCCACCTTTCGGCCAGCCTATTGGCGGTTGTCCGTGAGTTGGGAGCAAAAAGGTGAATATCAAAAGGCCATTCAAGCGAGCGGAGACGGAGGCGAAGAACTCACTGCTGCTCTGGCCTTCGGCGGCCCGCGAGGCTATTGGCAGCGTAAGTTGGAAATTCTGCTACGGGAAAGAAGGCTCGACGATCGGACTGGTTTTGCCCCAATCGCTCGCTGCTACATGCACCTGGGGCAACGGGAGGCAAGTCTCGAAACCCTGGAAAAGGGTTACCAGCAGCGGGATCCCCACCTCATTTTTTGGCTTCCCGTCTACGAAGAGTTTGACCCGCTACGCTCCGATCCGCGTTTTCAAAAGATGCTCCATGGGCTTGGGCTTTCCTGATTCTTCCAATCTGAAGCCCACAACTTTTCGATGTCCTCCCAGATCTCATCCGCTCCAATTCAGGTATATACTCCGTTCGGACGACAGGGAGACTCGTTCCACAGTCGATTCACTTGTTTTCCGCCGATGGCGGTCGGCCTTAAGGTTCCCCCTTCGGCGTGGCGCTCAAGACCAAATAGCTAGAGTGGAGAAAGCCGCATGTACCACTTCGGCCAGTTCACAAGAGCCCAAGTTTGCTTTTTGCTGGCTTGCGTCATTCCCTTGGCCAACGCATTCGCTCAGGTTCAGAACGGGCAAATCACAGGCGTAATCTCCGACCCTTCAGGTGCGATCGTAGAACGTGCAAGCGTCCAGGTTCGCAATCTGTCCACGGGCTACGAGACCAGCTTTGAGAGTAATGAGTCTGGCATCTACAATGCCCCGGAGTTAATCGTGGGTTCGTACATCATCTATGTGCGAGCCCCAGGCTTCAAAACCGTTGTCGCCACCAACCTGGTTTTGAACGCGGGCACAGTGCTTCGTGTCGATTTCAAGATGGTAGTGGGGACACGCTCGGAAACTGTCGAAGTAATCGATGCCGCCCGGTCTGTTGATACAGAAGACTCTCGGCTCTCCTACATGATAGATTCAAGCCTCCTGGCCAATCTGCCGCTAAACGGCCGCAACGTCTATGACCTCATCCAATACGAGCCCGGCGCCACATATATGCGCGGCATCATGGGTGAGCTTGGCGCGAATACTGTGGTCAACGGGGTCAGAGAGGACTTTAACGGATTTCTGATCAATGGGATTTCGAACAAAGGACTGAGCGGAGGGCCGGTCAATCAGCCGATCCTGGATACGGTAGAGGAGGTCCAGGTACTGACGTTAAACAATTCGGCGGAGTTCGGCAGCAGCGCTGGCGCAATTACGAACCTGGTAACAAAATCTGGCACAAATCAACTTCACGGCAGCGGCTGGGAGTTTCTGCGTAACGATCTCTTAGATGCCAATTTCTTTTTTTCTAACTATCTTGGACAGCCCAGGTCGCCACTGCGTTTCAATCAGTTCGGCGGAACAGTGGGGGGGCCAATTAAGAAGGACAAGTTGTTTTTCTTTGGTTCTTATCAGGGAGAGAAGTTTCTGACCTCCTCGCCAGGGCCAGCTTTCGTTGAGTCGCCAGAATTCCGCGCGGCTACGATTTCCGCCTTCCCCGGTTCAGTGTCAGCCCTTTTGTATGCCAAATTTCCGACCGCACAAGGTGCACCCTTCGCTACGTTGCGGGAATATGTCGGACAACGGGGTAGTCGATTTCAGACCTTTTCCGACTATCTCTGCCCCGCGAACAGCGATGCTGGAACCAGTTCGCCAGGGGTGATGTCCAGGAAATTCGCGGCTCTATTTGGCGTAGAACAGGCGGACATCGATCAGATGAATGCTCCCGGTGGTTGCCAGGGCGGCTCACCTTACGCCGCGCCTCTTGTAGGGACCTTCAGCCGGGATAGCAATTTTTTGGAGCAGGTGCTCGACCCGAACAAATCTCAAGTAGCGGACAATCTCTCCGATGGCAATGAAGCGTCGTTGCGGCTGGACTACAGCATCAATCGGGATAATCGTTTCTTTATTCAGTCCAATTGGGCGCGGTCCAGGGACAAATACAGCAGTGCGAACGGCCTTCGTGGTTTCAGCAGCCCGTCAACCCTGACCACTCCCAACTTTCAGGTCAGCTTCATTCACACTCTGACTCCTGGCGTGTTGAACGAGTTTCGCGCTGGCTATGCGCTGAACGGAAATGCGGTTGCAGTTCCGCTGCCGGGCGTGCCTTCCATCGCACCGGATGACGGCGTCCTGGGGTTCGGGACTGGGGAGGGCGTTCCGCAGAACTTCCGGGAGAATATTTACAATTACTCGGATTTCGTCTCAATAACTGACGGGAAACATAATCTAAAAGCTGGTGGAGAACTACGGCGCAACATCGAGAATAGTGATTTCAACGCAGGGCGACCCGGCTATGAGTTCTTCGATTCTCTGTTCTTCGCTATCGATGCTCCGTATCAAGAAGATGTCGGCGTCGATCCAGGATTTGCCAGCGGTACTCCGGCACAACTTGCGACGAGCGTTCGCCATTGGCGGAATTGGGATATCGGGGCCTTTCTAAAGGATGACTGGAGAGTCTCGAGGCGGCTGACCCTGAATCTGGGGCTTCGTTACGACCTATATACGCGGAATGTGGAATTGAATAACCTGGCGACCACGTTCATCAAGGGTCCAGGCCAGAATTTTGTCGATGATATCGCAACCGGAGCGGGACAGATCAAAGCCGCGAGTACGCCCTGCCCCGGCGATCCCAAGGCCGTTCTCGCGGGTGAGTGCGGGCCGGGAGGTTTTGCGGCCGCAAAAAACCTGGGCCGAGGAGATCACAACAATTTCGGCCCACGATTAGGTTTTGCCTGGGACGTATTCGAGAATGGCAAGACTTCACTGCGTGGCGGCTATGGTCTCTCGTACGAGGGATCCCTGCAGAAGCGGCTGTCTCTCACCCGCTGGAATCCGCCCTACTATTCGCTCAACCATGAGTCCAACTTTCTGAATGAAGACCCCAACGTGGACGTGGTCTATGGTCCCGTGGACGGTGGCCCGGCTACATATTTGGGCCCGGCTCCCGCAGCGCAGCACTCCGGCACTGGAGCCCAGGCGACGGGGAACATTTCCGGTTGGGATCCATCCAATCCCCAATTATCGGGCTTCACCGCAATCGTGTTTTCCGACGGACTTCGCGATCCCTATATCGAGAACTGGTTCCTCGGCATCCAGCGAGAGTTGCGCCCCAAATTAACCGTGGAACTGAACTATGTGGGGACAGCGGGGCGAAATCTGTTCCGCGCCGAAAACGTCAATCGTGTGCCGGGAGGCCGGCTTCCGCAAGGAACCTGCGTGACCGACAACTTAGGCCGCCAGCTGTGCAGCCAGATTAATTCCAACACTGCTCTGAATGGCCTCGAAATCAATCCGCTAGGAGTACTGAATCCAAATTACGGGCGCTTGCGAGTCTGGGAAAACGCGTCCAGTTCGATTTATCACGGAATGCAGATTTCGGTGAGAAAGCAGCTAAGCCATGGCTTACAGTTCAGCGCTAACTATACCTATAGCCATTCCATTGACAACGATTCCACATGGCAAAGTGCCGGCACCACGGTGAACGGCGCCGCCGCAGGTGACGGGCTCACGACGGACCAAACTCAACCCGATCTTGATCGCGGCAACTCTGTATTTGATATTCGACATCGCCTCGCGTTGAACTACGTTTGGGAAATGCCTTTTTTCCGAAATCAACACGGCGTGACAGCGATCTTGTTCGGTGGCTGGCACTGGAACGGGATCTGGTCAACACAGAGCGGCGCACATTGGTCCGCGTTTAACCCAACTCCCCCGTTACTGCATGAAAATGCGCCAGGCGCATGCAGCGCACCTACCTTCAATTCTGCGAATTGTGTAAATGAAGGAGGCGACTATAACCTCGATGGTGAATCCAATGACCGGCCGAACGCGATCGCGAATAACGTTCACGCCACTCATTCCCAGTGGGCAAACGGATTCAATCTGCCAGGCAACTACTTTTCCGCACCGTGTCTGGGATGCGTGGGGAACCTTGGCCGGAATACATTCGTAGGTCCCAGCTATTGGGACATTGATACCTCATTTGTCAAGAATGTGCAGATTTCCGGAAGGTTTCACATGCAGTTTCAAGCTGAAGCGTTCAACGTCTTGAACCATACTAACTTTCTGATTGGCGATAATGTCAGGTTGAATGACCCAGTCTTCGGGCAAGCAGAGGACACGGATCCGCCACGCACTCTGCAATTTGCGTTGAAGCTGAGCTTTTGAAAGTTCAGATCTTAAGAATTTTCGAGCTCAACACGGGAGGAGGAGTGAGTCAGACAATACGAAGATTCTCCGAGTGGCAACTTCCCAACCCCAGGAGGGCGGAGAGGAGTCGTATCTCCGCCTCCACCATCGCTGCCGGTCCCGCAGCCCGGATTGCCCGTAATCCAGGTGGCAACTATTCACGACCGCTGCACCTGCGCTCAAGAAACACACGGACGTTTGTGCGCGAGTTAAGCCAGCAACAAGCAATTCCTTCGGAATGGGCGGTTGACAATTACGAAGACCCGTATCTGCACGACACTCCGGCTGTCGTGCCTGAAACCATGCGAAACACCACGACGGCGGTTGGTCTTTGGTTGGCCAAAAATGCAAAAATGCACCGGTCTATGTGAACGGGCGGAATGTAATCTGCGTCCCATCTACCTCAGCGGATAGAAGCGAATGGTGAGAGAGCGTTGAATGGCAATAACGATTGGCGGACGGCTCCTGGATACGGGCTACCCTTACCTAACCCGGTGTACAGAAGGGTAAGGTTTACCGAAAAACTGGCAAAACTGAAAAACTGCTGAAACTGGCGAGCTGATCGAATTCCGAGCGAAGGTCCGAGATTAGGGAGATTCCAGCGATTATCTCCGCTGCCCACTGTGCGCAAACTGTGAGTGACAGATCTCCGCCAGACCTCACGGAACCACACATTCCTCGCAAGGGGAATTTGTGAAGTGACTGGAAATGCTAGCTTTTGAGTAACTTAGCCGACGCGCCCCTCCGACTCAAAATCCGCCGACCTTCGGGTCTTGGGGGTTCGACTCCCCCTCCCGGCACCATGATTCCAAAGGAGTTGTAATATCTCCTGGAATCGCGCATGCACCCGGCAAGGTGCGAGTGTGTGCAAACTGTGAGTATTCTGTGGGCAACCCCACCTGGACACGGCAGAAAGCGCGCTCCGCACCTGATACGGCAACGAAGTTCATGTGTGTAGCAGGGAGAGGTCCGGTGGACCTCAGGAATCCGCTTCCATGCAGTCAGAAAGAAAACTGTAAAAACTGTAAAACTTCAATTCCTTGTGAGATGGTTGGTAGGAAGCTGGCGCGCGAGGGCTCCCGTGGCGTTTATTCACTCACTTGGTAATTAGCCCCTTGTTGGATTTGTCGTCTGTATTGACAACATCCTCTCCAATGCGTCGAGATCAGCTTTAGTCAAGGGCTCGTTCCATCGCAGTTTGAAAGTGATGCCGTACTCTTCCACTCGTTCCTGGAATTGCCCGGCGATCGTATGGCCGTCTCAGGTGTCCGCCCCGCTCCCTCGGCCCGGTCCTTTCGACGATCCACGATTGACGGCACCACCAACTTCCCCCTAAGATGAGGCGCTTGGGTTCACCCGAAACCCTGAGCACAGACAAAACAATGATCGGAAAAACAGTTTCCCATTACCACATCGTGGAAATGCTTGGTGGCGGCGGAATGGGAGTGGTCTACAAGGCGGAGGACACTGCGTTGGGGCGCTTTGTCGCCCTGAAGTTTCTTCCTGAAGAAGCTTCGCGGGATCCGCAAGCCTTGGAACGTTTCCGTCGAGAGGCGCGCGCGTCGTCGTCGCTCAACCATCCCAACATTTGCACCATTCACGAGATTGGGCAGCATGAAGGACAATTGTTCATCGTCATGGAGTGCCTGAGTGGGCAGACGCTGAAGCACTTGATCCAGGGCAAGCCGATGGATTTGGACACTCTGCTGGGTTTGGGTATTGAAGTATCCGACGCGCTCGAGGCCGCGCACAGCAAGGGCATCGTGCATCGCGACATCAAGCCGGCTAACATTTTTGTTACCGACCGCGGCCATGCTAAGGTCCTCGATTTTGGACTGGCCAAGATCGCGCGCCCCAGCAAGTCCGCACTCGAGGAGTCGCAAACCCGTGGGGACGTTGGCAACCTGGATCTGACCAGCCCGGGAACCGCAGTGGGCACGGTCGCGTACATGTCCCCGGAGCAGTTACGCGGGAAGGAACTGGACGGGCGCACCGATCTGTTCTCGTTTGGAGTTACGCTTTACGAAATGGCGACTGGGGTGGTGCCGTTTCGCGGCGAGACCTCGGCGGTCATCACGGAAGCGATTCTCAACCGTGCGCCGACCACGGCTACGCGGCTGAGGCCCGAGCTTCCCGTGAAGCTGGAAGAAACGATCAGTAATGCTTTGGAGAAAGATCGTGATCTGCGCAGCCAGTCTGCGGGCGAGGTGCGCGCCGATCTGAAGCGGATAAAGCGCTCGATGGATTCTTCGCGGACATCGGTCGTGGCGGAAACCAGTCAGGCTGAATCGGCGGTAACCCTGGCATCATCATCATCGTCCCTGGCTGCGGAGCGCGGCAAGCCCGCGGTGCCTCGTCTGGCTTTCGCGGTCTGCACATTGCTGGCGCTGGCTGCGGGTCTCTATGGAGGGAAGCTGTTGTTCACCCCCGCGCCCGCGGAGCCGCCAACCTACAGGCAACTCACTTTCCGGCGTGGCAGCATTCGTTCGGCGCGCTTCGCTCCGGATGGGCAGACAATTCTTTACAGCGCCGCCTGGCAAGGCGGTCCGGTGGACGTGTTTACGGCGCGTCCCGAAGCTCCCGAGGCGCGGTCGATGGGGCTCAACAGGACACAACTTGTGTCTGTATCTTCAGCGTCGGAAATGGCTGTCCTGCTGAACAGTAAAGCGATTGGTACTTGGGTAAACATGGGCACGCTGGCGCGAGCGCCCCTGGTTGGTGGCGCGCCGCGCGAAGTGCTGGAGCACGTGCAATGGGCGGACTGGTCGGCGGACGGCACCGCCCTCGCCGTCGTGCGCGATTTCGGCGGCCGCAATCGGCTGGAATACCCGATCGGAAAGTCGTTGTACGAGACTGGCGGATGGATCGGCCATCCGAGGGTTTCGCCTAAAGGAGACCTGATCGCATTCATCGATCACCCGGTGCAGGGTGACGACAGCGGTTCGCTCGCAGTCGTGGATCTGGCCGGCCATAAGAAAACCCTGTCTGGCGAATGGTTCACCATTCAGGGTGTAGCCTGGTCTCCAAATGGCAAGGAGGTTTGGTTTACGGCCAGCAAGTCAGGCGTGGATCGGACACTCTACGCGATTACATTAGACGGCAAGGAA
>Ga0302325_10020438_pt1 | contig 13884 bp, 12 predicted proteins | sample Palsa_T0_2_FD_201948 | JGI IMG/M metagenome (GOLD analysis project Ga0302325, IMG submission 201948) | Peat permafrost microbial communities from Stordalen Mire near Abisko, Sweden - Palsa_T0_2 | ecosystem: Environmental > Terrestrial > Soil > Palsa > Peat permafrost | place: Sweden: Abisko... | reverse complement strand
TGGCCTCTTTTCTTATGGGTGGCATGTGAGCCGGCGCCTGTGGCCTTGCGGCGGACTGTACGCGGATCAGGCGGCGATGGGGCTGAGCCGCCGGCGAGCGGAACGCATCCGGTCGAGCAGCACGGCGGTGACGGCGGCGGCGAGAGCGGCCCCGATCGCGATCAGGGCGATCTGCCACCCGGGCATCCCGCCCACGACGACCGCTTGCGGGACCGGAGCCTGCCCGGCGCCCCCGTCGACGCCGCCGTTGTCCGGGACCATGCCCGTCGAGGCCGAGGCGGCCGTGGCGAAGGCCGCCATCGTGACGCCGAGACCGGCCAGCACGGCAGCGAATCGGCGCAGGCGCGTGATGATGTTCATAATTTTCCCCTCCTCGGGTGCGATTGAGGGAGCGCCCCGCTGGCCCAGCCCCGATCGCGTTGTTGACTTCATTGCGACCGTATGGCGGCACCGCCGGGTACCGAATCGGGAGCGGCTACTCAGTTTTCTGGGCCGCGGTACCTAGATTTGGGCCGGGCTGGCCAGGCCGAGCCGCCTGGCCTGCGACGCGGCAGCGCTGCTATCTGGTCAGGTAAATAATCCAGGCCGGACTCAGGGAGAGCCCAGGGTCAGGGTCGATGCGCCGCGTTGGAAAGCGGTCTGGGCCGCCGGGCTGTCTTCGATGCGCCAGTTCTGGTGGTAGAGGCCGTTGTGCTGGGTGATGTCGAACCACACCAGCCCGAGCAGGTCGTACTGGCGGATGCCAGCGAACAGGTTGGCGACCTTGGCCGCCTGGCCGGCTTCGGGTTCGACTGCGGTTTCCGACACCAGCACGGGCTTCGTCGTGAACATCCGGACCTGGGCGATCGTCTTGCCGAAAATGCTGAAGAAGGTGTCGGAGCGGCGGTAGTAGTAACCGTCGATCCCGACCCAGGTGACGTACTGCGCCCCCGGCCACCAGGACGCGATCGGTCCCGTTCCGGTCTCGTCCGCCTGTAGGGTCCAGAGCCACGTCACGTTGGTGACGCCCTGACGCTGGAACAGCGTCACGATGTGCCGCCAGGCTGCGACGAACTCCGACGGCGCCGCGTGCCCGTAGGCCCACGAGTACCAGTAGCCGTTCATCTCGTGGCCGAAACCGATGACCACGGGCTGGCCGAACGCGCGTACGCTGCGGGCGAACGAGCGCAGATAGGGGTCGTACTTTCCCGCGGCGATCGACGAGACCGACGCCCAGCTGGGGTCCATCTGAAGGATGGTGACGGCGCCATGCTGGTGAACCGTCTCCGCGAAGGACGTCTTGAACGGTTCACCCCAGCCGCTGTAGTAGCCGACAAGATTCGGCTGCTTGGCGATCCGCTCCGCGAAGGTCGTCACCGGCTGGTATGTAGCGGGTGGTCCCTTTTCGTAGACGCCCAGGTAAGAGGCCGGCGCCGTCCCCAGGGACGAACCGCCCCGGGCTGAGAAGACCACGATCGAGCCGATCAAGACGATCGCCAGGGCAGCAGCGGCCACGACGGCCGTTCCAGATATCCGCCGAGATCTCAACTCAACCGCCTCCCCTGCCGGTGTGAGTCGTGCCGATGAGGTGCTGGCGCAGCAGACGGGCCTGCCAGCCGGGGCGGATCTCCTGGCCGGCATCCGCCGCTGCGGCCGGCCCCGTGGCCGCTCCCGCAGCTAATACGGAAGATGACGGGTGAGAACGTCTCTCTTCGCGTCCGGCGTAAGGTTGGCGGTGTCAATCCAAAGGTGCTTCTTTCCGTTGACATATTCCTCCACCGACTTGACTGGCTTCGCCGGAGCGCCGATCGCCACCACATCAGGCGGGATCTCGCCGGTGACGATCGATCCACTTGCTATCACCGATCCGGCGCCAACTTTGGCGCCCGGCAGCAATATACAGTGCGCGCCGATAAAGCAGTTATCCGAAACCCGGATCCGTCCGTAAAGATAGGCGTCCGGGTACTTCGCCCGCGCCACCCGCAGGCCGCCATCGTGGGTAATGAAATCCACGTTATGGCTGACGGTTACCTGGTTCCCGATGGACACCAGGTAAGGCTCGCTGCCGAAGGTGTGGAGGTTGGCGCCGAAAATCTCAACATCTTCACCAATGTCCACGCCCCGGCTACGGAAGTATTTAACCGGGTCCCGGTGGAGCCTGGCGGTATTCATCGCTACATTTATAACGCGGCCGATCATATCAGTTCCTAGGGAAACTTGTGGTTGTTCGCAGGTTTGGTCCCGTCGGCTGCCCTGGCGATAGGAAGTCCTCCGGGTGGCTATGCAGGCTAGGTCACGTTGACTTTGACCAAACGGACGGTGGCCTTCCTGGCCACCGACCAGAGATCTATCGTCCATGCACCAGAAGTGCTGACCGGCAACCGTTCCCGAAGCCGCAGTCCACCGCCGCCAGCGTCCAGGTCAACCGAAGCACTGGCGTACCCCCCCCGGTTAGTGTCCGACCTCGCCCGGATCTCGTATTCCCCCGCGGTGGAGGTCGCATCGATCTCGACCACTACGGCATTGTCAGTTTGCGAGACCACCGAAAAGGCCAGAGCAGGGCGCTGATCCCAGCGCCGGGCGCCAGCTAGTGCGACGACGACGGCGAAAACCAGTATCAGGCTGGCCGAGATCACCCAGATACCGGAGGACTTCATCCAGGCCCCCGGCCACACGACGTGACTGCGCAAATCCCGCCGCCAGACCAGGACGCTGACGCTCACGAGGAGCCACGTCCCGGTCCAGGTCGCTCTGGTCAGGCCCCACGGCGTCAGATTGAGAGCGAGACCGGCCAGGATGAGCACGGTGCCGACCGTCCCGCAGCCCAGCAGGAGCCGGTCGGTGGGACTGGCCGCGTAGGGCCGGACCGCCAGTTCCGCGACCGCAGCGATGGCCAGCAGGCCAAGCGGCGCGGTAACCCAGACCGTGACGCTCAAGGTGATCGCCGCGGCCAGCCCGGCGATCAGCGCGAGCCGGGCCGCTACTTCTAGCCAGCGCAAGGGAGGCTCCGCAGGTCGTAGATCCTGATCGAGCCATTGTCAAAGATCCGCTGGGCCCCGGCCACGTTGTCGAACTTCGTCAGCTCGCTGACCAGCGGCGGCGACGGCGACGTCCCCGGCTCGTTCTGGTACTCGCCATTGTCGATATAGATGCCCAGATGAGGCAGGCTGTCGTGCAGGCGCTGGTCGGCGATCAAGTATTGCACGTGGTTCAGGCACGCGAGCCTGGCGTCGGCCTGGTCGTCGTCCTTGGTCGACGGGCCCAGCAGCAGGTTGCTGAGCGATCCCACGTCGATCTTGTCGCCGAGGGCGGTCAGCAGGTGCTGATTGCCGTAGGTGCCGGCTAGCACGCCGTTGACCCGGTCGGCGAAAACGCGGCTGCCCGGCGGCAGGTTCCGTCCCTCCCAGTAAGCGGCCTGCAGAGCGAGCTGATCAACGGACCGGTTGTCCGCGGAGACCAGATATGACCCGGGCCCGTAAACCCAGTCCGGGCCCGACAGGACGGCCCCGCCCGCAAAGCAGACAGTCAAACCCGTGACCAGCAGCCAGGTGCGCCGCCTGACCGTGAAGCGGCTGGTCTTCGCGTGCCGGTGGAAGGGGTCGTCGCGGAGCCACCAGGCTGCCACTATGTAACCGAGGCCGACGAAGACAAATCCGGAGGCGCGGTCGGTTACCTCTGCGGTCACATCAGTGAGGTGCCCAGCGGGGACGATCGGATAGAGCGCCGCTATCGCAAAGAGCGTCATGGCGCCCGCGCTCAGCAGGCGGTGCTTGGTGATCGCCAGCCACACCGAAGGGATGAGCGTCAGGGTGATCAGCAGGACCGAGGCCAGCGACAGCAGCTCCTGCCAAGCCGGGCTTCGGTCCCCGGCGGAATCGGTAAAGAATTTATGACTCGAGGTTCCGCGCAGCACGGTGGTGAGATTGCTCAGGCTGTTATTGGTGATCTCGCTGAGATAAGGAATGATTACTGCCCGGGCCAGCCACGTCCACGCCGCGACGATAACAAGGCTCACGACGGCTAGCGGGAGCAGTTGCCGGACGGGACGCTTGCTGATCCGGGTAAACAGGTACCAGACCCAGAGGACGATGACCAGGGCCACGGACGTGAGGTGGTGCGTGGCCGCCACGGCCAGAATTATCGCCGTACCCGGGATGACGGACAGCGGGCTGCGCGTGCTGCGGCTGAGGGCAATCACGTATACGCAGAAAAAACACAGCGGAAGGGCGACTGACTCGTAGGAGAACTGCGAGTTGAAAAAAACGTACTGCGGGTTGGTCGTATATATGGCAGCAGTCAGGCAGCCGGCGGTCACGTTGCCTGTCACCATCTGGATGATACGGATCAGGGCCAGTGTCATGACCACACGTACCGCGGCCAGGACCACGAACCCGGCCGAATGCAGCGAGAGCCCGGTGAGCTGATGGACGGCCGCGGTGGCTATCTCCATCCCGGGATAGTCGGCCGTGTCCGGGAGCAGGGAGTTCGGCGTGAAAAGGTGCCTGGTCTGCTCGATCGAAAGCAGCACCCGATAATTTAGCAGCTCATCGTGATAAGCGAATTGCTGAGGGTACAGAACAAAGCGAGTAGCGAGCAGGGCCAGGGCCATATAGAGCGCGAACCAGATTTTCGCCCGGTCGGTTATCCGGCCCGACATGATGAGCGCCGTGGGCGGGACAAAAATCAGGCCGAGTGTGACGTACCAGAGAACCGACGAAAAGCCGCCGGTGGTGCGTCCCTGGTAGCCGAGCCACGCCTGCCCGAGGACCCCGATCGCCACTATCACGATCGCCGGCCCGGCCCAGGATGTGCGGGGCCGGCTTTCCGCCGGGGCAACCGGCTCAGCCGGGGCTTCGGCCGGCTCGATGACCGGGAACGGGACGGTCACGGGCCCCCACGGGGGGGACGGGACGTCTGTGGCCCGGCGCGGGACCTCCGGGCCTTGCTCGTGAAGCAGTTGGACGACACCGGGGTCGAGACGCGCTTCGTACGCTGGCTCGCCGCTGTCCCTAGGAATCAAGGCACTCAAGGAAGCTGCCGGCCGTCATAGGCTGCGCCCACTAGCTCGCAGGACGCCCTCGTAGAGACCGGCCATGCCCTCGCACGCCGCGTCTACGGTAAAGAGCGTCCGGAAACGCCGCTGCCCGGCGTCCTTTCTCGCTTCGTTCACAGCGCCCCCCTCGAGCACCGACATCAGTCCGCCCGCCAAGGCTGCCTCATCATCAGGCCTTACCAGCGGCCAGCCCACGGCACCGATGGCTTCGGCTACCGGGGGAATATCGGTGGCAGCGATGCCAAGTCGCAGAGCCATAGCTTCGATAAGTGTCCCACCTAGCCCTTCCCAGCGTGATGGAAACGCCAAGACATCAGCAGCACACATGAGATCCGGGATGTCAGTGCGATGGCCAAGCAGCCGAGTCGAGGGAGTGCGTTCCGCCTCGGCTCGCACCACCGCATCGGCGTTACCCGGGCGCCCGGCTATGAGCAGGACTGCATCCGGTATCTGAGCGACTACACGCCGAAATGCGCGAATGGTTGTCTCGACCGCCTTCTGCCGGTCCAGACGGCCCACGCTCAGCACCACCGGGGTGTCGGCACCGATGGACAATGCGGCCCTGGCCTGCCGCCGCCGCTCAGGGCTGGGCGCGCCCAGCCGGACCGGATCGCGCCCGCGGTACACCACCTGGACCCGATCGCTGCGGATACGCAACCGCCGGCCCATGACCCTGGCCACGTCCTCGGATATCGCGTGAAAGCGCGTGGTCAGCGGAGCTGTGGCCACGTCGGCGCCGTGAACCGCGCGCACTGTCCATGCGCCATAACGGGAATTCGCGCGATGCTCCGGGCCGTAATCCTGGTTCGCCAGAGTTGTGACCACAGGTGTCCGGAGGGTCCGCGCCGCCATCCGGCCCGCCAGATTCGCGAAGAACAATGTCGTATGAACCACGTCGGGCTGCTCCGCGTGAATGATGTCGCGCAGCTCCAGCGTCCTGCCCACCGGGTCACGGTGCAGCACGCGCCTGCGGCTGATCCCCAAAGCCGCTACCTGGTCCGCAAGAGCGCCATCATCGGGCACGATCGTGACGATGGACGTCCGGACCCCGCGGTCCGCCAGACCGGGCACGACCTCCAGGAGGGACGTCTCCGCGCCACCGCCGTGGAGACTGTCGATGACGTGCATAACGTGCATGGTTCACTTCCCAATGACTGCGGATCTCATTGCTATCGTCTCCCGGCGGCTCCGCTGTCGCCGGTGCCTGCCCTGACGGCTTTCATCAGCAGCTCGGAGCTCCCGGCGCAGGGCCCACCAGGCGGCACCGGCTGTCGACGTCTGAATCACCACGATGGCCAGGCAGATACCAACCAGCTTGAACGGCCGCGCCAGGAGCACCACGGCGGAAAGAGTTGCGATACAGACATACGCCTGCATCATGGCCGATTTATGCGTGGTGCGCTGTACGCGGCAGTAGGCGTAATACACCGTGCACATCGCCTTCGGCAGGCAAGCGATGAGCAAAAGCCGCATCGCGGGCACGCAGCCTGCATATTTGGCGCCGAAGGCGCTGATCAGCAAGGGACACAGGAGAACAAGCGCGGCGACACCCGGAAGGATTATGGCGTATATGTGCCGCAGTGTTGAGCGGATGAGCCGCTCGGTCTCTGCGGGCGCGTGCGCGGCTTCCACCGTCAGCGGTGAAGCATAGTTGGCGGCAATCTGATCTATCGTGCTGGAAAAAAGAAATGAAATGTAGTAAAGCGCGTTGACCGAAGCACCCAGCGAGGCGGTGATAATCACAGGGGGGAGATACGTCCAGGCTTGAGTGAACAGGCCGCCGGTGGCGTCGCCTATCGCAAAGCGGACCATCTTTGAGCGGGCTCTCCGGCCAAGCAGAGTCGCGCCGCGGACACGGGAGGATCGGGGCAGGAACCGGAAAAAGAGCACGGCTGAGATTACCGGGATGGTCAGCGTAAGAGGAATCATCCAGGCGCCGAATACCGCGAAGGCGGTGCCGGCCGGGGCCAGCACAAAGAGCAGGACGATCTTGGCTATCCCGAAAGACCCGTTCTCGGCAGGTATCCAGACCGTCTGGCGGACAGCCACCAGCACGCTGTCCTGAATGGTAAAGATTGTCGTCGCGGCGACCGCCAGGACGAACGCGGTTGACTGAATCGTGTCGAGGCGCAACGGGGATGCTGGCGAGGCCAGGTATCTGATGCCGATCAGGCAGACGACCGCGAGCAGAGCGGACACTGTGGCCGCGTATACGTAGGTAAGCAATACCAGCCGCCGGCTTTTCCCGCCGGCTCTGGGCAAAAATCGCATCAGCATGCCGGACAGGTTGAGCTGGCCAAGACCGGAGAACAGCGTGGTGGCTGAAACCAGGGCGCCGGCGATGCCAACAGCATAGGTGGAGAACAAGCGGGCAGCTATAATCCAGTAGGCGAAACCAAGCACCGCGGTCACTGCCGTGTTGACGAAAAGTGCCAGGCCACCGCGAGAAAGCGGATTGGAAAGCTGCCGGCTTACAACCGAGCGTATCCGTCCGCTCATCGCCTCCACCCGGATGACGCGCGATAGCGGCGATAGCGGGCGTCCTGGCGGCTGCCACCGGGCGCCATCCTGGCGCGGTAGCGCGGACTGATGGCCCTGACCAACTTCCTACCGTACATCGAGCGAGCTGGAGGTCTTTGACCCGGCCGCGGCCACGTCGGTGTAGATAAGCGCCAGAGCCGCCGCCGCATCGTCCCAGGTGGGCAGCGCCGCAGGGGCACTCCTGCCGCCCTCGGCCAGCGCCGCCACCAGGACCTGCGCGACGGTCGTGGGCGACGCGTCCTGGGGTATGCCGGTCACCAGGCCGTCCGATACGAGGTCAGCCAGACCCGTGGTGTCCAGCCCCACCGTTGGAATACCCAGGGTCAGCGCCTCCATCACAGCGACGGGATGAGCTTCGTACTCCGAAAGGGCAGCGAATACTTCTGCCTCGCACAGGGCCTCCGCGACCCGGGCACGATTATCTGGCGCGATGAACTGGATCTCGGCCGACTGTTCTACGCCGAGGGATCCGATGCTGGCCCGCAATTCGGGTTCATAGGGCCCGGCGCCGTAAATGCGCAGCGTCGCATGGGGAATCGTCTGCTTGACGATGGGCAGTGCCTCAACGACCCGCTGATGACCCTTGTAACGCTCAAGCCGGCCGGCCGACACTATGCGGCCCGGGACCGGGGCAGGCCGATCGGCGCCAGCGGGCAGATTTCCGCCGTTGGGAATGACGGTAAAGCGGGATGCCTCGATGCGGCATGCTTCCTGGAAAACCTGCCGTTCGAAGCGACTGACCGCCACTATGGCGGCCGCGCGCCGGAGCAGCGGAGCCAGTATCCGCCATTGCGTACTCCGGAACCGGCGCCGGAAAGCGGAAGGATGGCCGCCTGTGTGCAGGGTCACCACGTACGGCACACCGCGCCGCGTAGCCGCCAGCATCGCTAGCACGGGCACCGCGGTATGAATTCCCTGGCAGTGCACAAGGTCATAATTGCCGCGAAGGATCAGCCGGTAGATGTCGGGGGCAAAGTAGTAGTCACGCTGGCGTGGATATGCGTGGCAGCGGCGTACCGTGAAGCCTTCCATGGTCTCGCTGGCCGGCCGGGTGCCGGAACGGTCAGTGGCCAGTACGGTCAGCTCGATGTCGCTACGCCCAGCAATCCGCTTGCTGACCTCGTAGGTGTGGTTTTCTGTTCCGCCGAGGTCCGGTAGGAAACGGGCCGCTACTACCAGAACGCGGAGAGGCCGATCTGCTGCGGAACGCGGCCGCTGATTATTCACGGCCGGTCACTTTCGGCTGGAGCGACTGAGGAGGGCGCCGGTGCAGTACCCGGCGGTAGTGACGGCCAGGCCCGTTGCTATGGCGCTGGAACGCGAGATGCCCGAGAGATCGCCTCGGCTAGCCTGGCGCAGCCCAAGCCAGATCCCCTGGGGAAGTACTCGCCGGGTGTAGTCCCGCTCCGAGCTCAGAGCGTCCGAACGCCCCACCCGCCGCGAGACCTCCGCCTTCGAGAGGCCCTCCGCCCAGCAGCGGCGGACAAAATATCCGAAAGTCTTCCGCTGCTTCGTCATATGGTGCTCGACCTGGGCCGATGGATCGTACAGGAGGAGGGCGCCGGGATCAGCCTGGGTCAGCCGGATGCAGAGCTCAGTCTCCTCGCAGCCGAGAGGCCGCTTCCCGTTCCGCCCCAGAGTCTCCGCGAAGCCGCCGACCTGCTCGAACACGGCCTGGCGGAAAGACATGTTGGCCCCAGTGAGGTTCCGGACGGGACCCTGGACAGTAGGCAGCCCCAGGTGGCTGCAGCCGACGACCCAGAGAAATTCGGCCGGGAACCACTTGGGCTGCTCGCCAGGCCAGCGGGGTCTGGTGAGACCGCCCACGCCGAACACCCGCTGGTCGGCGTACGGCGCACGGAGTGCATCGAGCCAGCCGTCGAGCGGAATCGCATCGTCGTCGAGAAAGGCGATCACTGCTCCGCGCGCCCTCCGCAGCGCCGTGTTCCGCGCCCCGGACAGCCCGCGGCGCTGGGTGTTAGCCAGGACAATGCAATCGTCGAAAGCGGCACGGCACCGCTCCAGCAGCGCCTCATTGTGGTCGACCACGACAACAAGCTCATCGTCGGTGCTCATCTGCTTGAGCGCCATGTCGATGGCGCGGCACAGGGTTTCCCATCGATCATCGGTATAGGCGCAAACAATTACAGTTAGAGAATTCAAACGATCATTCCCGGTGTGCGCAGTATTGACACGGGCAATATCTCCGAGTGCGGAAGCGGCCGGCGCCTCCGGGCTAGACTTTCTTCCCCGCCGGCAGAACGGGCGGGGCGGCATTCTCCGGCAGAACCTCCGCCAGGGCGTAGCGCCCAGCCGCGGCGGGGGCCGGGGCAGACGGCTGGGCGGACGGGCGCCCGGCTTGCCGCCGTTCGGTGAGGATCGTGCGGAGTACGCGGATGCCATCGCTGAACGCGTTGAGGTTGCTGACGCCATGTATGCGTGCATGCTCGAAGCTCGGAACCTCGGCGACAGCGAGGCCTGCTTTGGCGACGCGAATGTGGATCAGCGTCTCGACCTCGAAGCCGTCTCCCCACTGTTGCTCGTTACCGTCGCCGCGAGAGGCGGCCGTCGCGTCGAGGCCAAGCACGAGTGTGTGGTGTCGCCAGAAGACGTTGTAGCCGTAGCAGAGATCTGAGTACCGGACCCGGTAGCAAAGATTGAAGAGCGAGGTCAGCAGGCGATTACCCAAGCTGCGCAGGTGGGTTATGTCGTTGCTGCCGCCGCCCTTGGCATAGCGCGTGCCCTTGGCGAAATCGGCCCCGTCGAGGAGCGCATCCACGAACGACGGGATCTCCTGGGGGTCGGCTGAGCCGTCCGCGTCGATCATGGCGATGATGTCACCGGTCGCGGCGGCGAGTCCGCAGGCCAGCGCGTTGCCCTTGCCTTTGCGCGTCTGGTTTATGACGTGCACGTCCGGCGACAGGCGGCGGGCCACCAGTACGGTGTCATCTTCCGAGTAACCGTCGACCAGAATGATTTCGTGAATATCTTCGGGAATACGAGCGAAGACGTAAGGAAGATTGAGGGCTTCATTGAGCGCGGGAATGACTATCGATACCCGCGGCAGCGAGCGCCTATCTGCTGATGGAACCGTCACTTGTTTCCCTCCCGGTTCTGTCAACTCGCCCGCACCGGAGCGGGTACTGGGATGTACGGTGCGGCGAGGCTAGCGATATATGGCCAGCGGAAGATTAATACTGCTGATGGCATTGTTGTCAGCTCCGCGTGACCCTGAGCGAAGGGCGCTGGAGGATGGACCACGATGGTGCCCGAATGGCATGGGTAATGCCGACTCGGCCCGCAGCTGATAGCCGCCTTAAACGCGGCGGAAGGCTGGTAAGCACGCCAAGCGGACATACCCATTTGACGCCCTCCGCTGTCAACGTCCGCCGGGGTAGGCGACTCGTACCGGGACGGGGGGCGCAGCGAACTGAACCCGCCCTGATGCACTTGCACGACAGCATGGCAGGTTTGCACCGCTACTGCCCCGCATTTCCCCATATTGGGGGACTTTGGTCCCCGGGACGGGATGACGGATTTCCGAAACGCCGATGTGCTGTCCGCCGCTACTTACTTTGCGTATTTAATTGGCTGCTCAATGTCTGAGGCGCCGCGACCGGCGGCGCGGAGCCGAGCACACCACGGCGTCCCGGTGACTGGGGGCAGGGGATGTCTCCGGTGCGGCTACCGGACCGTGCGATACGCGGTCACGGCATGACCGCGACAGGAGGAGTCGCGGCCTGGATGCTGCTAAGCCTGGCTAACTTTGCGGCGGCTTGAAGAACGCTTTGGTCTGCTGCCGGAATGCAGCAAAGGCCTGCGAGCTTGAAATACGCCAATCGTCGCCGCTGTAATTCTCGTCAAACCATAGGAATCCGAGCAGGCCATAGGTCCTGATGCCGGCAAAAAGGTCGACGATCTTTGCCTGCTGGCCGACGGCAGGTTTCACGCCGGTCTCCGAGATGAAAATGGGATCCTTGGTCAGCGAGCGTACGTCAACGATGGTGGGGCCAAATACCTGAGCGAAGCTCGCCAGCGGCGAATCGTAATAGCCATCGACGCCAACCCAGTTGACATAGGAGCCACCAGGCCACCATGGTGCCGGGTTCGGGATCTCAGTTGTCTGGTCTGTCACATTGACCGCCCACAGCCAGGTGACGTTCCCGGCCCCGGCCGCACGAAACAGCGTGACGACGTGTCGCCAGGCGGCCACGAACACGGCCGGCTGGGTGCTCAGGTTGCCCCAGGAGTACCAGTAGCCGTTCATCTCATGGCCGAAGGACAGGATGACGTGCCCACCGAAGTCCTTGATCGCGGCGGCGTAAGAGCGCAGGTAGGCGTCGTACTGCCCGGCTGCGATCTTGGCCAGGGGCACGTTGGTCGGGTCCATCTGCACGAGCGTCATCGCACCGCGGCTCGCGGCCGAACGTGCGAAACCGGCCTGAAACGGCTTGAGCCACGGATTGTAGTAGGACACGATGTTCGGTTGCCGGCCGATAGCCTGCGCGAACTGGTCAATCCCGGCGTATGAGGCAGGAGCGTCCGGTTCGTACAGGCCGAGATATCGCACGGACTGTACAGCCGGGCGCGTCGTCGGTGCCCACGGCCGGGTCACGATGATGGCGGCGGCGGCGCCGATGAGTACCACGGCACTGACCGCGAGAGCGATGGACCGCTTGATCCTCCGCTGCCTCGGGCGGTTCGTCTCCCGGGCGGCAGTCGCAGTATTCGGTGAGGTCATCTCTCGCTCATTCCTCCGGAGCGGCGAAACACCTTGCGCAGCCTGGTCCGCTGGGCCGCCGTTCGCATCGGGTATGAGTTCCTGGTCGTTCATGAGCTGGGCAGGTGATAGGTCTCGGCGCCGTGCCGGAAGGCAGCAATGGCAGCCAAGCTGGTCAGGCGCCAGTCCACTACATCGACGGAGTCGAACCAGACGAATCCGAGCACTCCGTAGAGGTGGACACCGGCGAACAGGTCGTTGATCTTTGCTGGCTGATCCGTGGTGGGCGCGGCTGATGTCTCGGCGATGAAAATCGGTTTTTTGGTCAGCGTACGGACGTAGGCAATAGTGGGCCCGAACACTGAAGTGAATTCCGAGGACGGATTAACGTAGTAACCATCAATCCCGACCCAGGTGACGAAATTGTTGCCCGGCCACCAAGGGCGTGGCGGGGGAACACCGGTCTGGCTGTGAATGGTGTTGATTGTCCAGAGCCAGGTGACGTTGTGAGCTCCCTCGGCCCGGAAGAGGGTGACGATATGCCGCCAGGCATCGACGAAAGCTGCCGGGGACGTGTGGGTATTGCCCCACGTGTACCAGTAGCCGTTCATCTCGTGGCCGAAGCTCAAGATGACGGGACGGCGATAGGCGCGCACGGCCTTGGCGTAAGTCTCGAGGTAGCCGTCGTACTGCCCGGCCGCTATCGCGGCCAGGCTGATGTTGGATGGATCCATCTGAACCAGCGGTACGCCCCCGTTCCGGGCGACGGTCGTGGCGAAGCCGGTCTGAAAGGCTTCGGCCCAGCCGCTGTAGTAGACGACTACTCCAGGTTTTACGCCGGTAGCGGCCGCGAATCCCCGGACCGCGGAATATGAGCTGGGAGCGCTATGCACGTACAGCCCGATATAGGAACTGGGCTTAGCCGGGAGAGTGTCGTTATTGTGCGGCTTAGCTGGCGGGTCCAGCCCGAATCGCCATCCGCTGAGCACCACCAGTGTTACGCCGATAGCCGCCAGCGTGCAGGCGACGGTTATCGTGGCGGCCAGCCTCTTCCTGCGGCGGGCGGGCGGGTGCGGATTCTCCGAGGAGGCGCGACGATGCCTGCCCATGCGCTGAATGTCAGTCAAACCGAAGTGCCTCCAGCCGTCGGATTTCGCCGTGGTCCTCAGTGCGGGGGAAATGCGGGCTGCTCATCAGGTGGGCCGGTGATAAGTGCTGGCGCCCTTGCGGAACGCGGCGATGGCCGCCGGCCCGTCAAGCCCGAAGGCCTGGCCGCGGTTATTGGTGTTGTCGTAATACACGAATCCGAGCAGTCCGTACGACTGGATGCCTTCGAAGAGGTCAGAGATCTTACCGGGCTGGCCGGCGGTAGTCGTAGCGCCGGTCTCGGCGATGAGTATCGGGTCATTGGTGAATAGGCGTACGGCCCCAATGGTCGGGCCGAACAGGGGTGCAAACTGCCAGTTCGGTTTGAGGTAGTAGCCGTCGATGCCGACCCAGTTCACGTACGCGCTGCCTGGCCACCATGGTTCCGGGTTCGGTATCTGACCGGTGCTGCTTTTGGCGTCGTTGATGATGTTCACGGTCCATA
>Ga0302325_10020436_pt1 | contig 13885 bp, 8 predicted proteins | sample Palsa_T0_2_FD_201948 | JGI IMG/M metagenome (GOLD analysis project Ga0302325, IMG submission 201948) | Peat permafrost microbial communities from Stordalen Mire near Abisko, Sweden - Palsa_T0_2 | ecosystem: Environmental > Terrestrial > Soil > Palsa > Peat permafrost | place: Sweden: Abisko... | reverse complement strand
CACCGCACGGGCCGGGCCGGTCAGGGCCGGCAGCTGGGCCGCGTAGGTGCGCACGAAGTCGGCATCGGCAGCCAGCTGAGCCGCCCACGGGTTGCCCGAATTGCTGATATCCAGCGAAACGTAAACAAAGCCACCGCTAGCCATCGTGCCGGCGGGGACGGGGATGGTGAGCTGGTAGACCAGGCCCAGCGCCTGGGCCAGGACCGGCTGACGCAGTGCCAGCGACAGAATCTGTCCCCAGGCGATGCTGGTGTCCGGGCCGATCGGCGGTGTCGACCAGTTCGGCGGCCCGTTCTTGGCGTACGGCGGGGGTGCCTGGCCGCGCAGGGCGCAGCCGTAGCCGTCGCCGGCGCTGGTGTTGGGGCCGGGTTGCTCGACCGGTACGGCGTTGGTGTAGCTGGTCGGCAGCGACTTCACGATCCGCGCGGTGGATGTCTTGATCGGCGGACTGGTGGCCGGGGTGGTGGGGGTCATCCCCTTGGCCACCGACTGGGTATAGAGCTGGTCGAACAACGCCGTCGCGGTGGGCGGCGGCGTCAGCACCAGCGGGCGGCTGGCCAGGGTGGTGATGCCGATGTACGGCACCCCTTCGCTCGGGCCGCAGACGTTGGCCACGGCGTGGATCGCGGTGCCGGCGAACGCGACCCCGCCCCCGAGGGACGCTCGTGGATCGCCGACCGGCAGCGCCAGCACGTTAACCGTGAGGGAGGCGTCGTCGGTCGGCGTCGCGCCCGGGGTCCAAGCCTGCGGGAAGGCCATCAGGCTCAGGTTGAGTTTGTCGATTGCCATCTCGCCTACTCAGGTCGCGACTGTCAACGATGGTGTGGTGAAACCCTGCTCGAACTGCCAGTAGCCCTCCCAGTTGACGTTGACCACCCAGCAGATCGAGATGTGGATCCCGACTGAGCACGACGCCAACAGGTCGATCGTGAATGCTGGGATCGTCAACTCCGGCGGGTTGAGCTGCGGCTGTGGGATGGGCACCGGCGTCAGCTCGAAGCCGAGCGACGCCGACAGCGTGATCGACAGACTGGCCAGTCCGTCCAGCACGTCGACCGACGCCTGCCCGGTCAGGATCGCCACCAAAGTGATGCTGTCGGCGGTGACGTCCAGGTCGACGGCGACCGTGATCGCTGCCGAGCCACTTGCGATGGCCAGGTCGATCGTGCAGCCCAGCCCAATGCCGGCCTGGATGGCGAAGGCGGGCAGGTTGTTCTGAACGCCAAAGTTCATGAACCCGTTGCCGGCCAGGGGGGTGGCGATCCAGTTAAACGGGTTTGCGGTCGAGCCGAGGCCGACCAGGAAGTTGACCGACTGGGGACTGAGGGTGACGTCTAGGCCCAGGTCCAGACTGACGTCGGTGAGATCGCCCAGCCCGAGCGGCAAATCGGCGACGGTGAAGGTGTCGCTGACGGTCAGCTGACCGGCCGAGACGGACACATCGAGGTTGGCGCCGACGCCGCCGGGGAGGTAGGAGGCCAGCGCTTGCAGATCGCTGAACACGTTCTTGACTAGGGCCAACGCGCTACCAAAGGTGACGTTGAGGTTGGTCAGGCCTGCCTTGGTGTGCTCGTCGGCGTAGAAGCTGCCGGTGATAGTCAGCACCGGGTCATCCTTGCTGAATGCCGGCACTATCACCTGCGCGGACAGCGGCCCCAGCGACAGTGTCCAGCTCGGCGATGCCGTGGAGTCGACCGCGTAATCCAGCGTGGCCAGGGTCGGGGGCGACTGCGTGGTGTCGGCGTAGACCAGCGTGATGACGATGATGTTGGAGAGGTTGACGATCGATGTCGCCGTGGGGTTCCCACTGGAGTCGACCGGGAAGGTGTAGTTCTTGGCGTACTGGATTCCGCCTGGGATCGTCTGGATCTGCGGCAGATCGCCGGCCTCGAACAGCGATAACGCGGAGGTTAGGGACGGGAACAGCCCGCTGGAACCCAGGATTGACGCCAGGTCGCCGAGATTGGGCGAGCCGGGATTGGCGAAGGCGCCGGCCGCCGGGGTGGGGATCTGCGGGAACTGCAGCCCCGGCACCGCCGAACTGCCCGCGGCGAGGGCCGTGGCCGGGATCTGGGGTGCCTCGAACAGGACCTTGTTGGTGCCGGTCGCATGAATCAGGCTGTACAGCTTGGCGGGCTGCTGCAGGGAGTCGATGTCGGCGACGTCGGCGATGTTCCACATGTCGGGGGTGGAGTTGTTCTGTACCACCGGGACGGGGAAGTCATCGGGCAGCGATGACGGGGCCTGGTCCTTCGCATTGCGCACGCCCATGCTCCAGCCGCCGCCGCGCGGGATCTGCGGGGCCCCCCGCAGCGCCACACCCAGCGGGGGATTGCTGGCTGAAGGTGACGTGGTGGCGGCCGCCACCTCGAACGCCGAGCAGCGCAACACCGTACCCGCCGCGCCGGTGCCGAAATTACCTACCTCCGCGGTGAACGACACCGCCGGAGTGAACGGGCCGTAATTGGACACGAGATCGCTCAGCTGCTGTGGTGTCGGGGGTTGACCGACGGGAAGCAGTTGGACGTAGCCCAGGATTTGCTGGGAGGGCACCGTAGTGCCCAGCTGTTCGTCGGGCACGCCCCCGGTGCTTACTTTCACGTTGGCCACGCCGAGGTCGGCGTCGAAGGACACGCCCTGATAGGTGAGCCCGTCGACGACGATCGGGGCCCCTCGCTCGGCGATGTTCCGGACGTTGAAGGCGCCGGACAGCGCGCCCAGGTGCACCGTCGCGGTCGACGGGTTCGTGCCAGTGGTGGTGGGAAGCTGGAACAGCCCGCTGGACACCGGCTGCCAGCCGCTGTCGGTACACAGCACCCAGCCGGCGTTGCGGCGCTGCATGGTGATCGTGCGGACCACGCTGACGCAATAGGGGTAGATCACGCTTTGGGCCTGGATCACCTCGTAGGCCGTGCGGCCCCGGGTGGTCTCGAACTGCACCTTGATGATCTTGGGAGGTGCTCCCAGGCCGTTGAGCCATTCGCTGAAGATGCTCGTGCCGTAGCCGGAGAAGTCGATGCGCGTCAGCGGGACGCCCGGCTGGGCGCCGGTGGGCCCGAAGTCGCCGAACAGGATCTCCTCCACTGAGCTGGAGGTTCCGGGGGGGAAGTAGCCGGCCGGCGCCGGCGCCGGGCCGAGGAGCTCGTCCAGATAGCCCGTGCCGGCGGCCGGCAGCAGGAATCCGGCAAATATTGGGTCGGCGCCATTGACGATGCTGCTGGTGGTGGGGGCGACGGTCAGCGAGACCGCGGCGGAAAGCTGCGTGGAGCCGTTCAGCGCGAAGGTCGATGTTTGGCTGGTGAACGTTCCGCCCTGGGCGAGGAACTGCGACAGGAGTGGCCGACGCCGCCGGCCGACGCGTCGCGGCGGCGGCGCGTTGGGCTCGGCGATCACTCCCGCCAGCCCGAACGGCAGGCTGAAGATCGCCGCGAACGGTGTTCCGGCCGCAACGTTGCTGATGCTGCTGGTCAGCACCGGCTGGGGCGCAAAGGCAACCAGCTGCTGGTTATCTGGGGCCGCTAGCAGCAACGGCGGCCCGTCGGAGCCGGGAGCGGGGATCGGGACGGGGGGGTTGGGGGCGCTTCCCGGCGGATTCGGCGGCGCTTGGGCTTCGACCGACTCCCAGGTGACCTGCGGCAGCGCGAACACCGCCACATCGGCGCCGTTGAAAACGAGGGTCATGTCCGAAACCGCGAACGGGGCCGGTGTGGTCTGGGTGGAGGCAGCCATGCTCTCGGTCAGCTGGTCGTACACCACCTGCGGCTGGTCGCCGCTTCCGACGCCGGTCAGGGCCAACTGCCCGAGCGGCGGGGCGATCGCCACGCCGAAAAGGTCGACGTTGGTGGACAGGTCAAGCAGGGCCAGTGGGTAGAGCCCAGCGGGGGCTTCCTCCTGTGTGGCGTCCTGTGGGTTGACCGTCACAGCGCGCGGGGGCACGGCCAGGCTCGGGGAGGTGCCGGCGACCGTCGTTTGCAGGGCGCAGGTCATCTGCGGTAGCTGCGAGCCGTCCCAGCTGATCGTGGCGGTGAGTGTCCCGAGCTGGGTTGCGGTGTCCGGATCGACGGTCAGGGGCGTCTCGAAGGTGGCCGCGTAGGGATCGGGCAGCGTGGGCAGGATCCAGGCGATGTTGAACGCTTCGGCCAGTACGCCGGTGCTCAACTGGGTGCCGATGAGGGTGCCCCAGGCGATCAGCGCGGACGGGGAGTCCACGTGAAGCAAGGCGTTCTCCAGGGTCAGCGAAAGCTGCGGCAGGTCGGTCGTCGACGTGGTGGCCGTGATGATGGCCAGCGTGGGCGCCTGGCTGCCCAGCACGACCAGCGCCGCAGTGCCGCCGCCCTGGGAGGTGAACGGGATTCGGGTGCCGGCGCTGTCCACTGGCCGGTCGAGGTGGGCGATCAGCGCTCCGGTGGTGTACGTGATTTCGGCGGTGGTGGAGGCGTTCAGCACGAACGCTGAGTCGGTGACCGTGTCGAACTCGAGGGTGGCGAAGCGGCCGGCCGGAACGGCCTCCGGCCACAGGGACAGCGTGGTCGAGGACACCGTTCCGGCGCTGTCTGCGAGGACGAGCAGGACGCCGGAGGCAATCTCCAGCACCCAGCCGGCGACCGCGATTGTGTCCGCCAGCAGGCCGGTGGTCAGTGTTGCGCCCGTTCCGAGACTCAGGCGGGCCGCGCCGGGGCCGGCGGCCTCGGGCAGGGCCGTGATCGCGGTCGCGGCCAGCGGCAAAGTCCAGGCCGCGTCGGTGATCGGCGCAGACCCCGACGGGGCGAAGGCCTCGGAAAGTACCTGGGCGAAGGTGAATTCGGAGTGCAAAGCGGTGCAGGGGATCTCGACTTCGGGAAGTGCAGCGCCCAGTGTCGGGGCGCCCCCTGTCCACTGCAGATTGACGTTCGTGCCGTACGCGGTGGCACCGGACGCACCGACTGTCTTCAGCACCGCCGTCGAGGCGGTGAACTCGATAACGATCGCGGTGGGTGGCTGGGAGGCGGCGGCGGCGTCGGGGGAGCCCCCGCTGCCGCTCACCTGGGCGGGCCCGAGCGTGGCGGTGAGGGTCAGCGTGGAACCCGTCGGCGCCTCGTAGGTGCCGTTCTGGTAGACGAGCGGCTTGGTGCAGGCCATGGTGCCGCCGGTGATGGTGAACCCGGTGAATGCGCCGGCTGGGAAAGCCGCCCCCAGCAGGCTCGCCAGGAACCACACGCTGCCCGCCCCCAGCGTTAGCTCGCTGTCCAACACGGTGAGCACGGAGTCCGCGACCGGCAACACACCCAACGGTGCTGCGGCACCGGCGAATCCGATCTGCGCCGAGGTGGTGATCGGCAGCTGGTCGACCCAGTGCAATCCGCCGGCGGCATCCTGGAACGGCCCGTAGCTGTCGATGACTTCCCCGCCGCGGGCCCAGTCGGGAACACCGGTGGGATTGGCTGGCCCGGCCAACCCCGGGGTGCGAACCACGGCGATCGTCGTCGGGGCCGCGGCAGCGTGGGCCTGCTCCGCGAGCTGTTGTAGCTCGCTCTTGAGTGCCGGGCCGGCCACGGCTGTCTTCGTGTTCGGCGCGGTGGTGCGCAGCGCGGCCCCGGGGCCCAGGGCGATCGACGCCCCCGCGAGCGCTAGGCGCGCGGCGGTGAGCGTACTTGGGTCGACGCCAGGCGCGACTGTCCATCCGGAGGTCAGTTCCGAAAGTGACATCGCGAGCGCGTCCGCGGCGATTTGCTGCATCGGGCCCCTCCGTCCGCTGGCCGCCGCGCAGGGCCGGCCGGTTGAGTTCTGCAGTTATGCCTTCGTTGCGGTCTGTCGCAGTTTCGCGAGTTGGTCAGTGTCGGCGTACACGTCGGACGCCCGGCGCGAGGGGACCTTTTTCGCCACGATGGACATCTCGCAACCGGGGTGTAGCGCGATTAATTGCGCCTCCACGAATGCGGTTTGGCTAGACGCCGGTCCACTCAGCGGACCGGAGCGCCAGCCTCGCGCGATAGCCGCCCGGGAGGCCAATTCGCCCTCCAGGTCGCGGCCCAGCCCGACAGGCCATTAACGTCACAGTGACGTATTGCATGGGTTCAGCCCCCGCTGTAAAGACCGCCGCCTGCCGGGCGCGCTACGCCCAAACCGGCACTGTCAGGTAGTCCCGGAATCGGAGCGGTATGGCCGTCGCTCTAAATGGTCGTGGAAAATCGAGTAGATCCGGAAAGCTCGGATGTTTTCCCGGATTACTCTCAACTAGTTCCGGATCGGACAGCGATTGTCGAAAGACCTTTGTTTGGGCGGATCGCCCCAAGTCGGCGTTATGCCGATAAGCGACATTATGTCAACTTAACCACTGCATATTGCATCTGATGAATCAACATCGGTGCTCGTGCAGAACACCACTCGTCCCCTCGTTTTCGCCTGCCGCCGAAGCCTTTTCGCCCGTCGACTTTGCGATGTGGACTCGCAGCGTTGCGCCCGCGGCTACTTGCCCAGCCTTTGGAACTGGCTCGCCACGGATGGAGTCGGCGCCCAGCTGATAGTGATCGATAACAGCCCGCCGGACACCGTCAGTGAGCATGTCGTTGTCCATTACACCCGCAACGCGATGATCCCGCCATATGGGTTGATCACGGACGCGGTTGACTAAGTGCGTTTCCTTTGCCAGCACATCGAATAAACCCGGAGATCTAGTTGATTGGAGCGAACCTTACTGATGAGGTGCTCGGCAAATGTTCAGCAGACGCATCCACGGGGCCGATAACAGCGCAGGAGGAGCCCACGTGATTCCAGAGCCGGCGGAGTGGAACGATGGTGCGGCGACTATGCAGTAATCGAATATGCAGGGTTACCAGTACCACATATTGGACTGTGCCCCAGCGCTTTTCGTCACTGTTTGGTCTCATTACAGTCTGGCGGTATCCGCACTACACCTGGCGGTCTTCGGGATGTCGCGTATTTCTCGGTTTTTTGGCGGCACTCTTGTTACGGAAGTAGTGCACGAACACCGCACCGCTAGGCGTCAGTCTGAACGGCCCCGCGAGTATCGGTGTGATCGGCGTTGTGGGTTCTCATTTGACCTGATAACGAGCGCCGCATCGCGGTGGGACGAGTGCCGGGCCGCGGCTGTAGTATTCGACGATCAGCATGACCACCCAAAGTAGGTGGACATCGATCGCGATACTCTCCCACCGGCTCGCAGGGCTGCCCGGGATTCGTGTCGTCATTGTCGTGGCTTTCTCCATGCTGAGTGCCCTTCTCATCGGTCGATATAGCCACCACTTGGTGACGAAATCTAAGCGCGGTGGCGTGTCGGAGACGTGCGGGTTCGGCTGTAGCGAGGCGTCTTTCGTGCCGATTACCCACACGGTCGCGAGGTTCTCGCTGCCCGGCTACGGCTCAAGCCCTCGACTTCGCACTTCGACGCAGTTGACTTCACCGCTCGGTGTTTCGAATCGGTTCCCGTCTACTCCCGGCTTCAGATCCTCAGCTGAGCATCTTCGGGGGCGGGTGTCCGCGTGAGTTGATCGGCGAGGTTGAGTTCGAAGTCGCCGGGCTTTTGCATTCCGCGGTCGAGGAATTCGCGCATTCTGGTTTGCACGTGGGGTTGGGCTAGTAGCTGGTAGAACGCCTGCTGGGTTGGTGCGAACCATGCGATGTCGGGTAGTCCGCCGTGGGCGTTGAGGGTGTGTTTGGCGGCGGTGATGGCGTCGCGGTCGAATTGGGCCACCCGATTTGCCCAGGCATCGACGAATGCGTCCAGCTCGGCGTCGGCGATGGCGCGGTTGATCCAGCCGTAGCGTTCGGCGGTGTCGGCGTCGAAGTCGCAGGCTCCGATGATGATCTCGATCGCTCGCGCTCGTCCGGTGTTCAGGGAGAGCCGCTCGAGGCCGCCACCGCCCGGTATGAAACCAAACCCCAATTCTGGGTGACAGAACACTGCTCGTTCGCGGCTGGCGAAACGGACATCCGTCGCGAGCGCGAATTCGCTTCCGACGCCGCGGATGCGGCCCCGTATCGCCGAAACGGTCACGAACGGAGCACGTTCGAGGCGCACTGCGAGATCCGGCCACGCGACAAGTCCAGTCGATGGTTGCGGTGTCTGATCGAATTGGTCTGCTCGGATGAGGTCGATATGGGCTATGAAGTAGTCGGGGTTCGCCGAATCGAAGACCACGACCTTAGTGTCGTTGTCAGCTTCTAGCCTGCCCACTAGCTCCTGCAACGCGGTGAGCAGGTCAGGGTCGAACAAGTTCAACGGCGGGTTGTCGATCGTCACGCGCCAGTAGCCAGGTGCCGGCTGGCGCAGTGTGAGGATGTCAGTCATCGTTTCTTCTTTCGCAGTCAGTCACGGGTTGTTGTTTCGCATTGCTCAAGGCACGTGGACGTTGGGGTGTTGGTCAGCTGCGCCGTCCCCCGGTGTGGTTTCGGTGCGGGCTGGATCGGTTAGTCACTGGCCGACACAGGTGATCCGGTGATGTTGAGCCCGTCGACAGGGCCGGCGACCGCGGCCTTGAAGCGTCGGCTGTCCTCGTCGATGAGAATTTCTATGTCGCCGTTCTGTAGGCCCGCGACTGTCGCGGCGGCGACCTGACGGGGGTCGAGTTTGGCGGTGGGTATCTGAGCGGTCATTTCGGTGTCCATGAAGCTGACATGCACGCCCACAACCTGGGTGCCGCCGTCAGCCATCTCCAGGCGCAGCGAGTTGGTCATGGACCAGAAGGCTGCTTTGGAGGCGCCGTACGCGCCGCCACCCGAAGCCCAGGAGAACACCGAGAGGATGTTGACCAACGCGCCTCCGCCGTGTCCGGCGAGTATCGGCGCGAATGCCCGCACGATCCGTAACGTCCCGAACACGTTGGTGTCGAATATCGCTCTGGCGGTGTCGAAGTCGCCGTCCAACAGCGGTCCGCCACCCGCGATGCCGGCGTTGTTGACGACGATCGACACATCGGCTGCGGCCCGGGCCAATGCGAGAACTGAGTCCGGGTCGGTGACGTCGAGCGGCAGAACCTCGACCCGCGGGTCGGGGTCCTCGACCGGTGTTCGTGCGGTGGCGTACACCTTCGCGGCCCCGCGCTCCAGCAGTGTCGCGACGATCTCTTTGCCCAGACCACGCTGGCCACCGGTGACTAAAGCTGTGGACCCCTCAATGTTGACCATGTCGATCTCCTTGCTGTGTTGGATCTTTGGCCGCGCCGCGGCCGTTGTTAAGCGACGAACCGCGCGATGAAGTCCAGCGCGGTTTGAGCGACTTCCTGCCAGCCGGCGTCGATGGTCAGCGAGTGCCCGCGGTTGGGGATTTCCACGATCTCCGTGACGCCCGGGTTTTTCGCCTGCCTCTTGTAGGTGGCCTCGGCGATCGCCCACGGCACCTGATGATCTTTCTCCCCGGAGATGACCAACATGGGCCCCCGATCGGGGTTCATGTTGTCGGCCTTGGCTTCGGTACGCGGGTTGATGTTGGCGAACGCGGCTTGAAAGATCGGCACCCCGGATCCGGCCACATGGAAGTTCTCATAAAGTTCATGCGCCTCGTCTTCGCTGACGGCGTTGGCGAAGCCGAACTGGAACTGCTCGAAGGTCAGCGCGACGGCTCGGTGCCGGTTCGCCGGGTTGGACAGCACCGCCGCGGACGCCTTGAGCGCGGACGCCGGAAGCGGAAGGACCCCTCTTGTGGGTGCCGGGTCCACGGCGACCGTTGCCGCCGACAGACCCCTGCCGGCGAGGATCTGGACTAGCAGACCGCCGAACGAGTGGCCGATGACCGCCGGTTTGCGGTCCAGCTTTTCAATGATGATCTCCTGGTAGGCGGCGACGTCACCGACTGTTTTGTTGGCGAACACTTCGGGATGCGCATGTGCCTGCTCCACGGTGGCGGGATCGTCGGGCCAGCCGGGAGTGACTGCGGCGTAGCCGGCGTCTTCGAAAAAGCTGGCCCAGCGGTCCCAGCTGGTGTCGAGCAACCACAGTCCGTGGACGAACACCACCGGCTGCTTGCCCGACGCGTTGGCCCGATCAATCGCGGCAAGCTCATGTGGGGTGGGTGCGTACTCGGTGTCGGACATGATCACTCCTTGATGGGCGGAAAGTGAGCTCGGTAGCTTCTGGCCCAGACGCTAGGTCGGCGGCTGGTGGCCGCCATCAGTCACGTGACTGCGTCTTGCACTGTGGTCGGTTGACGCAGTCACATGACGGACGCTGCGTTGGCTTCCTGGCCGATCTGTACCTATGTCGCCGAGATCAGGTTCCAATCCGCGTCGTGGTGTCGATCACCCTGTTAGGCGGCGGGGCACATTGGCGGGTCCAGGCCATCAGGAAACGGTGGCAGCGACCACGGCCGAAGTGCGCCCGGGTGTGTATTTCACCACCTGTGACGTGCGATCCGGCGGGACACTGAAATCGCTGGCCGACGTCCGAAATGGCATGCTCCGGTCCGTTGCCGTTTTGCGTCGGTGCTCATGATCGGAAACTTTCGGCGTCTTCGCGATGAGCAGAAAGGCCTGTTGCCTGTGATATCTGGCGGAAGCCACCAGGGCTTTGACACAACAGGCATGATGAGAATCGGATCGCCGTTGATGCAACCTACTTAACATTGCAGGATGCCATCCGAAACTGTCTCAACGGTCGGCTCACGGCCAGGCGACCGCGACCGGGAGTTTCGGCGCTGCGAGTGTTGGCGTGGGTAGGGGCAGCAACTCTGCAGCCATTGTCGGCCGCGATCGGGAGTTGGCTCAGATCTCCACTGCCTTGTCACCGGAGGTCGCCGACCTGCTGGTGTTGGCGCTGCTCGGTGACGCGGGGATCGGCAAGACCGTTCTACTGGATGCCGCCATCGACCGATCCCGCGATAACGGGGTACACATCCTGCGCGGGCGAGGCAGCACCGCCGAAACGCCTTTGGCGTTCGCCGGTCTACATCAGGTACTTTTCCCCGTCCTCGACCGCGCAGAGGCCTTATCGCTACGGCACCGCTCGGCCCTCCTCGACGCGTTTGGGATCGGGATCGGAGAGCACAACGGGCCACCTGACCGGATGGACTTGAGCATGGCGACGCTGACCATGCTGTCCGGACTGGCCGACCACGGACCACTGCTCGTCGCTATCGACGATGTGCACTGGTTCGACGAGGCAAGCCTCGAGGTCCTAGCGTTCCTGGCCCGACGACTCGAAGGTGAGCCGATCGCCCTCCTCCTCGCAGGGCGCGGCGCACACCTTCCCGCACAATTCGATGAAGCCTTCCCTGTTTTGAGGTTGCAACCGTTGGGTCCAGCTGACGCCGCGATGTTGCTTGACCGTCAACCGGACCCGCTGGACGCCGCGGTCCGAGATCGCGTGCTCAGCGAAGCCCAAGGTAATCCGCTCGCACTCGTTGAGCTGGCCAAGGTAGGCGCACACAACGCGTTGCCGCCCGCGGACGGCAGGCAGATCGCCACTCGTCTGGAGCAAGCCTTCAGCGCGCAGGTGGCCCACCTACCCGAAGCGACCCGGCGCGCACTGTTACTGGCGGCAGCCGCCGACACCACCGAACTCGCCGTGATGCACACCGCGCTGCCGGCCGGCGAACACACCCTGGAATCTATCTGGCGTCCCGCCGAGCTGGCCGGTCTGATAGCGCTTTCCCCAGGCATTTTCGAGTTCCGCCATCCCCTCGTTCGCTCCGCCATTTACCACGCCGCACCGTTCGCCGAGCGCCGGAAGGCGCACCTGGCTCTCGCCGAAGCCCTGGGGTCGGAGCCCGACCGCAGGGCGGCACACCTCGCCGCCGCGACCACGGCGCCGGACGAGGAGGTCGCCGCCATCGTCGAGGCAGCCGCTGAACGAGCGAGGGTACGTGGTGCGACCGCCGAAGCCATTGCCGGCTTCCGGCGCGCCGGTCAACTCAGCCCAGACCCGCGTGCTTATGGAAGACGGTTGGGTATGGCGTCCATCGTCTCGTTCACCGCGGGTCAGCTCGACCAGGCAGCGGAGCTATCGAGACGCGCCCTAGAACTCACCGACGACGTCGAAGTGCGGGCCTGGACGTCGCAGTTCGCCGGTGTGGCGGCTTCGTTCACGATGCAACTCGAGCACGCGTTCGCGCTGGTCGACCCATCGATACACGCGATGACACCCGACGTGGACGGCTCGCTCAACCTGCTCGTCGTGGCTGCCCACATCGCCTACTACTCCGGGCGGCGCGACCAGCGTGACCGCGTGTCACGAGCGCTAGACACCTACCTTGCCGCTCTGCCGGCCACCGGTCCGATGACCAATCATCATCTGTGGATACTGGCGGTGAGTGACCCATTCGGCAACGCCGAGATCGTGCGCGCCGCCCTCTCGGGTGCCCTCGCCGTCCTGGTCGGCGACCCAGCTGAACGACACCTCGTGGGGAACCTCGCGGCACGAACCGACCTGACCGACACCGCCATCGCGGTACTGGATATGCCGGGCAACCCCGCACGCGACGACGCACACATTCTGCAAGGTGGACTGATTGTCGCCGATCTGGGATGGGCGTGCTTCGACGCGGGCAAATGGATTGAGGCCGAACGCGTAGTAGCGAGACTGCTGTCCACTCCGGTTGGTGCGCCCAAGCTTGCAAATACAAGTGCCACAACGCTTCTCGCGACTATCGCGGCCGTTCGCGGCGATACCGACACCGCACGTCGGCACATCGACTCAGCCCTCGCTGTGGTCGAGCCGCCGCGCATACTGGCGCTAGTGACGCGCGCCCGATCGGCCGCCGGGATCGCCGCAGTCGCTGACGGCGACCACGAAGCCGCGTACACCGAATTCCGCCAACTCTTTGACCCCGCCGGCGACCCTATCCACTACCACCTTTCGCCCTACCACCTCGCTGACTTCGTCGCAGCAGCCATCCGCACCGGCCGCGTGAACGAGGCACGCACCATCACATCGAGGACACAAGCGCTCATCGGCGATCACGCCTCCCCACGGCTACGGCAGATCCTCGCCCGCGCGCAAGCGCTCATCCCCGACAGCGGCGACCCAGAAGTTCATTTCCGCACGGCCCTCACCAATCCCGCCGGCGAACAGTGGCCCTACGAACGCGCCCAAGTCCGCTTGGAATACGGCGAATGGTTACGCCGGAACCGTCGCATCACCGAAGCGCGTTCCATGTTGGCAGCCGCCCTCAACACCTTTGACCAACTCGGTGCCACACCATGGGCCGCGCGAGCCCGCGCAGAACTGCGCGCGGCAGGGCAGGTCGCCAGACCAGCACGCAGCCACAACGCCCTCGATGACCTTCCCCCGCGAACCCAGCAAATCGTCCGGATGGCCGCGGCGGGCCTGACAAACCGCGAGATCGGCGACCGACTCTACCTATCGCACCGCACAGTCGGATCCCATCTGTACCGCGCCTTTCCCAAGATCGGCGTCACATCCCGAAACCAACTACGCGACGTTGTCGACACTCCGTCAATCTGACGCATCGCAGGTCACGGTGTTACACAAGCCTCACGTTCGAATCAGAACGGATGTACGGCGGGGTTTCGACGAGGATGGTTCCGCAGTCGGGGGGGTGTGACGGCGCAAATCGCAGTGTCAACTTCCCTCAACGACACGGTGACCTACATGCCACCCGTGAGCAATATGCAGGAATCGAATATGCAGGGTTACCAGTAGGCGATGCGGGTTCTGATCAGGTAAATCAGGCCGTCGTCCTGGGGCCTTCCCTGGTTAACAACGAACAGGTGATCGACTGCTCAGTCCACCGCGGCCGCATTGCGAGCGCAGCGAGCTCGAAAAGTACTGGCCCGCCCCAACACGACGCGCCGGATACGGCGATCCGGAGCCAGAGTCAAACAGCGTAGCCGCGACAGGCCTTCTGACTACCCCACGTTCGCGTTCATCCGTCCATTGGATGAAGTCTGCGGCGATCCAACATGCACCGCACGATGCCAGTCCCGCACCGAAT
>Ga0302325_10020435_pt1 | contig 13885 bp, 14 predicted proteins | sample Palsa_T0_2_FD_201948 | JGI IMG/M metagenome (GOLD analysis project Ga0302325, IMG submission 201948) | Peat permafrost microbial communities from Stordalen Mire near Abisko, Sweden - Palsa_T0_2 | ecosystem: Environmental > Terrestrial > Soil > Palsa > Peat permafrost | place: Sweden: Abisko... | reverse complement strand
GAAGTTGAGGCCGAGCGAATCCGCGGCGCTCTTGACCATCAGCGTTTTCCCGAGGCCGGGGACGCCTTCGATCAATACGTGACCGCCACAGAACAGCGCGGTCAGAACTTTGCGGATAACCGGCTCATGGCCGACGATAACGCGGCCGACCTCGGCCTCGGCGCGGCTGAAGGTCTTGCGAAAGTCGGCGACCCGGGCGTCGGGCGACGGCTGTGCGGCAGCTCCCATCCTGTCTCCTTCGTGAATCCTAATGCCTGATAAACTTAATGAATCAACTCGCGATAACGGGGCGGCACCAGTTGATGCTCGTCGGGAGCGACCTCCAAGTGCGCCTGGCTCAGCGGTACGTTAACGTAGGGCGTCGACGCGTGAACGCCTGCCTTGTCGGTCGACAGCCGGCCGCCGGCGGCGCCCGGCGTCGCGGTGGGCAGTCTGAATAGCACAAAGCGCGTGTCGCGGATATTCAGCACGGGGCCGGTTTGACCGGGCTGGTAGAACCGTTCGAATCGCACCGGCGCCGGCATCTCGCCGAGATGGGTATCGCCCTGGTTGCCGCCAGCCACTTGGTTGCCACCGGCAGGATTGGGACCGCTGCCCGGCTTGGGACCATTGCCGTTTGAACCGCCGGGTTTGTTGCCCTGTCCGGGACCCTTGTTATTGTGAGGGTTGTTCTGATTGTTAGCGAGCTGCGGATTGTTCGGATTGGAGCCGGGCTTGGGTCCATTGCCCGCACCGTTTCCGTTTCCGCCTGATGCCGTCTTTGGGCCCGACGTCTTGGAGCCTTCCATTGCGACCTGCGCCTGCGCTTTGGCGAGCTGCTTCTGCAGCTCCATCATCTGCTGGTTTTGCGCGCTCTTGGCGTTGCTCGAACTAGCGTTATTGCCGCCGGTCGAAGCATTGTTGTTCGATGAATCCCCGCCTGCCGATGCTTCCTTGCCGGCATTGCCGGTGCCATTGCCGTTGCCCGCGCCGTTACCGTTAGCCGAACCGTTGCCTTTGCCGGCGCTCTGACCATTGCCGCTGGATTCGCCCTTGCCGCTGGACGCGTTGCCAGTCGACCCGTTGCTCTGGCCGTTGCTCTGGCCGTTGCTTTTTCCATTAGATGCGCCGCTGCCGCTGTTGCTGCTGCCGGTATTCGACGCGCTCGCCATCTGCTGTTTCTTGTCGGCACCGTTGGCGGGCTTTTTCTGATCAGGCGGCGTCTGCGCTTGCTGCTGTTGCTGCTTGTCGATCCGATTCATCAGGTCGGCGAGCTTTTGCATCTTTTCTTGCTGTGGAACATCGGGATTTTCGATATCTTTCGCAACGGACTCAACCTGCTTGGCCAAGTCCTCGCCGCCGGGCTCGTTGGCGAGCGAATTCGCCAGATCGATAAGCTTGCGCGCCTGAATCTGCATCGGGGTGGGCGGCCGCATCAGGGCGAGTGTCGCCAGCGCCAGACCGATAACGACCGGCAGAGCCACGAGCGACGACCGGCGCAGTGGTTCGCCGAGATCAAGCCGAAAGACGGTATCTGGATCGAATGCTTCGAGCAGATTCGTCACCCGCCGCCAGAGCATCGGGAACAGGGCGCTGCGCGTCTCGGCGTCGGTTTGGCCGGCTTCGCTCAGGGACGCAAGAGTAAGGACTTCCTCGTGGCCGCCGACGGCCTCATCCACGCGGGCGGCCGCATCGACAAATCCCGTCCGGCCGGCGGCCTGCCAGGCGCCGATCGAACCGATGATCAGAGCGATCACGCCTATCGCCAGCAGGGTCAGCCGGATTGTGAACGTCGCAGTATCGGAAAGAATGTACCCGGCACGCTCCCAGGTCACCGCTCCGATCGGTCCAAGGGCGGCGCCCAAAATTAGCCCGGTAAGAGCCGGCACGGCCCATCGCGCCGCCTGGTCGGCGGCGGCCACGAGCGCAAGCCGGCGGCGGGCTTTCGCGATCAGCTCGACAGGTTTGACCACTTGGCGGTTATAGCCTAATCCGCGCCGACGGGGCTATTCGGCGGGGAATCTTCGATCGGCGTACGATGCTCGCGAAGAACTGCAATCGCGTGTTCATGTTCATTCAACGTGCGGGAAAAGATATGGGTTCCGTCGCCACGCGCCACGAAATAAAGATAGTCCGTGCTGGCCGGATAGAGCGCCGCATTTATCGACGAAGCGCCCGGATTCGCGATCGGTCCGGGTGGCAGCCCCGCAAAGTCATAAGTGTTGAATTGGGAACGCATATGGACCGCTAAGCTGGCCGGCTGGCTTACACCTTCGAGATTATACTGGGCGGTCGGATCAGACTGAAGCGGAATACCCAATCGGAGCCGATTAAAAAACACGCTGGCGATAAGCGGGCGCTCGCCCGGAACCTTTGCCTCCTTCTCGATAATCGACGCCAGTGTGACCACCTGCCGCGCATCGAGGCCGACCGCGAACATACGCTGCTCGACCATCGGGGTCAGATTCTCGTAAAAGCGCATGAGCATCGTGGCCACGATTTCGGGCGCGTCGGCATGGCGGGGAACTCGATAAGTCGCGGGGAACAGAAACCCCTCGGCGCCCATCGGACCGAGTCCGACCGCCCTGATCAGCGGCCCGTAGCCTGCCGCCAGTTCGAAGTCGGACTGGCATGTGAGCCCGGCCTGTTCGAATTTTTGGGCTATCTGGCGGACCGTAAGACCCTCCGGAATCGTTACGGTAACCGCCGCGTAAGCGCCGCTGGTCAATCCGTCTAGAATCGCGCGCAACGACTCGCCGCCGGCAAAATCATAGTCACCCGGTTTGATTTTGCGGGCTTGTCCGCTCAATTCCGCCAACAGGATCAAGGCGTATTCGCTCCGGATTACGCCGGCGGCCTTGAGTCGTCGCGCCACCTGATGGAAGGAAGCGCCGTTTTCGACCGTGACTGTTTTGAGCGTCGGGAACGTTTCGGTCGGCATGAGGAAGGCAACATAACCAAAAGCGCTAATAGCAGATATTATCAAAGCTAAAATCGCGAAGACCTTAACGAACCTCATCATCGGTATCTCAAGTGATTTTGGCCGTATAAGTGGTAAGCATCGGCGTCAATCGGTGTTGGTTGCGTCGAGCTCCGGCTGACCTCATCACGTGCGATCGCGGGACTCGAGCCAGCTCTCCAGGATGATCGTCGCCGCGATCGAATCGAGTGCGCTTTTTCGCCGGCCACGCGCGATCGGGATGTCGCGCATCAGCTCGCGGGCCTCGAAGGTGGTCAGCCGCTCGTCGTGGAGATCGACGGGAATCCCGATAAAATCCTCCAGATCGCTTGCGAATCGACGCATATGCCGCGCCGCGGCACCTTCACTCCCATCCATGTTGCTCGGCAAGCCGACAACGATACGCTCGATCCCGCGGGGCAGCAGCTCGCTCGCGATCCGGGCTAGATCCTCTTTTAGCGTCCGACGCTCGATGGTGCCGATTGCCTGCGCCGACGACAGCTCGGGTGTTTTCACCGCCAATCCGATGCGCGTCCTGCCCACGTCCAGCGCCGCCACTTTCATCGGAAACCTCGGCTGCTAATGGTAGCAACGCCCAACAACGTCCGCCATGAGTCCCCTGGAGCACAATAAGCAGTGGAAAGTTGCCCCAACGAAGGGTTGCCTTGACGCAATCAATATCCTAGCGTTTGGCCCGATGCATATGCCGGGTAGGAATTGGAGTTGGTGGACTCGGCGGCTCGCGGCCGCGCTGATACTAACATTGTTCAGCGTTGCGGCGGCGGGCGTTTCGATGCGGGCGACCTGGTATGAATCTCCGATTCCGGTTCCCGCGATAAAAGCTCCAGCCGGCAGGACTCAAACACGGTTTCCGTTTGTCGTCGATTCGGTACAGCCGGCCTCACCGCCGGTCACGATCAGCACCGTCCTCGATCGTACTGCCCCTGTAATCCGCTATCTGATCGACGCCGGCCTGGGCGAGACTGAGGCTGCCCGATGGGGCGACCTGTTCGCCCGAATCGCCCATAGCCGCCAGATGGCAAGTGGTCATGCGCTGACCCTCTTTAAAGATCCCGACACCGGGGCGTTGCGCGGATTTCGTTACAATCTCGACTATCGGGCGACGGTTACCGAGTTGGGTCTCGGCGCCGGAATTGTCAGAATCTGGCGTCAACCGATTCAATACGTCATCCGGCCGATCGGCGTATCGTTCCGGGTCAATAACGACTTTCAGGATGCGGCTACTGCCAACGGCGTGCCGAATCAGATCGTGAAGACACTCGATCAGGCGTTCGCGAGCCGCTATCCGCTGAGCCAGATCCGGCCCGGCACTACCGTCAAGCTCATCTACCAGGAAAAGGTCTCGCGCGACGGTACCTGGCGATTGCCGACCGGTCTCGAGGCCGCCCGTCTCGACCTGCTCAACGGTTCGACGCTCGACGCCTTTGCCTTCAGCGAGGGACACACGGGCGCTCATTTGTATGATGCTCAGGGCCAGTCGCTTGGCATTCAGACGCTGCGCTTCCCGGTCGAGTTCAAGTACATCTCCTCGGGATTCACCTACAGCCGATACCATCCGATTCTGCACATTTATCGACCCCACCTGGGTGTCGATCTGGCGACCGACTATGGCGCGCCGGTCAAGGCTATCGGCGACGGACTGGTCTCGCAGGCCGGATGGTGCGGTGAGCTCGGACGCTGCGTGCGGATCGAGCATCCTGGCGATATGGCCAGCATCTATGGTCATCTTTCCGAGGTAAACGTTAGTCCAGGAAGCACCGTTCAAGTCGGACAACTAATCGGCCGGGTCGGATCGAGTGGACTCTCCACAGGAGCCCACCTGCATTTTGCGATCGAGAAGGGCGACCGGTTCGTCAATCCGCTTACCGAGCGATTCGGAATTACGCACGACATCTCACCTGATATGCGGGTGATGTTCGCCAAGATCAAGGCGAAGTATGAGGTAGCGCTGTCGCGGCTGCCCGAGTTCGGCAGTCATGTCGGGCCGGCCCGAGTCGCGGAAGAGTCGACGACGGGTTCCGATTCGGATGCGGGAATCCACTACGGACACCATCGTTATCGTCGATGGCACGCCAGCCGGGCGACCGTGGTTGACTACGAAGGCGGCATGTAAGTCTCGCTCAACGGCCGCCAGCCAGGTTAGCGGCCGGCTAAAGCTCTGACATTCCTATCGATTTTTCGATAAGCTTTTTCGTTAGCGATGGCAAAGATCGAAAGCGATTTTTTCGCCGGTTCGCGACCCCGGGCGTTTGCCCATCGCGGTTTCAGCGGCAAGTTCCCCGAGAACACTTTGCCGGCGTTTAGAGCGGCTCGTCAGGCCGGTTCACCATATATCGAATGTGACGTCCATATGACGCGCGACGGCGCTGTCGTGGTCCATCACGACGACGACCTCAGGCGCACCTGCGGACGCGACGAGTGTATCGCGGACCTTGATTACGCCGCCCTGGCTCGCGCCGACGCCGGCTTCACCTTCAGCCTCGACGGCAATGAGTTTCCGTTTCGCGGCCAGGGCATCCGCGTGCCGACTCTCTCCGAAGTTCTGAGCGCCGCCGCCGATTGCCGGTTTATCATTGAGATCAAACAGGTAAAGCCGAGCGTGGTATCGGCAATGTTCAAGGTGATCGATCAGGCCGGTATGGCGCGGCGCGTTTTGATCGCCAGCGAGCATCAGGAGCCGTTGACAGAAGTTCGCCAGCTTCGTCCGGAGATACCGACAAGTTTTGCCGCCGGCGAGATTGCGGGCTTTTTCCAGGCGCTGGCAACCAGCGCCAGCGATTACCGGCCGCCTGCTGACGCGCTGCAAATTCCACCGGTGTACGAAACGCTTCGCCTGGCGACACCCGAAAGCGTCGCGATGGCCCATCGGCTCGGCCTCGAAGTCCACGTCTGGACGGTCAACGAAGAAGCCGAGATGTCCGAATTGCTCGGGATCGGAATCGACGGGATCATCACTAATTTTCCGGATCGCCTCCTCGCACTCCTACCGTCAGTTAAGAGTTGAGTCGTCGATTTGAACGACGCTCAGTCGAGCGGTGCGCCGCGGGTGCGGCCAGTGAGCATGCGCGCGATAGGCCGCGGAAGAAATGTTCTCATCAGACGGAGTATCATTTTTGTTGCGGCCGGCTCGAAACGCAGCGCACGGATGAAGCTGCGGCGCGCCGCCCTCATGTCACCGTTGCGCATCGCTGCCAGACCCCTGAAGCCCAGCGCAGTCGAATGAGCATGACGCACCGCACGGAGCATCGGTCGCGCCGCCCGGCCATAGCGGGCAGTCACACGCCGCACGAAGAGATCATAGCTCTGCTCATATTTGACCAGGCGATCGGAGGAAGGACTGACTCGATAAACAACCAACGCGCGGGGCACATACACGAACTCTCCAAGCTCGCGCGCCCGCAGCCAGAAATCCATGTCTTCGTACGATCGCATCTCCGACACGAAGCCGCCGAGCCGGTCATAGATAGAGCGCCGGACCAAGATCGTGCTGGGCAGAATCGGCCACCATCGCTCGAACAGGTCGGCCATCGCGGGCGCCCGCGCGAGCGCCGGCGTTACGACCGATTCGGCCAATGTGGCGCCGTTCTCGTCGGTCTGGATGGCGTCGGAGTAGGACATCACGGCGGCAGGATGGGCGTCGAGCGCGGCAACTGTGACGGCGAGCCGTTCGGGCATCCAGACATCGTCGGCGTCGAGAAAAGCGACGAATTCGCCGCGCGCGATCGCCACGCCGGAATTGCGAGCGGCGGAAAGACCGCCATTTTGGCGGGTAACGACAATGATCCGGTCGCCGAACGAAGCCAGTACCGCGGGGGTCGAATCCGTCGAACCGTCATTGACGGCGATCACCTCGAAAGCGTCCTCAAAATGCTGCGACAGGGCGCTTTCGATCGCCGCCGCAACCGTTGCGGCACCATTGTAAACCGGTATGACTACCGAGACGCGGGGCACCGCTGGCAGGCTATCACAGGGCGGCGCGCGCAGACGATTCTGACTGCGCCGGCCGGGACTCGCACCCGGGCTGTCGCCCGCGCCGTAATCCGCTAATCTGAACGTCCATGCATCGGCTCCTTTTCGCGCATGCCCCAAAATGGGCGGATCTCGCCATATCGCTTGACGAGTTGATGGCGACCGGCGCCTTCAACTTGCACAAGAACGAAGGACGTGTGCGGGCCGGCCTGCTCAAGCTCGATATCTCCGCCACGGTTTTCATCAAGCGCGCCGAGGCTCGCTCGCGCGGCCACGCGCTTTACGAAGCGATGACCGGTTCGCGCGCTCGGCGGGCGCTGGCCGGCGCCGCCATCTTGAAGTCGGCCGGCTTTGCCCATCCGACTCCGCTCGCCGTGGTAGAGGATCGTGGCCGACTCGGCGCGGTGCGAGCGTCGTACCTGGTCAGCGAGGCGCTGGTCGAGGCGCGGACGTTCAGCGTTTTTGCGTTGGGACGCAACGGAGAGCTGCGGCGCGACATGGGCCGCAGGCTCTCGATTTCCCACGCCGTCGGCCGCGAGGTGCGACGCCTGCACGACGCGGGCCTGTTCACCCGCGATCTTCAGGAGACCAACCTGATGCTCGAGGACGGCCCCGGCGGCCTGAAGATTTATTTCATCGATCTGGAGGATCTCAGAAAGGCGCGGCGCGTTTCGGAGCGGCGGCGTCTGATGAACCTCGTCCATCTTGATCGCAGTATCGGGCGCTTCATCGGGCGCGCCGGCCGACTGAGATTTCTTTACAGCTACATAGGAAAGCGGCTCAACCGCGACGAAGTCCGGCGGCTGGTCACGCGAATACTCCGGATGCGCAACGGACTCGACCGGCGCGGAGTGCGGCGCGACAACCGCAATCGCGAGACGTCGGCGAACGTTCGTCGCCCGGTCGTCGAAGGCTGAACAGATATCTATGGGGACCAATCTCACAACGGCTGATTCAGCCGGTGGCTATCCGGGCGCCGCTCCGCGAACGGCCGTCAGGCGCGACTGCCTGATTCTCGGTTCGGGCCGCAGCGGCACCAGTCTGACGGCTGGGCTGCTCGCAAACTCGGGCTACTTCATGGGCGATGCCATTTATGAGGTCGGCGTCACGCAGGGAAATCCGAAGGGTCAGTTCGAGGATCCCGAAATCAACGGGATCAACGAGGACATCCTCGGTCCACCTTTGCGCGCCTATCGTCATAGCCGGTTCAACAAACTTTTCCACCCGCGTCGCCGCAGCGACACCAAAGTTCACTACTTTCAGCGCTGGCTCGCCGGGATTCCCGAATCGGTCCATATCGGCGCATCGGCGGAGCTACTCGCTCGCATAAAGGCCGTAACCGCGCGCCGTCCCTTCGCCTTCAAAGACCCGCGCTTCTCGTACACGCTGCCGGTATGGCGGCCATTTATCGGCGACGCGGTTCTGATCTGCGTTTTCCGCCATCCCGCCGTCACGGCCGCAAGCATCGTGACCGAGTGCCAGCGCGCGCAATATCTGCACGACCTGCCGATGGACGCCGAACGGGCGCTGCGCGTGTGGCAGTTGATGTATCGGCACATCCTTGAGATCCACCATCCGGCCGGCGGTGACTGGATGTTCGTCCATTACGACCAGATCATGGACGGCAGTGCGCTCGACCGGATAGCCGCCAAGCTTAACGCTCCGATAGATACCAGCTTTGCCGACCCGACGCTGCGCCGTTCGCGGCCGGCCGGTGAGGTTTCGAAGCGCGCGCTGGAAATCTACCGGCGGTTGTGCGAGCTGGCCGGCTACCGGGAGGCCGATTGACTTGAAGCCGGCGGTCTCGGTGATAGTCGCCGTATGGAACGTCGAGGCGACTATCGCGCGCGCGATCGACAGCGCGCTCGCGCAGGATTTCACGGACCGGGAAATCGTCGTCGTCAACGACGGGTCGACAGACGACACCGAATCGATAGTCAGGCGTTACGGCGACCGCATCACGCTGATCAATCGGGAGCACGGTGGAATCGCGCCAGCGCGCAACACGGCGGTTCGCGCGTCGGAAGGTGAGCTAATCGCATTCCTCGACGGCGATGACGCCTGGACTCCCGACAAGCTGTCGCGCACGGTGCCGATTTTCGCCGCCGACCCCGCCTGCGTGCTGGTATACTCCGACGCGACGCTAATCGATCGCGACGGCCGCCCATGCGGTACTTACGTGCCGTATTCAGTCGCGCACGCGCCGAGCTTCGACGAGATGTTCACGCGCTACTGGCCGATCCTGGAAAGCATGACGGTCGTCCGCCGCTCGGCCTATGATGCCGTCGGCGGCTTCGAGGAAAATCCCGGCGCATTTCGCGCCAACGGCGCGGGGTTGTTCTGGATGCGCCTGCGCGAGCTCGGCCACTTTCATTATATTCCCGAGCGCCTGGTGCTCTTTCAGTCGAATGCGTATCCGGAATATATCGACAAGAATGACGAGAGCCGCGAAATTTTCCTGCGCCAGGTGCGCAACCATTATGGACGCGCCGCGAGCCGCCGCCTGCGGCGCGGCATGTTCCGCGAAATCCGCCGCGAGCACGTCCACCATCTCGGTCACGCCGGGCTGATCGCAATGCGCGAGGGACGAATCGCCGACGCCCGTCGCAGCTTCGCCGCGGCACTGCGCCACGACCCCGCGAACGTGAAGATCGCGTTGCGTCTGGCGCGGACTTTTCTGCCCGCCCGTATCGCCAATCGCCTGACCGGCCGCTCCCGGTTAAGCTGAGCTGAAATGGTCCGCGTCTCAATTATCACTGCCGTTTACAACAGCGAGCGGACGCTCGCAGCGGCGATCGAGAGCGGCCTCGGTCAGCACTTCGACGGCTTCGAGCTGATCGCGGTGAACGACGGGTCGACCGACGGCGGCCCGGCAATCCTCGCAAGCTACGGCGACCGCATCAGGATCGTCAACAGGGAACAGGGCGGATGCAGCGCGGCGTGGAACAGCGGCATCCGCGTCGCCCGCGGCGAACTGATCGCCTTTCTCGACGCCGACGACGTCTGGATGCCCGACAAGCTCGCCCGCACCGTACCGCTGCTCGAATCCGACCCGGCATGCTCGCTGGTTTTTTCCGACGCCGCGATGTTCGAGACCCGCGGCGCGCGCCGCGGGTCGCTCATGATGCGCGGCCGCGATCACGCGCCAACCCTCGACGAGATGCTCCATCATTGGTGGCCAATCGTGCCGAGCATGGCGGTGATTCGGCGCTCCGGATGGGAATCCGTGGGCGGCTTTTTCGAGGCGCCCGGCGTGTTCAAGGCCTGCGAGGACGTCTACATGTGGCTGCGCCTGCGCGAACTCGGCCACTTCGTTTACGTTCCCGAATCACTGGTCGACTACCGAATCCTGCCCTACCCCGACTACATCGAAACCAACAGGGAAGGACGCAAGGCGCTCGGCAAAATGGTGATCGCGCGCTACGGAGCGGCCGGCCGCCGACTGATGCGATCGATCGAGCGCGACCATCGCCGCGACCACGTCAATCATCACGGCCACGAAGGGCTGATCGCGATGCGCGACGGCCGCAAGGCAGACGCCCGCCGGAGCTTCATGACGGCGCTCAGCTATGATCCGATGAATTTCCGCAATGCGATGCGGCTCGCGCGCACCTTTCTGCCCGCGCAAGTCGCGCGCGCGCTGACCGGCCGCACCCGCAAAGCCTGACTACGATTGCGCGCGGCCGCCGCCGCTGAACAGCGCCGCAATCCGCCGCGGCATGAACGTCCGCAGCCATCTTGCTCGAGTCGGAAGGTGCCAGGGCGCGATCGCAGCCGCCTCGGCGAACAGGCGGCGCGCCGTAGCCTGATCACCGGCGCGCTGGGCTAGGCGGCCGCGATGGTTCAGCCGATTGCACTCGACCCTCGAATGCGCAACTTTCGGAATCTCGTGAAACGGCACGAAGCCCGAAAAAAATGGCACGAAGTGCATCCGATCGCGAACGACATCGACAAGCGGCTTGCGGTAGGCGCGTATCAGCGGCCGTTCGAGCATCTGTCGGCGCCGGCGGCGAAATTGCCAGGCCGGCGCAATCCGGCGGCGGGGTGCTGGAAACTGATCCTCGGCCGCATAGCCGTAATTTGATTCGGCAAACCGGCAGGTGAGATAGACGCCGTCAAATTCCGGATCGTCAAACACGATCAGCCCACCCGGCCGCAACAATTGATGAACGAAGAAAAAGTCGATGAAGACGCCGTCGTAGCGATGGTCGCCGTCAATAAAAACGAAATCGAATTGGCGGCCTTCGGTGATCAGCCGGGGCAGCACGATACCCGAGGGCTCACCGTAAAACTCGACCAGATCGGCGACGCCGGCCTCGCGCAGGGTGCGAATCGCCGCATCGTGATACGTGGTCGCCTGATAGGGATCCATGATGACGTGGCATCCGGGCCGCGCGGCGCCGGTTGCGGTCAGCGCATCGAGGATGAAGAGCGTCGACAGGCCCCACGCCATGCCGATCTCCAGGGTCGCCGCCGGCCGCTCCGCACGGCACAGCCCGGCGATAAACTCGCCGCGGGCGCGGGTCACGCCAATTGGCAGGATTTTGTATTCGACGCCGTCGTCGCCGACAACGGTGCCGTCCCGATAGAGGCGGTCGAGCGCCCCACGTATCGGTCCAGCACTCGGCGCGGATACACCAGTCGGTCCGTCGATTTTTCCGGTGCTGGCGGGATTGGCGGGACCTACTTCCATGCGGAAAGATCCCTTCCGACGAGCTTTTCGAAGGCTTCGACTTCCGGGCGCATCGCCGCGCGAATCCGCCGTTCGAGTTCCGGATCGAGCGGCGGAAAAACTTCGCCGCGTCCCGAGCAGTACTCCCACAGTGGTCGCATCCGGCGAACCGAACCGTAAAGCTTCATCCGCAGCATCGCGTCGCGAAGCTGGCGTCCCCGCCGCGCCAGCCGCTGGCTCTTGGGCGCGCGCTCGTGGCTGTGAATCCTCTCGGTCGCGCGCGGCTGTGTGCTCAAATCGATCCGCGGCGCGCCGATAAATTGTGTGGCGCTATCGATAAATGCCTGCGGATCGGCGACCAGGTCTTCGTAGAAAAGGGTCAGCACGTTGGGATCGAAGCGGTGCTTCCATCCGGCCAGATGTTCCGCGTAGCGATTGTAGCCAAGCAGCTGGCGATGGTTGAAAGCAACGTAGTCGAAGTTCGCTTTGATGAGCCCCAGCCGCCGCCACATCTTGTAGTGTGAATAGAGCCGTGCGACCGGATCGCGGAAGGTGCAGATTATTTTGCAGCCTGGTATGTCGGCGGCAATCCGATCGCGCGCATCGGCCGAATCAAAATAGGTCGGCGCGAACTCGCCGGCTATACGTCCGGGCGGGCAATCGCGAAAATGCGCCGCGTACCATTCGAGGCCGAGCTTGTAGTTCCAGACGAAGAACTGCGTCTCCTTGTCGTTCGGCAACCATACGAGATCGCGTAGTTGGACGTGCAGCCAGGTCGTCGCCGTGCGCGGGGGGCCGACCGCGATAAAATCGGGCAGCCTCATTCTGGCTGCTCCAGGAGCGGGCCTGGCCACCGCCTGAGAACCTGCGACATTGGCGGCACTCACGATACCGGACTCCCTGACGGTTTGCCGGCGATAAATACCACACCCGGCCGCATGCCGAACGATTCGAATTCAGCCGCCGCGACCATGTCCTGAAACTCGACCGGTGCGCATGAGAAGCCGGCGCGCTCGATCCGGCCGGCCAGATCGCCGCCGTAAGTGCGCCAATGGTCGTCGACTTGCGGATTGGGCGCGGGATACTCCTCGGTCGGACGGACCTGCCAATCCGGAAACATCGGAACCGCCACGATCGCACGGCCTTCGGGCGCAGTGACTCGCGCCATTTCCGCCAGCACAGCGTGGTCATCGCGAATATGCTCGAGCAGATGCGACGCGATCACGAGCGCGAAGCTGGCGGCCGCAAACGGCATCCGGGTCGCATCGGCACGGACATCGACGGCGCGCATCCGGAGGTCGGTGCGGATTCGGCGGAGCCCCGGATGGGCGGCAAAGACGGATTCGAGGGCGTGTTCGGGCGCCAGGTGCAAGATACGGCCGCCGGGTGCGAGCCGGGCGATTTCTCGCGTGATCAGCGAATGCAGGCCGCGATGGCGCGGTTGGCTGCCGCACCCCGGGCAAACCATGTTGGCGATCGTATAGCCGTGGCCGAAGTAGCCGAAAAACCGCGCGCCGCGCCATCCGCAACAGGGACAATGATAGCGCGGCTCGCGAACGCGATTGCCGATCGCGATCAACGGGTTGGTCAGCATGCGGCGCGTGTAGCCCGCGACGCCCAATTCGCCGAGCCGTCGCGCCTCTCTATGCAGCCCCATCGGCAGCCCCGTCATTCAACAACGAAAATTCGATCGCGCGATCGATCACATTCCCCTGATCTCGCGCGTAAGTCAGATCTTGCACGTTCGTCAGATCTCTAGAAAAACTTCGTCGCCCTCTATTTTCACCGGATAGGTCGGGAGCCGGCGCCTGGGATCGGTCAGGCACACGCCGGTCGTCACGTCGTAACGCCATCCGTGCCACGGGCAATGAATGCACGCGCCGATCAGATCGCCGTCGCCGAGGGAAGCACCGGCATGCTGGCATGAATTATCCATGGCGAAAAAACTGTCACCAATTCTGAAGACCGCGACGTAGCGGCCCCTGACCGACACGACGAGTCCGCGCTCCTCGGGAACTTCGTCGCACCGCGCAACTTTTAACAAGCTTGCCAAGACTCGCAACCTCCGTTGGATCGCGTCAGGTCGTGTATTCCGCGTTTATCTTTACGTAGTCATAGCTGAGATCGCACGTAAGCACAGTCGCCGTGCCGCGCCCAAGCTTGAGATCGAGGACAACCCTGAACTCGCGCTGGCGCATATGTTCGTGGGCGGCCTCGAGCGCATCAGTCAGCAGGGCGCCGCGCGCCGCGATCTTCACGTCATTGAGCCTGAGCTCGAGCCGATC
>Ga0302325_10020434_pt1 | contig 13885 bp, 10 predicted proteins | sample Palsa_T0_2_FD_201948 | JGI IMG/M metagenome (GOLD analysis project Ga0302325, IMG submission 201948) | Peat permafrost microbial communities from Stordalen Mire near Abisko, Sweden - Palsa_T0_2 | ecosystem: Environmental > Terrestrial > Soil > Palsa > Peat permafrost | place: Sweden: Abisko... | reverse complement strand
TCACGATCGTCGGGGCTGGCCTCGGCGGCCTGACCCTTGCCCGCGTCCTGTACGTCCACGGCATCCCCGCCACGGTCTACGAGGCGGAGCCCTCGGTGCAGGCCCGCATGCAGGGCGGCCAGCTTGACATTCACGAGCACAATGGGCAGCTCGCGCTCGAGGCGGCCGGCCTCACCGGCGAGTTCCGCGCGATCATCCACGAAGGCGGCGAGGCCTTGCGCGCGCTCGACCAGCACGGCGCCGTGCTGCTTGAGGAACCCGACGACGGCACAGCCGGGCGTCCCGAGGTGCTCCGGGGAGACCTGCGCCAGATCCTGATCGACTCCCTGCCCGCCGAGACAGTCCAGTGGGGACGCAAGGTCACCGGTATCCGGCCCCTCGGCGGCGGACGGCACGAGCTGACCTTCGCCGACGGGCCGGCCGTGACCAGCAGCCTGCTCGTCGGCGCCGACGGCGCCTGGTCGAAGGTCCGCCCGCTGCTGTCCGATGCGACGCCCGCGTACGTCGGCACCACGTTCATCGAGACGTACCTGTACGACGCCGACCAGCGGCACCCCGCGGCGGCCGAGGCAGTCGGCGGCGGCGCCATGTTTGCGTTCATCCCGGGCCAGGGAATCGTCGCGCACCGCGAGGCGGGGGACATCCTGCACACCTACGTCGAGCTGAACCGCCCCGCCGAGTGGGTGGCCGGCATCGACTTCACCGACGCGGCCGCCGCGACTGCCCGGGTCGCGGCCGAGTTCGACGGGTGGGCGCCGGCCCTCACCGCCCTGATCACCGACGGCGAGACCCCGCCCCTCCCGCGCATGATCTACGCCCTCCCGGACGGGCACCGGTGGGACCGCGTGCCCGGCGTGACGCTCCTCGGCGATGCCGCGCACCTGATGCCGCCGGCCGGCGAGGGCGCGAACCTGGCGATGCTCGACGGCGCCGAGCTCGGGAACGCGATCGCCGCGCACCCCGGCGACATCGAAGCGGCCCTCGCCGCCTATGAGGCGGCGCTGTTCCCGCGCAGCGAAGGCGAGTACGCGGACGCGTGGGAGATCCTGGACCTCTGCCTCGGCGACCGCACACCGTTCGGACTCATCGACTTCTTCACCGGCGCCCGCAAGGAGGAGCACGACTGACCCGCGCGGCTGCCGCAGGGGCTGGGGCCGGGGCGCGCGGTTCAGAGGCCACGCAGAGATACCGCACAGTCTTGCCTGCGGATCCGGCCCGATGATCGGGGTATGCGTCCACAGCAGCGCCGCGCGGTGAGCGGGACCACGGCAGCGGCCACACTGGCCGGTCCGGAGATGAGATGAACGGCATTACCTCCAGCACGGCACTCTGGTATGCCAGCCGCGCAACCGGCGTGGTGGCGCTGGTCCTGCTGACGGCCGTCATGATCCTGGGAATCCTGGTCAACCGCCAGAGCCGGCTGCCGGGACTGCCCCGGTTCGCCGGGACCAGCCTGCATCGCAGTGTTTCGCTGTTGTCTGTTGTCTTTGTCGCCGTGCACGTCGCAACGGCCATCGCCGATCCGTATGTGAGCATCCGGCTGGCCGCGGCGATCATCCCGTTCGTGTCGTCCTACGAGCCCTTCTGGCTCGGCGTGGGCGCGCTGTCGCTCGACGTGATGCTCGCGCTCATCGTGACCAGCCTGGCGCGGGCCCGGATCGGGCGCCGCACCTGGCGTGCCGTGCACTGGCTGGCTTACCTCAGCTGGCCGGTGGCGCTGGCGCACAGCATCGGCAGCAGCACCGACCTGCAGCACGGCGGCCTGCTCGATCTCGCGATCGGATGCTGCCTGGCCGTGGCCGGAGCGGTCAGCTGGCGCCTGTACGGGTCGCTCTCGGCACCGCAGCGGGCCGAGCGGGCCGCCCGGGTCATGGCCGCTAGCTCCGCCGGCGGCGTGCCCGTCGGTACCGGCCAAGCCGCCCGGGCCGCCCGGGTCCCCCCTCAGCCCGCGCTTCATGACCGTCAGAAAGCCGACAGCCGATGAGCACAGTCAGCGCTACCCTGCCAAGCGCCAGCGGAGCCCGGATGCACGCGGCCGCCGCGGGCGAACTGCCGCGGCTGCTGCCCGCGCAGCCGGGGCAGGTGGATCTGCGAGCGCATCTGGCTGGTCTGGGGCGCCTGCCCTACTCCGGCATCCAGGGTCAGCTGATTCCCGTGATCGAGGCGGCCGGGCTGACCGGGCGCGGCGGCGCCGGCTTTCCCGTGCACCGCAAGATGAGCGCGGTAGCCAGCGCTGGCCGGCCGGCCGTCGTGGCAGGCAACGGAGCCGAGGGCGAGCCTGCCAGCGGCAAGGACTCCGCGCTGCTGTGGCGGTGCCCGCATCTGGTCCTGGACGGGCTGCAGCTAGCGGCCGAGGCAGTCGGGGCCCGGTCAGCCGTCCTGTACGTGCAGCGCGGTGCCGCGCTGCGCCAGCATCTGGAAGGGGCGCTCGCACAGCGCGCCGCCGCTGGCGTTGACCGGGCAGAGGTTGCGCTGGTCGGGGCGCCGCCCCGGTTCCTGTCCGGCGAGGAGTCGGCACTGGCGGGCCTGGTCAACGGCGGGGCGGCGATTCCGCGCTTCAAGCAGCCCAGGATCTTTCAGAAGGGCATCGGCGGCCAGCCCACTCTCGTGCAGAACGTCGAGACCCTCGCGCACATCGCCCTGATCGCCCGGCTCGGCCCGGCGTGGTTCCGCTCAGTGGGAACGCCGGCGGAGCCGGGCAGCATGCTCTGCAGCGTGCTGCAGGCAGACGGGACCGGCGGCATCGTCGAGGCCGCTCTGGGCACGCCACTGGAAAGGCTGCTGCAACTGCGCGCACCGGTGCAGGCAGTGCTCTGCGGGGGATATCACGGCACCTGGCTGGAGCCGCGCACCGCGGCCGGGTTGTCGCTGAGCACCGCGGGCCTGCAGTCGGCTGGCGCGGTGCTGGGCGCCGGGGTGCTCGTTTTGCTTCCTAATGATCGATGCGGACTGACCGAGACTGCGCGGGTAGCGCGCTACCTGGCGCTGGAATCGGCGGGTCAGTGCGGTCCTTGCGTCAACGGGCTGCCGCGCATCGCCGCGGCCCTGTCCGACCTGGCAGGCCTGCGGCCGGACCGGCAGACCCTGGCTGACCTGTCGCGCTGGGCCGGGCTGGTCGAGGGCCGCGGCGCGTGCCATCATCCGGACGGCACGGTCCGGTTTGTCCGCAGTGCCCTGACTGTCTTCCGCGCTGAGATCGAGCGGCACGGACGGGGCAGCTGCGTGGGCGGGGCGGGCGGGCCGTTCCTGCCGCTGCCGCCGGAGATTCGCATCGACGAGTCCGGCTGGAGATGAGCAAGATGAGCCAGTACATCCGGGTGAACCCGGTGGTGTGCTCGGGCCACGGCGGCTGCGCTGACCTGCTGCCCGAGCTGATTACCCTGGACGAATGGGGATACCCGCTGCTCGATGCCCGGCCGGTTCCGGCCAGCCTGGAGCGGTACGCGCGGCGCGCGGTGACCGACTGCCCGGCTCTGGCGCTGATGCTGACTGGTGAACCTGGGGCGTGACGCCGCCGCTCAGAAGAAACTCAGAGGCAGCGCATACTGCATCAGCAGGAGCGGCGGGCACAGTAGGGACCATGACGAGCGTGGCGGAGACATCGCAGTACGGGCAGGAATCGCGCCAGCCGGTGCTCGGCCGGGCAGACGGGACGCCGATCAGGATCCTGGTGGTGGACGATGAGCCCAGCCTGGCTGAGCTGCTGGCCAGCGTGCTGCGCTACGAGGGCTGGGAGATCCGGACCGCGGCCGACGGAGCGAGCGCGGTGCGGACCGCCCGCGACTTCCGGCCGGATGCCATCGTGCTCGACATCATGCTGCCGGATTTCGACGGCCTTGAGGTGCTCCGCCGGGTGCGCGCGATCCTGCCGGGCGTCTGCGTGCTGTTCCTGACCGCGCGTGACGCAGTGGAGGACCGGGTCAGCGGGATTACCGCTGGCGGCGATGATTACGTGACCAAGCCGTTCAGTCTGGAGGAAGTCCTCGCCCGGCTGCGCGGGCTGCTGCGCCGGGCGGGAATCGCCCGGGCGCGCAGCGGCACTGAGCTTATCGTCGGCGACCTGGCCATGGACGAGGACGCCAGGGAGGTCCGCCGAGGCGGTGACCTGATCGAGCTGACCGCGACCGAGTTCGAGCTGCTTCGGTTCCTGATGCGCAACCCGCGGCGGGTGCTGTCCAAGGCTCAGATCCTGGACCGGGTCTGGAACTACGACTTCGGCGGCCAGGCACATGTCGTGGAGCTCTACATCAGCTACCTGCGCAAGAAGATCGACACTGACCGCGAGCCGCTGATCCACACAGTGCGCGGGGTCGGCTACGTGCTCAAGCCAACGGCCTGACCATGATCGCCAGCACGCCGGGGGCGGCGGCGGCGGGGCCAGCGGCGGCACAGCGCGATCGCGCCGTCCGGCGGGTCAGAGGCTGGCTGGCCGCCCGGACGCTGCGCGGCCGGCTCATCGCCGGCCTGCTGGTGCTGCTCGCGCTGGCCTGCGCGACGGTCGGTGCCGTGACCTATGCGCACCTGCATACTGTCCTGATCAGCGGGCTCGACCAGCAACTGGCAACCGCGAGCCAGCGCTACACCAGCTGCCTGAACCCGCCGCCCGGCGGTGAGGGGCCCGGCGAGGGCGAGTCCCCGCAGGGCGATCCGGAGATGTGCGGCCAGCAGCAGGCCCCGCAGACCTTTACCGCCGCGGTCGTCAGCGACGGGATCGAGCATCCGCACCTGGCCACGGCCACGGGAGCGTGCTACCTGTCGGCCGCCGATCGGCGGGAGCTCGCCGCCCTGCCCGCCGACGGCCGGCCGGCCACAGTGACGCTCTCCTCCTACGGCCGGTACCGGGTGCTGGTCACCAGGACCGGCACCGGTGTCTATGTCAGCGGGCTGCCGCTCAGCCAGGTCGACAGCACGCTGCGGCAGGTGGCGCTCGCCGAGATCGCGGTGTTCTCGCTCGCGCTCCTGCTCGCCGGGATCCTCGGCACTGGCTGGGTGCGGCTGTCGCTGCGCCCGCTGCGCCGAGTGGCGGCAACCGCGACCAGAGTCACCGAGCTGCCGCTGGCCAGCGGCGATGTCAGGATGCCAGAACGGGTACCGGACGCGAACCCCAACACCGAGGTCGGGCAGGTCGGCGCGGCGTTCAACCGGATGCTGGGGCATGTCGAGGCCTCGCTGGCCCGCCGCGCGGCCAGCGAGGCCCGGCTGCGCAGCTTTGCTGCCGACGCCAGCCACGAGCTGCGCACTCCGCTGGCGGCTATCCGCGGTTATGCCGAGCTGGCCCGGCGGCACCCCGGCCCGGTGCCCGCCGAAGTGGCGCACGCGATCAGCCGGGTCGAGTCGGAGTCGGCCAGGATGAGCGTGCTCGTCGATGAGCTCCTGCTGCTGGCGCAGCTGGACGCCGGCCGGCCGCTCGCGACGCAGCCGGTGGACCTGACCCGCCTGGTCATCGATGTGACCAGCGATGCCCAGGTCGCGGCGCCCGGCCATCGCTGGGTGCTGGAACTGCCCGGCGACCCGGTCCTGGTCCGCGGTGATGATCACCGCCTGCATCAGGTGCTGGCCAACCTGCTCAGCAACGCGGCCAAGCACACTCCCGCGGGCACGACAGTGACCGTGCTGGTGGCCGCGTCCGGCCCGCAGGACCGAGCTGGCGGCCAGGACCGAGCTGGCGGGCCGGGATCGCCGCCTGCCCCGGGCGTCGTCACGGTCAGCGTGACCGACGACGGTCCCGGCATTCCCGCCGGGCTCCAGCCGACGCTGTTCGAGAGATTCGTCCGCGGGGACAGCTCGCGGTCGCGCGCCGCGGGCAGCACCGGCCTGGGACTGGCGATCGTCGATGCGGTGACTGCCGCGCATCAGGGGCACGTCGAATTCTCCAGCCGGCCAGGGCAGACCCGGTTCACCATCACGCTGCCGCGGCTGGATGATCACGCGGGAGATTCCGGCGGGATGCCCGACCCGGAATAGCCGGTCACCGGCGCAGGTTGGGCAGGCCATGACCGTGACTGTGGTGGCTGCCGGGTACGGCGGCCCGGAAGTACTCTCGGTTGTCGACGAGCCCGCGGGCGTGCCAGGCCCCGGTCAGGTCCTGGTCGGCGTCCGGGCAGTCGGCACGAACCCGTTCGACTGCAAGGTATACAGCGGAGCGTTCGGCAGCGATCCTGCTGCCCTGCCGCTGCACCTCGGCCTGGAGGCCGCGGGCGTGGTGATCGCGGTGGGCGAGCAGGCGCAGGGACCTGGCGGCCCGATCCGGCCGGGCGACGAGGTGATCCTCAGCGGGATCACCGGCGCCTACGCAGCCGAGGTCGTGGCGCCCGGCTCGGCGGTCCTGGCCAAGCCGCCGGCGCTCTCCTTCGAGGAGGCGAGCGGGCTGCTGGCAACCGGGACCACGGCCGTGCACGCGCTGACCGCCACGGGAGTGGGCGCCGGTGACACTCTGGTCATCCATGGCGCATCAGGCGGCGTCGGCCTCATGGCGGTCCAGCTCGCCGTCGGCATGGGGGCCCGGGTCATCGGCACCGCCCGGGAGAGCGGCCATGCTTACCTGCGCGAGCTGGGCGCCGAGCCGGTGGTCTACGGTCCGGGGCTGGTCGAGCGGATCCGCGCCCTCGCCCCCGGCGGGGTTGACGCCGCGATCGACACTGTCGGCACGGACGAGGCGGTCGACGTATCTGTCGCCCTTGTCGCCGACCGCGGCCGGATCGCCACCATCGCTGCCTTCCAGCGGGGTGCTGGCCTCGGCATCAAGGTCCTGGGTTCTGGGCCGGGCGCCGACCCTGGCACCGCGATCCGTTCTGCGGCCCGTCTTGAGCTCATCCGGCAGGCAGCGGCGGGCAAGCTCAAAGTGGTGGTGGCCAGCACCTATCCGCTGAGCGAGGCGGCAGCCGCGCACCGTGAGCTGGCAGCGGGCCACACCCACGGCAAGATCGTCCTCATTCCCTGAGCGGCAGGCGCCCCGGTGTCACCTGGTCTCACCTGATCCGGGGATAGCCGCAGGTCGTGGGTATCGTGCGGCGGGCAGCTCAGAGCCGGTGCAGAGATTCACCGCAGCCCGGCGTCAGCACCAGCGCCGACTCTTGTCAGCATGACACAACCCGCCCGGCTGCTCGATCAGCCCGCCCCTCCGGACTCGGGTCCGCCCCGCGGCGCCCCCGAGTCCCCTGCCGCACATCCCGCTGCCCTGCATCCCGCTGCATCTCATCCCGCTGCCCTGCATCCCGCTGCCTCTTATCCCGCAGCCACCGCCAGTGCGCTCGCGGCCTGCGCCGTCCTGGCCGAACCGTCCAGTCCGCAGGTGGAGATCGTCGTACCGGTACGCAACGAGGAGCACGACCTCGCGCCGAGCATCCGGCGACTGCACGCCTACCTGGCCGACGCCTTCCCGTTCAGCACGCGGATCACGATCGCCGACAACGGCAGCAGTGACGGCACCTCGGCGATCGCCGCCGCGCTCGCCAGCGAGCTGACCGGTGTCCGCGCTGTCCGCCTCGACCAGCCAGGGCGGGGCCGCGCGCTGCGGGCGATCTGGTCGGGCAGCGGCGCGGATGTCCTGGCCTACATGGATGTCGACCTGTCCACCGACCTGAACGCGCTGCTCCCGCTGATCGCGCCGCTGCTGTCGGGCCACAGCGACGTGGCGATCGGCACCCGGCTGGCCCGCGGCGCCCGAGTCGTGCGAGGACCGCGCCGCGAGATCATCTCGCGCTGCTACAACCTGCTGCTGCATGCGGCACTCGGCGCCCGCTTCTCCGATGCGCAGTGCGGTTTCAAGGCGATCCGCCAGGACAAGGCGCGCGAGCTGCTCCCGCAGGTCCGCGACTCCAGCTGGTTCTTCGACACCGAGCTGCTTGTGCTCGCCGAGCGGGCGGGCCTGCGGATCCACGAGGTGCCGGTTGACTGGATCGACGACACCGACTCCCGCGTCGACATCGTGGCCACAGCGCTCGCCGACCTGCGCGGCATCCTGCGCCTGGGCGGCGGCGCGCAGCTGGCCAGGTTCCTGCTGGTCGGAGCGGGCAGCACGGTCGCCTACATCGTGCTCTACCTGGTCCTGCGGACCGTCATGCCCGCGCTGGCCGCTAACGCGCTCAGCCTGCTCGCCACCGCACTGGCGAACACGGCAGTCAACAGGCGCTTCACTTTCGGCATCAGCGGCCGCCGCGACGCGACGCGACACCAGGTCCGCGGCCTGATCGCTTTCGGCGCGGGACTGCTGCTGACCTCCGGTGCCCTCGCTGCCCTGCACGCAAGCGGAGCCCGGCCCAGCCGCGTCGCCGAGGTTTGCGTGCTGATCATCGCCAACCTGGCCGCCACCGCCGTGCGCTACGGGCTCTACCGCAGCTGGGTATTCCGGGGGGCGCGATGACCTCCGCAGCCACCGATGCCCGCGCCGCCTGGTCGGCGAGCACACAGCCGCCGGCCCGCCACGGCGGGCATCCGCCCCGGACCGACCAGCGCTGGGCCAGGCCCGCGCTCGGCGCCCTGCTTGCACTGACCGCCGTCCTCTACCTGATCGGCCTAAGCCGCAACGGCTGGGCCAACGACTTCTACGCCGCCGCCGTCCAGGCCGGCACCAAGAGCTGGAAGGCGTTCTTCTTCGGTTCCTTCGACTCCTCGAACTTCATCACCGTCGACAAGACGCCAGCCTCGCTGTGGGTCATGGAACTATCCGCCCGCATCTTCGGCCTGAACTACTGGAGCATGCTGGTGCCGCAGGCGCTGGAGGGCGTCGCCGCGGTCGCCCTGCTCTATGCGGCGGTGCGGCGCTGGTTCGGCACCGGGGCCGGGCTGCTGGCCGGCACTTTCCTGGCCTGTACTCCGGTCGCCGCCCTGATGTTCCGGTTCAACAATCCCGACGCGCTGCTGGTGCTGCTGATGACCGCCGCCGCGTACGCGCTCGTGCGCGCGATCGAGTCCGGGCGCACCCGCTGGCTGGTACTGGTCGGTGCGCTGCTTGGTTTCGGTTTCCTGACTAAGATGCTGCAGGCGTTCCTGGTCCTGCCTGGATTCTCCGTCGCTTACCTGGTCGCCGGCCCGCCGCGGCTGCGCAAGCGGATCATCCAGCTGCTGGCCGGCGGGGCGGCGCTGGTTGTCGCGGCCGGCTGGTGGGTAGCCGCCGTCATGCTGACCCCGGCGGCCGACCGCCCCTACGTCGGCGGCTCCACCAACGACAGCATCCTGCAGCTGGCCCTGGGCTACAACGGCCTGGGCAGGCTGGACGGGAACGAGACCGGATCGGTCGGTTTCCACCACGGCGGCGGAACCTCGTTCAGCGGGGCAGCGGGCCTGGGGCGGCTCTTCGGTGCCGACATGGGCGGGCAGATCAGCTGGCTCCTGCCGGCCGCCCTGATCGCGGTCGGCGTACTGGCCTGGCTGTCCCGGCGCTCAGCCAGGACCGACCGGGTCCGGGCCAGCGTGCTGCTGTGGGGCGGCTGGCTGCTGGTCACCGGTGCCGTCTTCAGCTTCATGGCGGGCATCATCCACCCCTACTACACCGTGGCACTGGCCCCGGCGATCGCCGCGCTGACCGGTGCCGGCGCCGTCAGCCTGTGGCGCCTGCGCCGACAGTGGCCGGCCAGGGCCGCGCTGGCCGCCGCCGTGGCCGGCAGTGCCGTGTGGTCCTATGTGCTGCTCGAACGGACGCCATCCTGGAACCCGGCCCTGCGGGCCGCTGTGCTGATCGCGGGGCTGGTTGCGGCGGCCACGCTGCTCGCCGAGCCGCTGGCGGCCAGGGCCGCGACGGCGCGCGGCCGGCAGGCGCTCGCCGTGGGGCCGGCCGGCCTGGCGCTCGCCGTTGTGCTGGCCGGTCCCGTGGCCTACAGCATCGCGACCGCCGGCACCGCTTATACCGGGGCTCTGCCGAGCGCCGGGCCGACGGTGACCTCAGCCGGCGGGCCGGGCGGCCTGGCATTCCCCAGCGGGCAGCACGGCACCAGCGGTTTCGGCGGTTTCGGCAGGCCGGGCGGTGGCGGCAGGCCGGGCGGTGGCTCCGGTTCCGCCGGCCAGTCCGGCCCGTCCGGCCAGACCGCCCCGTCCGGCACGTCCGGCACGGGCGCTGGCGCCAGGAGCCGTATCGGCCGCCCGGGCTCGGGCTTCCCCCGTACCGGCGTCGGCGGCGGACTGCCCGGGGGCACCGGCGGTGGGCTCCGCAGCGGCGGAGGCGCCGGCGGCGGGCTTCGCGGCTCGACGACGGTCAGCGCCGCGCTCACCAGGCTGCTGGAGACCGACGCGTCCGGCTACCGGTGGGCGGCCGCCACGGTCGGCTCAGAGAGCGCAGCGCCGCTGCAGCTGGCGACCCGCGACCCGATCATGGCGATTGGCGGCTTCAACGGCACCGATCCGACGCCGACGCTGGCCGAATTCGAGCGCCTGGTGCGGGCCGGTGACATCCATTACTTCGTCGGCACTAACTCCGACAGCTTCGGCGGCGGATCCGGCGACGCTCAGCAGATCACTAAGTGGGTCGCCGCTCACTACACCGCGCGCACCGTCGGCGGCGAGACCGTCTATGACCTAGGGAGGTAACTGACAGCGGTTCGGATCGTCGCCTGGTGGCTGTGCGGGGCGGCGATCCGAACTGCTTTGTGCCCGCTCCTTCTCGATGTGTCCGTACAGCATTCAGCGTCCTTACCCAGATATATAAGTCGAGAAGTCGATAAGTCGAGACGCAGGAGCACGGATCGCGGCGCTGCGTCACATCCCGATCGGCGCGAATCATGCGCTACGGCCGATGATGCCGGCGCGCCGACCGGTATGATCGGCCGGGCAGGCGGGCGGGCCGCCCGGCCCGGCCCGCGCAAGCCCAGCGCTGGCCGCCGCCGCAATCACCCCAGGCAGAAATTCCGCGATCTTGCCCTTGCGCTGCCCCGGCAGCCGGGGCGTACCGTGAAATCCTGCGAGCCCCGAGGAGTCGCCCGTGCCGCTTCCTGCTGCCGCCGAGCGGAACCGCTTCGCCCAGCGCCTGTTCGCTCCCCTGCCCGCGCGGTATGACCGGCTCGCTGAGCTGCTGTCTTTCGGGCAGAACGCGCGGTGGCGGCGGGCCATGGTGGACCAGGTCAGGCCTGCGGCCGGCCGGTCAGTGCTCGATGTCGCATCCGGCACGGCCGGCGTCGCCCTGCAGCTCGCGGCGCGGACGACGGCCCGCGTGGTCGGGGTCGACCTGACCGAGGAAATGCTCCGGCAGGGCCAGCGGAACGTCACAGCCGCAGGCCGGGCCGACCGCATCGCCCTGGTCGCAGGCCGGGCCGAGCAGCTGCCGTTCCCCGACGCGGCTTTCGACGCCCTGACCTTTACCTACCTGCTGCGCTACGTGGCCGACCCGCAGGAAACGCTGCGCGAGCTGGCCCGGGTCGTCCGGCCGGGCGGAAAGGCGGCCAGCCTGGAGTTCCTGGCCCCGCCGTCGCCTTTCTGGCGATTCTGGTGGTGGCTGTACACCAGGACGCTGCTGCCGGCCGGCGGGCTGGCCACCGGCGGCCGGGAATGGTTCGCCGTCGGCCGGTTCCTCGGGCCGAGCATCTCCGGCCATTACCGGCGGTACCCGGTCGCGTGGACGGTCGAGGCCTGGCGGCAGGCCGGCTTCGAGCAGGTCGGCTTCCGGGTGATGAGCCTGGGCGGCGGGCTGGTGATGTGGGGAACCCGGGCAGGTGACTGACGGCCGCACGGACCGCCCGCCGGACCCGCCGGCCCCGGCCGGGAACCCGGCCCGGCCCGCCTACTACGCCGCACGCCCCGGCGGCTGGCGCGACTGGTGGACGCTGCTGCACCCGCCCTATACCGCCTGGCATCTCGCCTACGTCGTGATCGGCGCCTCGCTCGCGCCGCACGTCCGGCTCACCCCGCTCATCGCGGCACTGATCGCGTTCTTCCTGGCCGTCGGCGTGGCGGCGCACGCGCTCGATGAGCTGCACGGCCGGCCGCTGCGGACCCAGATCCCCGCGGCTGCCCTGGTGGGCGCTGCTGCCGTCGGGCTGGCCGGCGCGCTGGCGCTGGGCGTGGTGGGCATCTCCAGGGCCGGATGGGGCCTGCTGCCCTTCCTGGTAGCGGGTCCGCTCCTGGTCATCGCCTACAACGCCGAGCTGTTCGGCGGCATCGTGCACACCGACCTGGGCTTCGCCGCCGCCTGGGGCGCCTTCCCGGTGCTGACGGCTTATGTCGCGCAAACCGGCCGCCTGGCCGTCGCGCCGGTGCTGGCGGCGGCTGCCGCCCTCGCTTTCTCGGCAGCCCAGCGGCACCTGAGCACCCCGGCCCGGACCCTGCGGCGCCGGGCGGTGGATGTCACGGGCAGCGTCACGCTGGCCGGCGGGGAGGTGACCGAGCTCGACCTCCAGCGGCTGCTGGCGCCGCTGGAGCAGGCGCTGCGCGCCATGTCCTGGGGCATCGTCCTGCTGGCCGCCGCCCTGGCCGTGGCCAGGCTGACCTGAGCCTGCACTCGATCTGCGGCCTGATCGCGGCCTGATCAGGCCGCAGGCCGCCTGGGTCACAGCGCGTCGTGGCGCTGCAGGTAGTTCATCGCCGCCCAGCCGATCGGCACCGGCAGCCAGAAGGTCATGAGGCGAAACAGGAGCACGACGCTTACTGCCGTCGCCCCGGGCAGCCCGGCCGCCGTCAGGCCGGCCGAGAGCGCCGCCTCCACCGCTCCGACACCGCCGGGCGTGGGCACGGCCGAGCCCAGGGCGCTGCCGGTGAGGTAGACAACCGCGACGCTGGCCAGCGCGACCGATCCGCCGAGCGCCCGGACTGAGGCATCCAGGCACAGGATGTAGGCCGTCGTCAGCAGCAGCGCGCCGCCGATGCCCTCGGCCAGCTTCGCCGGCTGCTGCGCGACGTCCAGCAGCCGCGGGATCACCTGGCCGAGCGCGGGCGCCAGCCGGGAGCGCAGCAGCTTGCGCCCCCCCGGGATGGCCAGCACCACCAGTGCTGCCGCCGCCAGCACGGCTACCGCGAGATAGACCCAGTGCGGCACCCGGAGCGAGTGCGCGGAGGTCGTGCGGGCAATGGCGGCGAAGGTGATCAGCAGGAGCATGTGCAGGATGAACGCGATGACCTGCGACACGCCGACGCTGGCCGCCGCGTCCGGCGCGGCGACGCCTGCCTTGCGCAGGTAGCGGATGTTCAGGGCGACCCCGCCCACGGCCGCGGGTGTCACCAGGGTCACGAAGGAGCCGGCGATCTGGGCCAGGAGGGTGCGGAAAAGGCTCAGCCGCTCCAGCACGTACCCCGACAGCGACCATGTCGCGCCGACGTAGGTCAGCGCCGACAAGATCACCACCAGCAGCAGCCAGCGCCAGTCAGCGCTTTTCAGGACACCGGTGATGCTGACCTTGCCCAGCTGGCCCACCAGCACGTAGGCAGCGACCACGCTGGCGACGATGGTAATGAGAGTGCGCGGCCGGATCCGCTCCAGCTGGACCGGTGCGGCCTCGCCTTCCGGCGTGGCGCCCAGCAGGCGCTTGCGGAGGGCGGGAAGCACGTCCTTATGCCGGCGCAGCGCCATCCGGGTGGAGCGGTGCAGGGCCACCGGCTGCAGCAGCGGCACCATCGCCGCCAGCTCAACGCTGCTCAGCTTCTCGGCGGCCAGATCAGCAGCTCGCTCCGGGCCGACCAGCAATGCCGTCTCGGCCACCAGCTGAGTCAGGTCCAGCCGCAGCTGCAGGTCGCTGGCCGCAACGTCCCCGCTGCCCGGCTCGAGCAGGACGACCTCGCCAGTGCCGTCCCCGCCGGCGCCGGGGGGGCTGAACAGGATGAACTCGGCGGTCAGGTTCCGGTGCGTGACCCGGTGCTCGTGCAGCCGCAGCACGGTGTCCCACACCTGCCGCAGCTGGCTGTCGGTCGGCGGGCTCTCCTGGTCCGCGAGCGTGGTGCCGCCCTGATGCTCGTTGGCCATCACGGC
>Ga0302325_10020432_pt1 | contig 13886 bp, 12 predicted proteins | sample Palsa_T0_2_FD_201948 | JGI IMG/M metagenome (GOLD analysis project Ga0302325, IMG submission 201948) | Peat permafrost microbial communities from Stordalen Mire near Abisko, Sweden - Palsa_T0_2 | ecosystem: Environmental > Terrestrial > Soil > Palsa > Peat permafrost | place: Sweden: Abisko... | reverse complement strand
CAACAGGGCCAGCGCGAACGAGCCCTTGTAGCCGGCATAGGAGCTGCCGGTGCCGACGACCAGGACGATGTAGATGAACAGGCCGAACAGGATCGACGGGACGCCCGTGAGCACGTCCACGAAGAAGCGCACCGTGGACGCGAACCAGCTCCTCTTGCCGTACTCGACGAGCCACACGGCGATCGCGATCCCGGCGGGAATCGAGATCGCCGAGGCGAGCGCGACGATCTCGATCGTGCCGAGGATCGCGCTCTTTATCCCGCCGATGCTCGAGCTTTTGAAGAACGTGTTGCCGGTCGGGTCGGTCGTGAAGAAGTTGGTGCTCCAGGAGCCGAGGCCCTTGCGCAGCAGGTAGTAGACGATCAGCATCAGCGGTATCAGGGCGAGCACGGTGGCCGCGAGGATCGTCGCGCGCGCGATCCTGTCCCTGCGCCTGCGCGCGGGACTGACGGCGAAGCGCGCCAGCTGCCCCTCCGATGCGCCGGGGACGCTCAAGCGCCCGCCGCCGTCCCGGCCAGCCGCTGTCCCCCGCTGGGGCTCCGGCCGTTGCCATTGACCTGCGGCTGGCGCACGCGCGCGGCTCTCACCACGAGCACCCTCGCCGCGCCGTTGACGAGCAGCGTCAGCACGAACAGCACCAGCCCGGCGGCGAACAGCGCTGAGCGGTGCAGTCCCTGGGCCTCGCCGAACTCGTTGGCGATGACCGCGGCGAGGCTGTAGCCCTGCCCGAACAGATGTTTGCCGAGCTGGGGCGCGTCACCGATCAGGATCGTCACGGCGATCGTCTCGCCGATCGCCCGGCCGAGGCCGAGCATCGAACCGCCGACGATGCCCGAGCGGCAGTAGGGCAGGACCGCGGTGCGGATCATCTCCCAGCGAGTCGCCCCCAGCCCGAGCGCCGCCTCCTTCTGGTCCGAGGGCACGGTGGCCATCACCTCGCGGCTGATCGCGCTGACGATCGGAAGGATCATGATTGCCAGGACCAGGCCGGTGACGAAGTAGTTGGGGATGATCACGGTGCCCCCGCCGATGAAAGGAATGAACGAGAGGCGGTCAGCCACCCACTGCTCGGCTCCCTGCAGCTTGGGTGCCAGGAAGAAGATGCCCCACAGCCCGTACACGACCGAGGGCACCGCGGCGAGCAGCTCGACCAGCACGGTGAGCGGCGCGCGCACGCGGAGCGGGCACAGCTCGGTGGCGTAGATGGCGGTGGCCACAGCGACCGGCACGCCGATCAGGAGCGCCAGCGCAGAGGTGATGAGCGTTCCCACGAGCAGCGGAAGCGCTCCGAAGTGTTCGGCGCTCACGTTCCAGTCGTTGCCGAAGACGAAGCCGAACACGCCTTCCTTGGCGAAGGTCGGACGGGCTTCGCCGACCAGGCGGATGAAGAAGTAGACGATCAGCGCCAGGATCAACGCCGCGAGCGCGGTCAGCCCGTACTTGAGGGCCCGGTCGGGCAGGCGCGCAAGCGGTGACCGCGCGAGACTTGCGCGGTCACCGCTTGGAATCGATGCGGTCTCCATGACCTCTCTGCCGCTACGTGATCGCGGGCCGCTTGTCCACGATCAGCCGAGCGTCGACCCGTTGCACTGAAGGCCGGACACGGCTTCCTTGGACTTGGCCAGGATCGCCGCCGGCAGGCCCGCATAGTCGGCCTGGGAAAGGATCGCCTGTCCCTGGCTCAGCCCGTAGACGAGGAACTTCACGACGCCCTTGGCAGCGGCTTCCCCGCCGGGGATGCCCGCCTTGCAGAGGTCCTTGTTCACGACGACGAACGTCTGCGACGTGATCGGATAGGCGGCGGGCGTCGGGGAGTTGATGACTTTGATCCCGAGGTTTGCGGGCACCGTCACCCCTTCGCCGGCGGCGCTGGTCGATGCCAGCGTTGGCGCCACGAACGCGCCTGCCTTGTTCTTGACGCTGGCATAGGTGAAGTTGTGCTGCAGGGCGTAGGCCTGCTCGACATAGCCAACCGCGCCAACCGTCTGCTGGACCGCGCCGGCCACGCCCGCGTTCCCCTTTGCGCCCGTGCCGGTCGGCCATTGCACGTCCTTGCCTTCGCCGACCTTGCTCTTGAATTCCGGGTCTACGGCGGCCAGGAAGCTGGTGAAGCCGGAGGTCGTGCCCGAGGAGTCCGAGCGGTGGATGACCGTTATCGCGGTGGTGGGGAGCTTGACGCCCGGGTTCAGCGCCGAGATCTCAGCGTCGTTCCAACTCTTGACCTTTCCGAGATAGATGTCCGCGATCGTCTTGCCATCGAGCTTCAGTCCGGTCTTCACCCCGGGCAGGTTGTAGGAGACGGTGATCGCGCCGAGGAACATCGGGATCTGCACGGCGGGGCTGCCATTCTTGGCGATCGCCGTTTCGTCCGCCGGCTTCAGCGGCGGGTCGCTGGCTCCGAAGTCCACGGTCTTGGTCTCCAGTGAGGTGATGCCCGCTCCCGAGCCGACCGCCTGATAGTTGACGGTCAGGGGGGAGAGCGAGGAGGCCCACTGCTGATAGACCGGTGCGGCGAACGTCGAGCCCGCGCCGGAGATCGTCCCCGACGCTGAGCTCGAGGAGGCTGCGCTGGAGGTGCTGGACGATTTGGAGCTGCTGCCGCAGGCGGCGAGGCCGACGGCCAACACTGCAACGCCCGCGAGCGCGCCAATCTTGTTCTTGATCACTGCAATCTCCTCTGGCTGGATTGCTTGTTAGGGCTGATGGAATCCGAGCGCCCACCGCCGGACCGGCGGTGGGGTGCTAAGTCTCTTAAGCGCCGACACTCTCGATGTGAAGATTTCGTGAATGCGGGTCGGCGTCGGATCGCTTGCCTGGTTTGGACTTGCGGGCCGGCCTTGAGCGTCTTGGGGTGGCCTCGCGCGAGGGCTGCGGCTGGAAGCGGTAACCGAATCCCGGGTGGGTGTGGATGAAGATGCGGTCCGGCATTGCCGCTTCGAGCTTGCCGCGGAGTTTGCTCACGTAGACGTCGACCGAACGGTCGCCCGCCCGCAGCTGGCCGCCCCACACGCTGTCGTAGAGCTCCTCCCGGGTGATGACCGCGCCAAGCCGCCTGGCCATCGCCACGAGCAGCTCGAACTCGCGCACGGACAGGGTGAGGGCCAGCCCGGCGGCGAGCACGAGCCCCTCGCCCATCCGGATCTCAAGCTCGTCGGTATACAGCGTGCCGGTTTTCTCGGCTGGACCTCCCACATTGCCCAGCATGCAGCGTGACCCGCGGACCTTGGGTTGCAAACTCGTAATCGAGCCGTGAAGAAATCGTGAAGGCAACGATCGGTGCGGCGGGCGCATATCCTCCCCGGATGACATTCCTGCGCCGTGGCGTCGACGGCCCGTTGATGGCCCTCGTCGAGGAGGCCGGGCGCAACATCCAGCGGTGTGGGCTGCTGCTGCGCGATCTGCTCGTCGAGTATCCCGAGCACGCGGCGTTGGCACAGGATCTGAAGGTGTGCGAGCAGGAAGGCGATCGCATCACCCATGACATCATCCACCGGCTGGCCGTCCGGAGATCGGTTCGAGCGCCCTTCGATGCGGGCGATGGCTATGTGCTGGCGACCGCTCTCGACGACATCGTCGACCACTCCGAGCAGGCGGCGGCGCAGCTCGGCCTGTATGGCGTTGAGGCGCCGATGGAGCAGGCCGTGGAGTTCGCCGAGGTGCTGGTTGGCGCCGGCGAGCAGATCGCCCAGGCGCTTCGATGCCTGCGAACCGGTACCGAGCTCGCCCCGCACCTCGTCGAGATCCATCGGCTGGAGAACGAGGGCGACCGGCTGCAGCGCGACGGCGTCGCCTCGCTGTTCGCGGGGGGCATCGATCCGATGGTGGTGATCCGCTGGAAGGACATCTTCGAGTCGCTCGAGGCCGCGGTCGACGCGTGCGAGAGGGTCGCGCACGTGCTCGAGGGGATCATGCTCAAGCAGCGCGGACGCTGGCGCTGACGCCGAGCGGAGGCCACCGGTCCGCGTGGGGAACCCGCGCGACAGTGGCTCCCAGATTGGATGCGCACATTGCGCACTTGCAAGATGAACAAAGTTGTGTAGTATTTGCGCGTCCAATTGATCCTTTTGCAGATCGGAGTTATGAGGTATGGAGACTTCCGCTCTTCCCAATAGCGGCGTGGCGGTGGCGAAGGGGGTCAGGCACGACCCGACTCGGCTGCGCAGGAGTTCACCGCTCGCTCCTCGACGGCCAGAGCGCGGGCGACGGCCGCAACGATCTTCCTCGGCAGAGCGTCCCCGGTCGACTCCGGTCGAGCCGGCGCCGCTGCGGATCGCCGTCCTGGACAGCGACTCCGGCTTTCTGGTCGTGCTCGCCAAGCGTTTTGAACGGCTCGAATGGAACCATCGCGTGTTGGCCTCAACCGCTTCCAGGAAGAGCATCGCCTCGATGCACATCGACGCCCTCGTGGTAGATCCGGCGATCCTCGGCCCACGCGCCTGGGACTGGCTCGAGCGCCTCTGCCAGGCACGGCCGAAGTTCCGCATCGTCGTGTGCACGGGCTCCTCGACGGTCACCCAGCGCGTACGTGCTCTGCGGATGGGCGTCGACGACTGGCTGAGCAAGCCGTGCCACCCGGAGGAGCTGGTCGCCAGGATTGAGGCGGTCGTGGGTCACCGACGCCGGCCCGAAGCGCGCGATCCCGAGCCCGTGACAGTCGGAGAGCTCCAGATCCGCCCCGATCAGTATCAGGCATTCGCTCACGGGCGCAGCCTCAGGCTGACGCGGCGCGAGTTCGAAATGATCGAGCTGCTCGCGAGCGCTGAGTCCGACACGGTCGAGCGTGAGCTCATCTACGAACGCCTGTGGGGCTATCCGATGGCTCGCAACGACCGCTCCGTGGACGTCTTCGTGCACAAGCTGCGCCGCAAGCTCCGCCGTGCCTCGCCGGATTGGCGCTACATCCACACCCACTTCGGCGTCGGCTACCGCTTGTCAGCCGAGCCCAGCGACGGATCTGCGGCGACGGAGCCCGAGCTCCACCGCATCGTCGAGGCGACGAGCGTCGAGGAGCCCGCGAGCATCCCGCTGGCCGCGTAACCCAGCCCGCCGGCGTCCTCACGGCACCACATGAATGCGAAAGGGCCGGTGCAGCGCGGATTGCGCTGCACCGGCCCATAGACACGTGGTCTATCTGCTTGACGCTATGTCTGCTGGAGTTCCCTCACCGACTTGACGCCGGCTTCGAGAACGACCTTCGGGATCGGAGCGAAGTCGAGCGTCGCCCCAAAGCGCTGACCTTCCGTCAGCGCGTAGTAGACCCAGCTGGCGAGCGCACCCTTCTGATTGGCCGCCCTCGGCACGATGCAGTACGTGAAGGTGGACAGGGGGTACGCCAGCTTGTACTTCTTGGGCGGATTCACGATGTGCAGTTCGTTGTTCGCCGGTACATGCTTGATGAGCTTCGCTGCCGCCTCGATCGGCGCCAGGTTGGGGAACTCGTACTTGCCGGCCGCGTTCTGCAGTGCGGCGGCCTGGAGGCCGTGCGCGATGATGTAGGAGGCCGAGATGTAGCCGATCGAGCCGCTGGTCGAGGACACGACCGCGGTCACGCCGGCGTTGCCCTTGCCGCCCACTCCACTGGGGAAGCTGACCGCAGTCGAGGCGCCCCCGACCGTGGACTTCCATGTCGGGCTGACCCGCGAGAGATAGTCCGTGAACGCATAGGTGTCACCGGACCCATCGCTGCGGTAGACCGGGGTGATCTTCAGGTTCGGCAGTTTCTTGCCCTTGTTGATCTTCGCGATGATCTTCGAGTTCCAGTTGGTGATTTTTCCGAGGTAGATGTCCGCAAGCACGGGCCCCGTGAGATGGAGAGCGGCAACGCCCGGGACGTTGTAGGCGATGCCGGTTGCCGTGAGGGCCCATGGGATCTGCACGCATTCTTTGCATGCGGCTGCCTGGGCGGAGGTGAGCGGAGCATCTGAGGCCCCGAAATCAACCGTCCGAGCGGTGACCTGGGCGATCCCGGCACCCGACCCGACGGCGGAGTAGGTGATCGTGTCGCTGTATTTGCTCTGGAAGTCCGAAGCCCAGAAGGTCTCAAGCGGCGCGATCAGCGTCGAGCCCGCCCCGGTGAGCGAGTATGCACCGGCCGCGGCAGGGCCGGGCAGAAGTATCGCTGACAGGGACGTCATCACCGTCAGGATGGCGATGATTGGCAATCGTTTGGGCGTCAAAAGGTCCTCCTCGATGTGGTGTCGGGTGTTTGGCGAGACGAAGCATCACGTTCGGCCCCGCGGGCAATTGGGTAAATGTTGTGAACACGGGGTTGAGATTTCGTGAAAGCGCAAAAGACCATGTCCGCATGGCGTTAGTCTGCGCGCGATGAGCGGGAGCACGAGACTTGCGGGCACGCTGCCCGGCAATGCCGCATCCCGCGTCCGGACGGCCGATCGCATCGGCGACCGCCTGCTCCACGGCCTGTGCATGCTCGCTGCCCTGCTGGCGGTCCTCGCGCTCGGGGCGATCGCCTACAAGGTGGTCGATGGGGCGAGCCCGGCCATCTCACGGTTCGGCCTGGGCTTCCTGACCCACTCGACCTGGAAGCCCAACCCTCCGTTCGAAGTCTTCGGTGCAGCCGCGCTCGTGTACGGCACCGCGGTCACCTCATTCGTCGCCCTGCTGCTCTCGGTGCCGCTCGCGATCTCGATTGCGCTCTACCTGAGCATGGTCGCGCCGCGCCGGGTGCGCAGCGTGATCGGGCCACTCGTGGAAATGCTGGCCGCAATCCCAAGCGTCATCCTCGGGTTCTGGGGCATTCTCGTGTTCGGACCGTTCCTGCAGGCCCACCTGGAGCCATTCCTGCACAGCGTGCTGGGCTTCCTGCCGATCTTCGGAGCCACGCCCACGACCGGCAGCGGCCTGTTCAATGCCAGCCTCATCCTGACGATCATGGTGGTTCCGATCATCGCTTCGATCAGCCGCGATCTCTTCCTGTCTGTGCCCCGCGAGCTCCAGGAGGGAGCTGCTGCGCTCGGAGCGACGCGCTGGGAGGTAGTCCGCGGCGTCGTCCTGCCCTCGTCCGCATCGGGGGTCGCCGCCGCCGCGTGCCTCGGCCTGGGGCGTGCGCTCGGAGAGGCGATCGCGGTCACCCAGGTGATCGGCGCCGGGAACCTCATCCACGCTTCGCTGTTCCAGACCGGCGACACCCTCGCCAGTCGCATTGCCGACCAGTTCCAGGGCGCCACGACGAGGCTGCAGATCGCCTCGCTATTCTACCTCGGGCTCATCCTTCTGGTTATCGGGTTGCTCGCGAACATCGCCGCACAGTGGATAGGCCGCCGCTTCGACGTCACGGTCGCCGCGCAATGAGCGACCCCTTCGGGCGCCCACCGGAGACGACCGATCTCCCCGATCCTGCCGTCCAGCTCATGACCGAGGAGCCGGAGGCGATGGGCCCGCCGGCAACGGATCTGCCCGACTTCTCCGGTCCGCTGACGCCGTCAGGGCACCTGCGTCGTCGGCAGCTCATCAGCCGGCTGGCCGAGGTGGGCCAGACCACGGCTGCGCTGCTGGCAGTGGCCGTGCTCGGCATCGTCGTCTACTCGGTCGCGGAGCGTGGGGCAAGCGTGCTGAGCCTCGGCTTCCTGACGAAGGATCCGCCCCTGCTCGCCGGCTCGGCGGGGGGCGGGATCGCACCCGCGATCGTCGGAACCGCCGTGATAATGGCGCTGGCGACCGCGATCGCCATGCCGATCGGAATCCTGACGGCGCTCTATCTGACCGAGTTCGCCGGGCGCTGGTCGGGACGAGCGTTCAGGCTGATCCTCGATCTGCTGAACGGACTGCCGACGATCGTCGTCGGCCTGTTCGTGTTCGGACTGCTCGTGGTCGGTCACCACCAGAGCGGCTTCGCCGGCTCGTTCGCGCTCGCGATCATCATGCTGCCACTGATTGCACGAGCCACCCAGGAGGTGCTGCTGCTCGTCCCCGTGGGTCTGCGCGAAGCCGCAGACGCGTTGGGGGTGAGCCACTGGCGCACTGTGCGAGGCGTCGTGCTGCCGACCGCGCGCGGGGGCATCCTGACCGCGACGGTGCTCGCGGTGGCGCGTGGAGCGGGAGAGACCGCGCCGCTGATCCTGCTGAGCTCGATCTTCGCCAACACGGTGTCGGCCAATCCCTTCGGCCAGGCATTGCCGAACATTCCCGTGTACATCTTCACCGCTTCGGAGTCCGCCGAAGCCAACGGTTTCTCGCGCGCCTGGGGTGCAGCGTTCGTCCTGCTGGTGTTTATCCTCTTGGCGAGCATCGTCGGCAGGACCCTGAGCCGCCGTTCAACGTTGTCCCGATGAGACCGCCCGACCCAAGCGATACGGCCGATCCCGGCGCTCCCAACGTTCGACCGCGAGTCCGGATCAACACTGCGCCGCAACCGGCGGAGGCGAGCCGCCTCGCGCCAAACGGCAGTCCGGCCGAGACGGCGTCGCGGGGGATTGCGACCCGCGCGCAGCAGCGAAGCGCCCGTACGGTCGGGCGCGAGGCCATATTCGACGTGCAGGATCTGGCGGTCTCCTACGGAGGGGCGCAGGCGATCGCCGGCGTCACGCTTCAGATCCATCGCAACCTCATCACCGCAATCATCGGCCCCTCCGGCTGCGGCAAGTCGACGTTTCTTCGAAGCCTCAACCGGATGAACGACTCCGTACCAGGTTTCCGGCTGGCTGGGAAGATCCTCTACCACGGCCACGACCTGTACGACGGTGCAGTCGATCGAGTGGAGGTGCGCCGTCGCATCGGCATGGTCTTTCAGAAGCCGAACCCCTTTCCGAAGTCGATCTACGACAACATCGCCTGGGCTCCGCGCAACCTGAAGATGAAGGACGGCCTCGATGAGCGGGTCGAGCGGGCCCTGCGGGCGGCGGCGCTCTGGGACGAGGTCAAGGACCGGCTCAATCAGAGTGCGCTTGGTCTGTCAGGCGGACAGCAGCAGCGGCTGTGCATCGCGCGGGCGATTGCGATTGAGCCAGACGTGCTGCTGCTGGACGAGCCGGCATCAGCACTCGACCCGATCGCCACCACGTTGATCGAGGAGCTCATGCAGACGCTCAAGAACCGCTACACGATCGTGATCGTCACACACAACATGCAGCAGGCGGCGCGGGTCGCGGAGCGAACCGCCTTCTTCAGTCTGGATGTAAGCGCAGGCAGGCGCACGGGCGTACTGGTCGAGTACGACGACACCGAGGTGATGTTCACCCAGCCGACCGATCGCCGAACCAGCGACTATGTGACCGGTCGCTTCGGATGATCAGGTGCTGATCGTGTCGCTCGAGACGTGCTCGAGCAGCGGCTGGCCACACTGCCAGCAGTAGACCGCGCCGCTGCTGTGCGGCGCTGCACAGGACGCGCATGAGCCCGCGGTCCCGGTTTCCTCCAGACGCAGGATGCGCTCGACCTCACCGAGCTCCGCGTCGACGTCCTGGAGGGTTGCGGCCTTGCGCACCAGCACATCAACCCGGATGTGATTGCGGATCGCCATCTCGTAGGTGAGTCCGCCCAGGTCGCACTGCAATTCGGCGAAGCGCGCCGTCAGCTCGTCGCGGCGCTGCGCCAGATCAACGCTCGGCGCCGCCGTGACAGCCGACGGATCGCCAGCGGGCGCCGGAAGGATCGAGGAGGACGCTGCCTCGATCGGCACGCCGGCCGGCGCCGCACTTGGGAGGGGCGGCTGGGTTGCCGGGCCTGCGCTCTCGGCATGATCGCGGCGGATCCCGGTCATGAAGCGGTGTCCCTCATTCTCCAAAGAAGTTACCCGTGAAGTGACCGTTCTTGTAGCCAGGACCGTGGCCCGGGGTGCCCACTTTTACGGCCTTGGGCAGGGGGGTCGTGGGCGCTTTCTTGGCCGACTTCGGGGACTTCGCGGCATGCGTGCCGCCGGATTTGCTCGTCGGGGTGGCGCTTGGGCTCGATGCCGGCGCGGTTGCCGTGGCACTCGGCGCCGCCGCGCCGGCCCCCGCGACCGTCACGATCTGAGCGGGAGCGCTCCTGAGGCTCGCGTTGTTCCCCGAGCGCCCGATCAGCACCCCGATTCCCATCGCAAGCAGCAGCAGGCCGATGCCGGCGATCAGCGTGTTGTTGACCGACATGCCCCTGCGCCGCCCCGGCTGGCGCGAGCCGGGCGTCTGCTGAGCGGGCTGCGCCGGTCCGTCCACCAACGGTACTCGCGGCGCTCCGCGTCGCTCCCCGCACTCGACGCAGTAGCGCTGGTCGGCCGCCATCGCGGCCCCACACGCCGGGCAGCCCTCGCGGATCGCGGCGACCGTCGAGGGGTGGACCGCTGTAGTCGAGACATCCGCTGCTCGCGGCTCACTCGCGGGTTCGAAGCTGGCGGGCTCGATGCTCGCAGGCTCGATGCTCGCGGGCTCGATGCTCGCGGGCTCGAGTTCTCCTGTGCGAGTGCTCGATTCCATAGCGTTGGGTTACCGGCGCCACGCTGCCGAACCCGTCGCGACGGCAGTGCTAAACGACAGTTCGTGACAGTATCAGGCCGTCGGCGGCGGGATGATGTGAACAGCTTGTTACGGTCACTGCGATCGTCACCTCTCACGGAGTCCGCACGCGATACTTGCCCGTGGTGGCGATCCCTTCAACCTCAGACGCCCGTCTCGAGGCGTCCGCGTTCTTCTGCTGCGGGGAGTGCGGCGAGCGGCTCGCGCACGACCAACGTTATTGCGTTGAGTGCGGCGCGCGGCGGGGGCCGCTGCGCCCAGCGATCGCCGAGCTGATCGGCGTTGCGCCACAGGCCGGGCCAGACCGGGCGCACCAGAGCGCAGGGGAGTCCGCCGCATCTGAGGCGGAGGCCGGGGGAGACTGGCAACTGGCGTGGCCGTCGCGTGAGACGATGCCGTCGCCGGCGGTGGCCGGGGTCGCGGTGATGGCGGTGCTTGCCTTCGGCGTGCTCGTCGGCTCGGCCGCCAGCCCGATCAGAGAGAGCGCCGCAGTCGCGCCGATCATCGTCGCGGTCACACCCGCGACGACGGCTTCGAGCACGCCGTCCGAAGCGCAGAGCTCGGCACCGGCCGCGCCGACGCCGCCGGAAGTGACGCCTGCTCCGACTACTGCGAGCGATACGACGCCGACGAGCACAAAGCCGACGGGCACGCCAAAGAACTCAAAGCCCGGCGGCGGGTCGACCACCACCGCGCTGCCGCCGATCAAGCACGTCTTCTTGATCGCACTCTCCGGTCAGGGCTTCAACGCGGCGTTCGGGCCGGGCTCCCAAGCCGGCTACCTGTCAAAGACGCTGACCGGCGAGGGCGAGTTGCTCGACAACTACTACGCGGCGACCGCTGGAGAGCTCGCCAACGAGATCGCGCTGGTGAGTGGTCAGGGACCGACTCTGCAGACCGCGGCGAACTGTCCCCTGTTCACGGAAATCACACCTGGCACCGTTGGCGCCCTGGGTCAGGTTCTCGGAGGCGGCTGTGTGTATCCCAAGCAGACCCTCACGGTCGGCGATCAGCTCACCACTGCCGGCAAGACCTGGAAGGCCTATGTCGAGGACATCGGCAACGGCGGAGCAGGTCAGCCGACGACGTGCCGGCACCCGGCGCTCAACAGCTCAGATGCGAACCAGAGCCCGAGCCCCGAAGACCCGTACGTGACATGGCGCGACCCGTTCGTGTACTTCGATGGCGTGATCGCCAGCACGAGCTGCGCAAGCCGCGTCGTCGGACTCGGTGAACTCGCGCCCGATCTCAAGACGGCGAGCAAGACGCCGTCGCTTTCCTACATCGTTCCCGACCGCTGCCACGACGGCTCGGAAGAAGCGTGCGCGCCGGGGCAGGCCTCGGGCCTTGCAGCGGCCGACAGCTTCCTCAGCGAGGTCGTGCCCCAGATCGAGAGCTCGCCCGCCTACAAGGCCGGAGGACTGATCGCCATCACCTCCGACGAGGCACCGCAGAGCGGACCGAACGCCGACTCGAGCGGATGCTGCATGACCTCGGCGTATCCGAATCTGCCCACCGCCACGACCGGTGCAACGGGCGCAACCGGCCTGACGACGGCCACCGGCGCGACGGGCACAACGAGCGGAACGGGAACGACGGGGGCGACTGGCGCCACGGGCGCAAGCGGGGAAACGGGCACGGCCGGCGCAGCCCCGCTGGGAGGTGGCCGAGTGGGGCTGCTGCTGATCCCAAAGTACGTCAAGCCCGGCAGCGTCAACGTCACCGGGGAATACAACCACTACTCGCTGCTTGCCTCGATCGAGAATCTGTTCGGACTCAGCCACCTGGGCTATGCCGGCGCCCAGGGACTGCTCGTGTTCGACAAGAGCGTCTACAACGCCGCCCACTAGCGCCGCGGTCCGGGACCTCTGCGACCGGCTCCGCGCCGCGTGGAGTTGAACACGAGGGCCGCGCGGGGCCGAGGTCCGGCTCGCAGCCCCCTGGCGCTCAGCAGGAGCACAAGCAGCGTGGCAAACCCGACCGCCACATAGAACCATTGTTCACCGCCCGTGAAATATTCCTGACCGGTCGTGCCGGCGGGCCGGATGACGAACGCCGACTGGCTGGCGTGCTTGCGGGCTTTTTCCTCGCGCTTGGCCGTGGATGGAGCCTGGGCGGTGCCGCCCGGGGGAATCGGCTCGACCGGTGGCGTGGCCGCGGGCAGGATGGCGGGGAGTGGGGGCACCTGTTCCAGGGGCGTGGGCAGCAGTTCCAGCGGCGGCTGGGTTGCCGGCGGTGCGGGCTTGGGTGTGGCGTGTGCGGCAGGCGGAGGTTGAACCGCCGGCGGCGGGGGGACGAAGTTCAGCGAGGGGTTGAGTCCGGCGGCCGTCGTAGGCGGTGCAGGCGGCGCCGTGGCCCCTTTGACCGGCCTCTGCGCTCGGGCGGAGTGCACGACGACCACCGGGTACCCTCCCTTCGGAGTGACCGTGCCGCAGGGCGCGCCGTAACCTCCGGGCTGGACCGTGACCGGCTCGGAGTAGCTCAACAGGCCGGCCGTGATGGAGACGGTGGTCGTGCCCGGGTTATAAGCGCAGAAGAGCCCCGATGTGCTCGACGCGATCGGGTGGCCGCTGGCGTTGAGCTTCGGGAACGATGAGCCGGGGCCGCTGGGTTCAACGAAGTTGCCGATCGTCGGTTCTGAACTGGCGAACGTGTAGCTCGGGCGCTCGCATTCGCCGCAGCTCGGTGCGGGAATTTCGACGTAGTCGTCATAACCTTCGAACGGCTTGGGTTCGTTGGCCTTCGTCGCCAGCGTCCCGGCAGGGCGCCGACCCACCGCTTCGAACTGGAGCGTGAGGCTGCGCGCGACGCTCAGTCCATCCACCGCCTTCAGCGAGAGCGATTCGATGACGGGGACCGCGGCTACATGGACTTCGCGCGCCTGGGTGTCGATCGAGGCGAAGTACCACATCACCCCGTTGTTCTTCGTCTGCTGGTAGCCGAGTGACGCGCCCTCGTACTCCGGTATCTGGGCTACGCCCGGGCCGGGGTTTTCAGGAACGAGGTAGTGCTGGTCGAGTTCGTGTACTTCGGAGGCGTTGCCCGGGGAGGCGCCATTGGTCGTGAACACCGCAAGCACGCCCGAGCTCGCGAGCAGCGAGGCGACTTCTTCGCCGTCTTCGCCGTTGGCGGTATGCAGGTTTCGCAGGGGGCGCGCGGTGACGACCACGACCGCCAGGCCCGCTTCCTGCGCGCCTGCAAGCTGCTGCTGTAGCCAGGCCCGCTGCCCTTCGGCGCTCTTTTCAAGCGAGCCCTCGGAGTTGTCGAGCACGATCACCCGTACCGTGCCTTCGTTCTGAGCCGCGTCAAAGGCGTAGTAGCGGTGCACTTCACCGGTCGGCGCCCCGGAGGACACGGGCGTGATCCCGGGCGCTTCGGGGCCGGACCCGAACGGCGCGGGTGCGCCGGAGAACGCTTCCGCCCAGGGCTGCGTTTCAT
>Ga0302325_10020430_pt1 | contig 13886 bp, 10 predicted proteins | sample Palsa_T0_2_FD_201948 | JGI IMG/M metagenome (GOLD analysis project Ga0302325, IMG submission 201948) | Peat permafrost microbial communities from Stordalen Mire near Abisko, Sweden - Palsa_T0_2 | ecosystem: Environmental > Terrestrial > Soil > Palsa > Peat permafrost | place: Sweden: Abisko... | reverse complement strand
CTCGCCCTGGCCCGTTCGGCCAAACCGGAGCTGGCGATCATCGACATCCGGATGCCCCCCGGGCAGGCCACCGAGGGCCTGCAGGCAGCGCGGGTGATCCGTGCGGAACTGCCTGGCACGGCCATCATCGTGCTGTCCGCACACGTCGAGGTGGACGAAGCGATGGACCTGCTCGCTGGCGGAGAGCGCACTGGCTACCTGCTGAAGAGCCGGATCACCGACGTGGCAGAGTTCATTGACACGGTCGGCCGGATCACCGCGGGCGCCTCGGTGGTGGACCCGTCCCTGGTACAGGAACTCGTCAGGGCCCGCCGGCGGCGTGATCCGCTCGACGTCCTCTCGCCGCGGGAGCGCGAGGTACTCGAACTGATGGCCGAGGGTGCGTCCAATGCGGGCATCGCCCGCCGGATCTTCGTCACCGAGGGCACCGTCGAGAAGCACGTCCGCAGCATCCTGACCAAGCTCGACCTGCCCGAGAGCGAAACCGAGCACCGCCGGGTGCTGGCGGTCCTGAGGTTCCTCGAAGCGCGATAGCGGCTCATCCGGGCCGCACCGTGCCGTCGTAGCCACGCACCTGGGCCTGCGTGCCGCCGCGGGTGCGTGCCAGCAGACAGCCCAGCCCGGACATGCCGGACGGTTGCGGGCCGTGCACGCCGATTCGGCCAGTACCGGCCCGAGCGTCTCCTATCATCCGATCAGCGCTTTCAATGGCACGTCAGGGAATAAGCGGGAAGACGTCAAGGTAATTTGAATACTTAGAGTAGTTGTTTGATTACTTATTGTTATTAGGTCGGGCGGTCCATTGCCCCGCTACATCAATGTGACCTTTCTGTTGCCGCTGAGATGAGGCCCAGGCCGTTTAACTGGGCATCACTGCTTCGTGACGGAGGCATGCGCAGTCCGGCCAGCGGCCGACGGGGAACGTCGCGGATCACAACTAGACGGGGGTGACCGGGGCAGTCTTCGCGATCTGACCCTGCTGGCTGCCCGCGGTCAGCCTGCGGCGATCGAATCTCTGCTGCAGCAAATCCGGCCCATGGTGGTCAGGTACTGCCGGGCACGCCTTGGCCGGTTCGGCGGTCATCATCAGGTAGCTGACGACGTTGCGCAAGAGGTCTGCATTGCGGTCCTTTCCGCGCTTCCGCGCTACCAGGACATGGGGCGGCCGTTCGCGTCATTCGTCTTCGGCATCGCGTCGCACAAGGTGGCCGATGCCCTGCGGAGCGCGGGCAGGCTGGCCATCCCGACCCAGGACGTGCCGGACGGGCCGGACCACCGGCCGGGGCCAGAGGAGACGGTGGTGGCCCACATCGAGGCCAAGCGCGCGATGGCGCTGCTGACCAGGCTCCCCGCCGCGCAGCGCGAGCTGCTCGTGCTGCGGGTACTCACCGGGTTGTCCGCCGAGGAGACCGGTCACGAACTCGGCATGTCGGCAGGAGCCGTCCGGGTCGCTCAGCACCGTGCGCTAGCCCGGCTCCGGGCGATCGCACGCGAGGAGTGGATCGCCTGACGTCAATGTCGCTGCGCACCTCCGGCTGCAGGATGCCCGGGCTTGCGACGGGCTCGCCGATGGGAATCTGTCGCCGTCCGGGTCCGCCAATAAGCCAATAAAATGTCACTCCGGGTCTGCTTGCCTCCAGGTACCCGCATGGCGTCAAACTGGCTTCAGGTGCGCAACGAAAAGGAGCAGCCATGTCGGTCCCGCCGAAGCTGACGATCAGCCCGGACGGCCGCCTTCGCGGCTCGGCCCAGATCACCTGGAACGACCAGTTCCCCTGGAACTACCCGTGGCCGACCAGGAACGGCACGGCTGGCGCGTTCGGCACGGCTTACGGCGGAGTCATCCATACCGAGGACGGCTTCGAGCCAGGCACCATCAAGTGGTTCAACGAGGGCATCGCGGAATCGTCGGCGTTCTTCTCGATCGGCATGGACGGCCACATCCACCAGTACGGGCCGCTCGGTAAGAACTGGATGGCCTGGACTCAGGCCGCGGGCAACCCGAACTGGCGCGGCGTCGAGCACGAAGACAAAGGCGACCCGTCCACTCCGATGACGCAGGTGCAGCTCGTCGCCAGCGCCCAGGTGTTCGAAGCGATGAGCACCTTCGACGGATCGCTCGGCAACCCGTGGCCGCTTGAGGCCACCGACGACCCGGTCAACGGCCGCGGCATCATCTTCCATGGCGACGGCGGGGTCCCGTGGGGCGATCACCCCGATTGCCCGGGACAGGTGCGCGAAGCGCAGCGGCCGGCGATCATCAAGCTGGTCAAGCAGATCCGGGCGGGCAGCACCGGCCCGGCCTACATCACGGCGGACGGCACGTCCACGCTCGCCCAGCTAGCCGCTCAGCACCACACCGAGCCGTCGGCGATGCTGCGGGCCACCGCGGAAGCCGGCCCTCACGGCCACTTCCCGCAAGACGTCGCCGATTTCGTCGATCAGGCCGCCGGACCGGCGGTACCACCCGCCGGCACGCGCCTGGTCGTGCCATGACGCTCAGCGCGCCCCCGCGCTCATGATTCAGCGCGCCCCGCGCTCATGATGCAGCCAGGATGTGGCATGGAAGCTGAGCCCGAGCATCTCGAGCTGGTTGTAGGACAGCAGCACACGGTGCAGCTGCCTGGTCTTGGTGCCGCAGGCTATGTGTGGGATCACGACGTGCTGGGCGAAGGTGGCGTCGTAGAAGTGGAGTGGACGCGAGGGGACCCCCCGGGGTCCGTGCCCCGTCGGGTCGGGGTGAGCGCTCCCGAAGCGGCGACGATCCGCTCGGTCGGCCCCGGGACTGTCGTGGTGCGGCTGTATCAGCACCGTCGATGGGAGCCACCCGACAGCGTCCGAGCTGAGCGCCGCCTTTTGGTGCTTGTCAGGCAGCCTGAAGAACCGGGCCCGAACCGGCCTTAACTGTCACGGCCGCATCCGTTGACGATGTGTGCGGGGAATGATGGAGTTGGTTACCATGCCCATGGATCTCACTGATCTCCAAGCATCCGTCCAGCGCCTCGGCTTGCGATGGCAGCCGGGCATGACCGTCAACTCAGAAGACTCAGAGATTCGTGCCCGGAGCAGGCTCGGTGCGGTTCCGCCGGCCGGGGTCAGCCTGGCCGATCGCGAGGAGCAGGCTCGAGCGGCGCTCGGTGTTGCCGATGTGGCGGCAACTGCCACGCCCGCCGCTTGGGATTGGCGCGACGTCGGCGGGGCTGACTACATCACGGCGATCTGGGATCAGGGTGCCTGCGGGTCGTGTGTTGCATTCGGAACTATCGCGACCTTCGAAGCGCAGGTCCAGATCGGCCGGGCCAACCCCGGCCTTGGGGTCTACTTATCGGAAGCACAGTTGTGGTTCTGCTATGGGCCGTCCCACGGAGCTGGAGCGTGCCCAGGTGGCGGCTGGTGGCCTGACGACTCTTTTCCTGGTCTCATCGCTGGGGTCGTACCATACGAGTGTTTCCCTTACACCGATCAGAATCAGCCCTGCAACCTATGCGCGACTTGGAGCAGTCAGCTGACGCAGATCAGCAGCTGGCAAACTTTGAGTACCCAGGCTTCCATGAAGGCGTTCATCGCCCAGACGGGTCCCATGACAGCATGTTTTACGATCTATGAAGACTTTTACTATTATTACACTGGAGGGATATACGAGTATAACCCGCAGACGTCAGGTAACGTTATCGGCGGTCACTGTGTATCTGTGGTTGGCTACGACGACGCCCAGCAGTACTGGATCTGCAAGAACTCCTGGGGCTCCAGCTGGGGCGAGAACGGGTATTTTCAAATCGGATACGGGCAATGCGGCATCGACGCGGAGATGTGGGGAATCAACGGCACGATAACGTCTGCCGTATGGCTGCCCGAGATCTCCGTCCAAGCTGAGAAAGTATCCGGCACCTCAAGCGAGGTGACCATTCAAGTGACCGTGACTGACAAGAAACAGGGCTCCGCTATTCAAGGGGCAACCGTAACCGTGTACCACTCGGGTCAGGCTAGCGCAACCGGGACGACCGGGCCGCAAGGCACCGTCGGCCTCACCTACCCGGGATGCTCCGAGGTCGTCGTCATCACGGAGCCGAAACCTCACCAGGTCACAATTCCAGCTTCATGCACTGGAGCCGTCACCAAAGAAGGTTACGCCGAAGCCGTGTTCAACACTCCGCTGCCCGCATAACGGGCAGAGCGATACGCCGGACACCATGAGCCCGCGCCGGACACCATGAGCCCGCAAGGCGTCCTGCGCACGCGCTGCGAAGGTTCGGGTGGTCGCCATCAGCGAGTGCGCCTCACGCGCGGTAGTGGACGCGGAGACCGGCCAAGCTGACGAAGTGCGGCTGCCCTACTAGGATGAAGCATGTCCCGCAGCCAGCCCAAGGCACCCGACCCGACCGAGGCCGTCAAGTTCGCCCCGCCGGCCCTGACCTTCGACGACGTGCTGCTGCTGCCCGCGCACTCGGCAATCTTGCCGAGCGAGGCGGACGTCACCGCCAGGTTCAGCCGCAACGTCACGCTCAGCGTCCCGCTCGTCTCCTCGGCGATGGACACCGTCACCGAGGCTCGGATGGCGGTGGCGATGGCGCGCCAGGGAGGCGCCGGCGTGCTGCACCGCAACCTGTCCATCGAGGACCAGGCACAGCAGGTCGACATGGTGAAGCGGTCCGAGGCAGGCATGATCACCAATCCGGTGACCTGCGGTCCGGACGCTACCGTCGCGGACGTCGAGCGGCTCTGCGCCCGCTACCGCATCTCCGGCGTGCCGGTGACCTCGGCCGACGGGGTGCTGCTCGGCATCGTCACCAACAGGGACATCCGCTTCGAGGCAGGCCACGGGCGCCGGGTCACCGAGGTCATGACGCCGATGCCGCTCGTCACCGCGCCGGTCGGGGTCGGCCGCGGCGAGGCGCTGCGCCTGCTCGGCCGCAACAAGGTCGAGAAGCTGCCGCTGATCGACGCGGCCGGACGGCTGCGCGGGCTCATCACCGTGAAGGACTTCACCAAGAGCGAGAAGTTCCCGAACGCCACCAAGGACGCGGCCGGGCGCCTCGTGGTCGGCGCGGCCGTCGGCGTGGGCGAGGATGCCAAGCGCCGGGCGCAGGCGCTGACCGACGCCGGCGTCGACTTCCTCGTCGTCGACACGGCGCACGGTCATGCCCAGGCGGTGCTGGAGATGGTCACCCAGCTCAAGGCCAACGTCTCGGTCGACGTGATCGGCGGGAACGTGGCCACCCGGGCCGGAGCGCAGGCGCTGGTCGACGCGGGAGCCGACGCGGTGAAGGTCGGCGTCGGTCCCGGCTCGATCTGCACCACTAGGGTGGTGGCCGGGGTCGGAGTGCCGCAGGTCACGGCGATCTACGAGGCAGCCCAGGCGGCCAGGGCAGTGCACGTCCCGGTCATCGGCGACGGCGGCATGCAGTACTCCGGCGACATCGCCAAGGCCATCGCGGCCGGCGCTGACACGGTCATGCTCGGCGGCCTGCTGGCCGGCTGCGCGGAGAGCCCGGGCGAGACGGTGTTCATCCAGGGCAAGCAGTTCAAGCTCTACCGCGGCATGGGGTCCGTCGGCGCCCTGCGCAACACCGAGCGCGGCGGCTCGTACTCCAAGGACCGCTACTTCCAGGACGACGTGCTGAGCGAGGACAAGCTGGTGCCGCAGGGCGTCGAAGGGCAGGTGCCCTACCGGGGCCCGCTGGCCGCGGTGGCCGGCCAGCTCATCGGCGGGCTGCGGGCCGCGATGGGCTATTGCGGCACGCGGACCATCGCCGAGCTGCAGGAAGCTAGATTCACCCAGATCACCGGCGCCGGCCTGGCGGAGAGCCATCCGCACGACGTCCAGATGATCACGGAGGCGCCGAACTACGGCGGACGGCGGACCTGACCGGCCCGCGGCAGCGGTCGGCCGGCCCGCGGCAGCCGGCGACCGGCCTGCGGCAGCGGGCGACCGGCCCGCGGCGCGGGCGAGATGGCGAGAGGGCGCAGACGTGACGCAGGTGGAGATCGGCCGGGGCAAGAGCGGCCGCCGGGCCTATGCCCTGGACGAGATCGGCATCGTGCCCTCCCGCCGCACCAGGGACCCTGAAGAGGTGTCGATCGCCTGGCAGATCGACGCCTACCGGTTCGAGCTGCCGCTCGTCGTCGCGCCGATGGACAGCGTCGTGTCACCGGCCACCGCGGTGGAGATCGGCCAGCTGGGCGGCCTCGCCGTGCTCGACCTCGAAGGGCTCTGGACCCGGTACGCCGATCCCGAGCCGCTGCTCGCCGAGGCCGCCGAGCTGGACGACGAGGCGGCGACCCGCAGGCTCCAGCAGATCTACGCCGAGCCGATCAAGGAAGACCTGATCGGGCTCAGGATCTCCGAAGTCCGCGCGGCCGGGGTCACGGCCGCGGCGCGGCTCTCGCCGCAGCGGACCGTCCGGTACTACAAGGCGGTCATCGACGCGGGCGCCGACATCTTCGTCATCCGCGGCACCACCGTGTCCGCCGAGCACGTGTCCGGCCAGTCCGAGCCGCTGAATCTCAAGCAGTTTATTTACGAGCTAGACGTGCCGGTCATCGTCGGCGGCTGCGCGACCTACACGGCGGCGCTGCACCTGATGCGGACCGGGGCGGCCGGGGTGCTGACCGGCTTCGGCGGCGGTTCCGGCCACACCACCGCGGCGGTGCTCGGCGTGGCCGTGCCGATGGCCACGGCCATCGCCGACGTCGCCGCGGCCCGCCGCGACTACCTGGACGAGTCAGGCGGCCGGTACGCGCACGTCATCGCGGACGGGGGGATGACCCGCAGCGGCGACATCGCCAAGGCGATCGCGCTCGGCGCGGACGCCGTGATGGTCGGCTCGCCGTTCGCCCGTGCTTCGCAGGCACCCGGTAACGGCTACCACTGGGGGAGCGAGGCGCACCACCCGGAGCTACCCCGCGGCACCAGGCTTCAGGTCGGCACGGTCGGCACCATCGAGCAGATCCTGCACGGCCCGTCGACGGTCGCCGACGGCTCGATGAACCTGATGGGCGCGCTGCGGCGGACCATGGCGACGTCCGGGTACTCCGACCTGAAGGAATTCCAGCGGGTCGAGGTCGTCGTGACGCCGAGCGCACAGCGACGCTGACCCGGTGCGGCCAGCTGGGCTCGGCTTGCAGCCAGGGGTTAGACCGGCCGCGGCCCGGGCAGGGACCGGCGATGGCCTGATCGAATCCGGATAGGGCTCGATCGCGTCGGGCCGCCGGCCGGGCGCAACTAGACTTCCGGCATGGCCCGGCCACGCGTCTTCTCCGGCATCCAGCCCACCGCGGATTCCTTCCACCTCGGTAACTACCTGGGTGCGCTGCGCCAGTGGGTGACCCTGCAGGAGACCCACGACGCCGTGTACTGCGTGGTGGACCTGCACGCGATCACCCTGCCGCACGACCCGGCCGCGTTGCGGCAGCGGACCAGGGTGGCTGCCGCGCAGTTGCTGGGCGCCGGGCTCGACCCCGATCGGTGCATCGTGTTCGTGCAGAGCCACGTTCCCGAGCACGCGGAACTCGCCTGGGTCCTGGGCTGCATCACCGGGTTCGGCGAGGCCAGCAGGATGATCCAGTTCAAGGACAAGGCGGTGCGGGTCGGCTCTGACCAGGCCAGTGTCGGACTGTTCACCTACCCGATCCTGCAGGCGGCGGACATCCTGCTGTACGCGACCGATCAGGTGCCGGTCGGCGAGGACCAGCGCCAGCACCTGGAGCTCACCAGGGACCTGGCCCAGCGGTTCAACCACCGGTTCGGCGCCACGTTCGTGGTTCCCGGCCCGTACATACTGGCGGACGTCGCGAAGATCACCGACCTGCTCGAGCCGACCGCGAAGATGAGCAAGTCGTCGTCTTCGCAGCAGGGCATCGTGGACCTGCTGGACGAGCCGGGCGCCATCCGCCGGAAGATCTCGCGCGCGGTGACCGACGCCGGCAACGAGATCCGCGCCGACGAGCAGGCCAAGCCGGGCGTGACCAACCTGCTGCGGATCTACTCGGCGTTTTCCGGCGAGACCGTGGCCGGCCTGGAGGCCAGGTACGCGGGCGCCGGGTACGGGGCCTTCAAGAAGGACCTGGCCGGGATCGTCGTCGATGCCCTGGCGCCGATCAGGGAGCGGACCGAGAAGATGCTGGCCGACGAGGCCGGCCTGGACCGGCTGCTCGCGGCCGGAGCTGCCCGGGCGCGCGAGATCGCCGGCCCGACGATGGCCGCCGTCAGGGAGCGGATCGGCTTCCTGCCGCCCGGCTAGCGCCGGGCACCGGGCAGTTCTGCGGGACGAACCCGGCGGACACCCGCGGGCGGGCTGGCGCCGGGCACCGCCAGTCCGGTGACGGCCGGTCCCTCGTGCTGACCGCCTGAGGTAGCCGCGTCCTGACTGGCTGAGGTAGCCGCGTCGTAGTCTGCGCGTCGTAATCTGGGAGCATGACGCGCGAGACGGAGTCCGGGCTGCCGATCGAGCCGGTCTACCGTCCAGGGCAGCCGGCCGGCTTCGACCCGACTCGTCAGCTCGGCGAGCCGGGGGAGTACCCCTACACCCGCGGGATCTACCCGGCCATGTACACCGCGAGGCCGTGGACGATGCGGCAGTATTCCGGGTTCTCGACCGCCGCGGAGTCGAACCGCCGCTACCACCAGCTGATCGAGGCGGGCGCGGCCGGCCTGTCCGTCGCCTTCGACCTGCCGACCCAGATGGGCTACGACTCCGACGCGCCCGCCGCGCGCGGCGAGGTCGGGAAGGTCGGCGTGGCCATCGACTCCGTCGACGACATGCGCCGCCTGCTGCGCGGGATTCCGCTGGACTCGGTCTCCATCTCGATGACGATCAACGCCCCGGCGGCCGTCCTGCTGCTGCTTTACCAGCTGGTGGCGAGCGAGCAGGGCATCGGCTCGGACCTGCTGACCGGCACGATCCAGAACGACATCCTGAAGGAATACATCGCCCGGGGCACCTACATCTATCCGCCGCAGCCGTCACTCCGGCTCGTCGCCGACACCTTCGCCTACTGCCACGGCGAGATCCCGCGGTGGAACACGATCTCGATCTCCGGCTATCACATGGCCGAGGCCGGCGCTACCGCAGTGCAGGAGATCGCGTTCACCCTGGCGAATGCCATCCAGTACGTGCGTACCGCCCTCGCGGCCGGCCTGGCGGTCGACGAGTTCGGGCCGCGGCTGTCCTTCTTCTTCGTGGCACGGACGACGCTGCTGGAAGAGGTGGCGAAGTTCCGCGCCGCGCGCCGGATGTGGGCCCGGATCATGCGGGACGAGTTCGGCGCCGCCGACCCCAGGTCGCTGATGCTGCGCTTCCACACCCAGACGGCCGGCGTCCAGCTGACCGCGCAGCAGCCAGAGGTGAACATGGCCAGGGTGACGGTGCAGGCGCTGGCCGCCGTGCTCGGCGGCACCCAGTCGCTGCACACGAACGCCTACGACGAGGCGATCGCGCTGCCGACCGAGAAGGCCGCCCGGCTGGCCCTGCGCACCCAGCAGGTGCTCGCGCACGAGACCGACCTGACCTCGACCGTCGATCCGTTCGCCGGGTCCTACGCCGTGGAGTCGATGACCAGCGACATCGAGCAGGCGGCCGGCCAGCTGCTGGCCAGGGTGGAAGAAATCGGCGGGGCCGTCGCCGCCATCGACCGCGGCTTCCAGAAGGCCGAGATCGAGCGGTCGGCCTACCGCATCGCGCGCCAGATCGACGCCGGGGAGCGCGTGATCGTCGGGGTCAACAAGTTCACCCATGCGGGCGACGAGGCTTACCAGCCGCTGCGCCTCGATCCGGCCATCGAGCAGGAGCAGGCGGAGCGCCTGGCGAAGCTGCGGGCCGACCGCGACGGCGCGGAGGTCAGCGCCCGGCTCGACGACGTCAGGCGCGCCGCCGGGGGAACGGCGAACCTGCTTTACCCGCTCCGCGAGGCGCTGCGGGCGCGCGCCACCGTCGGCGAGGTCTGTGACGCGCTGCGTGACGTGTGGGGCACGTACAAGCCGCCGGACGCGTATTGATGCCGCCCGGAGGCGGGCGGAAAACCCGCGGCGCGCGTCGGCGCGGCGAGGCTGGGTAGGGACGCCTTAGCGGGAACAGGCGGTTGACCATGTATGCGGACGGCTATCGATGCACGCCTCCGCGTCCATTGCTCGTTATCGCTGCGATGAGAACCCGCCCTGACCGCTGTCCTCGTGATGGTCAGCTGCCCGGCGGCCCGCTGTTCGCCGCCGCGTCCGCCAGCCCGCTGACGCGCTGGCGCTCCCGCGGCCGCGGCCGTCCTCCCCGGATCCCCCGAGCTCATCGAGTACCGCGCCGCGGCGAGCGGCGATTCATGGAGGTTAGCCCGTGGCCATCAGGTGGAACCCCTCTCGCGGCGCGACCGTGGGGGTCGAGTGGGAACTGCAGCTCATCGACGCGAGCAGCAAGATGCTGCGCCAGGACGCCAGGGAGGTGCTTGCCGCGCTGCCGGCGCTCAGCGAGGCCGGCGAGCACCCGAAGCTGCGTCATGAACTCATGCAGTCGACCATCGAGGTGGTCACCGGGATCTGCGGCACCGTTTCCGAGGCCAAGCAGGACCTTGCCGCGACAATCTCGCAACTTGAGCGGATCACCGACGGGCGCGGTACGATGCTGGCCTGTGCTGGAACGCATCCTGTCAGTGATTGGCGAGATGCAAAGATGGCGCCTATCCAGCGCTATGCCGAACTCGTCGAGCAGTTGCAGTGGCTGGCCCGCAGGATCCAGACCTTTGGCGTCCATGTACACGTGGGCATCCGTGACGGGAGCAAGGCCATTCCCATCGTCAATGCGCTTGCTGCGTACCTGCCGCATTTCCTTGCGCTGACCGCGTCCAGCCCGTACTGGAGCGGTCAGGACACCGGGCTCGCCTCAAGCCGGGCGGTCGTGTTCGGCGGGCTGCCCACCGCGGGGCCGCCGCTGCCGCTGACGGACTGGAACAAGTTCGAGGAGTACATGGACACGCTGCTCCGGGCCGGCACCATCCGGAGCATCAAGGAGGTGTGGTGGGACATCCGGCCGCACCCCGACTTCGGCACGGTCGAGATCAGGATGTTCGACGGCGTTCCGACCCTGCGCGAGATCGGCATGGTGACGGCCCTGTCGCAGTGCCTGGTCCAGCTCTTCGACGTCCAGCTCGACCGCGGCTACCGGCTGCCGCGGCCGGCTGCCTGGGTCGTCAGCGACAACAAGTGGCGCGCGACCAGGTACGGCCTGGACGCGATCGTGATCACCGACGACTCCGGCTCGACCGCTCCGCTGCGTGACGAGCTGTTCGAGCTGGCGCGCGAGCTCCAGCCGATCGCCGACCGGCTCGGCTGCGCGGCTGAGCTCGCCGTGGTCTCCGAGGTGCTCGAGCGCGGCGCCTCCTACCAGCGCCAGCGCGGCATCGTCGCCGACGGGGGCAAGCTTGCCGACGTGGTGGACGCGCTGGTCACCGAGTTCGCCGAGGATCGTTTCGTCGCCCCGGGGGAGGCCGCGCATGCGGGAACATGACCTCGAACCAGAGCTCGACGCCTTCGTGGCCGGCCACCAGCGCGACCTCATTGACTTCCGCCGCGACCTGCACGCCCATCCCGAGGTCGGGTACCACGAGCACCGGACCACGCGGCGGGTGGCCGGCCGGCTGGCCGCGGCCGGCCTGCGGCCGGTGACCTTGCCCAAGGGCACCGGGCTGGTGGCGGACATCGGGGACCCGGCCGCCCGGGGGCCCCTGGTGGCGCTGCGCGCAGACCTGGACGCGCTGCCGATCGGCGACGAGAAGAACGTGCCGTACCGCTCCACCGTGCCGAACACCTGCCACGCGTGCGGGCACGACGTGCACACCACGATCCTGCTCGGGGCGGGCTTGTTCCTGGCCAGGCGAGCCGCCGCCGGGCGGCTGGGCGGCCGGGTCAGGCTGATCTTCCAGCCCGCCGAGGAGGTGCCCGGCGGTGCGCTCGACGTGCTCGCGGCCGGCGGTATCGCTTCCGTCGACCGGATCTTTGCGCTGCACTGCGACCCGCGGCTCGACGTCGGGAAGATCGGTACCAGGAGCGGCCCGATCACCGCGGCGTGCGACAAGATCTCGGTGCGGGTCACCGGGCCCGGCGGGCACACGGCGCGGCCGCACCTGACCGCCGACCTGGTGTTCGCGCTGGGGAAGATCATTACCGAACTGCCCGCGGCGCTGTCCCGCCGGGTCGATCCGCGGTCTAGCCTCAGCCTGGTCTGGGGCCGGGTGAGCGCGGGCTCGGCAGCGAACGCCATCCCGGACGACGGGATCGTGGAGGGAACCGTCCGCTGCCTTGACGACCAGGCCTGGCACGCGGCGCCGGACCTGCTCAAGGCGCTGCTCGAATCCGTTGCCAGCGCGTACGGGGTGCTAGCGGAGCTGACCTACCTGCGGAACGTGCCGCCGACCGTCAACGAGTCCGTCTCCACGGCGATGCTCGATGCGGCCGCCGAGCGGGTTCTCGGGCCGGAGGCGACCACGCCCGCGCCGCAGAGCCTGGGCGGGGAGGACTTCGCCTGGTACCTCGAGTCGGTCCCCGGCTCGCTGTGCAGGCTCGGCACGCGGCGGCCGGGGTCGGACGACGACTTCGACATCCACCAGCCCGCCTTCGACGTCGACGAGCGCGCCATCGGCGTGGGCGTCCGGCTGATGGCGGCGACCGCGCTCACCGCGATCTGCGGGGACGCGGCGGCGGCAGAGCCGCTGCCCGGCGGCGCCAGGGCATGACGAGCCAGGGCTTCAGCTAGGCTCCGCGGGGACCTAAAGTGGGCTCGTGGACGCCGCCGAAGCGGCGTCTGGCCGGGTCGAGTCACGGGAGTTCATCGGCGGTGACCACACAGCAGGGGCCGGCCCGCCAGGGCGACGGGCAGGCCGGCCGCGAGACGGTCGGCGTTCCGCCGGCTGGCAGCGGGACGGCTGGCGGGTCGTCCAGCAGCGAGTCGGCCGTGCCGTCGTCCGGCAGCGGGTCGGCGCAGCAGGCTGCGAGCAAGGTCTTCCGCCTGCCTGGGCCGGTCGTGTTCTGGTGGGGGTGGGTGGTGTTCGCCGTCGCCAACCTGGTGGACCTCGCGATCCAGGGGCACGACAGGACGTCCGTCCAGGTCGCGGTGGGCCTGCTCGCCGTGACCGGCGTGGTGTACGCGTGCGCGCTCCGGCCGCGGGTCGTCACCGACGCCGACGGCATCACCGTGCTGAACCCGGTGCGCGACTACCGGGTGCCCTGGGGCCGGGTCAGCGAGGTCTACCTGGGCGAGACCGTTCAGGTGGCCTGCTCCCCCGGGGCGACGGCTAGCGGCAAGCTGGTGCGCAGCTGGGCGCTGTACTCGCCGCGCCGGTCCAGGCTCAAGGCGGAGTTGCGCGGGAACCGCTGGGACCGGAATCTGGCAAGCCGGCCGAGCGGCTACGCGCGGCTGCCTGCCGAGGCGCGGGCCGCGGCGAAACAGCATCCCGCCGAGCTGATGGCCAGGGAGATCCAGGGCCTGGCCAGCAAGGCACGCGAGCGACGACCAGGCGCGGCCGACGCTGCCGCCGACGGTGCGGTGGTGGCCAGCTGGGCCCGCTCGTCGCTGGCGGCGGTGCTGCTGCCGGTCCTGGCGCTCGTCCTGGTCATCGTCGTCCGCTAGCGCCGCATCCGTTAGCGCCGCATCCGTTAGCGCCGCATCCGCAGCACTGCATCCGCTGCACTGCATCCGCTGGCGCTGTGTTGACTTCAAGTGAACTTGAGCATGCATCCTTGTGAGCATGCAAGTAATGACGGCAAGCAGTCGCTACGGCTAATCAAGCTGGACCTGGTGCATCAGGGCGTCGGCGCCGTGCTGGTCAGCGCCGGGGCGTCGTACGACGACGCGGCCTACGGCCGAACCCATCAGGCCCCGGGTGACGTGGCGCTGCTCGGCACGCTG
>Ga0302325_10020429_pt1 | contig 13887 bp, 13 predicted proteins | sample Palsa_T0_2_FD_201948 | JGI IMG/M metagenome (GOLD analysis project Ga0302325, IMG submission 201948) | Peat permafrost microbial communities from Stordalen Mire near Abisko, Sweden - Palsa_T0_2 | ecosystem: Environmental > Terrestrial > Soil > Palsa > Peat permafrost | place: Sweden: Abisko... | reverse complement strand
CGTAAGTTCTCTTCAATTTCTACATCCTTAGAAGCCGCGTCTGATACTGTTACAAGTAAAAACCTGAATTCTCTTCTGCCAAATATAAGCGAATTCCTAGAAACCACCAATACTCTTCGTTCTGAGGCGCTGGCCAAGCTAGACTCAATGTCCTCGCAGATCCAGAACATTTTGAACGAGAAGCCATGGAGAACAGGCGACAACGAGTCTTTGAGAACGCTGAATACTGAGTTGGTGAACCTAGTCGACCAAGCACATAGCACAAGGAAAGTGCATAGAATTCTCCAGAACCTTCACTTTGAGCAAATCAAAGCACGGCAATTCGAGATCAAAAAAGCACATGCCAAGACATTCGAGTGGATCTTCAGGGACGAGAGCTTAAAGTACTTGGAGTGGCTCCGGTCTCCTTCGGATATATTTTGGATTGGAGGGAAGGCAGGGTCAGGAAAGTCAACCTTCATGAAGTTCGTGTGCGAAGATCGCCGGACGAGGACATTGCTTTCTGAATGGGCGGGTGAGCAAAAGGTTATAATCGCAAGCCACTACTTTTGGAGTGCTGGTACAACGATTCAGAAGTCACAGGATGGTCTTCTGCGGACTTTGCTTTTCCAGATCATGGTTCATGTTCCTGATCTGATCTCGCTCATATGTCCCGACCGTTGGAGTGAGGACTCTCCCATCCCTCACTTCTACTTGAACCCCTGGGGACGCTCGGAGCTTCTTCAGGCTTTGGAAAATCTTGCTAAGATAAAGTCGCCTCCTGCCAAAATTTGTCTGTTCATCGATGGACTTGACGAATACGACGGAGATCACACCGATATTATTTGCATCGTCAATATTTTGGCCCAGTCTCCGCATATTAAATTGTGTGTTTCTAGCAGACCATGGACGGTTTTTATTGATGCTTTTAGCGGACTTCCGTGGAAGCTATATGTCCAAGATCTCACCCAAAGAGACATTCGTCTCTACATCAAGGATAATCTGGAGGAAGATCCGCGGTTCCTGGAATTGAAGAAAAGAGAAGCTATAGGCTCTGAGCGTCTTGTTCAGCAGATCATTGAGAAGGCGCAAGGTGTCTTTTTATGGGTTTATCTAGTTGTTCGCTCCTTGCTCAGAGGACTGACCAATAGCGACGACATGTCGGACCTCGAACTTAGGCTCGCCAAGCTCCCTGGACATCTTGAATCGTACTTTAAGCACATGCTTAATACAATCGAAGATGTCTACCAGCAGCACACTGCACGTACCTTTCGTATCATGCTCTGCGCTGGCTCAAGTTTGCCTCTCATCGCTCTCCATTTCATCGATCAGGAAAGACAGAATCCAAATTACGCTCTCCAACACGAAATCCAATCAGTTCCGGTACAAAAAGTCATGGATATCGTGGTAGTGAAGACTCGCCAGCTGAACGCGCATTGTAAAGATCTATTAGAAGTGACATTGGATTCCACTGAGCACCCACTATTCAGCTACAAGGTCGGCTTTCTACACCGGACAGTTATTGATTTCCTGCGCACAGGGGATATGGTCAATCTTATGTCCAAGCGAGCTGGTTCTGACTTCAGTCCTGATGCCTCCTTGTGCAGAGCATATCTTGCACAAGTAAAAGCTCTGCCACAGGATTTCGACTACGTATCTCAGCCCTCGGTTCTTCGAAATCTTGTCTTCGGAGCATTACGACATGCAAAAATGATCGAAATAACTCGGGAATTGACAGAGGTCGAACTTCTTGACGAACTGGACCGATCAGTCACTATTTTCGGTCACAAAGCAACGATCGACAAACGAAGTGCTAATAATCCTTGGAAATTTATCTTCGCTAAAAACGGCTGTAATACGCTCATCGAAATCGCCGTAAGAGCCGGACTCCATATCTATGTCGAACGGAAATTGGGTGAACATGGAAGATCGCGGGCGGGACAGTATCTGCTTATGTCTCATGCCCTTCGACGGAGCATTTCTCTCCAAACTTCAGAAATCTGTGGGGACTACAAACTTGACCTGAAAATGCTACGTTTGCTTCTTGAGTCTGGCGCTTCTCCGGAATCCGCGAATATTGACATCGGAGCGAAAGCTTTTTGGGATTTCCTTGAGAATTACGTGTTAGACATGAAGCGGGAGTCTCAACAGGGAATAGGGAATATTCTCGAAGCTTGCGAAGTGCTGTTAGAATATGGTACAGGTGGTGGAAACGCCCACGTTTCCGAAAGAGGTTGGAAGCTTATCAAGAAGTGTTTCACAGATAAAGAGGTTCGCCGTTTAGAGAGGACATACAAGTCTGTCCAACGCCCTGCATGGTGGAAATCATGGTATATCTTTTCCGATCACTCTTGACGACCTTTGTTGTCACTTATTATATCTGGGGAATAATGAATTCCATGCGTGTCTCTTCAGCCTATACACCCCTTAAACATCGTGATCTAGTATTGTATTCTGATCATCCTGGTTAGCTCAATCATGGACTTTTCCGGAAGACTCGATGTTTCTGGTCACGAGCCTAATTCCAGGCATGCGCAAATTATCCAGGGTGGAGAAACAGGGCTCGCCAAAAAGGATCTACAGGTAAGTGTGAGGCACTGCATGATGGATGTTGGAGGTCTACCAAGGCTGCCAATTGATTGCTGCGATTTTGCGCTCCTGTCTGGCTCTTCCCCATCTTCTGGCGAAGCATGAGGACTCGATACATGTCGTTCTTCCATTGCGCGTCCAAATCTCCATGCCAGACTTGTTGCGCGTCTCTGAAATGTATATCTGGTGTGAACGAAGGAAAGAAGGAAGTTCCTTCCTCTTGAAGTCTCCTAAAGGCCTGCTCTCCTTCTCAGTACAACATGGGCATGTTTACCCCAAATAGGCCCATGAGACAATAAGCCCTATCTTCTATCCTTGTCTTTTGTCTTTTCGAAGCCCAAGACATCCTCTGAGCAATGCTAAAATTTTCCATATCACTGAACTTTAGGGTGTCGACAGGAAGGCCAGTAGTTGCCGACACTTGGTTTTGCAAGCTCAACTTCATGCCGATTTCCTTCCAGTACTTTCCATAGAACTCTACGCTCGAGGGAGCTATAAGTTCCTGGAGAGTCCATCCTCTTGTAAACCACCTGCTCTTCGCGAAGCTCGAACTCCATGGTTGCGGATCCTCCTTAGCCGTCACATCTTCCAGGTATGCGTAATACACTTCGGCCTCTCTATACCACCGATATATTAAATTAATGGCCTCTGGTAGCTCTGTACTACTTGTTTTATCAATGCAACAGGTATCGACCCAAGCCTATTCAAACCCATCCCGCTCAGCCAGTAAACAACAATTTTCTATTTTGGTATAGCCTGCTTTGAGTTTGGCTTGGCCTTTTTCAAAGTCTTGGAAAGATACTTCCTGCTTTCCCCATGTGTGCGAGAGGATTGTATATTTAGGAATGTTGTTGTAGAATTCCTTTAGCAAGCGGGTGGTTGAATGTATGAGGCGCATTATTAGGAGTACTTTCCATTAGCCGAGTAATGCTATGAAGTACTGCACAAAGCAAGGTATCGAAAGTTGGCCGACGAAGTAAAAACAAAGGAATAATAAACCACTATTTACTGATGTTCGTCTTGACGTCGTATTAGGAAGTCTGGATGGTAAAACTTAGGCCCCACGTATTTGTGTGAGACCTTACAAGTGACCGCTCGCAGGGCTCGTGGAGGGACTGGGAGGCTTTTTAAAGAATTGGGCCAGGCACGATATGGAGGCACCGATGCAGCCACGAAGACCTTCGAGAAAATCGAGCGTTGTAGAGGATGTACTCGTCACATATCCTGTTCCGAGGAAAGCTTCCTGCGGCGAGTAAAGTCTGCGGCCTACGAGTCCTCACTGTATGGGAGGTATTGTGCAGCCAAGGTGCTACAGTGCACGAGTCCGTCCCTCAGAAAGGCCTGGATTGAGTCAGGTCTTCGATGGAAATGACTGCAGCCTGGAATAAATCGCTGGAAGCAATTGAGAGTTGGCAAAATGAGAGATGGTAAAAGAGAGGTGGGCCAGTGAAGCTGAGCAAGCCACATGTGTCACTGTTACTCGTTACTGTAAGGTTTAGGCACCAGGGTGTTGGGTTCCAACACCATAGGCATGCGTGCTTAGTCAGTTTGTGGCCTTATTGGGCCTATTCCTTATATTACGACCCGGCCCAAGGAGGAGCCCACTCTAGCTAAGAGGCTATATAAGGATTTCTATTCTAATTTTAAGGGTAAAGATAGACTAACTATTTTAATTCCAAGGATAAATATATATCCTAATTTTAAAAATAAGGAATATATTTTAATTCTAAAAATAAAAAATATATTTACGCATAACACATCATGCGATCAAGGCATGCATCTCGGGGTTTGAAAGCCGAATCCCGAAAGAATTCGAGAATAATGACAACGAGCACTTCGCTGATGTTGCCAGAACTTCACTCATAGTCTCGCCAACATTGTTGGCGGATGTATGTTATTTCCAACCATGATATTAGCAGGTGCTTTGAGTCTATCGTGCAACACATACCCAATCTGTTCAGCGTTCAATGATTTGCTTGATGTCGTTTCTTCAAATCCAAATTAGAAGATCTGATACATAGACCTTGGTATCTTACCTCTAGGCCTGGTGCTTTTGCCAGCAAATTCACTGCAACACATTTTAATTACTGGAGTGCCAGGTGACATGAACCTGTATTTGAATGCGAACACCATTGCCCTTCCGAACTTTGGTGTAAGTCGTTCGATCCGCGGGTGAGGAAGTGGTGACTGTTTATGAAGCGGTAAATGCTAGAGTGGAAGAGGTTTGATTGTTCTTTTCCTAGGACGAGCTCATCAATCATCAACTTCGCATTTACTTCCGAATACAAGGCTGCAGCGTGACGAATCATGGGACGTGGTGCTGCGCCTTACCGATCGTTTGTCAAAAGATTTAAATGACAGGATTGAGAATCGCTGCGAGGTTCCTTCCAATAAATCTAATTTCGATAGAAGTAAGTTCGTTCACAGCAGTTGCCTAACTCTTATTTCGGATAAGTGTAGCAAGCTTGTGAGTATCTCGGTCTGTTGACTCTATTGTTACTTCGGCCGTAATGTTTTCTAATCTGACCATTTCGGCTATACTAAACGACTTGCGCTTCTTTGGCATGTGTAACCTAGCTGCAGGCCTGCGATTGGATGCATACCATAAGCTGAAGCTGTGGCTGAAGGAAAGCCAGTTATTAAGCATAATCGTGCATTTTCGCGTAAGCTCATGTTCACTAATCTGCGGACTTGCGAGGTAATCATTCAACCACTGACCTTCCAAGACGGCCCTGCTTACCCCAGATTTTATTTATCATCCTGCAGCTAAACTAAAATAGGGACCTTCTCTAGCCAATCAGAGTTCAGCCACCCCTGACTTATGATGTGTTTATCTGGCTTCATAACAAAAACCTCTTGGTTTGCCGGCCGCAACTATACAGAATGGGACAAAATTGACGTACGTGGAGGTAGCGAAATAGTAATCTGATTTTTAAGCTATAGATTTTTCAACGGTGTTGTGCTTTGAAAGCAAGAGGTCTTTGAGTCGCGGAGTGAGTCTGCCTGAGAAGATGGAAAATATATATAAGTTCGGGTTGTATCTCCATGAGATAGCCATCTCACAACAACAAGATCTACTAGTCCATAGTCAAAAACTGCACCAAAAGCATTAATCAAGAGACCCTCCAATTCGAACACACCATGCCTTCCTACTTAGTCACCGGGAGCGCTCGCGGCCTTGGACTCCGCTATGTTGAAGAACTCGTAAGGCCATACCCAAAATATGTTCTTAACAACACAAAAAACTAACAAGCACCAAGCTGAAATCCTCCGCAAACTACGTCATTGCTTCTGTGCGAAACCCAAACAAAGCCACAGAACTCCAAAAGGTCCTGAGCAAGTACCCAAAAGAAAGAGCAGCCATTGTTGAACTCGACATCGACAACCCTGAGTCTATCAAGGGTGCAGCAGCCGAAGTTTCAAAACTCCTACCCGACGGTCTTGATGTCTTCGTCAATAATGCTGGTGTGAACTATCAGCCCACCCAGCTTTTTGAGGAATTGTTTGTCATGTCCCCCAGCTCAGGTCGTCGCATCCACTAATTCTGATATAGGGATCTCCCACTGTTCGAGAAGGAATTGAAGCTTGAAATCATTAACAACACTATCCTCATTCGATCCTTCCTCCCACTTGTCCGTGCTGGCAAAGAAAAGAAGTTCGTCTTCATAACTTCCGTGCTGGGATCTATCCAGCTTGCCGAAGGAATGCCAGGGCTCAATGATTCGTACTGTGTTTCCAGAGCTGCTCTCAACATGCTTATCCGCAAATGGGGAGGAGTCTTGAAGTATGAGGGCATCACCACTGCTTTGATTCATCCTGGTGAGCGACTTCCCAATCTCCTCGGATTTTGAGTCGTCCGGAAATTGATTTGCTAATTCAATCTGTGCAGGTTGGGTTCCTGCAACCGAGATCGGCGCCGGCATTGAGCCGTGGATGAACAAGAATGCCCCCAACTTTGCCAGAGTCACTCCTGAAGACTCCGCAGCCGGTGTTGTGAAGCTCCTCGAAACATTGAACATAGAGAAGACGAACTCGTTCTGGAATTACGACGGGACTAACCTTCCATGGTAGAGTAGAATCTACTACAACTGGACAGTTCCAGAAAAGATCTGAAGAAATTAGAAGGGTGTGGGAATTGATTATAAGTTTGCCAGTCTTTAACTCCATAGATTAATTGCTTTTAAGATAAATGTATGCAGTCTTATCCTAGCACACAAGCTTTCCGTTCCTTTATGCTGGGTTGCCAGATTATTGTGGCTTCAATACTGCATGTTGTTACCTGGTATAATCCTATATGCTCTGTATAACAAGGCGAACTTGTGTTTTTCAAGTGGAATTCTTTATGTTTGTTATTTCTGCAAGTTTTTATGGTGCTGTAACTGTCGGCTGAACCTACCTACTAATCTAGGCAAATTAGAATCAAATGCGATTATATGTATTGCACGAGTGAATGATAGAGGCCACATGTTTGCTTCTTTAGACTAAACAGTCATATGGATTATGTTGCACTTGTTGATTTTGGCATCTAGTGTGCCATAGCACAACCCAAAACTTAACAAGAGAGGATTATATATTACTAAGAGTATGCACCCAAGCTGTTCTTGAATTGATTATAGTGTTATGATTGTTACTTATATCTGTATTTTCCTAAATATCAAATTCATGGTTGCAATTGAAATATCTTCATATTCAGTTTAGTCGCTTAAAAATATCTACTGAACATGTCTTTCAAAGAATATACATCTTCACTGCCCCCATATTCTCCAGTAAGAAGTGCAGTGGCGGATCTGCATCACGTGATAATACACACAAGCGAAAAAGGGTATTCGAGTAAGCCGCTTAACGAGCGTAAGCAAGGTGCAATATCGAGCTCAAGCACTTAAAAATAATACTTTTGACCTTTCGCACATCTAATCCTTCGGACTCTTGATTGAAGAATAAGAGATTTCACCCGAGGCAGAGGTCAGCGTGATATGCAACAGGGTTGATTGAGCAGAGGTACCATAATAGGAAGGTCGGTCTTCTCGATAAGGTCCAGCTTGGGCCACACAAGCCACACCAGCCACATCCCTGGACTTTCCCAACTTCCCAATTTCCCAAATCTGAGCGACGCGATGACCTTCCAGAACGAACCTAGACAAAGCGTTGAAAAGTCGATCAACCCCGCAACTGATCATCAATGGCCTTCCCTCACGGGATGGCGCCCATGCAAGGGCATCTCCGAAAGCTTGATCAGCTCTGAGCTGAGAACCCCTTGCACGCGCGGTACAAAAAGCTTGATGTGCCCATCCCTCTCGAGAGTCGCGACCGTCTTTCGTGATTGCAGTTCATTGCTCTGTTGAAAACAGAAGTCTTCGTCACGATGAAGCTCTCGAAGACTCCAACGGTTACACTCGCCACGCTTGTTTGCAGCATCTTTACAGATGTCGCCTTTGCGATGAGCCGCAACCAGGCCCGCAGTAGTCACCTTCTAGCTGCTCCGCCGGAAGAAATGACCGGCGATTCGTCTACGATCTACAACGCGACCTTTGAGCAGCTGATTGATCATGATAACCCTTCTCTGGGAACCTTCAGTCAATTCTACTACTACTCTTATGAATTCTGGAATGGCACAGGAAGCCCAGTTGTAAGTGGCAGCAAGATCCTTTCGCAACTGTAAACACTCGAATGCGCATAGCTCCAAATGTGCTGACCAGTATTTTCACAGGTCTTGTTCACTCCCGGAGAGATCGCTGTCGTTGGTTATCAGCAGTAAGTGATGTTTACACGTCTTGCGTTTGTCGCCACTTACTGATTATATACGTGCAGCTACCTCACCACCGCTAGGATGACCGGCGTCATTGCGCAGGAAATCGGTGCCGCCATCATTGCTCTTGAGCACAGATACTGGGGATTTTCTTCTCCATATCCCGAGCTGACAACCGAAAACATGCAATATCAGACCCTCAAGAACGCAATTGCAGACCTCAATTATTTTGCATTGAATGTTAAGCTGCCCTTCGACACGACTGGCGGGAGCAATGCGAACAAGGCTCCATGGGTACTTGTTGGGGGATCCTACTCTGGAGCTCTTACTGCTTGGACTGAAGCAGTGACGAAACCCTCGGTGATGTGGGCATACTATGCAAGCTCAGCAGTTGTGGAAACGATTGGCGATTACTGGTCATACTTTCTCCCCGAAACCCTCAACATGCCCCAAAATTGCAGCACAGATATCGATCTAGTTGTTGAGCACCTCGACAGCATTGGGATGCATGGGAGCGTGAATGAGCAGACGGCGGCAAAGGAACAGTTCGGTTTGGGACGCGTGGCCCACTACGATGATTTCATGGAGTAAGTTCTTGTCTTGCCGGAGATTAGAATTTTTAGTAACATTCTTGCAGAGCGCTAGCCAATGGACCATATCTGTGGCAGGGTAATCAGTTTTACGAAAACACGGGCTTCTTTGATTTCTGTGACGCCATCGAGGGCGTCAATGCCAACAGTACCAGCATTCCGGGGGCCAGCGGAGTCGGTCTGGACGCAGCACTCACGAATTACGCAAACTGGATGCAGACCACCTTACTCCCAGGCTACTGCGAATCATTTGGTAAGTTCAGGGATACCTTTCGCTTCCTGAAAAATAGGCTCGTGAAAGCACAGGATTTCTAAAATCACTTCTTACAAGCCCCCTTATTCTCATCAAGCTCGCTAATTTCTCTTCAGGCTATCAAGATTTCAATGGCACATACAATGTGGACTGTTTCGACACTTACAACGCATCCAGCCCGCTTTATGCAGACCTCAGTGTTGACAACACCTATGATCGGCAGTGGGACTGGTTTCTGTGCAGTGGATTCGGATGGTATGTTTGCAAATTCCTGCTCTGGTTTTCAAAGATTGACCATGCCTCGTTTCTAGGTGGCAAAATGGAGCACCTCATGGGCAAAAGACCATGGTTTCCCGGCTTATCAATAACAAGTACTGGGAGAGGCAATGTGCTATGTGGTTCCCCACCGAGGATGGTATCACCTACCCCCTCAACGCCGGCTCCACTTATCACACCGTAAATCATTACACCGGTGGCTGGCGCGGATTCGAAACGGAATCCACTCGCCTCATCTTCGTTTCTGGCACAAATGATCCATGGAGAACTAGCCAGGTCGTTTCTCCCCTCAGACCAGGTGGACCTCAGCCATCTACGCCAGCTCGGCCTGTCCTCGATGTACCAGGTGGATATCACACCAGTGATCTTGTTACTGCAAATAACGTGAACCCCGGGTGTGCTGCTGTTCAGGCACAAGTTGTCAGCACGATAGCGGAGTGGGTCAGTGAATATCCTGGAAAATAGGCCTCTATGTGGGAGGCCTCGAGTTGCGTCAAATATTCTTGGGTATAATGAAGAGGGAAGATAATTCTGAACTTAATTATTATACAAATAAATATCAGTGGACAACCAAGGACTCGAAGTGCAAACTATTCAATTCAGTGCATAGGAACATGTGTGCTGCCTGATCATCTCCTTAAGGTCAACTCATTAGCACATCTTCTCGATTTCACACCTATAAGAAAGCATAAGTTTTCCTAGCTCTGTCCATCACATTTCATGAACAAATTTTCACGATGAGCACACCAGGAATAGCAGAGGTTGTGCTCAATCCTTTTTCCCCCGAGTATTTACTGGAAAAGCCATCTCCGGTTGCTAGTTATGCCATATGATAATATTTTGAAACCCAAGATAAGCACAGCAATGCATGTGTCTCTTCTTTTGTCAATCAGGTTATTGTTATCATCTTGGAGAAGGGACGCTTCCAAAAGAGTTTTAGAATGTTTCTGTCAATCTCTTTCATGTTGTCAAACGCCACTCAATGTCAAGAACCTGCTCTATTTGTTCTTTTTCTTTTGTTGTTCACTCACGTAAGCAATAGCAAACATTTTAAGGAGTGAAAGATACGTTAAGTCTGCAAGGCTGGAGGATTTCTCACGAGAGCCGCCAGAGGTTGTTGACAGATCCCTCATCTTGTCCAACTTCTCCTTTCCCGTTTTGTCGCTTTGTCGCTCCAGAACCGCAGAGCTGTTTCCTTAAAACGTATTCGGCAAAACTTCAGATCGGTGCTGAACTCCGGATCAGTGCTGCCCCTGATCTCTTCTGGCCCATCCACGAACTAATCGTATTTACAAGTACGCCCTATGCCATTCACGAATATAGGGTATTTTAGCCTATTCCTGAATGGCATATCCCAGTGACAAATTAATTATTATACCCAGCTGGTATATGCCAGCTAGGAATACGCGCGAATAAGGCCATTCCGAGACCGCTTCCCAAACCACATATACCAGCCAGGAATATGCGCGAGTGAGGCTAACCCCAGTTCGTATCTGCTAGTCACGAATCGGGAAGTAAATAAAACTTTGTAATTAGCTGCGACTTCATGATAAAGACGTTATGGGCAGGATTTTAAAGTGGTGGATATTGAGAGCGACAAGTGTTGAAGATATATTATTATGCCGGGAGGCAGTAAGGGGCAGGGGCGTAGGTGAGTGATTAGTGTAGGAGACGTAGAGTACTAGGGAAGCTTTACCGCTATTGCAGGATTGTAGGTATTCTTGGGAATAGCCTCATTCCTGGCTGGCATATGCCAGCCGGGAATAATAATTAATTTGTCACTGGGATATACTATTCAGGAATACGCTAAAATGCCCTATATTCGTGAATGGCATATACCATTCGTGAATGGGGGGTTCTAATACATGGATGGGATGATTCGCGAATCGGATAATTCGTGAATGGGACAATTCGTGATTAGGCCAGAACAGATCTCAAGCTCCTTCAAGGGCGATATGGTGCGGATCTCATCCTCAAGTAGCTGAATCATTGCTTCGGCAGGGTCTCCGGCTCGACATCCTGTAGTGCAACTGGACCCTCGTCACGATCCTTGTTGCCGCACTCTCTTCTAACTGTATGGTTGCCAATGACTTCAGCCGGTGCATTGGCAAAGCCCAAATGTAACCGCCTTGGGTTTCTTTCCTTTTGGCCATGAATGGTAAGGGGTTTCCTTTCAGGAAGTCAGCTTCAAAAGGTTGAGGTTTGAGTCCAGGATCACTTTTTTTATAATTTGAAAGGCCGGTCTAAATCAGATTACTACACTAAGCTTCTCTCACTTGAGAACAAGCAAGAATATACAGAAATAAACTAGAAAGGTGGTTGTTAAAAATCGACTATACTATATATATTTAATGCACTCAGTACTTTAGATTTTTGCTTTTCCAAATTGCCACACACACTCAAAAAATCAAGAGAGTATAACTATACAGAATCTCTTAAACTCACGCTATATTTAGTTGAGAATATAAACTTCTAAGTAAATTGAATGCAGGGTTTCTACAAATGGCTAAGCGCTGCGCATTATTTATAGCGGCGTGCATCTCACGACTACAAAGCGTCAAGCATCCGCTACAGAAAGAGAAAAATGCACTGCACCTAACGAAAGCTGCCAATGTCCGTCAAGGTCTTGGTTCAAATCTTAATACTGTTTAAGGCAATAGATTTATAGTTTGTCAGTAATGGATCCTTTGAAGTAACCTTTAAGGGTGGTCTGTTTTTTTTATATATTATACAATCTCTAAAGAGTGAAATGACAGTAACAAGACATTTGACAGTAATAAGAAATCTGACAGTAACAAGGACAAAGAAGCTCATTGTCAAACTTCTAATAAACAGTCCAGATATAGGCCAGATGACTAGCCCTTTGTCCTGGATAAATTTCCAGTGTAAATTGCGGAAACTGATTAAATCTTAAAAGCATTATTGTACTTTAAAATCAATTGAGTTCTGTTTATTGACCGGCTCTAATCTTTATTCTCAGAGTCCCTACAAGTTCTGATTTGCGTTTCTTCAAGCCAATTACTTCTCCTGTTTAGTGAAGAACTTAATGTTAGAGGTGTTCGTTATATACCTGGTACTAGCACAATCTAAAAAACGCGGAATGATGCTTGTGAATGACTCCGCTCGTAAATGTAACTGCTCGTAGTGTATAAGACTATTGTGCCTGCTGTATATACAAAAGTCGAGTGTATTTAACAGGACATCTGATTTATATTTTGTTCCAACAATATGTCTTTCCAAAACAAAATACTTTCTTGATCAAATGACGTCAACTGCAGTAGCAGACACAAGAACTCGGGTATTTAACGACTGCACCTCTTTTGCTTTGCTCTATAACACAAGATATTCTGGCAAGTTGTACCTAGATTATAGATCCTCTCCACTCTGTTTATGGACTTTGTGAGGAAATTCATGAATTGATGGAGATCTTCTAACAATACAAGCTGAGTGGTCACGAGCAGCAAGGTCATTAATGTCCAACTCGATAGAATTGACAATTTATGTTTCGGCATTTGTTGTCAGTCCTGTAATTGTTGTCACCTAACTTATATACCCCAATTTCTGGAACGTCCGTGATCCTTCTATCTTTAACTTTAAACTTCTGGCCAGTACTCTCTATCTCAAAGGCGGCAAGCAAGTGTCCACAGTACTTGACTCCAGCAGAAGACTTGTGGCCAACAGAATGGTTGGACCCAGTCGTGGAATGGTAGTCAAATGGATTGCTGGTTTCGTTAAAGCGGCGAGATGTAGACATTATATACTTGGAGTTGGCTGGCACGTGACCCCTCCAAAAGGGGTGAGCTCGGTAAGCGAGGGGGTAATTTCAATACTAGTGAATTATTCCCTCAACGATACATTATTGTATATGATTTTGAATTGGGACTGGGAGGGGTAGCCCACAATCATGTCTCTACCACCATTAAAGTTTTTGGAGTATATAAACCCTGCCCTCTCACCTCCTTATCAACTCCACATGCTAACCATTAAACCAGGAGTCTACAGGAAGAGGTTCCGAATGCCTCACCTTCCACCAAGAAGCTACCGATACCTTCCAAAAATCCGGCATGTGTCAATGTACTCCTAGAAAATCAAACAATAAACATGTACATGCATGACTACAGGTTTATATAGCTCTTGAATTTTATTGTTAATCACATCATTATTGTCATTCCTTCTCCTCCCACCTCTTCCAGCATAGTTCCCACAAATTAAACCACAGCCTCGACCCCCCCAGCTAAACCACCCCCTAACAACACCACCATCAGGCTCTTTCCAATCGCATTTCTGGATCCAGGCAGACTCGGTCTATAGCAGCCCATTTGATATTGTTTCGGTATTAATTATAAAGGAATTTCTCTCTCTCTCCTTCCCCTGAATATATACTCCTCCCCGGGTCACCTGCCCCCAACTCTACAGAAGGTCCTCAACACTATACCCCCCTTTCCCCCAGGCCT